>Ga0247779_1000678_pt1 | contig 19285 bp, 17 predicted proteins | sample UWRJL221509R5_FD_179925 | JGI IMG/M metagenome (GOLD analysis project Ga0247779, IMG submission 179925) | Plant litter microbial communities from Arlington Agricultural Research Station in Wisconsin, United States - UWRJ-L221-509R-5 | ecosystem: Environmental > Terrestrial > Plant litter >... | reverse complement strand
ATTACTCTTTCGTGTTGCTCACGTATGGCTTTGCTTTCTGTGATCTCGCACACTCTATTGTGACGTCCGTCGGAGCGTACGAACATGATCGTACTATTTCGGACAGCGAGCGGAAGGCAAAAGAAGGGAGATTGAATCTCGCGGTTGATTTCCTTTGTCGAGCAAGCGGAATTTTCACGCATATATGCGACAAGGTACTACCAGAATGGCAGTCAGCGAGAGGCATCCCTGGTTCATCGTTTCAAAGACCTCCTGATCTTAGTCGAGAGGTGAATGCCGCACTGGCAAAGTATGTCACAACCTAATAACCATTTGCTAATGTTAATCTATCAATCTAGAATGTCTTTGGCAGATGCGCAAACCCTTGCGATTAGGAGGTTACTATCAAAGGCAGTATATGATAATAATGTTGCACCAGGTCCTCCTCTTCCCAAGTCACACCCCCTTCCTTCAACTCTCGCTAAATTACACATTGAATGTGCATCTTTGTATTTATCTTCGAAACTTCTCGCTAAAACACCCGGAGCGACCAAAGGATCTTCTTCTGATGCGACCAAGGAAGTGTCATCAGAACTCCGTCGTTATTTGGGTAATCAAGCTACCTTGCACAGTGCATTGTCACATAAATGGCTCGGTGTCGAAGCAGGAGAGCAAGGCGGGTCACAAAGAGGAGGAGAGGCAGTTGCTTTCCTCCAGTGGGCCAAGAAAGAGCTAGAAGAACTAAAAGACGGAGGCAAACTTGTGTCATTTGGAAGTGCAGACAAGGAGAAAGAAGAACATTGGAAAGCGGACCTCAACAACGAACTAACGAGCGTTAATGCATTTCACAAGTACTATAAGAAGATGAATGATACTGTATGTTCGCGAATTCTTTTTCGCGATGTTTTGGAGATAACGAACACCTTTTTTTTCTTTCGTATAGTTGCATTTCCAGCCAGTACCAACACAAAAGGATTTACAGTCTCGCATACCAGGCGGGCGAATTGCCATGTCTGCAAAACCTTATCACCCGCCTGCTCCTGCATTTGGTCCGGGTTCCGTCGAACATACGCGTCGAATGACAGAGCAACTCGACATTTCTACTTCTACTAATGACCAGGATCATCACAGCAATGAGGATGGCCGTGATGAGGAACTGCAAGCTCCATCTCATTCACCAGCCACTGCTCCACCTCCAGTCAGTGGAACGTACGCAGGCGCTGGAGCATATTTCTAGTTTGTGTTTTATCACGTAATGTCTGCTTTTGATGCGAGGAAAAAAAGAAAACTAATTCATTGTATTATGATTATCTCGAATTATGAAGAACATCATGATCATTTCGGAGCCATAAAGTATAGTATTCAATCGTGGAAGGCAAAAAAAATATCGAAAGTCCGTTTAACCCTCAAAGAAACCCAGAAAGCGATCATCCGTGTCGTCCAAGGCCTTTCGCACTTTTGCTGACAATCTTCGCTTCAGCTTGCTTGGCTTTGGCCCTCCTTGCACTGAAATGGAATGACGTCGATCAGTAAGATTGTTTCCGTCTGTTGAATACTGGAGCTTACTCTTCAAGCGCCTCCTCCTCAAGCATCTTAACATGCTCTCGAGCTAGCCTGACTCTCTGGCGTGCCTCATGAAGTGCACGGTCAGCTTCCTTCTCCGCATTCTCTGCATCTGCTACTTTCTCACGAGCACTGCGAATTGAAGGGTCGTCTGCGAGATGGTTGTTGTTGTGTGCCATCCCCAGGAATCCTCCTCCGCCGTGCTTCCTATTGGTGCCTTGACGATCACGGTCAGGGCTGGATGAGCTCGAACGACGACGACTGAAGAATCCACTGCCCGAGCTAGACGTGGTGGACTGCGGAGGTGGAGAGTTGTCGCGCCGGGATGAAAACAAACTCTTCTTCCTCGTGGGAGATGACGAGCCGTTTTGTTGGTCGACCGAGTTATTCCTCGATGTCGAAGAAGGGGTACTATCGTGAGAACTAAAGAGAGGCATACTAGTTTGCTTTTGGTTGTCGCGAGTTTTCAAAGTTCCTTCCAGGTGCAGCCTGACACACTGTATTTATGCCTTGTCGTTCGTGGAGAGATTTTGCGTCATAAGCATGATGGTTCCTACGATGATGCATACGCCTGCCTGCATTGAAAACCCGCAGACATCTATGGAGCGCCGTTCACATTGGGTCCAGGTGCAGCTTATTATACCTTGGAGCGAAGTTAATTGGTTCCCTAAATAGTCGGTATAGATAACGTCAACACCTTGGGAGTGGTGCTTACTTGCTCATAGATGTTGATATAAGTGAAAACAATGAGATCAAAAAACGAATGAAATAGAAGTCTGAATTATTTCTACTATGATATCGGTGGAAGAAAGAAAATCTGGCTAATCCATGTAAAAAATCATGCTTGATTTGATAGACTGTATTTTGATGGATAGATATATAATGCGATGATGTAAAATGGGTTGCGACTGCAAGCTATGCTATAGGGACAGAGAGAGACAGAGAGACAGCAATAAAACGAAGATATGATCCGGAAAAAGAAATAAACCGTCAAGTGCGGATATGTTGTACAATCTTACATGATGAGTTGGGGGATGATCGTGGCTTCAAGTAGCAAGGCGGCAATACTATTATGTGATCATCACCATTCAAATTCACTGAAAAACACGGTGAGTAGGAGTCCTGCAGCAGCCGCAAAAACGTACCCTGTACACTTGGCAAACAAATAATCCTTGCCATTGACGTGGATCATCCCATCTTTCAATATGCACTTCCATTTGTTCTTTACACGAGCAACCTGGGTTGAATAATATTGAATAACGTTAATTCGTAGGTATTGGTTTGGTTATACCTTGTCATATGTGCAGAAGACGATATCGGTTTCCCCTGAACCACCTTCCTCATCGTCATCTGTTGCCTCTGTGTCAGAATCATCCAGGTCACTGTTGATGGCTTCTGCATCGTTCGATGGACCAGGTGGTGGTGGTGGCTGCGGAAGAGAGGGGTGTGATGTACGCGGAGCAAAAGCGCCCGGAGGAGGGGAAGAATCGTCTTCGTCGCCCGATGACTCAGATGGACCATCAACTTGTGGTATCCGCTGCTGAGCAGGCGTTGTAGAGGTGTTAGTTGTTGCAGCCGGTGCAGGTGGGACATATGTACGTGGGGCAGAGAGCCCTGGCTGAAGCTGACCATTTCTAGGGAAATTCATGATACCCGTCTGGCCACCCAGGTTCGGGGGAGGCAATTGCCGACTCGCAGTAATATTCGACGCTGTGAGCGGGGGGAGCGCATAAGAAGGATTTGAATTCAACATATAACGGCTTTCAACCGGCTCTGCTTTGACTGTAGGTTGACTAGTTTGAACTGATGCTATGGGTGCGTATGGATTGTGCGCGGGTGCATAGTGCGTGGGCAACATATGCATAGGATGAGCTGGATAGGCATGATGGTGCGGGGTAGCTACATTGACAGGGTGTGCAGCAGAAGTGACAGGGGGTTGAGGAGGATTCTCAAACTCTGCCACATGTGATGCAACGACTTTGTTTTCCCATTTCTAGTAAACCATCAAGGTGGGTATGTGTTCAGAGCTGGACGAAAAAACTGTCAGAAGTGCCTGAAACTTACGCGCTGTAGCTCAGCTAAAACGTCTTCAGCAACGCCGTACTCGTCGAATTCGGGCTTAATGGATTGGATGACATCGTCTATCACAGCACGGTAGATAGCAGGCTCAAGGAAAACATCGGCGTTAAAACCAGCGGAACTACTACAAGCAAAGGGCTGGTGAGCAGCTCACCACTATCTTATTCGACATTGTCGGGCGTTGTAGGCAACGTTGGTCGATTTTGACAACAACGGTTGGGGCGTCCGACGTGCGACGTGGTGGAAAGATGAGAGAGCTTCCCTTTTATACCAAATGCAAATCGCCACAAACCCAGGAAACTTTCAAACTCCGACCAACAACCTTTAGCTCTGTCTTTCCACGCACGGACCAGACAATGCCTTTGTCTTTAGGTGTAGTTATTCTTATATTTGAGATTATCATCGGTTCGATGGCGTAGTTGGTTATCGCATCTGTCTAACACACAGAAGGTCCTCAGTTCGAGCCTGGGTCGAATCATTTTTACTCCTTTATTTGTTCTATTACTATTCTGCTTATAAACTAGTTGTATGGAAAAACTTTCTCAAACTACGTGAATATCTATCATTATAACATCTTTATAGTAGGGTATATGAGCGTAAGTAATATACATTTGTTATATCGGTATTCACCAAAGAAACCCTAAAACATAAATCAGCAGAAGTACAAACCCGGGAAGAATATGTAACATAGAAGCACGATTTCCATCTAGAACACAAAGTCTTTAGATTGGAAGTCGAATGTGAATATATACGAAGTGTGCTCCAAATAAAAAGACCAAACATACAAGTTCACAGAACAAATTTATGGTCTCTCGGTCGCATCCCACGTCTCCAGGTGCCTACCTGGAGAAGAAAGACCCATTTTGTTGAGAAAAGCAAAGTCCTGAGAATTGCGCATTGCGTCATCAGGACTGCAGGATAATCACAGGCTTGCTCCTTCCTCGTTTCACAGCATTCTGAGAGTCCGTTCGTCAGCCGGGTCCCTCGCATACCTGATAGGTCTTCGCAGGACTTCTAAAGGAACCAGACCAGCGTCTTGCGAAGACGAGTCGTGTTGCTCCTCCAACCCAGCTGTCATGACATATTCGCCTTCGTGATGATGGGGCAACGACATCCCAACCACAGCAGTTGTATGTTGAGTAAATGGGCTATTGTGTTGTGAATGCATGCTAGTGTCTGGGATTTGAAGAGGTGATAATGGGTAAGCGTGCATATCGGGTAAATGGGGAGACATAGGGTTGGGCGCCAACGATAGTCCATAAGACTGAGAAAACGGATTATTCGTGTTATGTGAGTTTGAGGGTTGTGGTGGAAGTATTTGATTTTGGGTATATGAGTTCTCAGGGACAAGTGGTTGATGGGATGGCCCCGCTCCATAGGCGGCTGATGGTGGTGAGGCCTGAGACAACAATAACGGTTTGGAATCTTCTATTTCGCGGTCGTATCGGGCTCGTTGGTCATATTCGGGTTGTTGGATTTGCCAAGCAGACGATGGTGAGCCAGAAGCAGAGCGAACGTCATGAATGTGTCCTGGAGGCCGCATGCCGACAGAATATCGCCCAGGACTATGGGATCCCATAGCTTGGGGTAGCGACGAATATCTGTGCTCTGAATATTGTACGGATGAGCTTGTATTCATAGCAGAATAAACCCTTTGAGGTGCAGAGTAACCATCGTCTTGGGGAGAAACTGGGGATGGGGAATGCTCGTAAGGGGATGGGGACTCGGGAGGACGACTGGTCTTATACGGTTCATGCATCAGGACCGGAGTCATATTGGGAGAACCATTCTGATACTGGTATGGCGTTGGGAAAGCCACATATGTGCGAGAAGCACTCGATGCTGCCCTTGCAGCGTCTGCACGGCTTGGATCGTCAGTCTTGCTTCGACTTTTGCCCACTCTCGTGCTTTTGAACATTCCAGGCGTTACAACAATATCTCTGATACCAGGGTGGTCATCGATCGAACCCAAATGATCAATCGTAGCCTGAGTGAAGTATGCAGCTGGAAACAAATACGAAAAGAAGATCATAGAATTGCATAGTAGTAGGGGACATTACATACTTACTCAGATGCCATTTTCGCCTTCCTTTTTCTGTTTCAACCCATACCGAATAAGTCTGTTTTACCAAAGGATCCCAGTCGCGTGGGGGTTGACGCTCTTGAGACCTAGATAACAAAGAAAGGTATCAGCACAATAATAATACGTAGTCGGAACGACGCACCCAGTGTTATTTGAATCTGGAGCTGGAGTGTACTTCTCATAGTAGAACAAGAACTCCTGAACAAATAAGCAGAGGTTAAGACTGGGAGATTTGAAGTATGCAGCAAAAGACGTGCATCTCGGACGCGAGACGGTGACCATCTTCTTCCTTCGGTAAACCGCTCGATGCCCAAGCCAGTGAGCTCACTATGCGGACCTCGTTCCTCCCAAGCATAGACGCATCCGGAACGCAGAGCAATGCGTTCATCGGCGTCCAACCTCCTGGTAACCATATGTAGGATGCCCTGCTTAACGGCGGCAAATATCTTGTGGGCATCTGCAGTAGAACGTATACGGAGATTGGTGCATGTTGGCTGCTGCATAACAGAGGAGAGTGAAGGAAGAAAGGAATTAAGATTAAGGTAGAGTGAGAATAAATGCAAGCGCGCCCCTTTATGCTTGCCATGATTGGCATTGTGATCGGACCATTTCCTCCTTGGTCTACACGTTTATCGAGATTTAACGCCCTGTTTTCTCAGAAAACCTAAATTTTAGATCCACAGATACGCCCTTTTGTGACACAAAACGTACTTCATCTTATAAACCCCATGTGTACCGTGAAAAATGCCTGCATAGAGGCCTGTAACATCTTGTTCGCCCCATGAATTCGGCTGCCCCTAATTGGCACCTGTAATTCGTTATATTTGTAATATTTTTATTTTTTCTCTTACAAATGACACTATGGTAAACTACAGCCCTGGAATCCCATACCCAATATCTCACAGGATTTTCCTGCGTTTTCGACGGTTCGTGATTGGTGGAGACTTCATTGAACTACGTCACTTCACCCCAAAATTATCGCTCGCCGCGGTCTACCAGCGATCCTCTTCACACAATCCATGCTTAATGTCGGGCTCGTCAGACGTTCGGAGGTAACAACTGCCCAATTTGCAATGCCGACGGCGGGAGAGAAGCACGATATTTCTCGACTACGCTTCTAATTTCAGGGCTGTGGACCCGGTGAGCCAAGGTATCGGTCTCATTGTTCTATATATCTCGTACAGACTACTACGTTTGTATCTTTCACTAGTCCGTAGTTCGCTGCCAATCGCCCGGTGCCGAACATATGTTTACAACTGGACGACGTGCGCATGGTACATACATGTGTTGTTCTGGTAACGTCAATCGAATCATAAATTACAAAGCGCGAGGGAAACGAAAAGAGAAATAACACTAGATTGGCATAGTCTGGTCCTTAATAGGAGAGGTGGGAGGGCGCGAAAGTCGTGCACGACCAATTGGTAACGTGTTTGGAGCAACGGTCGTGAGTCCTTCCTCAGAAGCGTAGCGACAATGAAAACAACATAATAAACGACATAATGGACGCTGTTAAAGAGCACTATAAGGGATACACCCTGACCTTGCGTTCGGATTAGGCTGCCAATTGAAAGTGGGTAATAGAGACATAATGGCCGTCTCATCCATAGCATGGCGATTCGGTGGTGGCCGAGTCTTTAAGAATGCCAATGGAGCCAAGGTCTGGGGCCCTCTCTCTTCTATCCGCCTGCTGGGCAATGGAGGAGGCGTATGATCAGGCTGGAAATGAAACGTACGCTATCAGAACATGCGGTAGAAATAGGACAAGGGTGGGAAGATAATACACACCCATAGAGGATTTAAGGGTCCGAGGGCGTCAGGGCGCTCATTCACTTGCCCAATTGTACCTCGTTTCTGTCTTGATCTTGGAATCTTCGAGCAGCGTGCAGGCCTATACATCCCAGGAGGAACGACGAGCGTCGATAGCACAGGACGATGATGGATTGTCTGGAGTTGCTCCAAAGTTTGGGCCGTGAAGTACGCAACTATAATTGACAGCGAGAGAAACGAAGCACACGACGAATAAGAATCAGTGTGTTCTCGACATAAGACAATAAACGTTTATGCGTACTGAGATGCCATTTCCTTTGCCCATGGGGGGTCTCGACGTAGACAGAGTAAGTTTGCTTGATTAGAGATTGTCTTTGTTGATAACTCCCTCGCCGAACGTAGGTTCTGGGTATACAATCAATGATTAATATTCCTGTCACACATGCAGAGCAGTTCAAAAATAAGACTGACGGCGCAGAGTCCGAGTCCGAAGTTGAAGTTGTATCGAATTCGGGCTGGGCGGGCCTTCTTTCCTGATAATAGAGAAACTCCTGTGAAGGTTATAACGATGAGCGGGCTTGTAGGCGAAGGGTGATGAGCTATAATAGGACTTGGTATGACTCACATCCCGCACTCGACTAGGTCCCCACGAGATAGAATCCGTCCAGCGTTCAATACCAATCTAGAGAGAGGACTAGGTCAGCGCTCTCCCAGTGTACAAGCAAAGGACAAGAAAGACGCACTGAACTCATGCCAGAGGCATCAGAACTGGATCCTCGTTCTTCCCAAACGTAAACATTTCCAGAGTTGATAGCTCGTCGCTCGTCTGTGTCGAGTCGGCGGGTGATCATCCTTAATTTGCCGAGATATACGGCATGGCAGATGACTAGGGCCTCTGCTGGGGTGTTGACACGAAGGTTGACACAAGTCGGAGGCTGCATGTTTGAGCGGTAGCTAGAAGACCGTAGAGGGAGTTGGTATTTCAACATGGGCGTGCTATGTGTTGCTTAAATACCGGCCCTCCCTACTGTCTTTGATGCACCCGAACGGGGTTTGATCTATAAAAATAACAATCAAGTGTTCTGAACATAATCATAATCTGAATAGATATGAACCTGTGTTGCCTCCTGCCTTGAGCAATGATGCAGATTCCCCGTCTTAATCGAATCCAGATCAAATGATGGATTCCCTATATGAGCTATTTAAAAAAAAAGGGACGGTTGACTCGGTTTGGCCGACTAATATTCATAAAATGAGTGTATCTGCCACATGGACTGGTGACATAGGCAGAGCGTCAGGGCCGTAAATAGTATCTAAAGTGGTCATACAGGGCAATCCGTTTACCACGCTGCTTTGAACTTCGGCGATTATGAAACATTGTTTTTTTTTGTTCACGCTCTCGCGAGGAAATTTGCGTCAAAGAATTGGTTGATTTGGATAATTTATGGATTACATACGCGATAGGCGCAGTGTGTTCGCGTCGATCTGATCTACGAGAAGACTTCTAAGAACACGAATATCGACGATGATGGTAAAATCAGTTTACCATTCTGGTTTAATATGATATCATGCTGTTTTGACTCCAGCAATCAAAAATAGGTACCAGGCCATCACATGCCGCAAGTAGCCTGTGACTAGAGGAATAGTTGTAAGTTGCAGATTAAGAGATACACAAGTAAACCGATATCATTTCTTGCCCGCCTAAAACGCACTGCAAACTGGCAGGAGATGATACAAATAGGCTAATAAGCGCCTCCAAGCGCCCACCTTTCAATTAGTCGGCTGACCAGAGGGTCTGATTCTCCGTTCGTATTGGAAAAACGGCGATTCAAGTTCCATGACCTTCGTTAGCTCGTCGAATTGGCCTCAAGAAAGAGAAAACAAATGTGACACACCATTCTTCCCAAATATATCTAACGCAGTTGAAAATATTAAGTGGTCAAAGTTAGATATTCCACATCAATTGGAAGCGTACTCAATCTTGTCAAAGGAAGCCCACATACCAAGAGATTTGTGTATAAGGGTGTGCCATTAATGGCACAATCACCGCCCATGTAGCCGAATACCCCGCTACTTTCTTCACCCCAGATGCCCAGATGATTTGGTCGGCCGAGAAGTGAACAAATAGAGGTTAATCTGATATTAGACGATGCAATCAGAGATCCTATTTGTTAACATGTTCATCGCGGGATTTAAAATGGCATGGGAGTTTGACTACTTACTATGTGCACCCATATCCCTCAAAAAGACAAAGGTGTGTACAATTCTGGATATAATAAGACACTGGAACAAGATAGCAGCCGAAGCAATCGCACCGGTTGGCTTCTCGCAGTTGAAGGCTCTCCGGTAACATACAAGTATTCACTTCGAACTGGTTCTCTTTGTTCTCCTTGATGAAATGGAAGCCAACAAATAGCGCCCACCAATGTTAAGAGACTCCGTGATGGGATTAACATACAGCTTCTATCTGAGCAGAGGTTCTAAGAGACGCGTTGGCTTCTCCCAAACGAACCCCCCGACCTCCGACCACTAATAATAATGTTGATTTATTCAACTTCATAGAACCTGATTTTTTCGAAAGATGTCGCAAGTAGGATTGAATTCACTTAACAGATACGAAAAGCCAACAGGATTGGCATACCGACGATAAAGATAGAAAAGCAGTAAGAGTCGCCTAACCCTGCAAGGCACCTGTTTGAAATTTGATCTCTGATTGTGTTGCCGCTGAATTCTGATTGTTTAAAATTCTGACTGTTGTCGAGTTGTTCAAAAGGTATTAATTCTTTTTACAGAGTTGCCGGTACCAGCGCTTACCCAGAGCTGCATTCCCGGTGACCTACATTCAGACTCGTGTCGCTTCGTGTCGTCGTATCACCAAAATTCGAACCGGAAAGACCTCGGTTTATATTCGCTGACCTGTCCGTTAGGCGTTTATACATCCGGGGACAAGGTGCAACGTACATGTATGAAATTCGGCCAATCATTGATTTTGGATTAATATTAAGCGGCGCTGTGTCGCATCAACGCGTACGGCGTACTACATGTCACAGTCACGTGCTCCATCGATACGTGTTAATGACTCTCGTGATAAAAACAGGAAGTTCTTCCATGATCAGTTTGAGGGCTTGTGTAGCTACAAGAGTTCACTTCAACTATCTTCCAGCTAGATCTCAGTTTCTGCATCCTTCAAAAAATTCTCGACTGCGAAGCTCTATGTCTGTTCAGCAGCCACCATGGTCTCCTCCCAAAAAAGAGACAGAGGAACCTGTCCTTCGCCTATACAATTCATTGACGAAAACCAAGGTTGATCTATCATTTTATTGTTCCATTCACTATTTAAATCCTCTTGTCAGAATGAATTCATTCCGCGTAACGGGCGTCGTGTGAAATGGTACAATTGTGGTCCAACCGTTTATGATGCATCTCATATGGGTCACGCACGGTAGGGTATCGCTCTCCCGTCTCTTCGCGTCAGATGCTGATTTAATGCCCTAGGAACTATGTCACTCAGGATATCTTGAGAAGAATCATGACAGACTACTTTGGATATGATGTTCATTTTGTAATGAATATTACAGATATCGACGATAAGGTACCATTCTGCTCATGTTTTGCTATCAGCTTGATCTTATGGATGCAAGATCATCGTTCGAGCACGCCAAAACCATCTTCTTGAGACATTCGTATCACAGACCAACATCCTTGATCAATCCCTGCTCACTAGGTTGTGGGATTCTTGGAATGTATATGTCAGGACCCGTGTCAGTAAAGGTGTGTCTGACCAGGAGAAAGCCCAAGAAGGTCAAGAGAAAGAAGCTTGGGCAAAGCTATCAGAACTTTACCAAAACCGTGAATGGAAACAAGAATGTCTCAAGAGAGATGAGAAGTTTGATATGCACTATTCATCTGCAGTAAGTGATTGCCTTGCTCGATGTGTAAACTTTCTAAACACACAGGGGACTCTAGCGACGTGCTTTGGAAGCTATAAAAAACGCGGAAGTCGAGCTTGCCAACGGCAAAACGGATAGTTCTGTCGCACATCAATTAATAGACGCTTCTAGGGATGTTCTGATTCTATCCTTGGATGAAGAGGTTTGAGATTTTTCTCCAAGTTGTTGCGCTCAACAAGATTTCTGATTTCTTCTCTTGATGTGATCAGTTCAAATCGAATGTGACCGATCCTGCCATATCCAGAAAATTGGCCGCATACTGGGAAGGAAAATTCTTCGAGGACATGTCTCGACTTCGTGTAAGGGATCCAGATACTATCACGAGGGTGACTGAATATGTCCCTGAAATCGTTTCATTCGTGGAAGGCATCGTCGCAAACGGATATGCCTACGAAGCTGAAGGGAGTGTTTACTTCAACACTAACGCTTTTGATAAGGCCGAAAATCACCACTACGCTAAACTTGAACCGTGGAGTACTGGGAATAGAGATCTGTTGGAGGAAGGGGAAGGTTGCCTTATTTTTGCGTTGTCAGTTTCTGTTCGTTAATAGTCGTTTCAGGTTCACTGTCGAGTAAATCCGGTCGCCGATCTGCGTCTGACTTTGCCCTGTGGAAGGCATCAAAGCCGGGGGAACCATCGTGGCCATCTCCTTGGGGCGCGGGGCGCCCAGGATGGCATATTGAATGTTCTGTTATGGCAAGTGCGATCCTGGGAAACAATATGGATATACATTCTGGAGGAATTGATCTGGCTTTCCCTCATCACGATAATGAAATGGCTCAATCCGAGGTAATAGCTTGAAGTTCGATTCATGATATGGCTCAATGAAACGTTTTGTCTAGGCATATCATGACTGCGAGACTTGGGTCAATTATTTCCTCCATACAGGGCACCTACACATTGAAGGCCTGAAAATGAGCAAATCATTGAAGAATTTTATTACGATAGATGTTTGTCTTTCTCTTTTTTTTCCCTCATCAGACCGAGATGTTACGATTTCTGATGCGCTTTTTTCGTAGGAAATTTTAGAAAAATTCTCCGCGCGCCAACTAAGACTTGCATTTTTGACGCAACTATGGAACTCCAAAGTCGATTTCTCAGAATCATTGATGACAGGAGAAGTGCGGAACCTGGAAGTAACGATCAATGTTCGTACTTATATCAACATTTCATCATATTTATATGATTTACTTATTATTATTGCAGAATTTCTTCACAACAGTGAAAGCGCTCGTCAGTCAAGCTGCGGAAGGAGCCACTGTGTCTGATGGCTATCATCATTTTGAGCAACCAGAGCAAGACCTTTTGGCATCGTATGTTATTTTATCTGGTTTCATTCTGATCTCCAGAGACGAGTTACCTTTCCAGTTTGTACGAGAGCCAATCCGCTTTCCGAGAAGCTCTCTGCGACTCTTTCAATACTCCGGTTGCCATTGACGTCCTCCGCGATCTAATTTCGAAGACGAACGTATACATAAATACTCGTGGAAAAGCCCTCAACGTCAAACTGCTTCAAAATATCGCGGAGTGGGTTGGTAAGATGCTGCGTATGTTCGGTCTCGGAGAGGGTGAAAAATCCGAAATTGGATGGGGTCAATTGGACGAATCTGGTGGGAATGCTAATGTAAATCTTTTCAACAACTCATGTTACAGAACAGGCCGCTGACGCATTTTTTTTCAAATAGCGCGAAGAAATATTGATGCCTTCGCTGCGTGTCTTATCTTCCTTCCGAGACAATGTCCGCAAGTTAGCGATGGCTAAAGGCGAAAATGCACTGAAGGATATACTCGCTCTTTGCGATAAACTTCGTGACAGTGACCTAGTACCGCTCGGTGTTGCTTTAGATGATCAAGAAGGTTTGCACAGCAGCTTGAGATGTTCTATGACAGTTGCTCATCATTCCCGTAGATGGAAAAGCTCTGGTGAAACTTGTATCTCCTGTTGAATTGATCAGAGCACGAGAAGAGAAACGAGCCCTTGCGGAAGCAAAGGCCGCTAAAAAGGCTGCATCAGTTGAAGCTGAACGGCAAAAGCGTCTTCAAAGGGTCGAAAAAGGTCGAGTACCCCCTCAGGAAATGTTCAAACCACCAAATGTCCCTGAGGGAAGATATCAATCTTGGAACGATGACGGGCTTCCACTGACAGATTCGGAGGGGAAGGAGTTGTCAAAAAACGCAGTCAAGAAGAACCAAAAGGAGTACGCAACCCAAATCAAGCTCCATGAAGACTTCCTAGCATATCAAAAAAGTGGAAATTTATAAGGCTTCACCCTCTTCTTTACCAGTTACATGAATCTACTATTAGTTTTGCTATCTTCTCCAAGCCAACCTTATCTTCCTCGTCAAATCCATTTATCGCAAGACAATCAAGGTCAAGAACGCCTAAGACTCTTTCTTCGTCTTGAGTTTTACGGACAAGTGGAATCACAATTTCACTTTTTGTTTCTCCATCACAAGCGATGTGCCCTGGGTAGGCATCGACATCTGAAACGAGAACGGTGGCTTTTTGAAGATAGGCCGCCGCGCAGACTCCTCTAGCTTTGCCTGGTGCAATCGGTATGAATTGGCACGCAGGCTTGCCGCAAAATGGGCCTAATAATAAGCGATTCGAATCATCCATCAGAACAGCACCCTCGTATTGCGGAACCGGAAAGAATTTCGAGTCAATATAAAAGCCTGTGGGGACGTGAATAGGTAACTTAAGGTATAATCGTATGGACGTGAACCACTTGCCACACCAGTTCACAGCTTTGTCATCACGGCCAAAAAACTTAGGGAACGATAAGAGGGAATTATAGATTATAGACGATGCATTTGCCGTATTGGAGATCTGTAGAAATAATATATCAATCGGTTAATCGATCCAATGTTGCTTTCGTACCCAGTGTCTCTGTCCATCTAACAAGCCTTCCAATTGCACAAAGATGTGTTGCCAAAACTCGCTTTTGGTTTGTATCCTGTAATGTTTTTAGTCTGGCTGGAAGATATATCAATGGGCAATGATATACGTTTCAGGAATCAATGCAGAGTCTGCGTGAGGCATGCTTGATGGCAATGGAGAAGGATAAAAAGAACATACGTAGGGACGCTGAATTTCGGCAAATCATGACGCTATTTTCATAGAGATAAGATAAGATAATTTAGATTATCTATGATAGCCGAAGTCGTGATCATCGCGGGCGCTGGCAACTGGTAGCAACGAACGTCCTTAACATCGTCCATTACATTCAATAATCACCAGTTACCCCTCGGAGACTCAAGATGCCACCTTACCTCGAGACTGTCAAAGTAAAACTCTCAGTTTTTCACCCATATCTTGCTGATGGAATCGCAAGTCATTCGCAGATGTCCCTATTACAGACGCTGGCGTCGATACAGTAGCGTTTCTTGAGGCAGCTGACGGCTTGGTGGGGCTCTTTGGTTAGCTCATTGGCTTTCCTACGCTACTTGTGCATCTAATGTCGCTTTACCACCCCAGATCTTCTTGGATCTGCAGCCTTCTCTGTTGTTCAAAGTGATCTGAAAGGCAACATCACGGTAATCATACTACTACAATGCCGCGCGAATTAAGGGACTGATTCAAAGCTCTTCAGAAAGTTAGGGCGCGCTATGAAGCAACACCCACCTTGTCTGCTACTCTTTAATCTCTTGTAGAGAACGAGAAAGGCGAAAAGAAGCGCGTTGCTACGGAGGGCCTTATGTGGCTCCTTCGTGGGCTTTCTTTTACTTGCAAAGCTCTTCAGAACGCCCAGGCTAACAAAAACGAAGAGCTAGCCACCGCGTTTACCAGCTCTTACGAGGTCACCCTCAAGAAGTTCCACAACTTTGTCGTGAAAGGCATATTTGCGGTTAGCGAACCCTAGGTTTCTAGTTCTATATCTGATCTAACATACCACCATGTGGTCTATAGGTGGCCATGAAAGCTTGCCCATATCGCGCCGACTTCTACGCCAAACTTGCTGCGGATCCAGCAGGTGGCCCATCTGCAAGTCAAGAAAAGCTCAACGAAGAGCTTGACAAATGGCTGGCAGCTCTCAGCTCTATTGTCGAGCGTGTCCAAGCTTTCTACGAAAAGGGGAACTACGCCAAAGGACTTTAACTTCCTTCAAGCCGATGGATATATAGTTCTGCCAGTAAATTCGAAAGTTTCTCCGCTACGACAAATTGCATATACTTTTGTGACTACTCACATATTGGAACTCTGGATGCATAGTTATTTTTTGCCTTAACCTGCTTTCAATGCGAAATTTCTCAACGGTGATGAAGCCACAACAATGCTACAACTGCCACAATAACAACAGCAGTTCGCGAAGAATAGACCGTATACAGTATCACATGCGATTGTGGTGTCGGAGGTGTTTTTCCATAGGACATCTAGACGTGACATGAGAAACCCGGTCCATTTTGCTCGCTTTCACTCCGTGGCTTTCGTTCGCCAGTCTATTGGTCTCAGATAGAAGATACCTGCATGGTTTATTACCCCATAATGAACTGGGGTTCAAGCAAACGAGCTGAAGAAAACCGGACATCACTGATGCTCAAGATAGCGAATGTGCTATCCCATCTTTACGATAGCCCCTGAAACTTGTTCGTCTATCTGCAGGGTTATATCCCTCAGCTGCTCTGCCCTCGATGCTATGTCGAAGAACTCTTCGATATAATTGTTCATTCTCCTGCGTGGTGATGTCACATAATTAAATGAAACATGAACCCATGAAATAGCAACCTAGAATAAGACGACTAGTAAAAGGACGAATATGGGCAAAAGCCGCCTTTAGTGGAGAGTCGGACGCTCAGAAGTGTCTTCTAGGATTGTATACTATGGTCCTAGCAGAACGCGCTAAATAAAGGCGCGTGTGTGGTTCTGAAGACTGCGCAAGCAAGTTCGGCGACATATCATAGTGGTCATTTAAAAAAAGATGCTGACGTCGAGAATGCATGTATGGAATCAGATCAGGATAAGCGCATATTCTTCGATCAGATGACTGCTCTAAAGAAAGCATTTCGCATTGGCATCGCATGTTGCCCTTGCGCTTGATGAACGCAATACGAGAATTTAAGAGATCATGAATGTGGCGTGTTGGAGTTGGCCGTGAAAAAAAGATAAAACATCGCCTTCGGATGTCAAGTACTGTTTTGTTTGATGAGTCTGATGGATGCATCGTCCAGCGTTATTCTCTGAACGCTTGGTGCATGAGTAAAACATAATTCTTGCTTCCCATTACGCTGATAGAAGTCCGCGTTGATGTGGGAGCGTTCGAAAAAAAAGCTCTTCATCCAAAATGGCTGATCCCCGAAGACATGATGAAAATATCACTTCAATCCGTCATGGTTTATTTCCAGTTCAAAATCATTGTAATTACTGGATGGACTTTTAACTAGTCGATCTGGCTTTGCATCTGATGGCACATTTTTTCCTGGAACACGGCCGACGTTACTGCTTCGAAGTGGGAACTGCATCGCAGGAGAAGGTTCAAGTTGCGAAGTGCGTACAGATGTTTCATGAACCTGGGAAACATAGAACCGTGGTGGCGATGCAGAAGAATATCCACGAAGATGGGAAGTTCGAGGAAGTGAAGATGATTCTGTTACTCGAAAATCGGTTCGTCTGGGGAGCATGTCGGGAGGCTGGGAAGCTTTCGGCGTAGGCATCGATAGCTCATCCATTTCTTCTATCTTATTATGATGACCATTGCTTTTCGCCACTTCAGCGAGTTCATGACCAATTTCTTCATCAGAATTTGCGCGCGACCGGTCCGTGAAGCTGGAGCTGACGCTGTCAAACGATAGTCTGGTGATTATTTCGTCTCGCGTAGAGGCATTGATGGGTAGAGCTGTAAGAATGGAAGAGAGGGAATTGTTAACATGAGAAGGACTGTATTTGTTAGATCCCGGAGATAATCTAGAGTTTCCATGGGAGTGTATGTGTTGGTTAGACCGCTCTCCAGGATTCACGGTACTGGACTGGGTATTCTTGTGGCTTGATGGAGGGAAAAAAGATAATTGTTTCATGGATATTTTTTGAACGGGTACCGACGGACTTTGGGGAACGGACCCACTGCTTGTCATAAATATGGGAGAAGAGAGCTGGTCGTAAGGGTCTGCAGAGGTATCTCGTATCTCAGATGCGAGGGATATGAGATTTTGTTCAGGTATATATTCGTAGGCACGGGATGCTTGTTCGATGGGGATGTATAACACATCTCGTAGATGTATAGAATCTGTTGTCCAGAGTTTATTTGCTCTCCTGAGGTTTGGCATTGATATCCCGTATTTTAGTGCAACCCCAGCTAAGGAATCTTTTGAAGTTACCTAATTCATATTCTTAGCGGGTATGATTTAGAATACGCAAATCACGGATGATATACCTGGTGTACGATCACTTCCTTCTCTTGCTCTTGGGAGGGCGATGGTTCCTCTGATAGTTCTCTGTCTGGCGAAGATGCATCACCTAGGTTTGCATCATTAACAGCACGCAGGAGATGCGGCCTTGTAACCCCTCCTAGGTCTTCAAAATCTGTTCCATTGATTCCTGCGAGCGCTGTCCTCAATGGGTGCAAACCGGCACTATAAGGTGGAATCTCAATGTCTGTGAACGAGCGTGCATGCCTTGTCGAGCCTCCATCTCCATTGGATGAAAGCTTGACCGACAAAGAAGAGCGTCGCCGTCGTAAAGTTGGCCGTGAATTAGAAGAATTGGGGAAGAACGCTGAACTATAAGATGCTTGGACTAGATTTGAACCAGAGGTGGAAGGATCATGACTTCCAGACCCCCCTTCAGCGAATGGGTTATATTCAGGGTCTTCCGAGTCACCATAAAGCATTTACAAGATGCCAGAGAAAGCTGGAGTGCTTTGGAGGTTATTGTGTACAGTGACAAGATCAACGTCGGCGCCGCAGCGTCTTTGCTGTTTCAATGTCATGATCGGCCACAGTACAATGGCACGTGATAGCGATCGCCACATATGCTTCCGGAAATGGGCCATCACTTTCCCCGCCATTCTATTCTTGGAAGCCCCTAATTATCATTTTCCTGAGCGAGATTTTCTGGCAGTGGATAATCCGTTAGTGTAGCTTGTGGGTGGGTTCAATAAGATGCAAATTGTTTGAAGTATGCATTTTATCATATTAGATTCACTCTCTTTTACTGTTCATATTCGATCCAATTAGAAAATTTGGCTCATCGCCGACCTCGCCGACCACCGTTGGAATCTAGGAACGATATTTTGAGCAAGATATAAGCACTGATATACTCACGAAAAGTTAAAGTGCCTGACTGATATAATATGAGAGCTATCGTGTCACAGTCCTTTTTTTCCCCTTTCCATAAATTCCGGTTCCATTCTCGTCGCCGAATAATTAATCATTTACATTTGTAGAAGTTAAACTAATCTTAAACATGGGTATGGGCTATAGGCGATAGGTAAGATCTGGGGTACAGTATCCTATTAGAATCCCTACTAAACATCTTGTTTCATCTCTATAATTGCATCTCAACTGCATTTTGAAACTGAATTGATACGATCTTCTCTTATCTAGTGAACTGATATTCTGATATCCATTAGTATGGCGGATAAACATGCATCTCTATGTTAAATAACTGGGAGAGGGTGTCGGATGTATCATGTTGTCTAGGAATTCAAGGCAGAGAAGTAAGATAGAACTGTAGCCGGCGCTAATTGATTGTGAGTAAGGCCTGGTAGTACTAACCGTTCATCAGTATTGATAATTTCTAGGCAAGCCATATCAGAGCATGTCTAGGTCTCGGAGCATACTCCCATCCCGGATTACTTACATATCGCAATCAAAGATATTGGCTGTCATATCATCCAATGGACTGAGAGAGAGAGAGAAAAGGTGAAC
>Ga0247779_1000677_pt1 | contig 19291 bp, 15 predicted proteins | sample UWRJL221509R5_FD_179925 | JGI IMG/M metagenome (GOLD analysis project Ga0247779, IMG submission 179925) | Plant litter microbial communities from Arlington Agricultural Research Station in Wisconsin, United States - UWRJ-L221-509R-5 | ecosystem: Environmental > Terrestrial > Plant litter >... | reverse complement strand
ATACTTCATCTAGGAAATATTCATATTCACTTCTTATTCGAATGTGCCTGTGACCAGTGCTTACGCCATTAATCTCCTGTTAGGCCGGGACAAATGCTTCTACGTAATAATTACTGTGTATTTTCGCCAACTTATGTCAATCTAGAGTCTATACATTTTCTTGCTCTATTGCAGACTGAACTATTCCCATTTGCGCCTCGGTCTCTGAAGTCATATCGATGGACACGACATTCTCGTGATTTGGCTGGCCTTCGAGATCAGATGGTAAAACAGCCAAGGAGGAAGTGGAAGTAAAAGCTTCTGCCCGTGTCTCTCCAGTTATCGACAATCTAGCAACCATGAGCGTTGGAGCAAGACCCTGTGAGTAGCGTATTCCTGGTAGTAAGAAGCACTCATGACATTATCCTAGGCAGATGACTCACAGAAGCAACGATTGCCGGGGTCTCAAGATAGTTGACGAGAACAAGACTGGTTATCGATGAGATTGCGTCTCCAGTGCTAAGAAAGTCGGAAACTGTAAGAAGAAGAGTAAAGACAGTGTAGAAAGCACAGGATTGTGTGGTGACATCGACGATGTGCTTATACCTCTGTCTGGAGCGAGGATTCTGGGCTGTGCTGGAGTAAATTTGGAAGCAAATGATGAATGTAGCGGCCATGCTGGTAGCGGCCCCAGAGCAGAACAAAGTCGCAGAGAGGATGTTAGCTTGTCGGGCCCGTTTGGGTATCTCAAAGGCCACGTCAACGTCGTAAACACTAAGAAATGCTGTATTGGCAATAGCAAATGCTGAGTAGAGGTGGGTTTATCTTCTGAATGGGAGACAGTGCAGAGGTCAGACTAACCGAATTCAATGACAAATAATGTCATTGGGAATGCAGATTTTAGTGCTGATCGTCCACAGACATTAAAGCACCTCCACAACTAATGAGCAGTCATCAGAGCGATGTTAAAAGGAAAGAAATAGTATGTTACCATAAGCCCATCAGCCAAAAGAAATCCGAGATTTTGCAAGACAAGTTGCAGGACGCTGAGCGACACTGGAAATGAAGCACCTAATCCACTTTCGTTGAATACGCTTGCATAGAAAATTGACAATCTCGAAGATCCGTTCTTGACCAAGACAATTATTAAGTAGTCCCATTGAATGCCAAGCTGCATCATGAGTGTAGCATACAGCGCTGTTAATGTGGCAATTATAATGCGTTTATTAGTCGTGGAGGCTTGATGACTTTTAACTAGCTTATCATGAGTATAGGATCCTGATAGCAGAAAATTAAGGTCGAATGCGTACGATAAATATACACGCTTGTGGGATAAATTCCCATATATATTCCTGTACCAAAACCACTATGAAGACATGAATTTCTGACGGTCGATACGGAGAGCGCACCTGTGAGGAATAAAAGCAACAATGTGGAGTGCAGGTTTGCGCTGATGATTGCTCGCTGATCAACGACAGAGAACTGATTAGATGACATAGCGACGATGCAGGCGACTTTCAACTCATATTTACCAGTGAGAGCTTTATACCAGCTGAAAAAACACATTCATTGTAATAGTAAGTACTTCCGGAAAGCGTCCGATAGCGAAATAAATAGTTTGCTTGATTGTCAGCATTTCTTCAATAGGATGGATGGATAGATGGATGGATGGATTGATGGGATTTTCTACGCTCTACTGTCATCTACTATTCAGCATAGGGACTTCCATCTATTGAGAGACCCTTGACGCACGTTCTTGATCATCGTGTTGAATGCCCACAATCAACGGACGCATTGTGTCACTTTCAAAGTATCAAGGAGATGCTTCCCGAGTCATATCTATTGGTCGTACCTTAGTTTCCCCAGGTTTCGAGCTTCAATATTCAACATTCAAATTGAACACAGACGTATGTCTAAATTACGTGTCCATCCATCCAATATTCACCAACCCACCTTGTTTAGTAAGTGATTTCTCATTTTCAACACTCTTCTATCATGTCCTGAAAAGGATAGCTGACCCCACTCGGTGTGTGACGGGACCTCGACACCAGTTTGGATTATCTGTCAAGGTGTACAGATATTGAATGAACGTGCGTTAGTGAGAAGAGAAATAAAAAACTCGATATGAACTCGAGAGCATAATATATATATAGATTGAAGACCGACAGCGGCGCACGGTATGATTCAGAAGAGACTCCTATCTGTTAGAATTTGGTCGTAGATGCCTGATTGATCTAACAACATGACTATCTCTAATCCAAGGCTCATTGGCTAAGCAGGGGCAACTACCTCCTTGATGCGCAGACATAAAACGAAGAAGAGAGATGAGATTTTACTATTACGACAGATGTATTGAGAATAGATGTTTGATGGTGGTAGAACACAGGCGAAGCACAAGCAATGCAAATGTACAATTTTTGAATATGTGGGAGGGGTACGAGCAGTGCAATTTGGAGAAAAACAAATCATTCTCACAGTCTTCCTTTTTTGCAGAAGCACGACTTTTGTTGAATTCGACAAGGGCCGACGAACCCGTTCGCATCCTTCAAGTTGCTCGTTTTTTGACAAAAAACGCCGGGAAAAAAATTGGAATGTGAGGCCCGCTTTATTAAAAAGCATGTGGCTCCTCATCGATGCATCTCCGAGTCCCTTCAGCAGTATGACTTTGACTTTTAAGAAGGGAGTTATCCGAGCCGAAAGTTGAAATCGGGACCACAATGGTCACGTGTTTATCCTTTTACGGTGAGGCCGACTTTGGTGAACCTTTGATGCACCTTCTCCGCTCTTCCAAATGCCTTCTAGTTTCTCGAGTCTGGTCTCCAGGAAGTCTTTCGAGACATGTTAGCACAACAAGTAAACCATTCTATATAACCACACCTATATTCTACCCCAACGCTTTACCGCATATCGGGCACCTGTATTCGCTTGTGACAGGAGACGTATTTGCGCGGTACCAGCTCTTAAAGACGAATGGGCAAGAGGTTCAATATCTCGCGGGGACGGACGAACATGGGCTGAAGATACAGAAGGCGGCACGAGCTTACTTTGGTGGCGAAAGTGGCAGGGAAAAGGAGTTCTGTGATATGCTGAGCGAGCGATTCCGAGTACGCGTGCTTTCATCATTATTATAGGACACACATTTAACTTTTCCATAGGACCTCGGGAATCGAGCTAACATCAGTAACACTTGTTTTATGCGGACATCCTCCAAGGAGCATCATGAAGCAGTAGAAAATGTCTGGGTGCGCACTATTTTTTCGTCATTGTTCGAGTATTTCCATTGACAATCATTGTTACAGCGCAATTTGCGTGCTAAAGGCTATATATATAAAAGTCAATACTCCGGCTGGTATTCAGTCACTGACGAATGCTTCTATACCGACGCACAGGTTGCCGATGGCGTCTCTTTGGAGACCGGCGCAGCCGTGGAATGGGCGGAAGAGGAGAACTATATGTTCCGACTTTCTGCTTTCCGAGAAAAACTTTTAGAACATTTTACGCGAAATAAACGCAGCGTATACCCTGAACAGTATCTCGACAATGTCATTGGTATGCTAGGGGGCAAGTCAACGAATGGACCTTGTGACGATGCTTTCATCCTCGAAGACCTCTCGATCTCACGACCTCGTTCACGACTTGAATGGGGTGTTCAAGTACCAGATGACCCTCAACAAACCGTTTATGTCTGGTTTGATGCACTCCTAATATACCTTACTGGTTCGGGTTATCCCTGGACATCTGTGGCTCAACAGACAGCAAAAGGTTGGCCAGCGGACATACAAATTATCGGAAAAGATATTCTGCGCTTTCATGCAATTTATTTACCTGCAATCGTTCTCGCCCTGTCCGGGAAAGCATTCACGTCCGCTTCAGCATCAGAAGTCTCTTCTATGCCGATTGCATTGCCCAAGACCCTATTAACTCACGCCCATTGGACTTCGAGCCAGAAAAAGATGTCGAAGAGCTTGGGTAACGTTGCGGACCCTTTGGAAGCGATGGAAAAATTTGGAGTTGATGTCGTTCGGTTCTACATGATGCGTATTGGTGGCAGGTGGAGAGCAGATGTCGGTTCGTTCAAGTTGCCCCTTCCAGTTGAGAGAGATGTCAACTTATACACCTTTATATAGACTGGTCAACAGAACAACTTCAAAAACACCAAAAAGAGATCTCGGCACAATTAGGAAACTATTTCCTTCGTGTGACGTCCCCCAGAATCGCGGAACGAGCCAGTCAGGCCTCCACGAGTGGTTTCCCTGTGTCATTCAACGCGCTCTTCGAAAATAGGGCTCAAGAGCCCCAAGAACGAGCACAAGATGCAGATAAAGTCGTCATGGCCGACGATATAGCAGTGGTGGATGAAGACCCGAATGTTCAGTTATTAGCTGCAAGCCTGGCACTACCAGCCAAAGTTCTATCGAATATGGACGAATTGGAAGCTGGCCAGGCATTGGCGGAGATCATGAATGTTTTGAAATTGGTCAGTTTTTTCCTAAAAAAGACCATTCTTTTTTTCTGTTCATTCCTCTTAATGTTTCTATGATGCTAAAACTTTCTCGTATCTTCTTTCTTCTCCATGGTCTGCGAGAATGAAGAACGAACACGTTTCGTTTTATGCCATTCCTTTCGTTTTCTCTAGCGCTCATGCAAATTCACTTTGACTTCTTGTTTCGTCTATTTATTTCTGCTTGACTGGATGCTCGCTAGTCCAATCGGACTTTTGGTCACATTGCTCTCTTCTATTTAACGATAGTATCTACATTAGCAAGTACTCACATATCTTGCTTGACAGGCCAACAAAACGGTGGCTGACGTGGAACCTTGGGCTAAAGCAACTCCTCCTTCAGTCACGCACACTACACGTATTGTAGCCCTCGAGACACTCCGAATCGTTGGCGCTTGCTTGGCACCCTTTATGCCCGACACGTCAAGGCGGCTCATGGCTGGCCTTGGTCTTGATCTCAGAGGATGTCCAGCGTCCAAGGGCGCCTCCAGCCAAAAAGGTGTTCTAGAACTGGCATCTGATAGACCGATAGAAAAAGACGATATAGAGGCGATTTGGGAGAGATGGGCAGAGCGGAAGGTCGAGGGCGCGAAGCTGTTTGTGTAACGATGCGCGACGTGACCCTTGTAGGCCTTACTATCTTTGTGTGCGGGCATCATTCTCTTGAATGTAAGGCGCGGCAACACTAAATTTAATTGTTTTATCACAGGTTCTGCTAATAGTATATTATATTCCGTCTTTTTTTTTACGAACTTACTAAACTGCAAGATGCATCTTTGTAATGCAAAATATCTGAAATGGTGTGAAGAAAAGACGTCGCGGGTTCGGTGCCAGGCAAGGGAGGCAATGAGCTTAGATAAAGATATACTACATATATAAATCTAGGGGCAATTCAAATGCCGTCTTTTATCGGGTCAATTGAAATGGAAGCTGGAGCTTTTACCCGGTAATAAATCACCTTGGTGTGACTTCAGTGGAATTCTCAAGGTGTTCCCTTGTCGGATCGGAAATGAGAATGCTGCGCGCCCGAAGTCTACGCATTCACAGCTATGCTTGCCCGGAAGAATAAATCACACCAAAAATCACCGATGCTATACGCCTGAAGTGCAATTCCGCCGAACAATGAGAACTGCACTCTCATGGGGTACCTTTTTATGCTTTCATGGACAGTGAGTGGATATATATGTTTTTTTGTATATACATCCAACTTCACGCTCGTTGTTTAACTTCACAAAGCCTATTCTTCTTTCCTCGTACCTCTTTCTCTTTTTCTTTTCAACCTCTCTAGGAGTCTACCTAAATCTCTGCATGGAAGGAAACACTTATGTGAAAGATACAGTAGCTCGGTTAATCCGCAACCTCGGCTATCGTCCTGAGGAACCCATTTCAGACGATAACGTCTTATATCAAGCCTTGAAAACTGAATTCGCTGAATATAATACGGGAGACTGGTTTGATGTGCTCTGCCGCGAGTCCGCAACCATAGCAGAAGTAGAAGGCAGTCATTTTTCAGCTTTAACCACTTACTTATTTGTGTCGTTACTACAGCTGCCTTACTCAGGTCACTCTGATGAAATTCGCATCCAAATTGCAAGATTCACTTGGTATGTACTTCATATCTGCGCCTGCTTCATTGATTTATTTTGACCCCTTAGGTTCCTTGTTCACGTTGACGATGTTGGCCACAGATTTCCTAAGTATCTAACAGATTTTCAAAAGTGTATTTTGACACAGGACCAGAGTCCCCAAGGCGACTTCCTCGCGGCCTTGCGCCAACACCTCACCGAATATTATCGCCTCTACGACCCCATTCCTGCCAACTGTATCGGTCTGTCCGCCATGGATTTCTTCAATGGCTGCCTAATGGGACAAATGCCTGAGATTTCTCAAATGAAATTAACAGAAGCATCGCACTCCTGGCCCTATTTCCTGCGGAACAAAACCGGAAGTGCACATGCTTATGCGTTTATGCTCTTCCCTAAAGAGACCAATCTGGATCTGACGAGTTACATCCAAGTTATCGACGATATCGCGCAATTCACGAATTTGGCGAATGATGTTTTATCGTGCGTCCTTGCATTTCGACGTATATTTTCAAATGCCAACTGATTTCAATGCAGATTCTACAAAGAAGAACTTGCGGGAGAGAGAAATAACTACATATACAATCGAGCATGTGTCAGTGGGCTACCCATACAACAGACGTTGCAAGAGGTGGTTAATGAGACCTTGACGACGCACGCTAAAATTACGAAGGCTTTGGAATCTACCGGTACTGTAGCACCAACGATTTGGAAACAATATGTGAATGGTTATATGTACGTACCCCATCATGCTAACCGTTAATGCAAATGTCTACCGGAATCACTGATGTGTTTTCATCTGGAATCAGTGGTTTTCATTGCATTATGAAAAGATACCGTCTCCATGAACTCGATATAATTTTGTAGAGTAGAAACTAGATAATTCAGGCTAAATAACTTATATTCAACATCGTAATACGGTCCTTAGATCACAAAGTTGCTGAAGATGATGGGCTTTTATCTAAGCGTTAGCATCCAAGTCTCATGTTTAAAGGGATAGATTATCTCGATTTTAAAGATAGAGAAGCTTGCAACCTACGACCTATTCATGAACTTCGCCGTAAGAATGCGTCTGAATGCGTCGCTGACTCTTCTCGCTGTGCGAGGAATGATATAACATTCTCTGGAAAAAAACCTACTCAATTGAAACAAGGGTGAAAGCTAAATCATTGCAGAGATCATATATTGTCATGAGTTTTCGTGAATGTAAGGATATAGCATGATGGAATATCGTAGATCAAAAGTCAAAAGATGCGACAGTTAATAAGCGCTCACGCAGCGATGGTCGCGACTTGCGACTTACACCACGTGGTCTCCCTTCTCCGTTGAAGCGTGACTTTTGTTAGATTCGGTGGGAGCCGCCGTCGCCGGGGTGTCCTTGTATGTTTTGAAGGCAAGACTGGACAGCGCAACCATGTCTTGCAATAAATTCGTCTCGCTCTCGGTAAACCCAGCGGTGTCCTTCACTTGAACAATATCCGCTGGATCATTCTCGGTTTGGATGCCTTCAACGACGATTTCCTTCACCAAGTTCCAGACCTTTGTATTGTTAGGAATGAATGCATCCAAAATTGAGCGGGCATCTCCAACTTGAAGATTTAGTGTGGCCAACACCGCGAGCGTGGTGTATTTGGGAACGCGAATGGTCCACGTCTTGGGCTGCTGGAGAAGGGCGCTGACGAGTATATGTTTCTGTAGGTCTTCCCTATCCACCGAAGCTAAATAAGCGTTGTACAGCCATGAGACGGCGAACGAGGAAATGAACATAATCTGCCCAAAGAGTGTGCCTTGAGGCATCATGAACAGCTGTACGAGGAATTGGAATGTGAGGGCCACCGAGCAGATACCAATGTCGTGATACTTCGATTGGCTTGCATAGTGAAGAAAATACTGGCCCCGCACCAGAGTGCTCACAATTCGTTCGCCTCCCTTCACCAGTATAACCCGCTGATTGCTACCAGATGAGAAGAAGATTCCGTCACCGGGTGGAGAGTGTTTTGAGGGGTTGGGTCCTTTGACCTTCAAAACACCCGATCCTATTACCGCACAAGAAATTCCATTCACGACGATTCCCACAACGATCATTGAAAAGCTGAACCAGTCCTGGAACACACCGCATACGACAGCTGCTGCGATACTCGCCAGTATCGGGATAATCGCTATTGGATCGAAGGGGGAGAGGTGGACGGACGGTAAGGTACCATCAGCGCGAGCGATTTCTTCTGGGTATTCGCTGAGATGGACGATGGTGAGGTGAAGGTCTGTTTGGGCAGCGGTACCGACCACCTGGTTGTCCGGTAACTCGTTGCAGTGTTCCGCAAGAAGGTGTGCCAAATGTCCCGTCTTTTCGAGGCTGGTACCGGAATGAACTCCAAGATATCTTGGGCCAACCTTTCCATCTAGTTCCAACATTTTTGTTGGGTCGACATTGACTCCTGGGAACAGGCCATCCCACAACCTTGATTTTGCTAGCACTCCGTATTTCTTCGCGACGACATAACTTCCTGGAGAATTGTACCATCCCATCCATCTCCGTCCTCTAACGAGGTGTACGCTGGACATCGCAGCAAAGGATTCATCCCCACCGAAGAAGCCTGCTATTCCAGATACATCGAGATTGAACCTGTGATGGCCGTCAAGAGGAATTGCTGGTGCCATGTTTGAGATTTCGAGCTGATATTTTCTGACGTGATACATATCAGATGTCTACAGCACAGCTTATTTTCCGGAGGTAAATCACCTTCTTTTGTGATGGTGTGGTTGATTTCTTGAATTGAACCGATTAGTGTCAATCGAACTCTTGGGCGTCAAAGTCTTGGTATAAATGCACGTGTTTTGAAGGTTTTGACGCTTGACATTACCCAGTATCAGTCTCGAAAAAGAAGTTTGCAAGAGTTGAGACTTACCAAGACAGACTATACGGTCTCGTTTCGTAATAGCAGTGAGTGCCCTTCGTGGGTGGAGGCCACAAAGTGCGTGTTCTGACCTGTCAAGGGCTTCTTTATATGACTTCTAGTAATCAGGCACGGGGCAAGCCGAGAACCTTTATTACTTATCACACCTGTCGATCATATATTTGTTCTAAGTATAAGTATATTCGTGGGAGCCTCCGGTGAAGTGACAATTCCGAATCGCTAAAAAGGGTAAGGAATGAGTAACCATTCCAAGACGAAGCCGCACAAAGGACTGCTCCCACAAATTCGGTACGCTTCTTTTCATATATAACCTCCAAGGTTGTTAGTTTTGTACATGGAGTTGGAGTGGTTGCGTTGGAGCGTTCTCTTCAGTAGGCGACGTTATCTGAATTGCCACATTCTAGGTTTTCTTAACAAACGAACAGTGTTAAAAGTACGCTGGACACTGTACTCTATGAACTGGTTTCACACGATAGCTACAAATTTAAGCATGCACTGCCTTTTCACGGTCCAAAATGTTCACCGATTGCTTTAAATACGCTGACTATGTTGGTTGCAATAGTTTCAAGTTTTGCAAAGAAACGATGTACGCCCGAGGACAAATCAATCATGAATAACATCATTTCAGGCTCCCCTTGGCCAGAAAAAACATTAGCGGAGGCGAGGGGGTCCAACTTAATGAAATTCGAGTTGGATGATTTACTTCCTAAACATAGAATTTGGTAAGTTTGGCATACAGCACAGGCAATTCAACGTCAATGGCACTTTCGCTGGGATTATTTTTCATTGGGACCATCGACCTCCTATAAAGTCGAGAAATGCGATGACAATGACATCCTAGAGCAGGCCCGGGCTCGGACTATGTCTGCTGATGCTTGCAACAAGGATGTCATCAATAGATGCTTGGCCAGTCCAAAAGCCTCACACCTATGTATTATACAACCTTCGACGAGATGAAAATGCGGAAAGCGACTAGTTCCTATTGATTTACCCTACATTAGAATTGCCGCACAATCATTATACATAATTTTTGAAAGAGGTTACTCAATTAGTACGAAGTAACTTATCATTCATACCACTTAACGAAAGCTAGACTCTGTGTAGGGTAGCATGATCACTATAACGCGTCGTGGTCAATCAGTACCCAGTATCATAGATTTGACTTTCCGAATCGCCAATGATTATCTGGAGGTATAGGTTCGCAAAGATCTAAGGCACGTAGGTTTTAGTTGCGCTGTATAAACTCTAGCATGTTAGGTATGAGTTTCTCTTTTTACACTGAACCAGACCACCTCCCTGCGCTTTGTAATAGCAAACAAAGCTAGCAATCGATCAGCTGAACATCGTTGACCTCTTCGAGAACGTACGTTTACCATGCGTAGGTGAAAAGGCAAGGGATGCGACGAACAGACTCGAATTAGCGCCCTTCAAGCGCTGTTCTAAATAAATTGAGAATCTTCGTATGGGTGGTAAGTTCGTATGAACAGATATATATGTTAAATCAGACTCAGGAGTGGGGAGTTTCCTTGTATTCCAAAACTATAATCTACTACATGTATCCAAGGAGCCAATTATCGTGGGATCCAGTGACGAGGTATAGCGCTTAGTAAGGGGCAGCGGCAGCCTGGCACTGAAAGAAAAATGACATGTAAGCAAGACATTTGGAGGGAATAAAACCTAAGAACGTACGGCCTTCAACTGTTCGAGGTACCACGAACACGAGTTGAGGTCAGCTTTCTCGAGACATTTAGTGAAATCTTTAAGAATTGTTGTTACGTCAGAATCATGGGATGTACGAAAACAAATGGTTACTCACCCTTGGCCTGAACCTCGCAGCTGATTGATGACTGCGTTTGCTGCTGTTGTTGTTGTACAGGGGGTGCCTGAGCTTCAGCAGATCCTCCGCCTCCGAAAAGCATGCTGGAAAGCCCATGTCCGATGGTTGAACCGATGGCTACTGAACCGGCGGTTGCGGCCATTTGTGCGAGCATACCAGGTTGCTGAGGTTGAGCATGGGATGCCGCGGCAGCAGCTGGTGGTGCTGGGGCATGAGTAGGTGCATAGCCAGCGGGAGCAGTCGCTGTGCTTGCGCTACGGGTTTGAGCGGGGGCAGCGGCAGGAGCAGAGCGGGCAGCAGGAGCAGAAGAACGACCGCGAGATTGACGCTGAAATGATGGTTAATATTCGGTTTAAAAAGAGTCAAAAGAAGACTTACAGGCATAATAAAAAGCAAGGAGGTTAGATAACAAAAAAAATGGAAGGTGGTGGTGGTTGAGTGACAAGATAGAAACTGTAGAACTCTGAGGAAATTTGGAATGCGTGTAGCCGAAGACGCGTGGCCGATCGTTGCCGATGATGACAAATACATGCAAGCAAAAAATCCCGGTTGAGAAACATACCGACTTCGGTCTAAAAGTAAAGCACTTTTCTATGGCTCTGGGCATTTCTAGGACGTGCATTGGGGGTGTCTTGAGCCACCAGAGTCTTTCTGTACGCCTAGCATGCTCTTCTTCATCTAAAGTCGCGTCATCCTCGACCTTTCCTGCTTCCGGCATCTCACGTACTTACTCAACCGCAAGTGCTAGCTTGACGAAGAAGACTCCCGTGACAGCAAAAGGGACAAAAAATGACGCGCATACCATCCCTAAACCACTGAAGAAAAAGGTAGTCGCGACTGTACCACCCAAAAAGGCCACTTCTCCAGAAATGGAGACAGCTCTCCATGTTGCCGCTACAAGTCCTGTCGCCTCTACTGTTCCTTCGGATGTAAGCGATGAAGCAAAGCAAATGGACCAGTTGAAGGAGATGGAACGGGTAATGGCGTTTCAACATTTAATGCCAACCGTGGACGCTTGGGGACAAGAAGTGAAGGAGACACTCGGTGGGGTTTGTTCCTAGGCCTTTTATTGCTGGTTCGTGCTCATGCAGTCAAACAAGGACAGATGTACAGTTGCCCCGTTCATTACCATTATCGGGTTCAACCCTCAAAACTCTCTTGAAGAGTCCAGGTTCTGTTTTTGAAACGGCCAAGAACAATGTTCTTAATTCTTTGAAGAATGCTACCGCGTACGTCGACTGAATTACACAAACCAAGTCCTGGCTAACGCTTCTATGACAGGCTATCAACGCTCATCAGCATGAACGCTATTCCCGGTGCAACTGCCCACCTTGGTTGGAAAAACATAATTCAAGTTTTTGGAACAAAGTCAGTGAAACCCACTTCTTTACTCGCCCCGGTGCGCGATTCGGCCCTCGAAGTCTACGAAGACCTTAACAAGGCCATTGCAAAGTTCGTCTTTTTGCGGATGTAACCTTTTCCCCGCGTTGACTGTTCCCCAATAGTCGCAATGAGAAGGAGGTCAAAAGATTTTCCACCGCGTCCTATCAGATCCAAGCATTAGAATTAGCAAAGAAATTCCGCGGAAAGACGAAAAACAACAAAGGTCGTTTTATCTGGCAACTACATCGAACATTTAGCCCAGTACAAATATTATCTTTACGTGTAACGGAGGGGTACCTTGCTCCAGATCAGCCTAGATTTGGAAATAGGTTGATGATTCATGCACTCGTCAAGTTTGATACAGAACAGGTGCGGGTCACGTCGCGTGCATCAAAACGTCTGACGCTGACTTTTGTATTCTTTGCTGTAATAGAGCTTGGAGATCTATAACGAAAAAGGAGTGCCACTGCATACACCGGCTGCTGAAACGGTCGGTATTGATGAGGGCCAGGAAAGTTGGCGCGTCCCAGCTCCTCGAAAGCGTGTCACAGAGTATCTCGTCCTGGAACGGAGGATGTGGATTCCTGGAAATTGGCAGGTTAGAGAACAAGTGTGGCCAGACTTGGAGAACAATAAGAATACAGGTATCTGAATTGTCCATGCCTGGTTTTGTGAATCTCTGAAATTCTTCCAGCTAAATAGATTATTGTATTTAAGAGATTAATCAAATTCATTGCGAATGAATGACTTTCTCACTATAGTCTTTTACACTTTATCCCTGTAAACTCACCGTGCTCAATCTTAGTACTCTGCGGTATTCTGCTCCACAATTTTCCGCGTCTGTCACTCTTTCACCGCTAGCAATCCCTTTATTGTTGACCATAGGAGGAAATTCAAAGGCATAAGATTTGCCCAAGTCAATTGTCAGTGTCGTAGTCATCTACCCTTTCTCACTCGGGGTTTGAGCGAACACCGTCGTTCAGACTCCATTCCATCTATGAAGGTTGCAGTTTGATTCTGATGCTCTCTAGAACCGATAGCCACCGTTGAAAAACTCTTGCGCTGCCTAGTGCCTCTTGCTCCCCGATTTTCCATTGGGCAAGCATTACACATGCTCATATTCCGCTTTGTTCGCTGTTCGCGTATACACCGCTTTTGTAATCTGGGTATATGTCTTTTCTTATGTTAAGTCTGGCATCACTTACTGTGCTTTTTTCACTGAGGAGCAGATAAGCCTTGAAACTCGTCTACTTAAGCGTTCTTATTGTTCTTTTCAAAGTCTGTCTCCAATTCAGGAGGCCGGAATCCGAACCCGGCTACTATCGCCATGAGCTTCTGACCCGATTGGCTTTGGAGTCGTCTGTTTCCGTATGTTTCCATGGCAAAATAACATGATCTCTGATAATATTCCTATTTTGCTACCGTCCATTCCGAGCTTTCTCGGTCCCGCGAGGTCGTCAGTAGAAAGTGCGCCTTTGGCATAGTAATGGTAAGGAACCTATCTGTGTCAATCTGTGTCAATCACAGGTTGGAAAGGAAGACAATTGCAGGAGGGTTAGTTCCACTCTTCCCGAGAATGCAATTTCTCCCTATAGAAAATCCTTGCAGAACATAGAGTAAGATATATTGACTACAACGAGTCGACAATGAGACTCGGTCCTAAGTGACAAATCTCCTTGCTGATTATGTATGCCCTCTAGGATTACTCGCCGTTCTAAACATAGTCCCGCTTTTTTAGAACACAAAATTTATCATCATCCTCGGCGCAGGTGTCTGTTGAAAACACAAATCAACCATCATGGGTGCAGAGTTTGGCTCCACCTTGGCCCACGTCCTCCGCTTTTTGCAGCGCAGAAATCGTGCGAATGTTATCATTGTAACGGATCTATTTCACGGTGAAATTTGGAGTCGTTTTGAAGAATTTTCACCACGTTTCACGACGGCTCTTTTTCGAAGACTTGTTATGTTCTTTTGTTAGTAAGGGGTATCTCCGTCTCTTCCATTTGCTTTTTGATCTGGGCCTAATTGACGCCTTGGAAAGAAATAGCCGCACATAGTAGATTCAAGAGTTATGTCAGTCTATGAATTAGATGACTCATGTGGTGGTTGCTCCGTCCACTGCTAGTGAATGTGTAACTAACTATAGCTCGAACCCTATGCAATACTGCGTGTTGGATTAAATCATAACGCGGTAAAAATGGGTTATACGAAGCTCCTTCCGCGCTGTGCAGCATCCGAGTCATCCAGCTATCCCACAGCATCAAGTAAAATGCATATGCAAGAATATTTGTATGGCCCGTTGTGTCAATGATTACACACAGTGTCATCTACGTCTGATGGGTGGATTCCAAGACAGCCCAAAATCAATAGGTCGCTCTGAGGCTGAAGCTGGTTGGCATCTAGCAAGCCGCATACATCTGTACCTGAACAATTATGTTGCTAATTACATCTTCATAGTTATATACTTAGCATCCACAGGTTTTGATGCCATGTCCGACTTCAGCTCGTAATATGCAACGTGAAAAGGCATCTCAGGTCATCGCCCAATGAGTCACAGAGTTACAGAGTTACAGATTATCAGCATCTCTGTATCAGGATTTATGTTGTCATATATCCAAGGGCTTCAACGGCTCAATCCATGAAGGAGAGATCATGATGATGATGAAGGTGCTGCGTCCTCCGAACACACAGAATGGAGACAAAAGTGAATCATTTTGATCACGATGAAGCAGACATGTTGTACTACTTAAATATAGTTTGAGAAGGGAATAATATACTACGATACAGTTATAACGAGTCAAAGCAATAGAGCACTGGAGGAGAAGTCTATGCGAAAATAATAAAAATAAATGAAAGTAGGGAATGTGGGAATAGAGGCTGTAACATATATAATGATAAAATGCACCAATCAACGTGCAGAAGTAGCATATAGGAGAGAAAGAAATGATGACCGCGGACTGTAGTAAAACAATAACAATAACGAAAGTAATGATCATCGAAATGCATGAGCGAACAGACCTATTATTGAAAAGTGAAAGGAACGTGGTAGTTTGTTGGCGGTATGGTGATAAGAAATAGTGTCCAAGGACCTCCAAGAAAGTTGAAAATATACTGATACAACTGGTTTCAGTCAGGATATGCAAAAATGAAAGCGAAGAGATGGGATGACAGCAAATGATTAGGGCGCGTTGTCGGAGTGCGGTACTAGGGAATGGTAATAATTTAGCCGCATTTTGGGAGCCGTCTGGGCGGCAGGATGGGACAGATGACGGAAGTGAGAAACGACAGACAGAAAGGAGATGCTAGTGGTTATTGCATCAGCCACGTCGTAAGAGTATCAATGTAAAGGGACATACAGAATGCGCAATATCGCCATCATCATACCCGTAGAGGGAGTAGTTCCACGACACGCGTAGCCTTGACTTGTCTCCCATTCTTGCCAAAGTAACGTTCGGATTCGAATGACCAGTGAAGTGAGCCAACAATCCAATCAGCCAACCCGGCCACATAGATGTCTACTTGGCGGTCAATTTCCGGACCCCAAGAAGGAAGGCGAGACCTTTCTTCGATGAAGCGGTCGATGGATTGCTTGCACATGTTACCAACGAAGTCCACGGCGGATTGAAGGTCAATACCTTCTTGATTCATGACCACGGGTATCATGTTGTGGGTATCGCCTTTTGATTGTTCGACGTTATAGGAGAATATGTCCTAAAAACGAGATATTCAGTATATGGATGGATGACAATGTCGAAATACAAAAATAAAAATCTTACATTTGACCACGTAACTAAATCGTTGGTGGCTTCCCCAAGGGCTCGAATAGTTTCGTGCTCCATAACTTCATCGGGGATGTCGAGATTGTTAGCATCTAGAATGAAAAGAAAATAAGGTTACAGAACCCCGAGGATAGAATCTCACGCAACTCACATTCAATCAATGCCCAGCATGGTTTGCAGCCTGATGTATCGCGTCGCAATTCGATATACGATTCGAGGTCGGGTATTACTCCTGCCGCACGGTCTGAAGCTTGTTGGGTCACACTCTGGAAGAAAAAATCAAACGTCTCAATGAAACGCTGCTGGGTACCCGGCGACGCAGTGGGAAGCATCCTCTTATAGAAGCTTTCAGGGCGGATAAATCATTTAGAGTAAAGCATGAGGTGGAAAAGAAGGATACTCACTCTCGTGTCATCTTTCCAACTCTTGCAGACGAACGATATTTGTATGGGTGGTGCAAAGAGTTCAGGACTTCATCAGCAGTGCTGAGAGTACCCACATTATCCATGTCGTCAGAAAGATTGTCGAGATGGAAAAGATACGTTAAGAAATCATTGACTACTCGGAGCTGGCCATAGCCAGCATCGGGGTAGCACATCGAAGTCAAGAGCCCAGCCTTGAGACCGTGATAGGCAGAACGCTTCTTGCCCATGAGGTTTCCGTCTTTGAACAACCATTTCTTTGTTTCTGTAGTGACTTGCTTCCTGTGTCTGTTGATGCGCAGTTTGAAGTTGCAATGCGAGACCAGGTCTGGGAGAAGGATCTTCTTGGGTGAAGATCTTGCGGTTTGTAGTCGCGCGACTGTGGAGGACATGACGTCTGGTGAGACGAACCAACAATACAAGGAAAAGTAAGGAAAGGAAGGGGTCGAATAGAGATGAAGCTGGGGATGTGAAGGGGGGTATGGAAATTTATAAGTGGTCATGGAATGTACGTTTTATAGGAGGCTATATGTGATCGGTCTGGTTCCAATTTGGTAAATTGAAGGCCAGATTTGGGTGTACCGATTTTCCCTTTAAAAACAAACTTTTGTGTCTTCTCCAGATTCTGCCAGGCAGATGCAGCCTCACTGAACGGGAAGTTTGGAATATCCCAAAATATACCGTACCAGGAGATCGCAGACGGATTGCCACGGCGAGTCGTCATGCGATGCTTTGTCGCGGTAGATCCGTTCGGCCGTAAATCTGTGCAGAAATATGCTGTCAGTCCAGATCATGATATGAGATCCCGCAGGCAGGTACCTACTACATAATGTAGGAGTAACGAGCGCCCTTGGCGAGTTTTTTTTATTAGGGCATTTGCTCGTATAACAAATGCGAAAATATCGGTGCGTTGATGCCACATAGTTGACGAACTTGCTGAAGAGCTCGAGTCACTCTACCCAATATAGTCATTGGAAAAGCGAGGCATAAGTTCACTCGTGTTTTTTTATTATTCAGAGTGAGTTATACCATGGATATAATTTTCCGAAAGGACTCCACGTTTCAGAAGTGCCTGCAATCCTGGAAGTAATGAATGCGGCGCGCACATGGAAACGGAATGCAAACTTGTGTGACGGTCATACACGCCGGGTCGCCCAGAATATCATGATTCAAGCGTTGATTCTAGAGGGGCTGAGGGGCTGATACTGCTGTAATACGTGCTAGCTGCGCGGCGCATGATCCCAGAACAAGGATATGACAAGAGGATGGATTGAGGCGGTGGGCGTTTTGGCAGCCTATGTGAGCGGCATGTTTGACACACGGTGACAAGAACTAACTGATGGCCGGCGGTCGGCTGAGCACGGAAAATGCCAGAAGTTGGCCCGCACGAAATCTCCTTGGAATTGGATGCTTGGTGATTAGATCTGTAGACTTCAGAAGAACATATCTGAGCATATATGTGTATCTATAATGCGGATCTTTTTCTGGATGATCAATTTTGCATGTATTTTTCAGGCCTGTGTAATTTATTCAACTCGTCAATTCACCATTAAATTCGTGTTTCGGAAAATTTACTTTCCATCTTTTACTTTAACATTAATTAGCGCTCATGCCGTTTACTGCAGTGACGCCACTGCCTGTAAGCAACGAGCTGCATGATACGTAAAACGGTGCTGCTTGGGATTCTTTGCAGCAATGAAAATTCTAGTCTTCTTGACACAGACAAAAGTTCGAAGAATCGTGAACGCTTTCACTTCAAGAAATTCGTCCTGGACATGATCGCGAGCCTTTCGGATCGCACCAGTTAGGCGGCTATGTCAATTAATCTTTCTGTGCTTGTATATTTCGGCTACCAATCTGAAAATGGTATCAAGAATAAGTTAAGGATGATCTTACCCTACGATTGGGAGGTGAATCGACAAACCTCAAACTGCGCCTATGCATACTAAGACGTTAGAAAAAACTTGCATCAAGAACTAAACACTGGAAGTTGCCGCCGGCCAGACATCGCAATAAGTCTGCATCACGGATGCGCAGGTACATGTTGCCAATGACGATGTGCACCTCCATGAAATGACAATGTCCTATTGACCAAGAAACGTGTTGAGTGATCCCACTGTGGGCCAGTTGGAGCGAAGCGCGACCATATGTACTTGTATAGACAGACAGCATGTACTTTCTACTAACAGCCAATTGTTTCAGTATGTCGCGAGTGTTATACTCGGACATAAGCCGTCGATGGACGTGCATCCGAGTCACCACATATTTGCCAGCGATAATGTATATCATTGTTGTCAAGAATCCAAGGTTAGCGCTGTACTTTGTGAAAAAATGTTACGTCAGTATATAGTACATAGAAACCAGAAGGAAATTTGGAGGGAATCCGACTCACTTATCTTAGCCTGCTGCTTGCCAAACCATATCCCTACATACAAGACCAAATATTTTCAGCTATAACTCATGTGGCGCTGGACTGAGACGGTGCAGCTCAAAAGTCCGAGCCATCGTTGTCGTCACATCTAGTAATAAGAATTCAACAATGTTGGTATCCTGACCTCGATTGAGCCCGATATCTTGAACGCGTAGGCGTGTACAAGCATCAAAGAAACGGGGCTTAAGTTAACTCAAATCCCAGACCAACCAGCTTTTCAGTAAGCCATCCCCTAATCAGAAGAGGGTGTTACATAGTCGCTGGACTGAGGGGCATCTATCTGGCTGAGGGGGTAAAGGTTCTTGTTTGCAATCGGTTCTGACTTCGCGCCATTCTTTTCCTTCTGAATCGAACAGATAGCAGCCCGCGTTGGCTTTGTTTGTTGCCGCTCTAAAGTTACTTAGAGTCAGGGGTTTGTCGAAGGAAAAATGGCGAGCTGAGGCGAGCTCATGAGAACAACA
>Ga0247779_1000676_pt1 | contig 19294 bp, 21 predicted proteins | sample UWRJL221509R5_FD_179925 | JGI IMG/M metagenome (GOLD analysis project Ga0247779, IMG submission 179925) | Plant litter microbial communities from Arlington Agricultural Research Station in Wisconsin, United States - UWRJ-L221-509R-5 | ecosystem: Environmental > Terrestrial > Plant litter >... | reverse complement strand
TGGACACCCAAGTAGACATCGTTCATGAATCATGGTTACTCTAGGGCAACCTAGGACCAGCGCGAAACATCTTAGAAAACGTTATTCTACCACTTCCCGGACTGGCACAGCTATGTAGCTTGCTTTTTACTGGCTCGAGAAGTAACAGTCCCTGTCCCTACCAGGGATTTCGTACAAAAATCTTGGCCACTTGACCCAGTTTGACGAGTACCGGATCCATCGAGAGTGGCTGTTGTAAAGATTCTTCTATGATATCCAATGTTCTCCTACGTGATTCAGCTATTGGTGGTTTGTTGTTGGTGACATAGCACAGCAGGTATCATATTTTCATGTCGTAGGAAAGTTGAATTTCAGTTTTTATGCCGGCACTTGGGAGCGTTAGGATGTTGTTTGAGTTGGATTTATCAGAAATAGTAAGCAATTCCATTGTGACAGCGGTAGAAAGTTGACTGGCTACTGCGAGGCCATGGTGCCGGAAGGAATATTGGAATGCGAAGGATTGGTGGCATTTTGAAAGTTTTTCCGTGGGTTGTTGTGATGAACTGGGTGGACAATGCGTTTGATTTTTTCCGAACTCGAACTTTGTCACAACCAAATCACCTCCTATACTTCGCCCTCTGTAAGCTCGCTTCCTCGTACCCTCTTAACTCTCGTAGAATCAAAGTATGGCTAACGTTTGGTAACAGCCAGGGGCGAAGAGGGCATGATGATGGTTGGGTGTAAGTATAGGTATAGTTGCTCGAGATGTTGAGAAACCACAACGCGACAGTCCTATTGACTGTTTTTATTCTCAGCATTTGGACTTGTTGTATACCATAAAGGCCACCATTCCAACTTCAATAAGCTACTGCATTCTTTGGTAACTCATCAGCCGAATACACACTTTAGAAACCTTAGCTACGCTCCCTTATCCATGTCTCAAGCGTCCTTCGAGCAGATCTATAATGGTTTTTCAACCGGGAGCAGACAATGCGGGGTCTCGGAATACGACTTCCTGGCAGTCAATGCGTTCTTATGGGCTCGTGGTTTCCGGGGAAGCAACAATTGGAAACCTTCATTGGACGAGCGTTATGTGCAATACCTCATGACAAAGTTAAATACTGGGCAGTGACTCGAGCTGCAGAGGATATATGTCACTCCAATACACGGCAATTCATACCTCATAGAAAGTCAGGCCTAACCGCGTACTAACTTCCCCTACGATTTCTCCTACCCGTCAAGATAATGGCAGCACTTTCTGTCAAAACTTTTATCACCACATCGCTTGCATTGACCTACTCTCTTATATTTCTTTCTTACAATAGATTTCCCCCTCGGAAAGTTTTCTATACTTTAACTATACAGAGTGACAAGGGCGAGTAATCGATCGGCAAGATGGAATGGTCCTTAAATTCGATATTTCAATCTCAGAGTTGAAACGAATTGACCAAAAACACGCCAAACCAATCTTATTTCGGAACGAATGCCGAAAAGAAGTTCAATCATTCTTCACCTGCCGTTGGCCGAAGTAATACCTCTTCCTTCCAATACCCAAAAACCATGCAAGCCTATCATTAAGGGATCATTGACGGTAAATACGGCACATTAATGGGAAAGAAGTCCATGATACTTACCGAGATAGATGTAGCAAAAGAACGACGCTGATATTGCCGTGGGTGGTTGTATTCCATTCGCGAGGGAGGTACTTGATATCATCTGGGAGAGTCGAAAACGTCAAGTACAAACTAAAGAAAAAGGTCGATCGGTGAGTACATTCTTCCCTTCGATGGTACCAAGAAATTTATCGGTCTTACTGGGTAACCTAAACAGAAAATGAACTTAATCAGTGGGCGCGTAAACAGCTAGAAGAACGTCTTACGTCTGCGAGCGCAAGGGAGGACAAAAAGACACCTATCATCCTCTCTTGCCCGGCGAGATCACGCTTCAGCAAGTCTCGAGCAGCACGGTACCCCAAGGAAGTGACGATGCACATCAGCATGTAACCTGCGAGACAAGCAAGATGATAGTCAGGGCATACGCTACCACTATATGAAGCAGATATAGTCACAGATAGTGAGCTGCCAAACGGCAATGGTCGAGCGAGGATCGAGATACTCGGGTGGAGGACCTGTAGGCGGCACAAGCTCGTTGTAAAACCAGCTCGGACCCCATAGCAAAGACGTGACGAAGGGGCCTATCTCAGAGACTACAGTGAAATACCACAATGAGCGCACTGTCCGACAACAACTAGAGTGAATGTCAACTCACGCGGTTCGAAGTAGACGAAGATGAACTTGTAATAGCCCGGTAGGGTTTCGTACGCTCCCATGTTCTTAATCTGAAATTTCGCTCAGTGTACTTTTGAAGAGCTTGGATTGACTCCCTTCCAAGAATACATGCCAGCCTTTATAAAATTCGGGGTGCTGCTGATAAATGTGGGGTAAATTGAGGCTCGTACATGATTAATCCAAGGGGCCCGGTGAGCACCTTTTCACTGGCACCCTTACGCGGAAAACAAAAGTCTAACCCTGCAATTGACATGCATAAACAGTGGTACCTAGCCCAGAGAGGCCATTCCTTGCCTAGCGCAAATTAGTTACCAATGCGCACATATAGATTCAGGTCTTACTCAATGAAATTGTGGCGAAACAACATACTATTACGATACGATGAGTTGTTTCGCTGTTAAGCGATGTCTGAAAGGACGTCCCCATGACAGGATCATTGACAGAATATGGTTATTACAGTGCCACAACATGCGAAGATAACAAGCGCCACAAGTAAATGATATGATACCAATCAGGCGGTCTTCACCGATTTCGATTGCTTGCCAAAGTAATAAGTCGTACGACCGATTCCTAGATACCAGGCGAACCTAGTAACATATTCGTAAACGAACGAAATCGTAAAGTCATTAGCATGACATACCTGAACAGGAACAACACAATAACCACGGTAATGTTTCCATGGGTCATGCTATTCCACTGAGCTGGGGAGAATTGCAGGTCCGGTGGAAGCCCTAAGAAAGTAGCGCCGATGCTGAGGAAGACAAATCAGGATCTTGGCCCGCGTCGAACGTTACGACACCACCACTTTATCACGGAATTGTGGATGGTGTGTACATATGTGCAAATAACACTTACTGTGTCAACTGATAAAATATGTCAGAACTTGTTCAAACTCAAAATGACTCTAACCAAAACCAGCAGCATCGGACGACGATGCATTGCCAGAGGTGGTTGGTTGGTGAATGAAAAGTGGGCTCACATCTGCAATTCCCAATGCCAAAAAGCTTGCACCGAGGATGCGCTCCTGTGCTGCTGGATTATTTGGTAGTGCGTCACGAACTGCGCGAAATACGAGGGAAGAAATTAGTCCGAGGAGGAAATAACCTGGAAACAACTGGTCAGGTCGAGGATCAAGGTAGAGCGTTCGTAGTCTCACAGTTGGCCAATTGCCAAATAGCCATAAGTGTCCTTGGCTCTAGTGAGCTAGTAGGTACAGGTAAAGTCGAGGGTATAAGTTGGTGGTGGAACCAAGTCGATCCGGGGAAAGCCCAAACCATGATGAAGGGGGTGATTGTAGATACTGACGACGCATTGAGCTCAAAACTGTATGAATTCAAGAATACACGTACTGGGCTCCAAATAGAGGAAGAGCAGACGATATACGCCAGGCAATGCAGGAAAAGAATCTTGTGGCATAGTGGATTGGGATGAGAAAGTTTGCAAATGAGCAGACTATTTATCCAAAATTAGAGACGGGCCGCTATGTCCGACGGGTGCTAAACTTGGCACCTCACCGTCAGGGTCGACCCTATCTCAACCCTTTGCTTTTTACTTATCTCTTGACATCCAACCACGACTTGCTTCACGACTCACGCACGACCCATTATAACGACAATAATGAAGGAAAAATCCCAAAGTCTTAATGTCTCGCAAAATAATAGTCCTGGTTCCTCTGTTTTTGACCTTCCTATACAAACCACCTTGTTGAACCCCCCTCTTAATCCTCGTTCGGACGCGACCTCACTCTGGCGACCTTCTGTCAGTGTCGACCCGCCAGACGGGGGGCCGCCGTCTTTTCTTGTTATTTCTGGGGGTACCGGTGGTAACGCTATATGTTCTGCCTTTCGCAATGTCTGCTACGTGTTGCCTGTATCTGACGATGGAGGCTCCTCGAGCGAAATTATTCGAGTCCTGGGAGGCCCTTCAGTCGGTGAGCAGTTATCAGGAGCGAATCTTATCCGTCGATAATCAGCTCATAAGCTGTGCAGGAGATATAAGGTCAAGATTAGTACGATTAATACCCCCAGTCCCACCTTCATCTCCTCTGGATGCTATTAGACGGCTGCTGGCCTACCGTCTGCCTGCTCAGTTCTCGGCACGGGAGGCTCGAGACGAGTGGAGAGATATAGTTGAAGGTAAGAGTAAACTATGGAAGGGAATTCCCACAGACAGAAAAGAAACTATTCGAGGTATGTTCCTCCCTAGTATGGTATATGTATGGACGCTTCTAACCTTTTCCGTCAAGGTTTTCTCGTACATTTTGAGAGCGAGCTCCTCAAACGTGCCCATAAAAACTTTGATTTCCGAAATGGAAGGAAAGTCGTGGTCCTATCTGAAATAGCAACGTCTCAAATTAACCTATCTGTTCCCTCATTAGCATAGGCAACTATTTCCTCGCGGCAGCTCAGGGATTCTTTAAATCTCTGCCTTCAGCCATCTTTCTCTTTTCCTCGATAACTAATAGCCAAGTGAGTATTGATGGCATGATGTCATGAGAGGCTAAAATGTTTGTAAGGCCGATATTCTTCCGGTTATAGTAACGAATCATACAGTAACTATTGCAGCAGAACTGGTTTGTCTTGTGCATATTGTTCTACAGAGTGTTTTTACTGACGCTGATACTAGGAGGACGGACAGCAGCTCGTAGGACAGTGTGAGATATCACACCCGGTCGTGTCAAGCCAGCTTGCTACTACGCAAGAGGTGGAGTACGAAGACGAGCCATTGTCACCTGTTGACGGCATTGGTGAATTTGCCTCACCGAGACAAAATGTGATGTTTGAATCGCTAGACAAGGCGACTCACGAGCCTTTGTCGTCTAGAATAAGCAGTAAGCCATATGGTCTGCGTATTGCAAGTAGCGCTCATGATTTCGTACAGGGCTTTATTACATCAACGGCTATGGGATGGAGATACACCCATCACCCAACGCAGACTTTCTTTCCAATTTGCGTTCTAGGGACATACTCGTGTACTCTTGTAGTTCTTTGTGGACAAGGTAAGGTGAATACCTGCGTGGTCATCGGTCTTACTAATTCCCTTGGAAGCATTATTCCTTGCCTTGCGATGAGGAACGTTGCAGCGAGTATCGCAGGATCTTCAACACTTCGAGCCAAAGTCCTACTATGTAGGTTTTTCATCTATTTTTGCTCATCTCACTTTACTGATCGATATAGTGAACTCGGAGAACGATCGAGAAACAGATGGATATACGGCGGCAGATTACATTCAGTGAGTGATAAGTAACCTTGTCAAATTACAAGGTTGATCATTTCCTTGTCAGGGCGATTGTTCGAACGCTAAACTCGAATAATCATACGCAGGCGTATGGATTAGGAGGGGCGAACACGATGTATCCTGTGTCAGCGTTTATCACCGACCTGATTTACCTGAAAGGATGCAAGGTGGCTGTGGATGTGAAGCTTATCACGGTGAGCAATTTAAGTGAGCAAAAAGATAACCGATACTGAGAAGATTCTAGTCGATGGGAGTTCGATGTCGCGAGTTGGAAGGAGGAGTGCGGTTCGATGCTGATACAGTGGCAAATGCAATGGGGGAGGTCTGGGCGGATGTGAGCTAAATATAGAACATAGATTCGCACGCATGCTTTAGAGAGTTAGATATTCTTAGATTCATTAGAACACATAGATTTGGAGCCTTTTATTCCCATAACCATGACTCTATCCTTCTTCTAAGCCTCCAAGCACCCCCCATGTCTCAATCCCCTGCCTCTGAACACAGCCACCCTGGTACGCTCTACTACTCCTTCCTTGACTAATCCCTGAACACCGCCCGCCAGCTACTCCTCAGTCCGCCATACATGACCATCTTTCATCGACGCTAGTCGCTTTTCCAACGCACTCGAGCAGCTCAAATCTTACATCTAATAGTTCAAACGAACAAACCGCATTCGGCCAGAATTCTTCCAATGTCGTCATATCCCTAAGAGCAAGTGATACTATTACAGAAACTGGCATACAAGTCGAAAACGACGACGATTACTGTGACGATGAGCCAGAAACACCGCTCTCTGAAAATGCTTCCCCAACGCGTAGTCGTCTTACGAAAGTTCGGTTTAGGTCACGGGTCCGAATTACCTCTGGTCTGAACCGAAGAAGGAAAGCGTCCCTGAAAGAAGAGCAGCAGCAAAATGGCTATCTGACCTTCAACAGTTCAACTTCAGACTTGTCAGGTTCTCCATCATCCTCCATCTCCGCTCCCCTTCGCACACATGCACAAGAAGCCATCGGAAAACCTGGCTGGGGGACTCTTGGTCAGAGAGTGTCTATGTTTGCTCGAGGTAATGGTCCAAATCGAAAGCAACGAGATGTACGGACAAAAATTATACGGCGTTCCAGAGTCATAAACGTCCCGAATAATCCCCTGAACGAGAGGACACCACTCATGGCAGAGGCAGGACAACCTCAGCGTGGTGGAGTTGAAGATGTTACTGGCGTAGTAATGAACGAAGAAGAACTCGCACGAGAAATCGACATCACCTTTGGATCTTGGCCTTATCGACTGATAAATCATCATGTACGCGTATCTCTGTACAACATCTCGTGGATGATTGATTCAATCTTTTGATTTCAGTGGTGGTGGTGGTATATTGAACCTGTTGTTTGCTGCCAGTGTCTCACTGATTCCGACGATGAAGGCTGAGGCAATTTTGCCGCTTTTTACTCTATTTGGCTTTTTTATTTTGTGTACACTACAGCATACCCTCTGTCTTATTGCATTTCTTGGACATAAAAATCTATACACGACTCTTCTAGTTTACTTCTTAGGAATGACCATAGTCGGTGGTAAGGTGGTAATGGGAGGGAGCAAGCTTGCTGCAGTCTTGCGTGCATTTTGTGCAAGAAGCTGATCCATAACTACGATGGCCGCCATCGCCTCAACGATAGGGACGGCTCGTGGAACGACGCAAGGATCATGTCGGCCTCTGGCAGCCAGTGTTCCAGGCGTACCGTCATACTGGGCGGTTTCTTGGGCTTGAGATATAGTTGCGGGGGATTTGAAACCAATTCTACACACACAAGTTAATCAGAAATCCGACAACAAAAACAAGCGGGTTTTTCCAAATACCTGAAATAGATGTTTTCTCCGTTTGTGATACCGCCTTGGATACCTCCACTCCAGTTGGAAGTGGTACGAAGTCGGCCCGAGTCATCACGGACGAAAGGGTCATTGTGTTTGCTTCCGGGAACTTCTGTTCCTCTGAATCCAGAACCGATTTCGAACGCTTTCGTAGCTGGGATAGATAACATCGCATGTGCAAGCTCAGCTTCAAACTTATCAAAGACCGGTTCGCCAAGTCCAGCTGGTACATTGCGGATAACGCAAGTAACAGTGCCTCCGATAGAATCCTGTGCGTTTTTGGCGCGTATGATGCGCTGAAAGGGTGAAATATTAATTTCATTAATAAAAAAAACCATTATTTGTCTATATGCGCATACCTGTGTCATCTTTTCTGAAGTTTCGGCATGGGGGCAGCGTGTAGTGAATTTATCGACTTCCTCTCTGGAGATGGTTGACAAAAGGCTGATAAAATCTTTGGATAGAGCATCCTCGACATTATCCTCGTTTTCGTTGGGATCAATAGGCGTTAATGATGGAGGTGCCAAGGTAGATGGGAGATGGATTTTCCCAACAGAGCTGACAAAGGCCACGATTTCAATACCATACGCAAGTTTAAGGTATTTCTCTGCAATAGCTCCTGCAGCGACGCGACCTGATGATTGAACACATTTCAGTCACTGGTCCCTTACCGGAAGAAACAAGACGAATATACCAATAGTTTCGCGAGCACTACTCCTTCCTCCACCACTGCTAGCTTTGATGCCGTATTTTTCAAGATAAGTATAGTCGGCATGGCTTGGGCGAGGGTACAAGTCCGTTTCGGAATAGTCATGAGGCCTTTGGTCTTCATTCTTTACTAGGAGAGCGATCGGTGTGCCCAACGTCACGCCCATCTCCAGTCCAGATTGCAGATGAACAAGGTCTTTTTCGTTCCTCTGATATACATCAGTTGGGGAATGAAGTAATTCAAGAGGAAGCCGAAAAAACTGACGGGGGTAGTGAGGTCGCTCTGGCCAGGTCTTCGACGGCTCAGCTGGATTTGGATATCTTGCGCAGATAACTCCAAGCCCTGGGTAGTTCCTTCAGATCTGAGCGCCCTGCGACAAAATCAAGACCTACAGGAGGACATCCATCGATAATTGCGCCGACCGACGCACAGTGACTTTCGCCGTATGTGGTGACTCTGAAGAGCTTGCCAAAGGTTGACATGATTGCGCCTTTGATATCTAAAGCTCAGCAACAGTTTAGACACAGGCTGAAATGTTTAGGGGCTCACCTGAGGATGTGGTAGTAGGAAAGAAAGAAAAAGAGAAAGCGACCCTTCAAATATAGCAGCACAAGTAATAATCTAATCGGGGCCTCGTCCATCGGCTTCGGCTTTCGGAGCATTTCAAGTCCGCTTTAGGAAGTCAAGCCTCGCCTCGATCCGCAAATAACAAAGGTGCTTCTTTAAATTACTCTCACTCACAAATGTCCGTCGCAGCACAGTCCAGCTCAAGATCTCGCACACAAGCCCGTAAAAAGGCAAATGATGACGCGCCATACTTTGGTCCACCGTCCTCCAACGCTGGTCCGTCCAGTTTGAAACGACAAGCCGCTGATAAGGTCGACGGCGAACCACGAATGAAGCGCAAAAGGACGGAGCCTGCGAATTCCACCATGGCGAATGGCAAGAAAGACCCCGTGGAAAGCGAACCAAGAAAGTCCCTTGTACGTGTCTTCACCTCCTATGTGGCAGATAACAAGGCTGACAGTCATCTCCAGGTTGAATTTCAGAAAATGCCGACCAGCATGTTACACCGCTACATGGTACAGTTTGACATTGTACCGAGAATGTACCCTTCGCCACTCTCCATCGAAGACCCTCCTGCACCATCCTTCCTCGCCGATCCTGAACTCCAACACGCGCGAGCCCCTAGTCCGCCAGCTTTAACTCCTGCGAACAGACCCCGACGTGACCCCAAAGAATCCCAGACCAGACGGAGGAGTTCCCGGCTATTGGAAGAAGAGCCACGTACCCGTGTTCCCATTCTCGCCGACGTCGCAGAACTGCACAATGTCCTTGCAAGCATCGTGGAGCAACACTTCAGGGAAGTGACTACGATCAACGGTCGTGAAGAGGTAGACACACTAGCAGCGTTCATGTGTGCCGTTGAGAAGTCGAAAGGCGGGAAGAACATGGGGATTACAACATAGCATTTCGCCCAGGTGCCCCGAATACCACAAACTACATGTATAACAACACATTTATCGAGGAATGATACATTGGCTATGCCTCCCTTCAATCTCGTTCATTGAATGCATCCTACCTTTCACAGGCCTAATGGAATCCAATCACACATGACCGACTCGTTGCTATAAATGTCACCCTGAAATCCCATATCAGCATTTTCTAATTGAAAACTTTTTTTTGAGGTACCGGCATTGGCGCTCAAGCTTTTGTATTGCTGCTTAATGTTGCTTTCCAAGAAATCAACCCTCCAACGCGGCATTTGTTCCTTAGCCCACTTGATGCTAAGACCTTGATGACCTTGATGAACTTTTCTATTTCCTCCAGCACTGCATATACTTACGTACTCTGCCGCTTCCTGTAGTACTACTTCAGTACGTAGCTGTTGCTTGACCTTGAAGAATTCGACCTTGACTCGGCAAGAGCGATTCTCTTAGTAGTCTCCGCCTTTCTTTCGAGCTTCTCCATTGTATTGCGTCTTACATGACTGGTGCGTCCCTGCAAAACCAAGTTTCCAACGAAACAAAGCCGAACATCCCTTGACGATATTAAAGCACCGCAAAGAATAAGATAAATTGTATCGGTCTCAAAGTTTCCCTCTTTCTTTCCTCCACTGGTCGTATCCGAGTCGGTATTTCTGCGGCAGCGCCGCCTCTGTGTTTCGTGTGTTTGTTTTACTTGTACCCCTAGATGTGATGATTATTTATAGATCACTGACTGGCCTTTAATTATAGGCAACTACCAAACCGTAATCATTCTTTCTTTTCGACTTCTGTGAAGCATCCTTTATCGCTCCTTATGAGGTTCACAAACTCAATTTCGGTTGCTCTTGTTATCCTTCCATCTGCTCTCGCTGTTTCCGCTAGTCTCGATGCTCGTCAAAATAATAAACAGGGCGGCGGAGCGAATAATAACGACAATGGTGACCCTCAAAAGTCTCTCAGTATGTCTGAACGCGTCATTTGAGAATTTACCCGTAAAAGCTGACTTATCTTGCCATAGCATTGGACCCCAAAGTTATAGCCAGCGGATTCGCGAACGATGGTCAAGACCAGCCAACAGAAGGTTCGTGTATGCACAGCGCGTCGATGCATGTGTCTAATACTCTTATAGGGCAGGTCCCTTCTCTTACTTCAACAAATAATTTCATCAACTTTTGCTTGTTGTCTCCAAACTTACCGATCACCAATGGCCAGCAAATCACTTCAGGATCTTGTAACCCTGCTCCTATTGGACTCATTCCGTCAGTAGACAAAATGCCCTCTTTGAAATTCACCAGCCCGAAGAATGGAGACACGATTCCAGCCTCAGCGCCATTCACCATTAAGATGGCCATCAAGAACCTCCAGACGGGCACATTCGTGAATGCCCAGAAGAATTACTTTGCCGCACCACAGCAATTGAATGGTGGCGGTACCATCATCGGGCACACGCATGTTGTCATTGACCCGTTAACATCGCTTGATCAAACGACGCCGACTGACCCTACAAAGTTCTTCTTTTTCAAGGTATGCATGCCGTTCATCGGAAATCGTTATTTTGATATTGACTTTAGAGAAGGGGGTGAATGGCGCAGCGCAAGGTGGAATCGTAACAGCTGATGTCACAAGCGGTGTGCCTCCTGGCGCCTATCGACTCTGTTCGATTAATTCCTCCTCTAATCATCAACCTGCTATTGTAGCAGTAGCTCAACATGGCTCTCTTGACGACTGTATATATGTGAGTCAATATCACCCGCAGTATCTGGTGGTATATTAATGGGATACTGCAGTTCACCGCTACAGTTGGCGGCGCTAAAGCTGATAATGGGGCAGATAAGGGTGGTGGAGGAGGGGATGGCGCAGGGGATGGCGCAAATAACGCAGCAGGGGATGGCGGAAACAAAGGCGCAGATGGTGGTGCAGGAAACGGCAATAATAAAGGTGCAGCTGACGCCAATAATAAAGGTGCAGCTGACGCCAATAACGGCGCTGATAATGGTGCCGCCAACGGCGCAGACAAAGGTGCAGCCAATGGCGCTGATAACGGTGCTGATAAAGGCGCTGCCAACGACACTGCTAACGCTGCAGGAGATAATGGTGCCGCTGGAAATGGCGCTGACAACGGTGCAGGCAATGACCCTGGTAATGGTGCAAACACTGGGGACAACGCTAATGGGGACAACGGAGCGGCCCCCGCCAATGCTGGAGGTGCTAATAAAGGTGGAGGGAAGGGAAAGGGAAAGGGCGGGGTCAGTACATCTCTTTCTAGGAATGGTGACTTTTTTCATTGATATCTTAACCATACAGCGAGGAAAGAACGGTAACAATCGAGGACGCCAATGAGATTCGATTAACCCGGATAGTACATGAATATTTCGGGAGTACGACACCTGCTTCTTCAGCTTCATAGTTTTACTGTGGAATTACCATTATACCCTACATACCCGGCCTACGGCTTTCCTACATTGTTGATAGGAGTAATTTATCAGTTGAGCGATATTGACGATGTGAGAGCGTATAATGAGAATTGAACGAGACGGAGAAAGTAAATAATAGCGTAGGTGTAGATACTGGCCGGATAGCCGGCCCGCCGATAATTTGCTACTGTTCTGATCGCATTGGCTTTCCTTTTACAACAACAATTTGTCTCTTTCGTCCACCTCTTCAAACCATGTCATCTGAGGATATTGCAGAAGAAATTAGAACGAGCTTTCCTGGAACTGAAGAAGTCATTGTTCAGTACTTGGCGGGCTATCTCGTCGACGATGCCGGAGAAGAAGAAGACGTTTTGCATGTAGCCCAGGAAATACTCAAATCAGTCGCCGGGAACAGAGACGATGTGTTGGAGAAGCTCATGTTGCGTTTAGCGGATCTATTGGAAGAGCAGCTGAATATTCGTCTCAAGAATAAATCCCGCCCTAAGCTGCAGAAGCTAGACAAAGTCATGGACATGAGCAAATCTCATCTATCGACCACAATTGCATTGTCTGAAGGAGTGGATTTAGAGTCGATTAATAAGGGAAAGTTAGTACTCCTACTTCTCTATATTATTGCTCCCTTACGTCCACTGATGAGTGTAGAGCATCCCGTGTTGATGTTAAGAAATTGGAAAAGCAAGAGGCGAAACTGAAGGTTAACATGACTATTCTCAGGTCGTGATGAACCCTGACACAGATATCTAGGCTAAAATCGAGAAACGTTCCAGAAGAGACTTGTATGAAGGGTCTAAGCTGCTTGATGCTCATAGAAAGCAGGTGAGAGACCGCGTTTGCCGATGAACGCACAGGTTTAACACATTGCGTAGCAAACATACGAAGAGATGTTCATGAAGGTACGGCTGCTCAATGTGCATTGTGTTGTTGCAGCTCTCACAAACGTTTTCATAGATCAATCCGTTGGAAGCAAGTGCTGCTTCAAAGAACAAAAGCAAAGATATTCACCTCCCATCTATTGACGTCAACTTTGGATCGAATCGTATATTGTATGTTTGAAAGGATTGGGTCTCTTCCTTGGTCACCATACTCAGCCACATATTGCCTTTCTCCAGATCCGGTGCTCAACTTACCCTGGCTCATGGACGTCGCTATGGTTTGATTGGACGAAACGGTGATTTATTACGAGCCTTATTATAAGCTGCGTTAATCTTTTCCACAGGTGTCGGAAAGTCAACATTGCTAAGACAAATTGCTATGCGTGAAGTGCCCATTCCCGCGCATATTACTATACTTTTCGTTGAACAAGAGGTTAAATTATATCTTTTATGATGGGCTTTCTCCTAATATCATTTACACAAATTCACAGATAATTGGAGACGACACCACAGCGATAGACTCTGTGTTGAAAGCCGATGTATGGCGTGATCATCTCATGAAAGAACAAGCGTTATTGGATGCAAAAATACTTGAGCTAGAGGCGGAGGGAGATGATAAACGATTCGAGGATGCTCGTGAAGAGCTGTCTTCTAGGTTGGCCGAAGTGCACACTAGACTATCTGACATGGATGCTGCAAGTGGCCCCGCTCGCGCAGCATCTCTCCTGGCTGGTTTGTTCATGTGTGCACTACTTCGTGAACAAATAGCTGAATTATAAATATACAGGTCTAGGTTTTGACGAAGCCGATCAACAAAGACCTACAAAATCCTTCAGTGGAGGTTGGAGGTGAGATTTCATTATATATTCTTGGAGTGATAAGGCCCAATGACGTTCAAAGGATGCGACTCGCTTTGGCTCGTGCTCTTTTCGTGAAGGTAAGTGTAGAATATTTCTGAAACACTTAAAATATGCTTCTCAGTGTGCTTCACCCTATAGCCTGCTCTCCTACTCCTGGATGAACCTTCCAATCATAGTAAATACTTTGTTATGCATGCTGGATCCGCCATTTACGAAACTTCACAGTCGATTTGAATGCTCTGGCTTGGCTCGAAGATTACCTCCAGACCTGGCCAGGAACTCTTCTCGTCGTGTACGTCTCCTAGAACTGATGGACCAGACAGCCATTTATATAACTGATCTATACACAGATCTCATGACAGAGCCTTCTTGTGAGCATTTGTACTTATCGGTCCAATTTTCGTTGCTTGTGTTAACTGCGACTACCAGGGATGCTGTGGCCACCGATATTGTTCATCAACATTCCGGACGCTTGGACTATTACAAAGGGTATGTATTACAAGGTTGTGCTTCAATTTTCAATACTCAGATACCGAACCTATCAGAAACTTCACACAATTCTATTCAACAAAATCAGAAAGAGACAAGAATCTGAGAAAAGAATATGATACCCAGATGGAATACAGAAAGCACTTGCAAGCGTTCATTGACCGATGGAGGTATAATGCAAACCGGGGTATGTTTTTGCTTCTGTTTATACCGCATTGCTTTAATTTTTTTTTTCATAGCTGCACAGGCGCAAATGAAGATTAAAATTCTTGAGAAAGTATGTCTACAGTTTGATCCTTGTGACATCAACCACAGATCTAATTTCATGGATAGCTGCCAGATCTGCAACCTCCAGAACAAGAAGAGACCGAACAATTCAAGTGAGTATCCTTGTACACACAGCACGATTGTAGACGGCTCACTTTTTTGCGCAGATTCCCTGAAACAGAGAAGATATCACCACCACTTTTGCAAATGAACGAGGTCACGTTCGGATATACGCCAGACAAAATAATCTTGAGGAACATCAATTTTGATGTTGGTCTCGATTCTAGAATTGCAATGGTTGGTGCAAATGGTGCGGGAAAGTCCACACTGTAAGTTTACGATTACTTTCGTTCCCCTTCTCCCTTTTCGGCGGCTAAAGAGATTCATTCAAAGGATCAAACTATTAACTGGTGAATTAAACCCCATGGGTGGACATGTAACAAGGAACGGCCGTTTGAGAATGTACGTTGTTTATTCTTATTGTTCACCCACCCAACTACTCAACTTGGATTCCCAGTGGATATTTCGCGCAACATCATGTTGACTCGCTGGATCCAAGTTTAAGTCCTGTTGCATTCCTTGCATCTAAATTCCCGGGAAGGACAGAGCAGGAATACCGACAACATCTTGGTAATTTCCAAATCAGTGGCATGACAGGGTAAGGCTTTCTGATTGAGGGCAATATTTTATCTTCATCGCTGAGCCGTGCTTTCCTCTTACTATAGACTGCAATTGATCGGCACACTGAGTGGAGGGCAAAAGTCCCGTGTCGCCTTTGCTTTGCTCTCGCTTCAGAAACCCCACGTTTTACTTCTCGACGAGGTAAGCACGACGTTTATTTGTATAGGGTACAAGCCGCTGACATTTACATTTTCTAGCCTACGAATCATCTTGATATCGAGGTAAAAGCATAAAATCTTTCCATCTATACGGTTTTGTTGATTTCAAAATGCAGGGTCTGGATGCCTTGATGGTCGCGCTGCAGAAATGGAATGGTGGCGTTATCATCATATCCCACGACGAGAAATTTATCACAACGGTTGCAAATCAAGTACGTGGTTTTGAATGATGCAAAATTATTTCTAATGGAGAGCTTCTAAAGCTCTGGGTCTGCGGAGATGGAACTGTGAAGAAGTTCATGGGCGACGTGCAAAGCTACAAGGTACTTCTTTTGGTCCTCTTAGTTTATAGTTCCTAGCTTACCTTACCTTGCCACACTCACTAGAACCTCATCGTCAGCAACATCAAAATGAAGCCCTGAGGATTTTACCTAGATTAATATGTACTTGCTGCTTCAATGAAGTTTGATTAAATGCGCACGCATTTGATGATGAGTCATATATCGGCGATGTGCTGGTCATTGAAATATTGACTAGTTACTGACTGCCAGTGACTAGTCAATTGTTTTCGTAACTGATGGCGCGACATGGCCCATCGCTTAGATTGTCTGGATTAGATTGTACGAGATAATAGCACTGTATAAGGAAATCAACTCCCAAGTAAGGTCTGTGCAGTAATTTCATTCACATCTATATCAATATCCTCCTCATGAGTCACCCTCGGCATCCAATCGATATATCTCGAGGTCTTCATCGAACGTCCTCAATGCGTCCCGCAGGTTGTTCTCGTCGAAACAGGCCTTGCAATATATCTTCCACTTATTGCCTGATAATAACGCATTTGCCGGATTTCACACCTCATCCGGGTGAAAATGATAGTGTGGATGCCACCATATATCATTGAAGTGTCACGACTCACGAGGCATAGTAAAGAGTCAGAGTTGAGTAAAGACCATGGATATGAGTGAATTTAAAGTGGGCGACTTTTTCTTAGTTGCTGTCAGTTGAATGAATGGTACGATTTTGTCGAAAATTCACAGACCTCAGGCTACTGCATGAAAATATCTTTTCGAGCGCCGTGACTACGTCGCTACGATGTGTACACAATTTTGAATTTATTGGTCAAAATTTTAAAATCCTCTTCTATGTACATATAGTGCTTTGAAAAGAAATTAAAGGAATCTTGGTAAATCAATACATCATTTTACATGTGGCTTATGTGTTTACGCGGCAATCTATACTTACATGCCATATACCATCGGTGAAACGAAACTGCCTACAATTTGAAGTCATCAATCATAACGCAGTGAGCGCCTGCCATTCGGACAGCGCCAAAAGGCGACCAAATCATATTGACCAATCATATACTGCCATCAGAAATGACTTGATTTGACTGCCCGAGGCTGAGTTGTATGCATTGTGACTCATGTATCAATGCATAGATTATGTCGCCGTACGTTTATCTTGCTCACAGAATTCGTCCACAGAATTCGTCCAAGATATTGAGAGCAAGATTTTCTGAGGTAAATACCGTTACAGAGTCCAAAGACAGTTATCGTCGGTTGTAAGCCGTGGCGGGCGGCACTTCAGTAATTTGAAAAACTAACATGGTCAAATAACGCGTCGGTCACGAGACCAGGGTAAACTTCTATTTACGAGTCACGCGCACGAGTGGCAAGGCTGTCCGTTCCGCGCATAGATTTAACTTCTGCTTCAACCACTTTGCACATTCAACAAAACTCTACCTGCACTAGTTATGAGCGACTCCGAAGGGGAGAACTTTGATATGGATGTATCAGGCTCTGACTCTGAGGGTTATACACCCGTAAAGAAGAAGGTGAGCAACACTAGTCTGGGCATTGTACATTAGGCTTATGCATGTGCCCAAGGCTGCATCAAAAGCGAAAGCGGCGCCCAAAGTTGCTGCTGCAAAAGCGAAAGCCTCAACTACTGCCGCCAAACCACGAGCAAAAGCCGCCTCAAAGGGGAAGGTTCTGGCCGATCATGACGACAATGCAGAGGAGGTCTTCAAGGACGCGTCCGACGATGAACCACAGAACGCGTCTACCAGCAAAGATGAACTTCCGAAGAAGAAAAAGACCGCAACGGAAACGTATACCAAAGTGATTTATTGCTCAAATCATTTTGCGTCATGACAACTGAATACTTCCATCATCTAGCTTACCCAACTCGAGCATATTCTGAAGAGGCCAGATTCATATATCGGAAGTGTTGAAACCATCACGCAAACAATGTGGACGTACGACGCGGAGACAAAACGTATGGTACATAGGGAAGTTAAGTATGTCCCAGGTTTCTTCAAGATCGTAGACGAAATCTTGGTCAATGCTGCTGACAACAAGGTATAGCATTATTTCTTTCCATCACAACCCATAACTCACAAATTTATAGATCAACGATTCAAACATGGACACACTCAAAGTAACCATTGATGTGGAAGAAGGTACAATCAGTGTCTATAATAACGGTCGCGGGATTCCCATAGAAATTCACGAGAGAGAGAAAATCTATGTTCCTGAACTGATTTTTGGGCATCTGTTGTCCTCATCCAACTATGATGACGACGAAAAGAAGCTAACTGGTGGTCGTAACGGTTATGGAGCCAAGCTAGCCAACATTTATTCGCATGAATTCACGGTGGAAACTGCGGACAAAAACACGGGACAGAAGTACAAGCAAACGTGGACCAACAACATGAGTAAATGCGGAAAGCCAAAGATCACGAAGAGCTCGAAGAGCGAGGAATTTACCCGAATTACATTTAAGCCAGACCTCCAACGTTTTGGAATGGAGACCATTGACGAAGATACTGCCAGCTTGTTGCGGAAACGTGTTTATGATATGGCCGGTGTTGTCAAGGACGTCAAAGTCTTTTTGAATGACGAACGCCTGAAAATCCGAAACTTTAAGCAGTATGTGGAAATGTACATAAATTCAGTGCAAGCTGATGCTGCCGAAAACTCTGGAGGAGCTGCACAGCCCAAACCCAACGTTATCTACGACCAAATAGACTCTCGATGGGAAATTGCCTTCGCTGTGTCGGACGGTCAATTCCAACACGTTTCCTTTGCTAACTCGATTTCCACCAGCAAAGGAGGAACGCACGTCACGTATATTACAGATCAAATTGCGAAGAACATTATTACTGCAATTGGTAAAAAGAATAAAGCCGCTACCGTCAAACCCGCTCAAATCAAGAACCATATGTGGATTTTCATTAACGCTCTAATCGTTAATCCAACGTTCGACAGTCAGACGAAAGAAACACTGACACTGCCGGCGTCCAAGTTTGGGAGCAAGCCGAATACCTCAGAGGATTTCATGAAAAAAAGTAAGGCCGTGTCCTCTGTCTTATGTGTGATATATTTTACCAAAATATCTTTCCAGTCCTCAAAACAACTATTGTGGACAACGTTTTAAACTGGGCCAAGTACAAAGCCGACCAACAGATCAAGAAGACTGATGGTACGAAACGAGAAAGGCGAGTCATGATAACAAGAAGCAAATGTATGGTTTTTGACACTTTGCTTAGGTTGCTTGGGTTAACAAAATTGGCTGATGCCAACAATGCTGGAACGAAACAACATGCTAAGGATTGTACACTTATTCTCACTGAAGGAGACTCTGCCAAAGCACTTGCTGTGGCTGGTCTTGGTGTCGTCGGCAGAGATAATTTTGGCGTTTTCCCATTGCGTGGAAAACTTCTCAACGTTCGTGAAGCACGGCATGACCAGATCATGAAAAACGAGGAAATCCAGAACATCAAGAAGATTATGGGTCTTCAACATAACAAAGACTATTCGAACGTCTCGAGCCTACGATATGGCCGACTTATGATAATGACTGATCAGGTATGCCAAATAACCGCCATTAACCGATTTATGCTCATTCGTGGTATAGGATCACGATGGTTCTCACATCAAAGGGTTATTGATAAATTTCCTAGAT
>Ga0247779_1000675_pt1 | contig 19294 bp, 21 predicted proteins | sample UWRJL221509R5_FD_179925 | JGI IMG/M metagenome (GOLD analysis project Ga0247779, IMG submission 179925) | Plant litter microbial communities from Arlington Agricultural Research Station in Wisconsin, United States - UWRJ-L221-509R-5 | ecosystem: Environmental > Terrestrial > Plant litter >... | reverse complement strand
ATATGATATAAGTGAAAATCTCCCCACATTCCGACTTGATCCTATAATTTTGACATTGCAACATAGATGGTATTTTGGCGTCTTGTGCTGTGCTGACGTGACCCCAAGTGATTCCGTATCTTCCGTGTGCGGAAAGAATTGGATGAGAGAAGATTTAGAGGAACGGTGGAGGACGGGTCGCGCCCAGCCGCCGCTGCAGAGGGTTGATTATCGCTTCACGTGATTCTGGCAAAGTAATATCTTCCCCAGATTGGGACATTGCGTAGCATCTACTCTCCTTCCCTTTATACATCCACCACATCCACCTAAATCTATTCAGAATGGTTAAAGCTGTTGTCCTTGGAGCTGCTGGTATTTACCTTTTATCTGTTATATTTATTGTGGGATTGACTCCTGTGCTGTTCAGGCGGTATCGGCCAACCTTTGGCCCTTCTCTTGAAGGCAAACCCCCTTGTCACTGAGGCAAGTCGATAGAGACGCGTCAATGACTAAATTACTAAATATATCAACTAGCTCGGTCTTTATGATATTGTCAATACCCCTGGAGTCGCTGCCGATCTCTCTCACATCTCAACTCCAGCCAAGGTTGAGGGTTATCTCCCCCCTAACGATGGCCTGACAAAGGCTTTGACCGGTGCAAGTATCGTCGTGATCCCTGCTGGTGTCCCTAGGAAACCTGGAGTGCGTATTATATTATTCTTTGATACGCTACATACTGACGATCTCGTTAGATGACTCGGTATGTTTGCGTTATCTAGTATGATTGGGCTCGGTTAGTTAACTAGAGGATTAATCAATCAGTGACGATCTCTTCAAGGTGTGCTCCACTACTTTCTTCACCTCCAAACCATGTCTCATAAGGATTGCAGATCAACGCAGGCATCGTGAAAGGCCTGGCCACAGGAATTGCCACAACCGCTCCTAAAGCGTTCGTCCTGGTTATCTCTAATCCCGTTAACTCCACTGTTCCCATCGTTGCCGAAGTCTTCAAGAAACACGGAGTATTTGACCCCAAGCGGTAATTATGTTACTTTATTCTGCAATACATCAGATCCTGACGTTTTGCCAGTCTCTTTGGTGTTACCACCCTCGACGTTGTTCGCGCCTCCACCTTTGTCTCTGAGATTTTGGGAGACCTTTCACTTTCCAAGGATGTCGTCGTACCGGTTGTTGGTGGTCACAGCGGCGTCACTGTGCGAGAAATTTATTTGAATCAGTGGACATTCTTTTAAATATTCTATTCATAGATTGTCCCCCTCCTCTCCCAATCATCGCACCCTCTTCCCACTAACTTCGCCAAGGATTCACTCGATACCCTTGTTAACCGCATTCAATTCGGTGGTGATGAAGTCGTCAAGGCTAAGGATGGTGCTGGATCGGCCACCCTCTCAATGGCATATGCTGGCGCTGAATTTGCAGCCAAGATACTCCGAGCTGTAAACGGCGAGAAGGGTATTATTGTACCCAGCTATGTTAGCGTTACCGCCGATGCTGAGGGTGGTGCCGCCCTCACCAAAGAACTTGGCCAGGAGCTTGCATTCTTCTCATCAAATGTTGAGCTCGGAGTACGTTTTTGCTTGTGAACCTAGTTCGCACAATCAACTTACCTTTGTTTCTGATAGGTCGAGGGTGTCACCAAAATCAACCCCCTTGGAAAGATCACCGAGGCTGAGCAAGCCCTCGTCAAGGCTGCTATTCCAGAACTTGTCAAGAACATCGAAACTGTACAGTTTTTTTTATAATCACCAGTCAAACCTATAGGCTCATTGTCGCGCTTCTTTAGGGCATCAATTTTGTTGCTGCGGCCTACAAGGAAGAAGCGGCCAAGGCTGAGCAGCTCAAGGCTGAAGAGCCCAGGCTGTAGAGTATTGTATAATAAATATAAGTTGAGGGAAGCAAATTATTGTTGTATATATAGATAAACGGGCAATAGACCACATCTTGACAGAAACGAACTCCAAAATTGCACGCAAAAATTGGGAAGATATGTAAAGACATTCATATTCGACAAAGCTCTGCCCTCAGATTAGGTGACGGTATGAGTCTAGCAATACTCACACAACAGTCACGCCTTGGAGTCGGGTCGATACTGTAGCTGCCTTTTCACTAACCACTGTGCGGCGGTCATTCCTACGGCGTAAACCTTCTCTTCTTCGCCCAGTCTCTTCAATGCTCCGGCAATAACAGCACTTTTTTCAGACAATGGTTCCAAATATACATCATCCGTGGGTCTGGAGAAATAGACCAACGACCAACGCTCATGGCCTGCTTGCTCTCCAGGAGGTGGTCTATGCCCCAAACTAATTTCAGCAAAGCCCGATGGTATAAACATGCTGGGCGAAACGTACAGTACGCGGTGAACCGCTGACTTGAGAATGCCGCCGCTGAGAAAACTCAAAGTATCCCCTATGTTACATATCATGTATCCGGGAACAGGCTATTATAATTCAATCAAATGAGGTGTGTAAACATGCAAAGAGGTCTCATGCATGCAACTTTACCTTCACATATTTCCATTCATCTTGCGAGCCGTTTTTCACGAGAACCTGTAACCCTCCAAGACGGTTCACGAGGAAAGAAAGACTGAACCAAAAAGTTACTAAGCGAGAGATCGTGCGGTACATGTGTAGAGTTGATCATTCTAGCACACCTTCCAAAATCTGTATGAGCGCCCAGAGCTATGGCAGTTGCCTGCTTAACTGGAGGCACCTTGATACATCGTGATTCAGATTGGCATCTTTTCTCCGGGCGATGAAGGTCGTAAAGCGTTTTCTCGGGCAGACCTAGTTTGTCATTTAAAACCTTCATTACGACCGCACAGGATTCGAGACAAGATGCGATGAAGGGCCTGACCGCCTGTTCAATATAGACGTTGACAGGCGGTGGATATGACGTATGGATAACTTTGGGATAGGCCATTGCATCGTCTTTCGCAATATTTATGAATTCCGTAAGGTCCAGCGATCCATTTGCATCTGCGTATTTCGTACCAGCAGGCCTATAACTGATGGTAGTAACATAAGATTCGTCAACTTTATCATCGCGCTATGGGAATAAATAATAGCAAACGGTACCCAGCAGATACACCTCCACTACCTTGCCAATACTTCATCTTTTCATCAAGTGGGAGATCCAACGTCTGCCTTCCCATCTCGAACATGGAATCAGCGTAGTTAACCCCTTCATGGTTTTTCAAGCTGCACAAGTTATTAAGTCAATGGTCCTTCTGTAACACAATGTAAAACCTTTCGAACTCACTACCAAAAACCCCATGTAGTAGCTGCTTTCCATAAAATGTCGGCCTGTGCTTGATCACCTTCTCTAAGCAATTTGAGGTCCACTACAAGAAGGTCGTGGGTTGGTGCGTCAGAAGGAAATGGTGGATACGACATATGTGGAAAGGATAGCAGTCATGTAGTAGAATCCGCGAAAGTTAAAATATTTTCGGGGTTGAGCATCCACCTTTATACTTCCGGAACTTATTCTTTTAATTGATAAAAATGTGTGGTTTATAAGCCAATATTGCGCATCTGACAGGTCTCATGACGGCCTAGAGAAGGTCAAGGATGTCAGGGTCAAGTTGGTTTCCGCAAGAAAAGGTCATATTTTCATCGTTTGTAAATTAAGGTCTGGTGGGTAAAAGGGTTCATAATTAGCTACCGGTAGATACACGGTTCCTAAGCAGCTACTCAAGTACTCACCTATGACAAGAGAAGAAAGGTAAGTTGGACATTCGAGATAAGCATACAATCACAAATCTAAAAGGATACGTTGCGAACTGAACTGTGCGTTGAGTTGTGGCGGCGTAGTAAAATTTCTTTGTAAGAGTCCGGGGTATGTGCTATATATGTCAAACCAATTGCGTATGATACATAAAAATGCGAAGGCAGTCGTTAGGAGTGGGTAAATTCAATCGTCAAAAAATAACGGGCGAGTGGAATAATATATGAGGGGAATGTTCCGAAAGCTGGCCGTGAGCCAAGGACGATGATCAAAGATGCAAAAAATGGGGCGACGAGAATAGTATTGAAAATGAGGAACTGGACAAAAGCTGGTCGGTAAAGGATACAGGTAGAGAGATGAGTATGTTGGAGTTATGGTGGAAAACAAGTACTACTAGTAACGTTATCGTGAGTTGAGTCGGACAGTCATTGTCCGAGGCTCGTCTATTACATGCAATGTGTAACTTTAATAATGTGTCTCCTTGAGAGACGATATGCCAACTAAACCGAAAATGTAGATTGCATGCGTGCGATAGTTCAGGAATGAAGAAAACATGAAAACGGTGTCAAATGAGTAATGTAGAAAAGACAGAAAAAGAAAAACCAAGTGGAAAGAAAGAAAGAAAGCAGGACGAAAGGAGCCGACACATTTGTTTACTGGGTAGCAATTTTAACCATCTGAAAAAGAAATCAGCATCCAATCAAATAGATGAGTTAATGCTTCCACTGACCTCTCGTGCCCAGCGCATCGTCTTCTTGGTCTCATCTGGCATACGGCTTCTGGAGCGTAGCTCCGAAGCGATCCAGTTGGCAAGGAACAGCTGCTTAAGCTGTCCATTGGCGAAGCACTCAGCTAAATCACCGATGAGACCATAAGCCAATCTCGTCAAAGCATCGGAGCGCTCTTCATCGGTAAGGCACCGATGAACAAGCTCTAAGATGTTTTGTGAGTGCTGAATGAGCATGGCAGCTGTGAAAAAAAAAGGTTAAGCTGAACGTTCTAAAAATATAATTCAGCAATGCATACCTTTCTCCGACTTCTTCAAACCAGTGACGATACCGGTGTAAGCCTCAAGAATGCCCTCACGAAGCTGTCCGACGTAATCAACCAGATCATAGTCAAGCTAGAAAAACAGATTCAGTCAGTTATAATTATCCATGTTTATATATTTGTATCAAACACACAGGATTGGGTTCAACGGCACCGGCTTGTCTAAGCACACCCATTGTCGTCTCGAAGTAAGGTTCAAAGGCAGGGCCGATCGCCAGCGCAATATCACCAAAGCATGATAATATCGAGATCTTGACGTTCCTGTTAAGGACGTCGCTCTGAAGATTTTCGAGAAGGACAGTCATAAAAGGACTAGCGTATTGAGCGCTTTGTTCTCCTAGAGCACGAGAAATATCGCCAATGATGCCAACAGCGACTGTACAAAGCTGGGTATCTTCATGGGCTTTGAGGGCAGGGTACAGGAATGGCAAGAAAGCTTGAATGTATGGAGCAAAGTTAGACTCAAGAGCTATTAATGTGCTGTCAGAAAACTCCTGAACCATGAGGTGAAGTGGGATTCATAATTACCGGCAGCAAGAGAACCAACAACGAGGAAAGCATCCTCAAGGACGGTGGAAGTCTTCCCAGCTGACTGGATCAATTGAAGGAGGAGTGTCATGATGCGATCTGCCAGAGGTTGGATGCCGTCGTTCAATTTTCGGACAACACACTGAAGAAACCGAGTTAGACGGTAAAGGCCAAATGTCAATAAATCAAAGACTTACAATCACTACACTACACAAATTGCTCTGGAGCTCGTTCCAATTGTTGCGGTCATCCACACCCAAAATCTGGTTTTGAATAGTGAGCAGATGTTCCATTCGCTGGAGGATAGTAACAGCAGTGCTTTGGACAACTGTGATAGCATCAGGTGTCGCCTGAGTGAGGTACGAGGTGATAGCTTCGTAAGCTGCAGTTCGGAAGTTGGATTCATTGCCAGTGCTAGAATAACAGTACCAGTCAGAACAGAAAAAAGACGCCTTGAAAGACAGTGAAAAATACCTTTCGGTGACGCGCAATAATGCTTGGATCACCCCTTCATAATATGGTGACAATGGACCACTCTGTTGGGGATCGTTGTCGTCTTCAAAGTAGATACTATATTGATCCGCTAGGTTCATCAACGCCCAGCAGCAGTTGGTGACGATACGGGGGCTATCCTGCAAACCATTGACAAGGGCGGAAATGAGGGGGTGTAGATGGACGTCAGGCTTAATCGTAGAGATGAGAAGGTCGCAGATGCGGCCTAATGTCCACGCAGTGGTATCCTTCACATGCATGTCGCTATCCGTCATCATGTCAATAAGAAGAGGCAGAGCTTGGTTGACCAATGGCGTCAAGACGCTGGGATCAGGACCGTCAAGAATCGAGCCGAAGGCCATGACGGCGGCTTCCCGATGATGCCAGTCTTCAGCCTTGATGTTGGCCTCAATAAATGGAATAACGCCAGGTACAATAGAATCTTGGACAGCGCCGGCCAACAAACCCAGGCAGGTTGAAGCAGCCATCGAGACAGTCCACTCATCATCGTCTGCATCCTCTTCTTGATTCGTCAGCAGTTGTAAGAGAACAGGAACTATTTCAGGAAGAGCAATCTTCGCGAAAAATTTCGACTCTGTCTCGGGGACGTCACCATATTCTTGAGCCTGTGTGCCACGGTAAGTAACACATGCTGGAGAATATTGATTACACGTTACCTCCTGCGCTTCGATTGCGAGGTCGACTTCTTCTTCACACACGGTTGACCAGAATTCAACGGCTTGGAGTGCTACCCGCTCATCGGGATGCTTCATTCCAACGACGGTGAGCTAGAGGGAGAGCAGATTTTTAGGTCGTGACGTTGAAGGATAAAACGAAAATTAAGTACCCCGAACAACGCTTGTTCCATGTACAATGCCATTTTGTCGTAGTAGAGACTCATGATTCTGACAAGACACTCGAAGGCACCGACCTGAACTGAAACGGACGCGTTCTGGGTCGCTTCGCAAACAACTTGCATGATATAATTTCTTTCGCCCTACATTACCTGTGAGAATTACCGCGCAAGACACAAATGAAGACACTTACATCGCGATCGAAATTTTCTCGTACGAACTCGAGCGAGTTGAATAAAGCATGGATTGCAGCCAATTGCACTTCCGGTGAAGGCTCTTCTTTCCTGGCACCGTGGATAACAGCAGTGAGAATTTCATTCGATCGTACACTTAGGATTTCGGGTTTCTGTGGACTGATAAGGAAGCCGGTCAAGTTGATATCACGATGGCAGACTCACAATCGCCTCGCAGATATAACCGATCGTCTGCAGAGTAGAAATCCTCAGGTTGATATTGGTCTGGTTGTTGACGAAACCAAGTAGGATCTCAATCAAATCCGACCATTGCCCTTGTGGCAGCTCCACGGCGGCGATTGCTGAGACCACTTGTGACGCGAAAGTTCCGGCTTTTGCATTACTCGAGCCGAGGGTGATCAGGGCATCTTGTTTGATTTTTGACTTGGTGTCGTTGTTCAACGAAAGCCACCTGTTTGACAGGTCTGCTTGCCTGGCACTCTCCTGCGATCATAATGCATGAAGATGGGAGAGCACTGAGAAGAAGAAATGAACTTACACGGGCGGTCAGACCATTTTTCAGTGCAAGTCCTGCTGCGTTACGGACGTGGATAGGTGTATTGTCATCCACTAGTACAGATGAAAGCATCAACATGTATTCGGGCTACATCGCGAAGTTAAGGTAAGGCGAAAACATAGAAGAGGGGTAGAAAAGTATAAGTCATACGTAGTTGTCATGCGCAGCTGCCTCCATTTTCTGAGTCGCATCTTGGCGGACATTTGCATCTTGAAGAAAAGAGAAATAAGATATCAAGCTATCGCGTTGAAAGACGCGCCAGAAGTGGTAGCGTACCTGGGGAGAGGGTATTTGCGAGAAGTTCTGTTGCGTTCATGTCGAAAGTTCTTTGCAAGAGGCAACACTAGGAGGAAGAAAGGGAATATATGATACGAATGAAGTCTAAGTGGACAGCGAGATATATCCCAGTGAGAGAGGGAAGAAAGATGGAAAAAAGGACGGTGATGATGGGGTAAAGGCCAAAGCGAATTCAGTTTGGCACAATTTGGGCTCAAGTTCAATTTTTCACCACGGCCATTTCCACACAAGGCCTTGCTTGCCATTCTTAGTCCCTTATATTATTTCCCCCTTATTATCTCACATCAAGCCCTCATTATCTCTCATTTCATCCTTTCATAAAAATCATAATGGCTGATCGGGTAAGTATATGGTTTCTTTCTTTGAATCCCTACGTATCAACTGAAAATATAGGGTCGCGGTGCAGCTCGAGGCGGACGGGGAGGTCCCATAAAACGCCCTATGGGTGGGCCACAGGCATCCACATCGTTGGCTGAAAAGCCCAGGCGAGAGGCCATCCTCGACCTCTCCAAATACGTTGACGAACGCATCCGAGTTAAATTCACGGGCGGTCGCGAAGGTACGCTATCTGGACATCCAGCATTCAAGGCCTGTTATCGATGGCCATATTTTTCCAGTAACGGGAATCTTAAAGGGTTACGACCAACTTCTGAATCTGGTCCTTGACGAGGTAACTGAGGAGTTACAATGTGTGTGGTTACCCGAAGGTCCTTCATCTTTGTCCCTTATACTTACTCGGGACATTGTTCCAACACAGTGCCGGAGCCTCATACACGCTCTTTAGGCTTGACCGTCCTTAGGGGTCCAACAATAACGGTTTTGAACCCAGTCGATGGTTCAGAAGAAATCTCCAATCCCTTCCTTGCCGCAGAGCAGTAGTAAAACATGGTCCGTGCCGTGATACCGAATGTTCTGTATGATATGATATTCCCCATGGTGTTTTTTTTCCATTCTTCTTTTACCGTTTTGTTCGCAGTGCAAAACAAACGAAACTTCTGGCCAGGCGAAGACTGTGATGTTATTGATCGGTACGAATACAGTTACATATTTTCTAGACACTAGCCAGAAGCATTCACATATACACGCGTTGTTTGATCACAAATCTACCATATAGTTTTCTGTCGTCTCGCCACATGCCTTGCCTCGTGAATTATGACAAACAAGAAAATCGTACCAGGCATACAAACATGAACGAACATAATAAGTCATGACAGGTCGATGCGTGTCGATTATGCGATGGCAAGCGAGCACATCACATAACGTAAGTTTATGAATAACCCCCCTGCTATTCGCCTAGGAATCTGGACACCCAGCGAGACGAAATCGACGCAGAACATGTACATGGGTGGCGGAAGCAGGCCTTGAAAATTACAACTAGTAGGGTGCGATTGTAGTGTAAAAAATGTCCAAGCCGGATTTGTTGTGAAAAGGGACCTGAACCATCCATTAGGTATTTTTACAGGACGTTTGCGCTAAACCGATTCAATTAACGGTAAGAGAGCGGCCGTATAATATTCGTAGGGTCGATTTAAGGGTTGAAGGTGGTGAGAGGTTTTCAGGCAAGCGATCCTGACGGGAATGCTGGCTCTCGAGAAAAATTAACTAGCCTTCGCTTCCGAAGATCCCACCTCGTAAATAACGCCAGAGGAAGGCACCTCAGAAGTATCGTTGACAGTTAACGAAGAAAATGAGGTTGGGTATAACGTATGATCACCATCATCCTTCTGCCTCAAAGGCATGGCAGTTGGTGGTGGTGAAGGTGAATGTGGCGAAGGCGACCGCGAAATTGATGTTGCATATCCAGTGGATGATGGACTAGGTGAACTACTGGCAGAGTTTGCAGACAGTTGAGGAGAAAGTACGTTGTCCTCCTGCTGTCTCTCATTAGGCAAGTTCGATTTGACAGGTTTGTTTGACTCTGCAACCTGTACCCGAGGCGAATGTGGAGAGGCTTCCGATGATCGATCTCCCGTTAAATTACCACTTTCACACAAAGCAGAGGGTGAAAATTGAGAAACAGAATGTGGTGGTGTTGGCGCAGTAACAGTAGCATTTGACAAAGAATGCATATGCAGAGTGGTAACAGATGGTGGTTGATTGAAAGGAGTTGGCGTTTCTGGGCCTCCAGATGACTGTCTCACTGGAGTGCTAATCCCTGTATACACACGGGGATTCAATGACGAAGATAACGAAGGTGGAAGATGCGATGGAAAAATATCATGAGGGACATATCCAGTTTGAATTTGAGGCGGGACGTGATAATGCGATAGCGGAGATGAATGACTTCCATGAAGGCTGGGGCTCGGGTATATAGCAGTTGGTCGAGGCGACCTTGTAGTAGTTGTTTGATAGAATACAGCGGTAGAATCGGAATAAGGTGGATCATAAGGAGATTCAGGAGACGGTGGAAGAGCTGTGGCGGCTGCCAATGGTGTATTAGAAGATGGCACAAGGTGTGAAGCACGAGGAGGTCCTGATGATGAACGGCGATTGAAGTCTGACCGAGGTAATAAAGAAGAAACCTCTGGAGGACGGCTGGCAGTAGGTGGCGACGAGTCGACTTTATCCGGGGGTCGAGAAAATCTTCCTCGAGTGGATGATGATGACCTCGACGAAACGCCGGAGGATAATGAATTAAAGGGTAAGGGCAGTTTCGTCGGCTCTTGCATATGCCATGACGGTCGTCGGAGAGAGCCAGAACCATTGTTGTTGACTCCTTCAGTGTATGACCTCACGGATTTGATATCGTCCTCAGCGATATCAGAACCTTCATCAGTGAACACTTCGCTATTACTCTCAGAAGAATTGGATGCCGCTTCCTTTTCCCTAGCTTCTGTCGAAGATGTTGCTAACTGTAAACCTATACCAAGCTGGCTCTCAAATAGCGTGTGATCAGCAGAAGGCGCTTCTGGCGGTGGCGGACTGGTCCACTTTCCCCGCTTGGGAGCCATATGTTCAGGAGGAGGTCGAATAGTGACTGGTTGAATGACTTGACGGGGTCCTGGCTCAAAAAATTGTGCAGGAGGTGAAAATCGTTCCGAGACTTTAGAGCGGTGAGTTTGACTTCCAACTGTATAAGGTGTTTGCGGGGGCAAGGTAGGAGGCCGAGAATGATATGGAGGCGCAACAACAAGTTCTTCATCTTTCCTCTCTTCGCAAAGTTCGGCAAGTGCGACTATTGCTCGTTCTGGCCTGGTTGCCAATATTCGAGCCGCACGCATAAATTCACCGCGTATCTGAAGCGCATTTTGTATCAGACAAAAAAAGTAAAGAGAAAGTATGAAAGTATGCACTAACCGTGTAGAGACCATCTTTGGTCACACAACGTGCAACGTTGTAGTCAGTCTCGAATGGATCCTAATCAAGTTTCTTGTCAGACAGAGAGGCAAAAAAGCAAGTCGTAAAATATAATTACTTCAATACATAACCTATTCCTTTCTCTTGCGTCATTGAACCTGGCACTCGACAGCTGAGAAGAAATGATTAGTTGGACTATAATTATTATGTCTTTCTCTCAAGGCAGAGCGACATACTTCATTCTGCCAGCCTTTAGATTCTTTCTTGAGTAAACCAGCACGTATTGATGCAACTCCAGTGTTGTATAAGAAATCGCGAGAATAATATCGGAAGAAATCTATCAATCTAATCATGCAGTTGGTTGAGGAACAAGATGTCGAGTAAAGTTTCGATCGAAAGCTTACAGTTCAGCGACAGTGTCGTTGTTTTCAGAATGCCATCGTTGGCGTAAAAGTTCAATGTCATCGAAGAACCTTCTTAACATTAGTACGCCGTAATCAAGAGGTTGCCAGATAGACATACCAAATATTATGCTCATTGAGATGAGTGTCCTCCTATCAGAATAGTGAATAAAGGGGTCTACGAGACGCAAGTACTCGATATGCAAGGCGTACCGTTGATATTGGGCGTAATGGAGGCATTTGTTGTAAATTAGGTAGAACCGGAGGGTTTTTTACGTGGACAAGAAAATAAATTACAAGGAGAACATAGCCATAGGAAGAAAGTGTGCCTTTGTATGGTGAGTTGATTTTTCTGTCGCAACAAAAGTTTAGATGTGAATATGCATCCGAGAAACTGGATATCTCACCTTCTCTTGCTCCATACTTTAACTGATTCAGGGAATCCGGAGGTGTCAATGGATGGGCACATATATCTGTAGCAACAGCAGACTCACGGAATAGAACCATCGTTCGAACACGGGTAGGGTCAATCATAGCATAGCACATGAGAAGGCGAGTATTTTCTAGCGCTAGTCTATTTTCGAATCCAATATCACAAGCGATTCCCAAGGGCAGTCCTGGGGACGGGTCGAGGGACAACTTGACGATTGGTATACGGGCATGGGGGAGGGGCTTTACGTGAAATTTTGTCTCTACGATGCGCATCGAGTACCCTGGAATCAGCAAAAAAGAAAGGGGGGGCAAAGAAGTTAGTCTAACCTCGTTCCAGTAGGTCGCCCAACATGGTTACGAGATCGGTGGCTGAGAGGCGCTCCTCTGAGTCGATGAGACAGCAGAGGTCCATATCTACGACCACGCCGCATAAAAGTCAATAGGAGAACGCAGAAATGAGTGCTAGAGTACATCTCTCACCTGAATTGCGTAGACTGAACCCATTTGCGGTACTCCCGAAAGATAATAGACGACTGTCGGGTTCAATTGTACGGATGAGCCTCTCTAGGAGCTTGCGAACGTCCTCCTTGACGGCCATTTCCTCCTGTGTCGGTAGGAGCTGGATCACGAAATCGAAGAGACATTGGGAAAGTTCGACGACGAATCTCTGTTTGGATGCCTGGCGGCGCTGCATGGGAGGAGTGACTGGAGAGTGTGCAGGGTGGTACTGCTGATGCATAGCCTGAGGGCTAAGGGTCTGTGTATATGCCATGTACGAGGATGATCCAGCCACCAGGGATTTGGACGAGAACAAGGACACAGTGGGCTGCACAAACCAAGGTCCAATTCAATCAGCCTTGTCAGGTTCAGAAGATAAATGGCCCTTATAGTAGCAGCTCCCCCGAACCAAATCAAGTCTTCGGCTAACTCTCGGCATCCCTTTTCTCATATTTTACTCTTTCATGTCCGCATTGTTACATCGTCGGCGTCATTGTCCCACAGGCCCTTTCAATTGTACTTTTTATCTCTCCAGACGCTGGGACCATTGCCTTTCATCTTTGACGACGACCACGACCACGACGAAAAACGAGAAATGATTTTTTCATCTGTTATCAATATCTTCGCACAAATGACATTCCGACCACGAGTTGAGATGACACGCGAGGGGAATCCCCTAAATATCTGCGACGGGATGCCAGTATTTCGGGGAACGGCCCATTACGGAGCCGTCCGTCATGACTCCTCCATATCCGTCTGCTCTGGTGCGTGCCATCCATCTGTGCCATTATGGTTCAGTTCAGCGCGTTCCTGCCGAAATAAGACAGCCTTCTCTGCTGTACAATATGGCATGTCGTAAGTATACGGTAGTCTTAAACCTTTCAGGGACGCAGGATGCCTTCTTCAGGGTGGCACCCACTCCTCACCTCGGGAGCCCTGTCGCTGGAAAGCTTTGCTGGCGCCTGTGTACCCCCGATGCCGTCCGAGCAGTCAGTGCATTTGCTTAGTATTTATGTAAAACAAACAGACTTACGGCCACATGGCTGAAACGGCTAGAACGAGACTAGCAGACTGTAACAAAATTACCTTTTCAAACGACCATCGAAGGAAATCTCAATGGCCACCCCAGAACAGCCGATCTAAATTCATCCACCTATGGATATCCTCTCGCAAATGGCCCATACCCCGCCGTGTCATCTCGGCCGCCTGCGTGGTCCAAATCTGACTCGTCAGTCCCCTCCGGAAACCTAAAACCCCTTCACGCTTATTTTGATGCCCTGTGAACCGTCCTTCCGTCATCCAAACACGCCATATATTCTATTTATGGTTCTCTTTATGATGGAAAACAATGTACACACTTACAAGACTCTGTCGACCGAGATCATCCTGGCCAACATGGAGTCCTGGACTGGCTTCTTACTCTGGTACCTAACATACGCACCCTGGATAATAGTAACCTCTATCTATCCTTGATTATTATTGCCCATATACGAAGAGCAATATGCAGTACCTTTAATGAGCTCCCAGCTTTGTCTCCATACTATAAACCTTCCCGAATCAAATCAGACTGGAACATTCTAGGACCTCCACCATCTACAACAATCTCGGATTGACACTGGCACACATCATACCTATACAGATATGTGGCATATCCATCATCTTTTCTTATTCGTGTCTCCTCTTCTGTCAATTTTATTCGACTCCGACTCGACGGTCTCGATCTATCATGATCCTATCTAGTCTCGACCGACTCCGAGCATATAAACAACTACTTTGCTGAGTCACATACTCATTAGTACTTGAAAGACACTCGAAAAATCATTCCTCAGAAAATGCGTTTATGTACATTTCAGAAGAGAAAATAAATTACTCAATGTCCACAGCCTGATATTGTCGATCACTTCTTGTCGATTATTGCCCGTACTTCCCACCTCAGGTTGTCTATAAGGGCAAACACACAAACTCAACAAGAAGAGGAGAAAAATTAGAAAAGAAAAAACCCAGTATTCTTGCCTTTTGTTGCCTTTTGCATGATGCTCATCTTACGCTATCGGTGGCACAGATAATATTTAGTCTGTGGCTCAGACCCCTTCCCCTCTGAAAACACTCTTCCCGATACTTCCAAACCTTCCTAACTCCGTATCTATTCATGAAACATACGCATCCACGAAAAGCTTAAAAGCGATATGGATGTCAAAACTCATTGCGCTGAGAACATAGCTGAGCAGAGCAGATTGGATCTACCCCTAGACCCACCGACTCCACTGTTCCATGCCTCTTGTCATGAAGCTTTCTTGCCTCTTACTTTTTGCTATCAATGGAGAAAAAACGACCGCCGGTTTCAACCATTGTATCTGTATGCACTTGGGCAACGCTTCTGCCTCACTTACTCCACCCAGAATTTATCAGAAGTTCAAGGCACAGAACGTAAACCGCTCATGTGTTATCCCAAGATTTGCAGAAGTCAAAAACATATATTATACATTATACCGTCCTAATGTCAGGTGGCAACTATAAACTACATTGGGCGCGCGCGGATGTCTGAAAAGTCGCGCGATGCAGAGCAAACATCCAGTCAAATGTCAAAACTATGAATATTGAACGTTGAACGATCGTGGTCCTGGTGGCAAGCGTCGAGTCACAAATCACCATCATCATCATCGTTGATTTTCGTTTGAAGGCATCCCGACAATACCTCACAGCTCTCCCTTGATCTTTTGGCCTGTCTTCTTCACTTTCTCACCAACATTCTGCCTGACAGTTTCGGTCGAATCTGCAGCCCAATTTCTGGCGTCGTCAGCCTTCTTCTGAGCCTCATCCGCAACTTTGTCGGTTTGTCTCTTCGCCGTCCCGTAAGCTGCGTCGGCTTGTCGCTTAGCGGCACCGTAAGCCTCCTCGCCCTGGTGTTTCGCAGAGCCATAAGTGCTATCAGCCTTGTTTTTTACGTCTTCCCATCCAGCTTCTCCTTGATGCTTCACGTCCTCGTATTGCCTCTCTGCAGTACGTTTTGCGTGCTCAGCCTTATCCTTAGTGTCATCCCAGCCGCCACTGAGCAGGCTGACAAGATGATATAGCACGTCTTCGGCCTTGTACAGTCCTGAATTGACGAGCTCCTTGATCTTTGCGATCAGATTCTCGGCGCGAGTGTGTGTTTGGATCCAACGAACACGGACCTCCTCTATAGAAAGAGTTAAATAAATCATTAAATTGGCAAAGATGAAAAATGACAACATACGAAGGAGTCCGCTACGAGACTTGGGCAACTTGTGGTCATCAACACCATGTTCACGGAGATAAGCACGCAAGCGAGCATCAGGCCATGTCAGATATGCGGCGGTCTTAGCAGCTTGGTCGTTGTATCTGGCAAGTGACAATGTTAGCGCAGACGATCGACATGCTCAAAAGAAGATACGAACTTCTCATTTGCCAATCTGACGAGTTCGTCGCGTTTAACTTGGGCATCTGAGCGCATGTATCCATTTGAAACAAGCCATTCCCTGATATGGTTATCTGTCCAAGCATGCCAAAAAGTATCTTTCGCAGATAGGTAGTTGTCGCTATGCAGAACAAAAAAAAATCAGTCAATAACCTTGCACATTGTGGGACAACATACGAGACGAGTTTCAGCATCTTGTCGCGTGTGACTTGAGCATCGCTCTTGATGATACCATTGCTGATGAGCCAATGCCTGAGGTCAGAGTCGCTCCAGTTGGAATAGACGGTGTCGGTAGTTGCAAAATAGTATTTTTTCATGTGTTTGGTGAGATCATCGCGGGTGGCTTCATAGTTTGATTTTATGATATGGTGGTTGATGAGCCAGCGATGCTAAAATAATGAGGTGAAATTCAGAATGGGAACACGTTGTTAAGACGCGGCACTCACAATATAAGAGTCGCTCCACGCCTCCCAAATAGGATCCACAACAGCAGCATAAGCGTCATACATCTTATGAAGGAGTTCATCCCGACGAAGTTGAGCTTTAGATTTGATGACGCCCTTCTCTTCCAAATAATTCCTAAGTTTGTTATCGTCCCACGTCGAATAAATGTAGTCTCTCTGCATATCCAAGACGTGCATAGTGTCGTCGGTGGCTTGGCTAACAGCAGACGTGGCCTTGGAAACTACGCTCGAAGCACTCTTTGATGCCTGGTGTGCAGAGTCCCCGTAAAGAGCAGTGCTGGCGGAAGCACTGGCTTGTGAAGCGAAAGAACTAGCGGCATTGTTGAATGATCTGTACTTTTGCTTCGCAAGCAGAACGAGATGCTCCTTGGGCCCTTTCGGCGCTACTACACCATGTTCGAGGAGCCACTCGCGTAGACTAGATTCGTCCCAAGTGTCAAAGGCCGTCTCGCGCAAGTCTGAAAACGATTTTTGCGCAGACGAATATTGGTCGTATGTCCATGCCGAAGCGGTATTCCAGTTTTCTCCAACGAGAGCTACGAGATCAGCGTGTGTTGTGGAATGTTTAGGAAGGGGAACATTGTGTACTTCGAGCCAGGCGCGAAGCTCGTTGTTGTTCCAAGAAGTGTATTCTGGGTCTGGAGATGAAGAGCTGAACCAAGAGGCTTGTGCAGCGAGTGCGAAGCTTGCTGCCACAATCAGAGGAGATAGACGCATATTTGAGAATTAAAGAGTAGGGTGGGATGATGACCAGGCTTTATAGAATTGTCTGAGGGGGAGCATGTGATGACGTCACGGCGGAGAGCCATAATTAATGACGATTGTACTGTTTCGATCCATTCATTGGCTGTGGCTCCTCAGCTATGCAAGCGTATGTAATAGTCGTTAGGAGTGGCGTGTTGACAGTTGTGGATTTGTGGCTCGCCAACGGGCGTCTGTCTGTCATCTATACCTTTGTTTGTATTTCGCGCTCTTCCCGATAGCCTCCGAGCAGTGATAACAAAAGCCATGAATTTTTGGGTTTTTCCGAGTCTTTTTCTGATTCTACCTATTTTTCAAAACCCTAGTACCTTACCATGTGGATATAAAACCTTGTCGCATATGTGTATCATATTCCCCTCACATCGTTGCCGTTCGTCCAGCAGTAGTCGCGCGCGTCAGTTCACTGAACGATAAGATACAATCAATGAACTCATCCTTCCAAAACCGACAAGGACGTACTCAAAAGCATTGGCAATGCAAGCCTTGATATCCTTGTAGCTGACAACAAGACAACTTTGTTCATCACGTGCAACAAGCATAAGCTGCTCATCGGTCCCAGCATCGAGCTGCAATTACCGTTATCAGCCCACAACCTTATCAAACACATTCTAAAACACAATCCACCTTGTTCAAGCACGTAAGGACATGTGACAGGTCCAGCACAGGGTTCCCATGCTCATCGACTTGATGGAATACATAGTCTCGGAAAAGCTTGACGATGTACCGATCTCCTGTCTCCGACCATCTTGCGTCTCGGGCGAACCTATAAGAACAGAAGATATCAGTTTTCGTATGACCTGGTAAGCACTAATACCACGTACTCGGGCCTTTCGTTGATGAAACCAAACTTGCACATCAGACGGAAAAGACGCGCATTCTCTAGTTCTCCCATGAGTTCATTCTCAAGACGATCATTAGCCCTGGTTGATCGTAAAAAACATTAGTGCCATCCCGACCACAAACAAACCGGCAATGATACATACAGCAACGCCTCATCATGTTCCTGAGCAATCTTGGGACGAATCATGTCTAGAACCTGATCGATAGTCTAGAAGAGAGAGATGAACATAAATATCAGACCAACCAACGAGCTTATCGGACATCCATCCTAACCTTGGGCATCTTACTGCACAAAAACACAGCAACGGTCTGGATATCCATACTATACACCTTTTTCATGTGCTCAATGGTCTTCTGCAGATGGTTCTGATTTGCGCCCGCCGCATTACTCGTAGCAAGACAGAAGATCAACCTCCCGAATTTCTGTAGATCCTCCATTTGAAGGTATGCGATATCAGGTTGGGGGGTGCCATACAGAAGAACGTCAAATATCCCACAAGAGCTGATTCTGACACTACACCATTAGAAATTAGACATTGTACGTCAGCATACACGTAATAGTTGGAAATTCGAGTGAAGATAGCCAGGAAGATAATAGCGTACCGATTTTGTCCAGTAAGCAAGACTTTTGATGGCTCGATAACTCTGACAGCCAGTCCGCGTTCATGTACCTTCTTGATCGCGGTCGCAATCTGCACAATGTACGACCAAAGTACGCGTTCTGGAATCCCTTGCTGTACTTGCTGGTGATGTTGAGGGTGTCTACCGTAATAAGTTGTCTGCTGATACGCCGGAGGTGGCTTTGGCTTCATGTGCGCTTCCAAGAGCGTCTTCGCATTCGGGTAGTAGGCGTAAGAGAGAACAAGGGCTAAGTTAACAAACTGAATTAGGCGCAAATAGTAGATGAAACAGAAAAAACAAGTACAGTTATCGTTAAAAGATTTCGTCGTGAACCCTTCTCGGATAGGAACAATGCCTGGATGTTGTATTTGCGACCAAGTTTCAACAGGCTGAAAGGCAGCTTGAGCAGTCAAGCGGAAGTCTAACCAAACATACGCATTATCAGCAACACGAAGCTATCCAACAGAGGAAAAGATGAAAACGCACTCTCGATCCTACGCAATACATGTGGTATGCCATCAGACGCTCTCGTAGCCTTGTAAACCGTCGAATGCCAATTCCCAAATTTTTTACGCTGCTCCGTAGGTTGTTGCATATGCTCCAGTGGAACGAGAGTATGATACCCTTGCAATTCTTCAGGTACGTTGAGCGCATTTGTCACACTTCGAGCGGCTTCTCCCCGTTCTTGCAGGATTTGTCGTAGTTCCGCAGAAGGTGGTACGAAATGGGAGTCTACCGGATTTCTGACTTGTTCCTTGGGCGTAATGGGAGTGTACAAAAGATAGTTGAGCTGTGAAATAGGTAGTACAAGTAGTTAGATGCGTTAAGATGATAGAATTGGTTGCGTAA
>Ga0247779_1000674_pt1 | contig 19332 bp, 15 predicted proteins | sample UWRJL221509R5_FD_179925 | JGI IMG/M metagenome (GOLD analysis project Ga0247779, IMG submission 179925) | Plant litter microbial communities from Arlington Agricultural Research Station in Wisconsin, United States - UWRJ-L221-509R-5 | ecosystem: Environmental > Terrestrial > Plant litter >... | reverse complement strand
GACCACCTCATTATATGTGAGTCAACGTTGAAGGTGTAGTTCCAATATTCATCACGCTTTGTGTACTTATATTCGCACATTTAATAAAATAGTAGACAAAGGGTACATGAAATATTTAAGTATGAAGGAGAAAATATGAGCCTAATTCCAATCATTTTATACATTTTTTTGACGCTATAAATGAGCTCTGGGCGGATTTTTACCTGCGGCGAGCATCCAAAGCGTATTTTGCTTCATGGAACAAATGTGGCAAGGCGTGAGAATCCATTCCCTTTTCATCAGCTTACATGAAGATAGCAGCTGCTATCTTTACATAAGCATCCCAAAAACGGATAGCAGCAGCAAGGCGTGCTTATATAATGATAGCAGCTGCTATCTGCCCACAAACATGGTTACCCTCCCATGAGCAGAAGGACACAGAACATAGCTATGCGAAGTTGGCTAAAAACAAATCCATCATGATTTTCGTCGAACAGCTGCCTTGCAAAAGGAAGTGTTGCATGTCTTCTGGACCATGTTGCACACATGCAGCAATATAATAAAATAAGGTTGTCAGAGATGATCGATGTCCTCTCCCCAATTGTCTGTTCGATGTTATTGCTAGCTCTCTTTCTCTATTACGCCTGGGTGTATAACCCTGGGATTGCGGCGCCTGTTAACTCATCTATCGACTCTGACAACACCTCCCTGTTGCTTTCCAGGGATACAGACACCCCGGACCTCTGTCCCCGCAAGCGAGTTGAAATCATATGGTCCTGCATTGCGACCATCCTGGCGGCATCCTGGGTCTCTGTCCACCCGAACCTACCTCATCCGAAAGACTCGAAAGTTAAGAAAACACTTCGTCGAATTGAGCTAATGCTGTGGGCTATCATCACACCCGAACTTATCATTTACTGGGCAATGCGACAGTGGTATGGGGCTCGGAAGATGGAAAGGGAGTTTTTAGGTACGGGCCTGAAGTATATGCAGCATTCGGTTATATTCTGACTATTTCAATGCATTTAGAATATAAAAAGATACCGGAGAATACAACTGTTGTGCACAAACTAGCTATGGCTCCTACGGATCAGCAGAAGGAGGAACCTGGCGGGAACGCAGAATTGGACGTCGCTCCTGAGGCAGCCAAGGCTGATACTAACATCCATAATGGCAGTCCTCCAACCGCTAAGACCGAACTCGATGACTTCAAATGGACAAGGACCCACGGATTTTTTTTACAGATGGGCGGCTTTGTTTTGGTCGACGGGAAGAAAAGAGGCATATTAGGCTGGAAGCCCCTCATGGAATACTACAAGGCCGGACGAATTGATCTTTCCGAAATAACAGAAGCCAGTATCAATGATCACAGCAAAGCCGATGGGTTTGCAAAGGGCTTAGCACTTCTACAAACCTGTTGGTTTATTGTTCAATGCATCGCTCGGTTTGCAGACCATCACCTCGTCCTTACCGAGCTTGAGCTGATTACAGCAGCCCTCGCTGTTCTCAGCCTTGCGATGTATTTTCTGTGGTGGAATAAACCATTCAACGCCGAAATACCAATCATTATTACCCTCTCCAATCCCCAAACAGACTCCTTGACCGATGATTCTGATTATCAGGATTCAAAGGCTATTGAAGGCATGTAATATTCCATCTCCATCCACAATGTATACCTCAGCTGACCTACCCTGATAGAAACATCCAATTTCACACTGCTGGAAAATATTTTGCGCATCTTTAAACATATATGGTACCGTATTTCGGATATGTTGATTTCTGATCATACCCATGGAAATGGCAGCGACCCACTTGACAATTGGCAAACCCCAATCATGAAAGTCCCAACCTTCTACTCCATTGTCACTGGTGACCTTCTTGACACCTTGAAAATGGTATTGGCAAGTTTCTCCATAGCCGCCCTCTTTGGGGCCATCCACTGTGCCGGATGGTCCTCAAAAATCCCATTTTCTTCACATGCCACCTCACTTCCGTGGAGAATTTTATCCACCATTATCACTGGGAGTCCTCTGATTTGGATTTTGTTTGTTGTTTTTGCCCATGCTCAATATGAATCTCGGTCTCGCAGCTTTTCCAAGGTGTATGAAATCTTGTTCACGGTATTTGGAATCTTATCAATCCCCACTATCCCTTTATACATTATCTCCCGCATCATCCTTCTTATCCTAGCCTTTGCAGAGCTCCGAGACCTTCCTCCAGGCGCATTGGCTACAATCCAGTGGGCCAATTTCGTCCCTTTTATTCATTAGTACAATTTCATCCCATCTTCCGTCATAGTAGGCTCACATTTTATTTACATGGTCATTGTCGTTTTCTGTTCGTCTTCATTCATGTCCTCGGCCTGATTAATAATTCTATACCAATATGATACATGAAATTTGTAACTCCAGCCTTGAATTGTTTACGCATATCATCAAAGAAAGATAAAGAGGCGACAACGAGAAGGGCCTACCAACTAACATTTAAGTGACGGAGCTTTTGTCATACCGCCCAAAAGGTGTTTACCTCCTCTCGAACAACCTGACTTCAACGCATAATTATATTTACAGGGATCTAGTCGAGTCATAGTAACTACTGTGTACGTATAAAAACTCCTACCAGCAGTCATCACCACATCCGCAGATATTCATGTGAACCAACACCATGTTCTGTCTGGTGATGTTGTTCAACGACGCCAGGCGATGTCCATGAGCGCTTGACGAAGAAAAAATGTCGGTGACATGAATCAACAAGACGAAAGAATCAAAAGGTACAAGCGAAACAAAGAGATTGGCAGAGACATATTTATAATATAGAGGGGTAGTAGAGAAGGGTAGACAGAGGAAGCAGAGAGACACGGATTCAGAGAAAAAAATACAGACGAGGAAGCGAGAGAAACCAGCAGATCCATCGAAACCTCTAAGATAGCCCTAAGTGAGAGAAGGAAGAAAGGAAAGCTGAGGACTATGTATCCAAACAAGGATCAAGCGTTCCTCAATCCGTAAATCCCCTTCCATATCTCTATGGCCATTAAAACCATAGATCCAACGCGTCTCAATATTCTCGACGAAAAGTGTCGTGGGATACGTTGACTCCACAACATAAGCACCTCCATAAAATAATTTCGATTCGCCTGACCAGCGACTGTGCGCAACACTTCCCTACCTCGTTCAATCATTATTTCCACTCATTCCTGTAGAACATGCCCGTACCACGATGTTCGTCATTTATCGTATGCGACAGTTCATTGAGATGATTCTTTTGTGACTCTCTTGCTGGAGGAAACAAGCTAACGTGAAAATGAAATGCCGTGGCGATGGACGTAGCCTTGGCAGCACTGTTACATGCCAAAGAGCCTGTACAACGTACAGATCATTTTTATCTGTGCAAGCATGGAGTAGGAGCAGGCTGAAATGGACGGGCAAAGGGACAACGAACAGATACAAGCGTGGCACAGAAGAGAGCGATTGGAACAATTGACTATGGGGTTATTACTGACTGAAAGACAGGAAAAGGATAAACCGGTAACTTACGACGAGTAGCCAACAATTAGTCCAACAGGCCATGCCACCATTCCAATGTATTCTTCGCAGATCGCTTGATAACAAAGCCAGCCATTCACGATGCTTTGAAAAAACGCACGACATCCTGGCATTTCGTGACTACTGAGATATTGAATGTCGTTGAAGATAGTAGTTCGCAAGGTCGTGAATTTCCTTCAAAGGTTGATGCTACGCCTCTTCATCGGACGCTAGGGGCATCGGTGACTCCAGCTAGTCAAAAATCTATGCGCGAGAGTCCACATATTTCCATCATTCATCGTCTTCTTAGTCGTCCACTCCCAAAGCCATCTGCTACCACCTGATCGCCCAAATCCTTCCTCAACATATCCGGTTGGATAATGGCTTCACCGCAAGCTAGCATCGTGTCGAGTCGAGCGGGTAAGGAACGAAGGGGAAAGGAGCAGCCAGAAGACGACCAAACATTCCTTCCCAGGCCCTATCAACGATAGCCCGGTCATGCACGTCATCATGCTTGGGGGGTCTTCGTCATACTGGTAGCCTCTCTCAGCACCACGTCTCAACGGCATCTGATACAATCTCCATATAACTCCTAACGTCACTTGTCTAACGATCCACGGACCTTATTGTGAAGGACAACGAGACCACAAGGCGGGCAGATAATCACTTTCTGTCATCCAATTTTCTCAAACGTGCGAGGTGTATTATGCCATCGTCGACGAGATGACTTGGGTTGGAAGTTGTGCGAGGATTGTCGAAGCCGGTTTTGGAGATACTGTTGGTGACAATGCGGCATCCCGACAATATTCCCCTCATTGAGGGGATATCTGAACCAGCCATCGAATGTCCAGAGGATGCAATGCAGACGCATATGGTGACAAAGTCGGGGGATTGAAGTCTCGACCGGGTCTATGGGCAAAACTAGGAATATGGAAACAGCTGTGAAGAAGAACAATGATATCAGGAACGAAGCAAGAACAATAACAAGAGGTACGTACTGAGTACTGATCGCTAGAGGGGGGAAGTTCGGCGGATGCAGCTCTTATCAAAACACAATACAGTGTCTGATGGAGCGGGAAGGAGCCGTGTCAAGTCGTTGAGAGGAGCTAGGCGTCCTAGGATGCGCAGTGAAAGGGATAAGAACCGATAGTCCAAGGGACATGCGTGTTTGAGGCAGAGGAACAGTGCTGGCCAGCTTGCACATTCGAACGATAAATGGGATCCACGACATCAGATACCCAACTATCCATGATCTCCATCATTTATCCTTCCACCGCGTACTCCTATCTCGATTCTCTCTAGTCCGATACCCTTTGTTGCCACCGCGGCGCCCAAGCTTTCCTCAAAACACCTGATCATATTCAAGTACATCTGTCGGCGGATGCCGGGAGGGATGGAGAGATTTCATGTCGTGCTCTGGAGGGTAGTTGAAGTCGAAATTGTCCGTTGCCCCACAGGGAAGAAGCTGGATAACGATGAATGATACAGGAATAGGTTGGTGGTAAATGAAGAGGTTTCAGCGGCGTGCTACCCCCATCTGCGTCGCCGTTGCTGATCAAGGTGCTCGCTCATGAGACGGTGCGGACGATGCTTTCCGCGGGAATCGAGGGTACGCGAACATGTGTTGACCAGAAATTGCACCACCATGGTCGCATATATTCCTGGCTCCGATTGGTGTATACGTTCAGAACCTAGGTGGTGGAATAAGTACTTTTGTAATTCTGACTTAATGCGGTAGGTTATGAAAAAGACAAGTTCATATGAAGAAAATAAATGGACTTGCGGCTCTGCTAGCCACCCGTTGAACGTTGGACATTTCAAGAACCGAGATGGAATGAAGAGAAAACGTACCATGACAAGCGAAGATCCAGAACCTAGTGTTACAATGTAGTTCATCATAACTCTTGTTGGCCAGGACCAGCTGATCCGTAAATTTACCACAGCCTTGTCCTTGAGTCGAATCCATAGGTGAACTGAGTGGGGGGTAAGGGAAGTGACGTGGTCAAACGCAGACAGAGGTAGTCCGAAAGGTTCGAGACAGAATCAATGATATGGCAGAGCGACTAGCATGGAAGGCATAAGAACACGTTCCATTCGTACAGCCAGAAAACGCAAAGGGGCGGGATGAAATTGAAAGACAAAGAACGACCCAAAAATAATGGATAACATCCAAACTTGGGATGCCCGATGCCCGGCACTATTTGCAATAAATCAAGACAAATACAATTTATCATGTGTTTCTCTGCGCTTTCGCTTCTCCTCCCTCTTCCGCCAGTTCCGCCGCGTCCCGAAACTGTTCTCCTGCATACTCTGTGTCTAAATATCTGGCTGCTATCTTTCCTTGTACTAGTCTTTCCCTGACTATTTCTTTGATCGCTTTTTCTCTCTCAAGAATCAATTTTCAAACCTCTCGTCCATCCCAAATCCTGATTCGCTGAATTCAGCGAATCAGGTATTCGTCTTTCCGCCGCTATAAAAGGCTCGCATACATGATGGACTATCTCGTTTCTGAAATTATCACTGTCAATCTGGGTGTCTGATACCTCCATCAACCTCGCTGCGTTTGTTTGTATTTTTATATATCTCCGAGTCGTGACTGCTTTATTTACTAATGCAGTTGACCTCGGATTTGAAGCATGAAACAAAGTCATCAGGACGTGAATAGTTCGCCTGTCCTGTCATGTTCGCAATTTCAGACTGGTATCTACATCACATTTGTGGACATGGGATCTTGGGTAACTCTTGTAGTTATCTGATTTTCATCGGAGTTGGCTCATATAATGATGCCCCCGACTGGGTCTGACTTTCTTTATCTATCATAGTTATTTGCCGGCTTCATGGCATTTATATCCAAATTGCCCCCACGATGCTTCGTGAACCTATACTCTTTTCTACAGACTCATCTTCTCGATGACAATAATGTAGAAAGCTTTGTTCTGATATCCTGAGAAAGATACGAGCTGTGTTGCTATTAGAACCCGCGCAATAACACGCGCTTAAGAAAAAATTAGAAAGCAGATAGTCTTTTTCAAGACGACTTGGCATATGCTCAATTAGTTGATAAACATTCTTGATATACGGTCTAAGGTACGACGCGGAGAGTTTTGTATCATCTTGAAAGATGTCTGTATCATAACACTACCAAGTGAACCATGCCATAATTTCGGCGAAGAGAAAAACATACTCTCGTTGGCGCGAAAGAAGGAATCAATAGGTTATTTGAAATCTGAAAAATAAATAAACATACACTCGAAATAGTGAAACAACGGCAATTAGGAGGATGAGCGGAGATGCAAGCAAGTACTGACTCAAGAGTCCGTAATAAGTATGGTTGAAGACAGAGATGAATCGAAATTGGTCAAAGACAGCTAATCATTGACAAGGAAAAACTAATTGGTGAATATCACAGGGATGGGCAAATAAGGTTGACGGAAGGGAAGAGAATAACACAAAAAAATAAGAATAGCAACTGAGATGAAACAAACGAGAAACGGAAGAGGCGGAGAGAAAAGGATTATCGCTTGCATGGTAACCAAGAAGTAGCGCAGGCATGCCTGGGGGAGGATGCGAGGACATGGGCAGAAAACGAAAGATAACCGATACAAGAGACGGACGGAGACAGTCGACGGGCAGCGATAAGTGATAGACACAGAGATAGAGACGTAGATGGGACTACGACACTACTAAAAACTCTAGAGAGATAAAGAACGGGAAAGGCACAAAAGAGACTCAGAAGGAGAGAAACTACAAAACAAGAACAGAGAGGAGACTAGAAAAGCTAGGAAAAAATGAACAGAGCGGGGACACGGAACTAAAAAAAGCATGCACTTTACGTAACATCGACTCAGCGTGCATAAGCACAGGCAAGAAAGAAGGGAGAGGGGTGAAAAGCCACAGACTATGATAGAGAAAAACTCAGAGAGTGGGAATAGGAAGACAGCGAGTCAGAGGAAACAAGGCCAATGAGAAACAGAGAGACGACACGACATGGGCGAGAAAAAAATGAAATAAAGGACAGTATTACAAACACATAGAAACACGCAGAGATGATACACGTAATCAATTTAAAAGACTACTGGTGAGGGAAGGAACGAAAGAAAAATGGCGATATTGAAAACGAAAAAGACGAGCCATTTATACATTTTCCGTAGCACGTGTTGTCTGTTCTGCAGGTATAAATTGACTCTCCAAAAAAGGATCGAATGTTCCCTAATTCAGAATTCTCCCTTAACGTATGATGTATCCCATTCTGCTTGATATTATTTTAGCCAATCTGCAGCTGGCTTATTTGCCTGTACCTTTCATTCAGAGGCGATCGATGATGGACTAGCCGTGCAAATAGCAGAATAGCGTAGGTCGTCTCAGGCCTGTACATGTCCGATGCCAAGAGGTACACACATACGACACCTACTGAAAAGGATAAGCTACCGTCTATCAGACAACGCCAATTAGATTGTTCACCAATTATCCCTCACCCAATCACCCAATCAACATCCCATCCATGTCGGATGAACATGCTCTTTTAAATTGCATTTGAGACTCGTGTATTTCATATAATAAAGTGTTTATTATTCACTCGATGAAACATTGGTGGGGATCTACGAAACAGCCGCACTAAAGGATTACTCTTGAGTCAATTGAGAAAAATAAAAGAAGAGACATTAGGAGCTTACGCAGATTAAAGGCCATCCTAATAAACATAAACCTTGCAAGTTGCTTCATTACATGGAAGCATGGATCTCCGCTTAGAGCGAACGCACGACATCATTGTATGACAGCCTCCATGGGGTCTTATCGATCCATCGGGAATATTGATCGTACTCATTGATCCAGTAGGGCTCTTGGATGAGTTGGAGGTAGCCGTCGACGCGACGAGCAGATCCATGAGATTGAATTATGTGACGACTCGAAATAGTTGATTTTAAGAATAAATATGATAAATTAGGTCCTGGAAAGAGAACTGAGACAAAAGAGAGAGCCGAGGGACGGAGGAAGAGAGAAAGGTGGGCCTGCACATCGACTGGAGCTCCCAGGTTGTGTACCCGTGCCAACGCTGTTATCATCCGAAAACTCACATCGAAATAAAGCCAGCAAGCGCGTACCAGGAGAATATCTAGGTGGCACAGAGCGACCCAGATCTACTCAATGAAGGACATCGAAATGCGCCAGAGGGATGCTAGGTAATTGTAAGTGCACAAGGAACAATCAATCAATCCATTGAATAGCTGGATACATTGGCGCAAGCGAGGAAGGATTACTCCCAAGTTAATTGGGAGGAATGGAAGACAAAAAATGATAAGCTTGCGCAAACTGAAGATCATGATACCATTATTATATTTCAGTTTCCTCGAAACCTGCTCAATAGCATGAAAACATACATATACGTCACGAGCAAACGCACAGCATCACCATCGAGAGGGAACACAGGACATCCTCGCCTGCTCATAATGAAGTGCTCTGCTCGAAACCCAAATTGAAACATTGTTGTGCTGTTGTGGTGGGTTACATTTGGTATCATGCATATCGCAACATCTAATTTGTCCATACTATCAACGCCAACAATACTCGGTTAATTTGAGGTCGAATTTCCAAGAGTTATCTTCGAAAAAGAGTGCAGGAAAACTGGACTGACACTGCTTAGAACGATAACGATAACATGTGGAAGACTGAAAGTCAGTACTGTTTAATATTTTAGAAAGTGGTAAAAAAATTCGAAACCTACCCAATCATCAAGCTACATACTTGACGCAGAAAAACCAAGCAGATGCAATCCAAAGGTAGGTTCTCAGTGAGCTTTGAGTACAAATTTGAGTGGCGGCCTTGCCTCGTTAATTCCATGAATCCCTGCAAAGAAAAACTCAGAAGCGATTTATTTCTGGGTCAGTTGACCGCCGGTGTGTGATGATTTCGATGGGAAAGGTGACTTTGATGACTGCGCCGTCGATGATAGCGGGGTGGTGTGGACCCAACACCATGAAAGAGGGTATTGGGTTTGACACCAAGGAATGCACATTGCATAACGAGCCATGTTGGCATGCCACCACACATAAGAGCGTCGAAAGGACGATAAATGCTGGTGGTGATTTGCTAGCCTCCCACTGCCTACGTTGCTATATCAACGATACCCGCCCTTCAGACTTCCAACTCCTTGGCCCCATCATCTTCTGAAGCCCCAATTCCATACCCATTGCCATCACCGCTCAGCTCCTCCTCGGTTCAAATTGCTTTGCCTGGAACCTGGAACCTAGCATAGTGTCGCGACGAGCGAGGGAGAAACGAGGGTAAACGGAGAGTGTAAAAGACAGCAAATTCCAGGGTTTCTCGGAGGCGATGTCGCTGGCTTGCAAAACAGGTTGGTTATTTCTATATATCGGCCGGGTGTGTGAAGGTTTATGATATGATAAAAATAAAACCACGCTTGCGCCATTGATGCTGGCGGATAGATGTGGACCGGGACGTAATGACGATGTCGCCTGCCTACAAATATTCTTCGTCCTCGATGGATATACGTGTCTATGTTGAGATGCTGTTGGATCTGGATGTTGAACACCTTGAAAATATTCGCCCGCCTTGAGCTATGAACAGCATAACGTGCCCATCAACCTATGTGTGCTATGTCGCCACCAGAAAGCAGGGTCGAAAATACAAGAATCTCCCTGAGAGTTCGTCCGCGGGGTTCATCTATAAAAACAAAGGAAGTTAGCAACAAACAGGAATGAACCTCGACGGCACATGCGTACACAGCAATGCTTGATTATCAAAAGACGTATTTGCGCGTCGTCTCGTCTCCTTAGCCTCCCATTTCCATACCCTCTGCCACCGCCGCATCGATCAGCATCGCCTCGATACATCCCGTTGGAAGCTGGTTCGCCATGAAGTTGACATCGTGTTAAGACCGGCGGTAAAGGAGCTATGGTCAAGAAGCAGATAAAGGAGAACCTGATAGTCCAGGTTATGGTTTGAGGACGTGTGGCGAACCGCTCCAACTGGCACCTGTAGGTTGTGGTGATGAGAGTGTCGCTTTCCGCAGGTAAGCTGATATGTCTTTTCTGAATCAAGGAGAAATTTGAGCCAGGGTTCGCGTACAAGCGAGGTGGTATTCGCAGAGAAGTTGGCGATGGCTGGTATGGAATAAAACAGGGTACAAGAAGCTTGGTGGCGGAAGGCATGCTAATGGTTGGCAAGAATTGATACTTGTGGCTTCGAAACTCGACAGGCCTGGTTCCAATGTCGTTGAAACAATGTTAGTTGTCTGGGTCTCGCGCGGTATTGTTTAGAAGGCGGACGTTGAACATGAAATTCTGGAGAATTAAAGTTCATATCATCTAAACAGTTTGTGCTGGGTGAAGGACACACCGATGTCTGCCATGCCACCGTGCACTTAATCAGGCTTCCAAAGTACGCCAATAACCGTTGAAGGCGATGTATCTGCTGCACCGGGCCCAGTGAATGACATCGTATCAATGTCCCAAATGACGCAAGTAGGATGTGAGATTCGTTTAGTCGGAATCCGCCTATGACTAGGGAAAGGAATGAAGACACGAAACAAGGAGAACAGCGAAGGTACATACCCATCCATCATATGAGAGGAAAATCGAGTGCTATCCTAGGTGGGTGCATCTGACGTTCCGTGAGGAAAGGACTGCGCATGACAGAGGAGTGGGAAAAAGAGCAAATGAGTCGTACGTGGGGTAGTGAGAACGGAACAAACAACAAAGAGATGAAAAGCAACGAAATGGTGGTAGTCTAAACGGAGTTCGATAGTTTCCTCCACGTTGTTTGCTTGATCCTCTTCCTTTGACCCATCCTGGGTTGATTTCTCGCCAGTTCCGTACCCTCTTCTCAAACAACGTTTCTGAAGTCCTCGATTTGACACCTGTTCATTTGTATTCCGAAGAGTCAGGATCTCGATGTCAGATTGCGTACGCACAAAAGGCTGATCATCGCAGAGACACTGGTGATGGTAATGGATGGTCTGGAGCAGGGTACGGTACGGGAACAGGCAAGGTCGTTAGCAACGCTTCGCTGTTGTATTGCTGACAAATTTCCTTGATGGTGATAACAAAGATCTGCCAAGTTGGTGTCGAGGATGGTGAGATATGTGGATAGGTGGGATATTGTCCAGCGGGTGTGGTACCATGACGGTAGGTTGCTGGCTCCGATGATGATTGGAAACTTAGGCGGTGGTGGTGGCGGTGGTGCTGAGGGGGTGCTGCCGCAACCAAAACACACGGTGGTGGGATTTGATTATTGGTAGAATACGCCTGAACAGGATTGGTACGCGTTCGGTTGAATGCAATTTTGCCTCCGAAATGTATTATGAGTCTCAAATTGAAGGTTGATGAAGACAAGCTCGGAAGTGAGCAAGAAAGGGATATTGGTACGTGGAATTTGAATTGAGCTAATGATAGACTCGGAGCATTCAGCTATTGTAAAATAACGACCACGAACGCCAAAAATAATGATCGAACATCTTTCCTGGTGCAATTTGAACAAAAGAATATTGCTTCGACGATGGAGTGGAACCTTGGGCGATAAAAACCATGTATGCAGTGCACAAATCGGTGAGGTTGCCATCGTGGAAGGATGAGGCAATGAGCAGAAGGACACAGAGCTATGCGAAGTTGGCCAAAAATAGATCCATCGTTGAGATTGGCATTTTGACATGTCGAATGTCTTCTGAACCACGCTGCAAATATATAGGAAAAATAATATAAAGCTATCAGAGGTCATCGGTATCCTCTTCTCAATTGTCCATTCGAGTATGCTATTCCTGGCTATCACTCTATATTACGCTTCGGCGTATAACCCTGGGATTGCCGCGTCTATTAACTCATCTTTCGACTCCGACGACACGTCTCTGTTCCTTTCCAGGGATACAAACACCCCGGACCTTTGTCACCGCAAGCGTCTGGAAATAATATGGTCTTGCATTGCGACCATTCTTGCGGCCTCATGGGTCTCTGTCCACCCCAACCTACCTCATCCAAAAGATTCAAAAGCTAAGAAAACACTTCGTCGAATTGAACTGATGCTGTGGGCTATCATCACACCCGAACTTATTATTTACTGGGCAATGCGACAGTGGCATGGGGCTCAGAGGATGGAAAGGGAATTTATGGGTATGGGCCTGAAGTATATTCATCATTTGGTTATATTCTGACACTTTCCATATGCTTAGAATATAAAAAGGAACAAGAGGATACAACCGTTGAGCGCAAGCTAGATACGGCTCGTGCCGATCACCAGACGGCGGAACCTGGTGGGATCGCAGCATCAGACGTCGCTCCGGAGTCAGCCGGGGCTGATACCAACATTCCTAGGGACAGCCCATCAACTGCTCGCAAGACCAAACTTGACGACTTCAGATGGACAAGGACCCACGGCTTCTTTTTACAGATGGGCGGCTTTGTGTTGGTCGACGGGAAGAAAAGAGGGATATTAGGCTGGGAACCCCTCATAGAGTACTACAAGGCCGGACAAATTGACCTTTCTGACATAACGGAAGCCAGTATCAATGATCGCAGCAAAGCCGATGGGTTTGCGAAGGGCTTAGCCCTTCTACAAACGGGTTGGTTTATTGTTCAATGCATTGCTCGATTTTCCGACAATCACCTTGTCCTGACCGAGCTTGAGCTGGCTACAGCAGCCCTTGCTGTTCTCAGCTTGGCAATGTATTTTCTGTGGTGGAATAAACCGTTCAATGCTGAGATCCCAATCATTATTACCCTCTCCAATGCTCAAACAGGCTCCTTGACTGATGATTCTGATTATCAGGATTCAAAGGTCATCAAAGGTATGTAATATTCCATCGCTATTCACAACATATCCCTGAGTGAGACTGACAGTGATAGAAGGATCCAATTTTACCATTCTGGAAAACATTTTGCACAACTTTGAAAATGTATGGATTCGTATTTTCGACATAATATCTCATTACGGCTATGCAGATAATAGTGACCCACTTGCCAATCAACACACCCCAATCATGAAGGTCCCAACCTTCTACTCCATTAACACCGGTGTTAGTCTTGGCTACTTCCAAATGATATGGGCAAGTTTCTCCATTGCTGCCCTCTTTGGGGCCATCCACTGTGCCGGATGGTCCTCAAAAATCCTATTTTCCTCACATGCCACCTCACTTCTGTGGAGAATTTCATCCGCTATTATCACTGGGAGTCCTCTAGTTTGGAGTTTGCTTTTTGTTTTTTACTATGCTTATGAAGAATCTGAGTCTGGCAGCTTTTCACAGAAGGTGTATGACACCCTGGGACATGTGTTTATTTATCTATCGATTCTCACTATCCCTTTATACATTATGTCCCGCATCATCCTTCTTATACTAGCATTTGTAGAGCTCCGAGACCTTCCTCCAGGCGCACTGGCTACAATCCAGTGGGCCAATTTTGTCCCTTTTATTCATTAGGATAGTTTCATCCCATTTTCCACTACATTCTTCCATTTTAGTTACATAGTTGCATTGGTCTTCATTCCAGAATTCAGCTTCAGTATCCATATATTAGTGTATGAGATTTGTGGCTCAAGCCTTTGGTTCTATTTTCATACAAGGAAAGAAAAAACAAACAAATAAGAATGAGACAGTTGGAAGATATCTGCGGCTCGTAGAAGCCAGTTTCGAATGTGGTGTCAGTCGAGATACTCTCCATCTTAAGTTTACTGAATCTCTTGGAGGCACATATCCAACAACTTAGTTATAGATATTGATTATACGACACGGCCAAATGCTGGTTTCTGCCACTGTACAGGGGCTCAGATCTCAGACGTCAATTCCTCCGCTATATTGGTTATTGTGCCACGCAGGACATATAAAACCTATCGATCCATGTTGCATCATGCCGCCACACTACGATCCCAGGACCTTGCACTAGTGTCGAAAGGATTGGGACCAACCTAACAGTCCTGTGTGAGGAAGTAACAGTATTGATACTTCAAGGAGACTAGGGATATGCAAAAGTGTATGCACCGACCACCAGCTAGTAGAAAGTGTAATAATATCAGAGACGAAACAAGAACAACAAGGAAGGTACGTACGCAAAGCAAAAGTCTAGTGATGCATTCGATACGAGTCCAACTGTTCGAGAACCTCATATGGTGTCTGCTCGACTGGAGACGGACATGTGAGGAACGGAGCCTGTTGAGGAGAGCCAGACGTCTAAGGATATGCTACAAAATATGGAGCCTGAGGGACAGGTAGAGGCGAAAGAAAGCACTAATATTCGAAAGAGAGAAAAAAGGTAAATGGCTGTGGACTAGACGAAGCTCAATGATCTCCAGCGCCATGGGTACCTGAATATTCACGACATCATGCATCAACGTTTCAACCCTCGAAGCTTCCAACCCCACGTCCTATCCCTAGCAGTCCCGTACCCTCTGTCACCACTGTGTAGCCCAAGCCCTCCACGAAACACTCACGTATTCTCCATGTGTATCCACCAGCCGATGTTGGGTGAGGGGTAACGCACCGTTTTCCAGAAGGGTATTCAAAGCCACGAAGCTGGCAGTGACGGATTGAGAAAGATATGACGGTAAGAGAGGTTTTCCGCGCTTTTTAGCTACTGATGTACTTCTGGCGAGTGTGCTTCAGGATGATGACAAACACGACGTGGACGAGACTCGAGTATTCGGGAACATGTTTTGATCAAAGACTGCAGTTCTATTGCTACGTATTCCTGGAACTGCTGCTCGGATTCTTCATTTGCTGTTCGAGGTATCGCTGAATCGAACAAAATCGACAAGAGCGGAGGGCCTCAATTACCCATTTTGAAGTGGCCATCTAGCATAAAGAGGCTTGAAATGAGAGGCAGAGCAAACACAACAACGACGTAACATACTCATTGTTTGATCCTGCAGCTTTCAAGAATGTCGCTTTTGACAAAACGAAGGTAAATGACGGTCATTCAAGCGGCTGTTGTTTTCAATGACATCTGAGCTTCGACATCGGCTATAAACACCCAACCTTCATAGCTCCAGGTCTTCTACTAGCCACGGTAGCATGTCTTGGTTCTTCGTCATACCTGTAGCCTTTCCCCACTCTTCGCGTTATTGCAAGCCGGTGCTCACCATACCCATACGTCACATCATTCTCGTCTATTGATTAAGGGAGAGCCGGATGAGGTAGCGATCTTCTCTCTGCATATTACTGGCCGGAAGCTCCGCGTCGATATGCGTGCTAGGATCGATAATCGCTCACTTCCAAAGGAGGTCCTAGTGTATCCGAAAGACGCTGTTAGTCCAGCCGAGCAAGAATTGCGGCCACGATAATTGTTTCAAGGTAAGATACGATACGAGAGGGAAGGAAGGGGTGATGATGGGGGAGTCAGAAGTTTAAGTTGTTGGGATGCTGATAAATCTTCACGCTTCTGCAATTGCGGGTAGTAGCGTTGAAGATGGTTGATAACTGCGGATGGGAACCAACACCTCGGAGCTTCTGCTGATATTCCCTGCCTCCCGATATCTTTCATCCATGTTTGTTCGACGTGTCGTGTCCATATCCTAGTACGTCGTATGATCCCACTTTCCAACAACAAAGCTTGACCGATTGTTGCGTAAAGAAAAGAGTACTGACTTGCACGCTGCCCGATGCGTTCCATTTCAGCACCGAAGACCTTCGCAAGATCGCGAATTTCCTTCAAACCCTAATCCTATGCCTCTTCATCAGATATTAGTGGTGTTGGCGACTTGAGCTAGTCGAGAATCCATGCGCGGGGGTCCATGCTATCAGATAACTGTTAGCAACGAAATAAATGGAACATCAAGGGCCCATACGTACATACCTATCACCCGTTTTCCAATGTTCCGATTTTGACCAGGATTGTGTCGGGTGTCGACCGGAGAAGGTACAAGGAATAGATGAGAGGGTATGAAAAGGCATATTTCCATGATTCATCGTCTCCTCAGTCGCCCACTTCCATAGCCATCTGCCACCATCACATCGCCCAAATCCTTCCTCAACGCATCCAGTTGGATAATGTATTCACCGGAAGCTAGCATTGTGTCAAGTCGAGTAGGAAAGGAACGAGGGGAAAAGGAGCTATTGAAAAATGACCCAACGCTCTTTCTTTATCAATGGGAGGCTAGCATCGTGTCGAGTCAAGCAGTGAGGAGCGAGCGGTAAGGTGGAGGTATAAGACGACCCAACGCTCTAGGATGTACCATGACGGACGTGGTCTGTGTCCTTGGTTCTTAGATCTTTCACAATTTCATGCCACCATAACCATATCGTCTGCCGCGTCCTCCACCATACACCTCCTAACTTGTCTCGTCTAGCGATCCACCAGTAGCACTCGATGAGTTGGAGAATACGGCAGATTGTGGTTCAGACAGTGTACGTCGATTTCGCTGGCAAGTCAATAACTCTTTCCTAAATCAGGGTCAGGTTGCGGGTAGCGGTTCAGGTAAAAGAAAAAAAAACTGACAGTCAGAGCGACACGGGCAATGACTGATATGGCATAAAACAGGATACGGTGAGCTTGGGGCCGTTATGCTGGTGTTGTTCGTACAGCTGATGACGAAAGGTTTTCTAGTCGACGCAAAGGCGGAATATGTACGACAAGCGCGTCGAGGGTCATGTCGAGGGTCAACGAGAATCCATAATTGCGGGTGTAGAGCTGTACTAGGACATTCTTAGTCTTAATGTTGTTGAACCAAACCTTGAGTATACACCGTTTAGGTCATGAGGTGACGGTGATGTTTGGAAGGATGGTGTTGAACGAAGTACACTAATTTCTGGATAAAATGATATGCGGTTAGCGGCCTTTGTCCTGAATGCGACAAGTACGTTCTGGATGCGCTGTACAGCTGGAAATCAAAGGGAGCATATTTTTAAAAGTGGGAATACCAAAAATAATGATCGAACTTGGTTCCCGATGCGTTGCAATTTGAAATAAACATGATCAAATACTTGAAATCATATGATAAATATATTTTTTCTCGACATTTGTTTCAGCTTTTAATCCTCCTCCCTTCCGTCAAGTCCCGACTCCCGAAAAATATTCACCTTTATGCCAGTATTTTTCCTCTTCTTTCTGTCTTCTTTTATTCTGCTCCATTCTCACTATTTCCTGACTCCAACACATTTCGAGTACTTCTATCTGATCTTCTAAAGAAAAACTCACTCTGTCAACCCACACCGCCCGGATCAGCTATCATCGAATATTTTCGTCTTTCGAACCTAGTTCAAAATCTGTCGAACTTCATCGCCCTCGCTGTGACATATACTGGTGGTATTCCCATGTCTCCCTCTTACCCAGTCAAGGTCACTGCATGCGGCTTGGTAGATAATCGAAAATTGGACGCTGAACGTTAAATGTACGGTTCCGTTATCGATAATCATGGTATGAATGTTCCTCTTTCGTCGGCACCGTCTTCTGCAAATTTATCCTAAAATCTGTGGTACGCATTGTGATCTGTACGCGGTCTGTACTTCATTTTTGGATACACAACACTGATATTCTTTGCGAGATTCTATCACGCCCATCGACCTTTGACGCCTTTATTTGCATCTCTGGAGTAATCAACCGCCTTTAATCACATCCTCGATTCTCCTACCTGTGTATTGTGCTCCGTTCTGGACATCTCGCGCTCCCATTCTTAGTCGTTGTGGCGCAAATGTGAAGTGATTAGTGCACCGTACCTCGGCACTGATGCTGTCATGTTGATGAATGCCCATGTTGTTCTTGACTTCATATACCCTGCAAGCCCCACAAGACGCGCATCCTGTCATCGGATGTTAGCCCTCACACCTCAGTGTATGTCTAGTGTTTGACACTGTAATTTGTCATTTCGTAGTAGGATTGCGACATTAAAGTTGGCAAGACGCACTGCCAATTGTTAGTAAGTTCAAGCATGATTTGCCCTTGTGCATTGATGCATTGGAGTCTATGTTATGATAAGCCGTCCCATCATCAGGAGAGCACTCAGTGATTCGAATTCATAGTGACATTTCAATGTTGGCATCAATATATTTTAACCATGGTTTACACAGCATACTGACCACGATTGACGTGGATAACAAAAATAGAGACGGCGACTTGAGCAGAAGATAGGCGAGGCCAAGTCACACAGTCGGATTGGTAGAGCACCAGATCAATGCAAGTAGGACCTTGGTAAGAGCCTGCCACGGGCATGAGACCCAACAATATTAATTAGACGAGGCGATAATTTGGACCTGGACCCCAAAAACAACGAGGAAACTAGAAGTTATGCAGTGCCCGAATCGTAGCAGGAGACAGAGCAGGACACACATAGCTATGCAAGGTTAGCCAAAAACAGATCCATCACAATTTTCATCGAATGTGGTCGACATTTCGTATTGGAGATCTTCTCGATCACACTACAGACATGCAGTAATATATAAAACATGATACATGAGCTGTAATTGATACTCAAAATCGTCTCCCTGATTGTCCTTTCGAGCACGTTACTACTAACTCTCATTCTCTATTACGCTTCGGCCTATACCTCTGGATTGCAGCGCCTGTTAGCTCATTCACAGATTTCGACAACTCCGCCTTAATTTTTCCAGGGATACAGAAACCCCGGACTTCTGTCCCCGCAAGCGCATGAAAATTATATGGTCCTGCATTATCACCGTTCTCGCCGCATCATGGGTCTTTGTTCACCCAAACCTACCACATCCTAAGGACTCCTGGATCATGAAAACACTTCGTCGTGTCAAATTAATGTCATGGGCTATATATAATCATTCCAGAGCTTATCATCTTTTGGGCAGTGCGATAGTGGTCAGGGGCTCGGAAGATGGAAAAAGAGTTTACAGGTACGTAGCTAGTGATATACACTATTTTGGGTTCTA
>Ga0247779_1000672_pt1 | contig 19352 bp, 18 predicted proteins | sample UWRJL221509R5_FD_179925 | JGI IMG/M metagenome (GOLD analysis project Ga0247779, IMG submission 179925) | Plant litter microbial communities from Arlington Agricultural Research Station in Wisconsin, United States - UWRJ-L221-509R-5 | ecosystem: Environmental > Terrestrial > Plant litter >... | reverse complement strand
CCTTTCTGCCTGACACTTGCCAACATGGACGCTTCATAGACTACTAGTCCAACTACAAGGCAGGTTATCCATGTTTCTTGGTGCAAGTCCCTAGCTGCCAGTAGTATAGTGGAAACCAATAAGCATAGACTACCTAAGACCATCGCGCGAATAGGCGTAGCTCCAAACTCTGCCACCTCTCCTATTGATGCCGTCGAGAAGATGTCCTAAATAAGCAAAATAGGGTACGGAATGTTGCTCATCCTGGATCGTTTACGTGACCTTCCCGCACCGAGTGTTCTCGATTGAGAGGCAAGCAGGAATAGCTCAGTGACAGAGCTCCATTCCTGACGCCTGGCATCCTCCTCATAAAATGACTGCATCCTCTCTGCAACGCGTCGCAGGGTTTCTTCAATGGGGAATGAATGGAGTGTGTTATCGTGATCCATTCGTGAATCCAATCGTCTTGATTGTAATTGACTTTTGAGCCACTCGCGAATGGACGTGATATCTGTGTCAAACTCGGAAATTACCCCTAAAATTTTGGTCTGGTCTTTAATGACATGCTGCAGATGAAAGGCATGTGCGAGCCCTGTGAGAGCTCCTGTGACGTCTAAGATGAGTCCTAAAAATGCGATGGTGTTTGCTGTCCTTGCCAGGGCGGTCCCATCTCCTGTAATTGTGAGAAGTATGATCGTGGATTGTACTGCAGCTATAAAAGATATCTGATAATTTGTAAGAGAATGAATTCAAAACATTCAAAGATTACGAACCACCACAGCCAGAGAGTTAATTGAATTCACTCTGCCCTCGCTACTTGTGATTGTCTCTTTTGTTGCCACTGCAAGCCGTGAGGTACGTCTATACATCGCCTTCGAGTAATATTCCCGTGGAAATATCTTGGTGGCCGATTCGTTGGCATTGTTTGCGTCCGAATTATAGTTGATATTCTCGACATCAGCTTCAAAATTTTCATGATGACTGGAGCTATATCCATGACCAGAGAGGGACGAAGTTCGCATGTGCATGGTCTCCATTACTTCTGTAATGACCACGGTCGAGAGAAGTACGACCACGTACGTATATGAGGGCAGTTTACTGTCTCCAAGTTCATTGAATATTAAATATGTTCAAAACGACATCTGCTATGCAGTTTTATGGCATGAGGAATACAAATAGCTGACAGCTAGGTTTGCAAAAAAATTTAACTCAGGCTTAGTCCTGGGTAAAGTAGCTCAATGTAGACTCGCCGCCCATCAAATGTTATATGCATGAAGGGGATGTGATGGGCAGCACGAACCTGAAGGGTAAATAAGCTTTCTGTCATTTCGGTCATCTTGTCATAGTAAATGAACATTCCCAAATGAAGCTCTTGTAGACTCTGGAACTTAAGCCCAAAGATGGGCGACGCAGAGTCAAACTTCATGTTGAGCCCAATGACTAAGGTATGAAGCGAAGACGATAGATTAGCAACTCCTTTCAGCAGTGGCCTGAATCTCGAGTGTATGAGTGAAATGTTAGGGCTATGGTTAGTTATATCTCACGCCGAGTTTTATTTCTCAAGGGATGCATGACAAACTAGGCACATCGCAACGTACATGTTTTATTTTTTTCCGAGACGTGAAGTAAGGCGAAGAATGTTGTACGACGGTTTTATTCAATCAGACATTCAATTACCTGACAGGCGCCTACCTCTGAGTGTGAATTTTACTGCGAGATGCCGTAGAGCCGAATGTATCGCGCCCTTACCTTCGAATTAAATCATAACTTATGATTCCTATATCTACACCAATTTTAGTGAAAATATTACAGTAATGATGCTATTGAGCAATGTGACATCAGAGGCATCGAAAACAGGTGAGTTTGACGTTACTGGTGTAGGTTTTTGGGGTTTAAAAATAGAGCGGAATGACATCCGAGTATATAAGCGGCTGAAGTTCCTATGTATTTTAAATATATTTATACTTCTCATGATACTCACAGTTCTTATGAGGTGGACGGTCGGCAAACCGGGATCTTTAAAAGTGGTTTATACCCGAATGATACATAAATAAGTTCCCACAAAACCTCTTTGCAACCCTTCGTTGCCCACTGCAGTCGACTCCTAGCTACAGACACAAGCTGCGTCAGCTAGCACTCAGTGATATCAATGTCTTGTCCTGACTGCGCCAAGGGTATCGTCCTCGACGGCGAACCAACAGGAAGCATCAACGCCGAATTCCAAGGAGCGTACTTTGCACCGGCCCCGGGTGGTAATGGTGAACCCAGCAAACGAGCGGTGCTGCTTTTTACAGACGCGTTTGGGCTGCCGTTGAAGAACTGCAAGATCATGGCAGATGAGATGGCGCAAAGGCTGGAGTGTGACGTGTGGATCCCGGATTACTTTGAAGGTGAGTTAACTGTCGAATTCTCACTCTCATGCGACGAGTTGCATGGACTCATACGATAAATTCTATCAGGAAAACCTCTGATTGGGTTGGACTCCATGACGCTCCCTGATAAAGCAGGAGTGAAATTGACCATGATGGATTGGGTCAAGTTTATATTCATCCTGATACCCAGGTTACCGACGTTTATTAAGAACAGACCCTCTGTGGTGGATAACAGACTGGAATCTGTATGTATAGGGAACTTATTTTGAAAACTGGAGCTGAAATATTTCTGCATTGCCCAGTTTATTGGCTTGCTTAAGGAGAAGAAAAAATATGAAAAGATAGGATCTGTGGGGTACGTGAATTCGGCATGCACCTACCGATCCGCGTGAGGCGCGTTTATGATTGAAATTTTGATCAGATACTGCTTCGGCGGAGCGACATGTGTTCGAATTGGTTCGACTGGGCTCGTGGACAGTGTGGTCATAGCACATCCCGGAGGATTTTCTATGGACAAGGTTAAAGCAATAAAGGTCCCCGCTTCATGGGCATGTGCACAAGGTACTTGCTTTAATCTAGCTCTTTTATTCATCAGTGTATCAGTAGCACGTACTTATGTGTGATATAGAGGACTTTACGTTCCCGGATAAATTTAGAGACCAAGTAGAAGCTCAGTTCGCGAGTAGGAAAGGCAAGGAGAATTTCGTGGAATACGAGTTCAAGATATGGAAAGGTAAGAAATCCTTTCGCTGAAATATTTGCGCCTCCATGAACAATCATGGAATGACCAAATTGCATAGGAACACAGCATGGATTTGCATCACGACCAAATACTAGCATTCCAGAGATTAAGGAAGCTTTTGACGGAGCGTTCGAACAAACTGTGGAATGGTTTAAGAAAACCTTGGTGGTATGATGGCTCCATCTTTCGATTGTGCTATCATTATGCGCTTCCTGAAACATTCAATTTGGGTTCATGGCACGGACTTTGAGAAATATTGTTTTATTATGACACAATTTCAAGGTTAATACCAGTATATACCCTTTCTGCTCCAATATATCTTCGTAAACCAATGGAACTAAACCAAGATTCCAATATATTACATGTGATACCACCTCTTTTCACTGACAATCCATTCACCATGTCGTAATATACCTCGACGATAGAACTTCTTCTGGAGTAGGAAAGACGTTACATTGTATATTCAAGGCAAACCCTGCAGAAACACTGTGACATACCGTCGGGTTACTCTTTTTTACTCCGATCGCCTGTATTCTTCAATCCAACCCCAGTCAGGAAGCAAATCCGCGTAGTAGCTCCAAGATATACGAATCCAACACTTCCCCACGCCATCGCATTCCACTGGTCCACCCTCCAAAATATATCGTATCCAGCAGGTGCCATGCTGATGAGGTGACCTATATCCGCGACGAGGAGGCCTGCGAGTAATCTGCGCCATGTTTTGAGCGAATTTGTGGAAGACAGGACGAAGTGCTCGTTGAGCGCAAACAGAAAGTAGAGGTTTGCGAGCTGGAAAAGCGCCATAGTAGTTTGAGTTGGTGTGAGGTAAGTGAACGGTCTGACGGGACCGAACGATAAGTCATTCAAGTAACTTCTGGGCATAAATGCGGCATAGAATGCCCCTGCTAGAGCGGATACGGGCTCGATATAGAGAAAGAATAGTCTGTAAGGAAAGAATGGGATAATCGTACTCATTTCCTTCGTGGTGGGAGTTGGAAGGGGGGTACGAAGCTTTCGTTAAGGTTTAAGCAGGGTGTGAGAGTGGGTACGCCGGGTATCGTCAGCCGACGATGTGCTTTTTTTTTAGCTGGCCAACCGTTGAATTGGTTGACATTATATTTTCTGACAATGAGGAAATATCTTCTAATGGACCGATACTTTATGTTTAAACACTATTCTGTGACTTGGAAACTCACCGAAAATGTACTAGTGAAACGGGTAAAAATTACGCATTGGAATGTAATCTAATCTCTAGATATTAAAACTTGTCCTGCTGTCTGCACCGCCACATTGAAAATTAATAACCGGCGCGAGCAAACGACCACGTGGCCACAACAACCCTACGCGTATAAAAATTGAAACGGAGTCTCCTTGTCTTTATGGATGGACGGAAGCTGGCCGGATGGAAGCATTTTTTTCGTACCGGGAACTTGGTCTTGCCTGCACTTGACCGCAACAAATATTTACGACATTTACGAAACGCCAAGCTGCCGCTGCAGGGTCAATGAATTATACGGGATGTTGGTTAACTTGTGGGCGTCGTTTTACCTTTCCTTCCTACCATCATTCACCAGCACTCTGAGCAGGGTTGTAAGCCATTGGCCCTCCACGCTCATCTTCGCTTATCACTACATTCACTCCTTCTAGATAACTGGCGCAGCTACACAAAATTCCAGCGCTCACTGCATCCGAAACTTGCTTTTAAGAACATAGTCATCATTCCATTTGATTCTGTATCATCACATCAACTCAGCAACATCAACCACAACGTCACTGGCGTTAACAAAATCAAGATTTTTTCCAGACGTATGTAAGTGATTGGTCTCCGCCTCCATGGTATTGCACATGCGTATAAATATATAGGAAGTATTGAAGTTCAGTAACGTCTACCCCCACTCAACCCTTTCGTTTCGGACGACCAAATTTCACACTGTAACCATCAAAACGCGGTGCAGCGCCCATGGGTTCTAGCCAGATAAATAGGCGAATATCCCTTCGAGGGGTCGGCATCGTCGTCTTTGGCGTCCTCCTCGCTGGATTGATTTGGAAATTTGGAGGAATGTCGTCGGAGGCACGCATGACGCTCATTCGAGGAGACCATCTCAGCGAGCTGGCTCAATTATCCCATCCGAAACATAGCAACATTGCCATTGCCTCTGGATTTGGATTCCATTTCGATGTGTACATGACGGTGGCCTGGACGATTCAGCGTATGAAGGAGCCGGTCACTTTGGCGGTGTACACAGAGCTTCCCTTTCAGCACGATTTCCAGCGCATAATCGACGACTATGGGATATACACTGGACCGTATAAACCCCCTTCGGAATTACTTCAAGACGTTACGAGCACGACGGGAGATGGAGCGATTGATATGATTATTTTGGGGACTTGTGAAATCGAGTGCGTGCTCTTTCCTGATAAGCATATTTAACGCTGATTCTGATGCTCTTGTTACTGCATTTAGCATGCGAAACTGGGGCGACGAGTTATTATCCGCGTGGGATGCCAGAGACACTGAACATAAATTCCAACTCGTCTGTATCGTTCACAACGCAGACGATACGATATGGCAAGAGAAGATACCAGAGTGGTCTCGCAGAAATGCAATCCGCCTCTTACCAATTGCGCCGCAGTATGTTCACTATCACTGTTTAAACTGTGCCTTTAGTTGATCGTTCCTTGCAGCGTCAAAGAGACTTTCCATCAGATGTTTATGGATCGCGCTCGTAGTTCGGACCCGCTGATACGGTCAGCAGGGATGGAACATATACCAGTGGACGTCCACGTTCCAATATTAGATGTGAAAGATCTCCCCGTTCTCTCTCCCTCACGGCGCTTGTCAAACGCTGTCATCCAAGGCAGTTTTTCAAATGACCGTCGTGACTATCCTAGGATATTTTCAGAGCTTAATCAATCACTCCATGGTATGTCTATTCAATGGCCTCACATGTATCGATGCTGATTTAGATTGAAAAATACGCAAGTTGATCCCTATGCCTGGGGGTATCTACCACTGGGAGAGGCATCACCATCCTTTCTACCAGACACTACCATTGACGACCCACCTTTCAAGTTGCATCTTGTCGGAAGCGGCTGGATCAACGTTCCACCAGAACTGAAGAACCTCATCGTCTTTCACACAAACCTTAAATATTCTGATTTCTATAACGTCATGGGCAGCATGGACGTCTGCGTTCCAGCCTTTCTAGCGGCCGATAACCGGAATTATAAGCGCCAAGCCAGCTCCAGCATAGCAATGTGTATGGAGGTAAACGTAAGTGGTTATCAGCATTATACCACATTGAACTTTGATCACTGGCGCGAGCTTATGTGCAATCTTTAATTACCCAGGTCCCTATCCTTGCCCTCCGAGAACTACGGAACTCGTACACCTATATCGACGACGATCGGATAACTATCACGCGCCCAGCTGTCATGAGTGAAGTACAGGCTCTGAAATCACTACGAACAGGGCATGCTTCGGCTTTCTTGGCCAAGGATCCCTCGGGGACGGGCGTAGCCTTAGGATCCAACTCTAGGGTGAAAAGTTCGGTTGATGCTATGATGCATGGGGAATGGGTACGCTCAAAAGAGGGATTCAACGTATGTAAACGAAAGGTATGGAGGGAGAATGAGGAAGTCGTCAGACGAGTTCTAAGGGATCTCTGACTAAATACAATATATATTATTAAGGTTAATTTGCATCCAGTAGACTTAAATAAAACGTACAGTCTCGCATTCTACTTACAATTAGGCTAAGGCGTCAGCACGAACAGAAATAAAAAGATATTTTAAATACAACTATGTTGCAACTGGAAATGTTTACTAGGGATTGGAATAAAATCGTGATCATGTCAATTTGTATGTAACATTATGAGCTCTGCATGATAACTCCAAGATATCAAGAGCAATATCGCCTTTGCCATAGCGGGCGTACCCAACTTCAATTATCACGCCTTTTTCACGAGCCTTCATCAGTTCCCTAAGCGCTTTGTTGCCGATACAGCGAATATTTATCTGGTCGTCCCCTTCATCCGGTTCCATGTACGAGCCTTCCAATAAAATTCGAAGGTGATGAAGTGGTCTTCTGGATGAGTGTCCAATTTCCTCAAGTGGACCGAACACCTGGGATATGCTGTTCCATGGCAGTTTGAGGCCGTCGTCCCACCCCGCAGTTCGATAGTACATTGTCAGTGATTGAAGGTTAGGAAGGAACACAGTGGAGGTAGGAGTATCTGCTAACAACGTCGACTCTGCCAGTCTTTTGAAGAGACGTGAAACTGACGAACGTTCCAATCTCAGGCCAATCCCTTTCAGATGCAAGGTCTCCAATGATGGCATCTCAGCTAGGTATTGCAAAGCACGTCCGTTCTGGAATGCTTGACAAGGGTGGGTTGCGGTCAAGACCTTTAACTGTGCTCCAGATCGATGAAGGTGGATACGGAGGGTATCACAGTCGAATATGGATACATCCACATCCTCCCCTATGACAATGCAACTTAGATCTTCGAGAGCAGGAAATGTGAGGTTTTGAAGGAGGTATATTGAGTGAGAGTAGGCGAAGAGTTTGAATGTGTGTACGTGGCGCCCTTCAACCGGAAATTGGATCATGCGCGCATCTTCAACGCCGAATTTCGATATATGAACTATGTAGGTACGCAGGAATGGTACGATTTTGACCAGTTCTACGCACATTCGGACAGAGGTGTTGTGCAACTCGACACGTGTGAGCATTTGAAGTGACATGTTCTCGTGGTCCAGGCTGCTAATCAGGTTGAGGTTGAGGTTTTCGATATTGGGGAATGTCGCCGTACGGAAGGGTTGTAGTAAAGATGAAGGTCTGAATGTCAAAGTACGAAGCCGCGGGAATGTGTAAGGGAAATCAACGACGCTCCTCAACGTGGAAGCATGACAGGTCAGGAAAAGCTCTTCCCATTGATCACCATGCGAGTGGATAATGTCACGCAGAAGTTGAACTGATTCTGGAAGAGGGGTCTTCAGAGGGATAAAATGTTCTATTGGTCGTATGTGAAATTTCAAAGGGAGGCTTCCAGAGCGACTGAACCACTGATCTGCGACTTGGAGGCTGGTATATTCGTCGTCGAGATTCGAGAATTGGATTTGGAAGGAAGTCCAAAGACAGGGAGTGGACAAAGTGATTTCTCTCCATAGCTTGCAAACAAGTCCCAGAACCAGGACGCCCCGTTGAGTCCAATTCGAGCTCATAGTGTCTGGGCTGTGCCTTCGTCTTAGAATGTTGCTATTCTGCGTAGTGCCAGAGTTAGAGCTGTCTTCTATGCAAAGAGCAAAAATTCTGCCCATGATTTCGGGTGGTATTTGAAGTACGCTAGAATTGGGAATGGTGTGGTCCCGTTCCCCTAGTTTTTGGTGTAAGTTAAGGTTGCGCCGTATCTGATTTGCGATGTTCGAAATATGTACGTCAATGAGGGCCATTTCTTTGCATACCGAGCAAGTTTCTCTTCTTTGGTCATTACAGGGATAATGATAAGAAGTCCCGGTAGTCGATGCGAGGTCCAGAGATCCCAATGAAACAGAGGTAACGTCTTGACAAATGTTCAGATTTCGCTATACAAACCCGAATCAGCAATTCGCCAGACGGGATTGAATGCTGAAAATGTCACCATTTGCGTTACTGTAGTCATCCACTGATTCGTTTCCGCCATTTTACCTCGCGTGATCTGTGAATAATCACCGACCAAGGTCGCACGCAAAAGTTCAATAGGATGTGCGGGGGGTAAACCTCTGGGTGCCGACGTCACAAAGAGGAAATAAACGTTCTCTTTATCAATCAAGGGGAAGCGTGGGGTTCATCTGGCAGATTCAGCTTACTTAAGGTTCTTCCCAAGCCGCTGTTCTTTGCCGGTCATTGTTTGCTGCGCAAACAACGTTGCTGATTGGATGATTGTGAAGTCAGACTCTGACAGTATCGAAAGAAAAGAATCCTTGCTAAACTACAATCCATTCATATCTATCTTGCAAAAGTAAGTATTATCTACGGGTACAACTTTAGTTATGAATCGTCAAATATAAAGCCCTGGAATGCGCTCTGAAAGTTCTATAAGATCAATGTCCACCCCCGTAGCTTCATCCGACATGTATCTGACCTGCAGGTCAATACCTTTCTCCTGCAATGTTCTAAGTTTTTTCACGGCTGACCCAATACAAGGGATACTGATATTCCCAGCGTAGGTATACTCATATTCGCTATCTTCTTCTTCTATTTCTCCCTCCTCGTCCGTCAACTTAGGGTCGTATTTGAAATAGATGCGTAATTTGCGAAGCAGGCGACGAGGTGGATCTTCTGAAAGAGGAAGAGAAGATGAAGCTGATGATATATTTTGATTAGGTACGCCGAAGATGTCGGGGACACTGCTCCACGGGAACTCTAACTCTGAAAAGTCTCTTTGTGCCCCTTCAATTTGAATAGTCAACGATGTCAGCTCGGGGAGGAATGATTCTTCAGACAGCAACTTTGTCTTCGACAGTCGTTGAAAGAATGCGTTTGAGAGCGAATGGGAGGAGGGATCGATGGATAGTAACTTGAGCGTCTGGATACTAGGAAAGTCGGCCAGAAACGAGCATAGGTTCCCATCGGCAAAACACTCCAATGACACATATGTGATCAACTTCTTCAAGCGACAGCCAGAAGACAGGAGCCGCCTTTTTGTTTTATTACTATCATAAAAAATTGTCGGGTCGAAAATGCCTGCGTTTAAAGTTAGCTCTTCTAGGGAAGGAAAGACGAATAGATCAAGAAGGTTTTCCCTTATTCCAACTCTATCGCCCTCACAGGAGAAGCTGCGGACATTGGATCCAATGACAGGAGCATGTGTGTCCAATTCGGGCCAAGGTCCTTTGGGGTTCTCAATCTTGAATGAGCGTAGCAGTGGTGCATGAGCTACAAGTTGAACACAGTCATCCAGTGACACTGACTTGAGCTCCGCATGAGTGAGCATGCACACAGAAGATGGCGAAATGAAGTGCAAGGAAACTCGGTGAAGTGATAAACATTTAATATGTGGTAGGAGCGGAATTTGAGGTAAGGTCTCTTCAGACCAAGGGAGAATCGCATTTGCGCGTAAGGTGGACAGAAAGGACCAGGATTCGGATTGGAGAAGTTCGTGTTTGAGCTCTTCTAGTATAAATGATGGACATTGAATATCCAAGAGTAACCAGCGCCTCTGATACTTGACCAAAATTTCGGACAGAAGGATTGCAGACGGAGATGACGGCGCGATAGTGATTCTTTGCTCCGTCCATGTCCAACGATGCTGGGAGTGAATGACGCGAAATAGAAGGGGAAGATTTCCGGAGCGACTGAACCATGCATTGGCGCGACGAATACACGCGTAATTGCGCTCTGAAGAGTTTAGATGGATCGTAACTGAAGTCCATAAACTTGGCGTGGACCATGCGGCATCTTTCCATGACTTGCAAACCAGGCCTAAGTGAAGCACGCTCCGGGACTCAAACAGTTCTTCATCCCCGTCTTCGCTCTCTCCATTGTAAAGGTCCGATTCATAATGTCCTTGGTCACTGTCCAGGGGAAAGTCGCTCCCGGTACAGTATTGAAATATGAGGGCAAGTATCTGACGAGAGAAGCGCGAGAGGGCGGATTGGCTCTGAGATGAATGGTTCATTCTGTCCATCAGAAATTGGCGCACAGAAAGACCAGCTTCGATTAAATCTTTTGCTATCGAGATATCCGACTCTAGGACACCCATTTTGGCGCAAATCAGGCATGTCCGTCTAGCGAACTCGTTGCATGGATAATCATGTCCACCTGATGAGATCCTGTGGGGAAGTTGACCCAGAGTTAAGGTGCTAAAATCGATATCCTCTAAATTTACCCCTCCCTTGGACGTCTGGAGAGATGTAAGTAAGCCCGTTCCTCATCCTTGACAGGCTCAAAGCCTCACCGTAGTATCAGACAGTATCTTAGATGAATCGTCGATTGCTGTCGGATTAGCTGTTGATCTAAACGTAGACATAATGTTTGAATAATGGTCCACGGAAAGTGTTCGAAGAAAGTGAATCTGAACAGTAAAGAGGAAAAGAACCTCTCCAGAGTCCAGGTTGTGGAAACGACTTGATGAACTATTAGTATTACGTCATCTGTCGTCCCGCCAACCCATTTGGGAACTCCTTGTATTCTAGTCAAAGGGATCAGAAACAATATAATGATGAAAGAAAAAGAGAAACGAGCCTAGAGAGAGTCCATAGCTCCATAGTTGGCTTCCAGAAACGTGCGGGTGAGAGGGCCAGTGCTGACGCATGGCGGGTACGAGACCTTGAAAAATACTTATTGAGTTTATGTGATATAAGATAAATCTATAGAAAAGACATAACTCGAGCAAGATTCGACTTACGGGATACCTAGGATGGCGAAGTCAAACGAGCCTTCCTCTACCTTGCGGCGAACATTTGAAGTTTACATTTTAAACATATTCCATGGCCACGAAATTACAACGTGACCGGTACGGACATCTTTATAGCCGCCTTGGCCAAAACTGGGTAATGAACCATAGAATTTCACACATTCCTCTCACCAGGTAAAAATGACACCATATTACAGTAACATAAGGTCTCGTAATTTGGTGCGTTGAAACTTGGTTGAAACGCTGAAACGCTGCATTGCATACAAGTTCAAAGGGGAATGTTTTCCCATGGCTGTGCAGTGTTCTCGTGATCGGCACGTGATTTTGAATTTGAGACGCGGCCGCGTCGAGGCCGCCATAAAACTTATTTGTGGTCTAGTGCACATCTCTTCAAGCTGTAAAGTAGTAAAATTAAAGTCATCTTTATTTAAATATGATATGATTAGGTGAATTAAAAAGATTTGGTAGTTTTTAGTAATCTATGGGATTATACTTACAGAAACGGGAAAGGCGGGGCATCAGTAAGTTTACCATTTACTTTTCCGCTTTTCGCTGCTTTTCGCTGCTTTTTAGCTTTTGTAAATTTGAGCGAACATAAAAAGTAAAAATATGAAGTACCTACATCGTTAATTTTGTGTTTCACCAAGGAACCAACTTTTTTATATCGGACACCTGGCTTTTTATCTTGCTACTTCGAGCGCTTTTTGGCGCTTTCTTAGGCTGCACAGCCACTACAAAGTAACTGTCGAACTAATGATGGGCTCGGCCTTGAACGAACGTCATCTAAAGGAACAAGAGAACCTAAACCCCAGTCAGATACTCATAGGATTGTTGATTTTATGTAAGAGACGAGGCCGTGTTTTTGTATAAATAAATTTATTATTTCTGATTGTGACGAGCTTACTCGAACATGGAGAGCCGTACAGTGTTTCCCTGCCAGCACAAATGGCGGTGCTGTGCCCATATGGTGCTAATATTAAATTGCTTATCTTCTTTCAAGAACGACATTTACTCCCTCCGCCAACGTTCTGTGGCTTGATAATATATTTGATGGGATTACTAGATTATTGGTCGAAGATAAGATTGGGAGGAGATTAGTATCATAGGTATGATGAGGAGAGTGTATTATACGAGACGTAGCTGCATGTTGTCCTCATCAATCGCTTCGATGATAGTACCCATAAGACCATCGCAGGGTCCCGATAAAGTTAGCTTTCATAGATCGAATACGAGAATACATGTTACAAAAACGTAGCGATGATCGATCTTTCAATGTTTACGAGAGCTCAGGAGAGCATATCATACCAAGTAGTTCGATCATCAACATTGAAAGAACATAAAGACTAGCAAATTGGGAACTGAGGTTTATAGAGAACGAGATGGTGGTATGCAAGACAGTGAGCGGTGATATAGATGCATAACGTACCACAGAGAGTTGTGAAACATTCCGGCTGTTGAACTGACTGTGCCAAGTCGGTTGTCATGATAAGCTCTCCTTATCCATGCGTATGGAAAACGGTGCACTGACATATATTTAAACTCAAAAACTGCGAAGATGTAAAGCATAATCGAAGGCAGGGGTATGATATGCAGAGGAAGGGAAGGAGTGAGAGGAACGCGATAACCTATCCTTATCGATATAACAGTGTGACAATCTTGCACGCACATAAATTTAAAAATACTCCCTCACATGTCTGTAGAAAGACGACGGGCGACGACGGGTAACTATACTTAGGTCCATCGATAATAATGCTATTTAAGGTCGCCTATGGATGCAGTGCGCCCTTAGGAATTGTTCATGTGAGGTATGTAGACGAAATATAACTATGCGGCAAGCCCCTTCTAGCTGTAGAACCATGATGAGACAAGAATCGTGCGCCGCAGGGGTATTAGTATCATATACGACACCGCGACGCACCATTCTATCTTCGACTGCTACAAATGACGAAGACATGACGAATTTTCGCTCGTATTATGCTCATTTTTGGTCTAGCACACACATTCCAACAGGGCGGCGTCATCACAAGGAAACGATGACCGTGTAATGCCGTCAGATGGACCATTAATGTCATAACCGGGAGGACCTCAATCCCGAGGACGACGCATGCAGATGTATTTGTATATTCTATTCTATAGACCGTTATCTTGGATCGAGTATGTGAAGACAAGTCCGAATCTGATGGCTGTCGAGGCTTGGCATGGACGCCTAAGTCACAACAAAGTATTCCAGCCTCTGCGTACGCTCTAGATGCGCAAGGGAGACTCTCGGGCTAGGCCACTATTGCTCTCTCGTCGCTCGTGCAAGCGAAATGGGGGGATATACACCTCAACATCTACATTATTCTTCCTATCAATCCTATCCGACCTCGTGTTTTTCACTAATAGCACACTATCCCAGAAATAGCTAGAAAACTCCCAAGGTCTGTCAAAATGTCCGGCAAAATCACTTACGCGGGGTCCATCAGAAGGTTTATATTTAATTGCGGATGGCACTTTGCCTGAAATGTATGGAGAACTGAACAAGTGCCAATTGGGGAATGATGACATGTTAAGCGATGTCTTCAATTTATTACTGGTCAAGTGTATCTATTGCGTACTGTGTGTGTACCTGCCTATCAGTGCGCTTAGTATACTTTACCTATAGCTACCGAGTGTCAGCAGAGTACAAACGTGTTTAATGGTATTACTTCTCCAAGCAAATAACGTTTTAAGTTTCATTGGGAGGGCCCGAGACTTCGGTAAGTCTAGCCCGTTACTTTGCTTCTCCTTACAATACACCGAAGACACCAGGAATGAATGGAAGAGATAGATATACTGTTGTCGTTCGTGATCTGTTTAGTATAACGTTTTAACCGCCGGAGGGTGAGCTGTTGGAGTCAAGCAGAGCCAAGGAATAGGGCGGTATCACCTTTCTCTCTGTGTCTCTATAAATACAACGCTTGTTTCTACGCCGTCTAATGTTCTAAATTAACCCATCTAAAATCTATACAGGCTCGATGTTATTTATCTTACCCATTGTTAAACTGAGCGAGGTATCTAAAACCGTCAAGCCCCAACGGTTAATCGACTCCAGTGCACGTTCATATTCTGAGATTTCGCTATTAAAGACTCTTCGACAGGATAAATAAAAATATCGGCACATCATCGGCACGCACTGTCTATTTTAGCCTAAGAGTAACATTGCTTAACACCGAGTTGTGCGTAATGATAGATGGATGAATGAATGAAGTTTTAAAAAGCCATCTCCAGATACCCCGGGACATTGGGGTAGATAGCCCCTTTTAACCTCAGCGGGACTAGATGGTAGAGCACCTTTGAATTTCACCGATGCGCGCAGATGTAGATGATGGTGGTTCCTGATCATGATGCAGGGTATTTTGTGGGCGTTTGTAGATAATCGCAATCAGCTGTCTTCCACCGAGAGAAACGGCGTTTTTTATGTATTTGTGTGTGTAAAGAATATAATCATGAAAAACAAGGAGAATGGACATTGACACTTTGTGTGTTGACCTGACCCACAGGCATTCCGAGTCCTAGGCGCATCTTCAACTTTGTTTGTTTTGTGATGTAGGTCAGTAAATAACCATGATGCTATATCCATATACTGCACACATCACTGCGGTCGATGTACTATAATACCGCTGAGGCTGATGTGGTCTGATGCACATGATCATGCAGTTGTTTGGTTGTGGTCAACTGATGAAAACAACTACCAACGAAGTGGGGGTTATTTGAATAAGTTTACATGCTTTGTTCTCTTCTTGGCTTGTGACGGTGACTATCACCTACCGACACAGACCCTTGTCCTCCTCCGTATCCCTAGTCGACTTTACGTTTTACTTTGCAGAGGAGTTACTTCGAGTTGGTACAGACAAGGAAAAACGAGCGATAAGAAGAAGAATAGGAGGGTCGTTGATATCCAATAACTCAATCGACCTGAAAGAAGTGGTATTGTGGAAGAGGAGACAGTTGAAAGAAAAAAATCGTACGTCTTCTGCTGTCTTCTGTCACCTTTCTTCATTTCTGGTCTCGTCTCTTCGCTTTCGCTTTCGTTTTGGGTTTTCTTTGTTCTCGTCTACATGTCGAGGTTTCTCCTCTGTTCTTTCTCTCCTGTGCTACTGTCATCGTCGCCCTCGTCTCGTCTCGTCTCGTCTCTTAATTCTCCATCTCGTACGAGCATGTGCCTCTGGAGTCTGAGTTGGGAAGCTACTGAGATGGGATGAACCCGATCTCCTTCAAAAGAGATATTTTATTTATGGCCTTCTCTTGAATTCTTGTTCTTTTATGATTTTTCATAGAAAGTAGAGACGGACCATAGAGAGATGGAGATAGATAACGATCAAAGAGCGATCGAATGTCTTTTTTTTTTCTCAGCGCTCAGAACTCAGAAATCAGAGCTCAGAGCTCAGTAGAGTTATAGAGCTCACACTCGGATTGGGACTTGATGGATCGTATGCGATATCGAGGGTCTTGAATGAAATACGAATAGAATTACTTGTCTTGTGATTGTCTGCTAGTAGGTGATTTTGAACGTGGTGCTAACGGATGAATTCGTCTATAGGAAGACAAACTCTCATTTGATTGAAGAAGAAACGGAAAAAAGGAAAGAAGCGAGGGATTGAGGTGTGTGTTGTGTCTCATTTTTCATCATCTCTCTTTTGGTTTTTCGGTTCTTCTTCCTGCGTTTGCATTTTTTTTCTCTCTTTATGTTTCGTGCTTGTGTCATTTTGTATGCCTCTGCTTCTACATTTTTTGCTTTGCTTGTTTTCTTTTTCATTTATTCTTGATCAGAAGGGATGGACATGGGTGTACCTGTACCTGCACCTGTAACTGTGTCTATCGCTATGGAATGCTATGGCGTAGTGGACGACTTACATCTCGCCCAATGGAACAGCACAGCGAAAGAGCGTTGTTACGGGGTTTTTTCTTCTTTTTAACTCCATCTTCCGTCTTCCATCTCTTTGCGGTATTCTCTTTTTTTTTTAACATACTTTATTTTCTTTGGAATTTGATGGTCTGGTGATATGACGTTCCTGTTTCGTTCCGGTTTTGTTGCGGTTGTTTATTGCATTTTGCATGGCGACTGTTGAGCGGGACGGGACGCTGCGCAGTGCGTATAGAGTTCCCCATATGGACGGATGGATTGGTGGATGGATGGATGGGTGGGTGGGTGTTGGGTTGCGAGAGAGGGATGGATGGAGGCTTGTGATTATTTATCTGGGCTTATCTGTAGTTTGGAACTCTGCGTTTCCTTTTCCTTTTTCCTTTTTCCTTTTGGGTTGGTTTTAGGTTTTATGTTTCTCCCTCTCCTTTTCGTACCTTCTTTTTTCTTATTTTTTCGTTCCTATGCTTGAAAGGATCGTACTCGGGTTTCGATGGTGTTACTCTGTTTTTTTTTCCCCCCTTCACATCGTCTCTTTTTTGGTACTTTGGTCGTACCATGACGACCCCGTGTACGACGACATGCCTGTTTGTTGAAGTGTACTTGTCGCTTGTCGATTGCTTTTACGTGGGGTATGCGTTTCCGGGTGGGAATGTATATATATATGTGCCTATGTGCCTATGGCCTATGGTATATAGGCTATGTATAGATAAGTGGGATATGTGGAGTGGGGGTGTTTTTGGGAGGTCTATTTTGGTTGTTTATTTTTTTATGATTCATGTTCGTTTTTTTTCCACATCCCCAGTTTTTTGTTTTGTTTTTGTTTTTGTTTCTCTTCGGATATGATACTTCCTTTTTACTTTGTTCTTTTTCTTTCCATGGTTTCCTGGCGTGGCTTATGTCGTATGTGATATGTTGACTCACTTTGGTGGTATTTCTTTTTGATTAGCATCAGCCAGTCCATCGATATCGATATATTGATATTGATATTCACGTTCACGTTCACATCGACGACGACGACGACCTCCTATCCCATCACCTTATATACGCACACACAGTCGTTATCCCCTCGGCGATCGACATCGACAATATCGGGGTTAGTCAACAGATCCGACGCGAGCCTGCTAAACTGCTAAATAAAGCCAAACAAGCCATTACACGGCGTCACGAGGTCAGGTCTGGTTCGTTTCTTTTTTTTCCCCCTCACTCCGAGAGTCGGAACTTTTGGGAAGTAAAGTTGGCCCAAAACAAAAGGGGTTTTCGGGGTTGAAACCTCTTTGACTTTGAACTTTTTTTTTAACCTCCGACTTTGGTCTTTCCGACAGACACATCATCATTCGCTTGCTCGCTCGCTCGGTCAGCTTCACGCATATACACACGCACGCACGCACGCATACACGCACGAACACGAACGCTTACGCTCGTTCGTTTTCGGCCACGAGGGGTACGCATTGATAGGTATTCCGGTTGCTTACACACGCATACGACGAATACGAGCAGGGGTGTTTCGGGTTATAGAAAGAGCGGATAGGGAAAGGATACTACTACTTCTTGGGGTGTAGGGTACGTCACAACGTTCTCCTTTTCCTTTTCCGTTTCTTTCTCTCTCGCTCTTTTTGCCCGTTGTTATTGGTGTTGTTCGGTTGTTGATTTTTTGCAGTTCTACGCACGCACGTACCTTCTCACGTTGTGTTTTCGACTTTCTTGCGACTCGACGGGGGGGTCATAACATAAACACCCACATCCACATTCACGCACATTAGTCATCGCCGTTTTTCCATTCATAAACCTCCCACACACACCGCACATACCGCACACATCACACGCATACCACACGCATACCACGATACCGCACATGGAGTTTACACCGCGCGACGTGGATCCCAGCGATAAAGAAGCTGTTAAAAAGGAAAAACGAAGGATCGCGCAAAAGAAATGGCGGGCCAAGGTGCGGGAAGCGCAGATTGCGGCTGGGGTGGTTACGCCGAGGCGGTCTGGAGATAGTAAGGAGAAGGAGAAGGATAAGACGAGGGAGAAAGTGAAGGAGAAGGATGGGAAGACTAGAGAGGGGAGTGGGAATGGAGCGGGTGGAGGAACAGGGGCGAATGGGATGACGGCTTGGTTAGGATCTGGATCTGGAGGGACGAGTGCGAGTGCGAGTGTGGCTGGGCCGAGTGGGTTGGGTATGTTTTTCGCTGCTCCTGTGAATGCGAATGCGAGTGGGACGACTGCGCAGAGTATCTCGGCACCGGTTCCGAAACATCGGAAGAAAGGATACGATTGGGATGCGATGGAGAGGCAGAAGATGAAAGGACATCAGATCCTTTCGTCTTTGACGAAATCGAAATCTGTCTCGCTGGCTCCGTCGAGTGTGCTTACGGATGATGAAGATGAAGGGAGAAGGAGAAGAGGCGAAGAAGACGAGGATGAAGAGGACGATGATCCTGCACCGGACGAGCCTAAACCGTGGAGACACCCAGACGAAGTGATGTACTATGACCAGAAAATGGTGCCCTTTTCCGCACTCCACATGGACATCCCACCACCGCTACGCACTACCGTCGGACTTGTTATAGGCGGGTGGACACAGGAAGTGCTCATGCAGTACCTCCTCACGAGCGCATTCAGCATCCCACCGAGGGACACCAACGCGTTCATGCATTTCACGTACGTCGTCCCCCTCTTCCCTGGTTTTCTCGATACCGCCAAATCCGATCGTCTCGTCGCCCATTGCGCTACGGGCCTAGCGCTCGGTGAACATCCCGATTTCGTTCCACCATCTTTCCCACCGAGACCACAAGCAGACCCGATCTGCTTACCACGCGGGTACAGGATCCCGCTGATGTTCCTCGCCAAGTTCCAGTGGGAGTCGTTGAGGCTCATGTTGCAGTCCCAGAACCCCGAGTGGGAGTGGGAAGAGTATATTTTCGATGTGTTGCATGTTGCGAGGATTGTGAGGATTTTCTTTGAGGAAGCGA
>Ga0247779_1000671_pt1 | contig 19387 bp, 25 predicted proteins | sample UWRJL221509R5_FD_179925 | JGI IMG/M metagenome (GOLD analysis project Ga0247779, IMG submission 179925) | Plant litter microbial communities from Arlington Agricultural Research Station in Wisconsin, United States - UWRJ-L221-509R-5 | ecosystem: Environmental > Terrestrial > Plant litter >... | reverse complement strand
CTACTTACCAGAGGACAATGTACGAGTGGGAGAGCGAAAGATATCAGTTGGAGATGGAATACAATGATCTTATTTCCCGTATTGATTCACTCTCCGAGGAGGTACGTGTAATGTTTTCATAGTCTCTTATATCTGATTTATTCTTTTTAAAGATCCTCCTTGAAAAGCGTCTAGGAATAGCCCAGCTTTGTTTGTTACTCGCCGTCCTAGTATTCCTGGGTCTCACTAGAGGCTCTCGAGCAGAGACCATAATCCAACACAGGTCCAATGGCTTCAACCAATCCGTAAGAGAATGGGGGAAGAGGCATTTCAAGATAAGTGGCGACTGGGCTGGCCCGTTTAAAGGCAAGCCAGAAGAATCCAGGAGAGATAGTAGCCAGAGCAGAAATACCAGCCCAGATCGAACACCTTCGCGTCCAAAAAGAAACTTAACGTTGACAAAGTCGGTCCCGCCTCGACTTCCGTTGGGTCTATGTTGGTTTTCCCGTCCATTGACTGTACTTCTAAGTCGAAGCTAACAATTATTGGTTATGTTTTACAGCCGACGAAACTACTGCTGTGACATTCCCATCCACATCGAGACCATACCGAGAAAAGGAAAATAGAGGGAAAGAGCCTCTGGAGCCTATACAGCTAAATACCGCACCCGCTACTCGGGAGTCGTTTAATCGAACGCGGACAACCTCAAACCCACGCTCTCGCGTTCCTTCCTTGCGTTCAACCCCAACTGCCGGCGGCGCTGGTAATCGCAGGCCGCAGCATGTGCTTCATCTTCATCATCCCAAGCCTACGACGCCAACTACGTCTATATTTAGACCACAAATATTGCAAAGGTCAAGTTCACATCATGGCGCTCAAAGTGGATCGTGGGGCCCTTCGTATGTGGTGCCGAAGAGCGCGAGGAAGTGGGCGAGGACGGCTCACTTGCATGAGGTCAAAACGCCTGCTGCGCTTGGGTCTGGGTCTCTGGGCTCAGGTTCAGGTTCAGGAGGAAGAGGGAGTTTGACTTCTAGCCCGAAGAGCAATCACGACCGGACGCCGAGAGAGTTCGCATCTGGGAAGGATAGAGACAAGGAGAACGATTTTTTCTCGATGGCGTCAAAGTATAAAACAAATGGCAATGGAGGGTTGTCTGAGGGTAGTTTACTTCTAAGGCCGGAGGATGATGGGGATGGGGATCTCTGGGTTGATACGGATAGTATTGACGGGTTGTCAGAGGTTGACTCGGCGGTGGATCAGTCTACGAATAGTCCGAGAGATGATACAGTCAAGCTGGTGCCATTTCCACCTAGCACTTGACTAAAATGTCGACTGATATACAGCGGCAATCGCCAAAAATAATTTTGGGTTCTCTATGTACACTCTAACGGTACATATTTGGGCAGTTCCATTCGTTGTCTTTTCTTTCTGGAAATTTTGGTTGACATGACTCGGGTACATGTGTAGTTCGAGTAACATGATCTAGGTATCTTCCGCCTAAGCCCCCTAAGTTCTTGCTTATCTTTCAATTGTTTGTCCATCAATTAATCGAGAACATGCGGAAACATGGACACAGGTGTGTTGAGGTTACGCGAACTGAATGCTATGGGTCTACACGTTACAATAGCTTTGTACAGAAATGACTTCAAGACGCCAATCATATCATTTGATTTTTTATCAATGGATTTTACGTCTTTGTCTCATACCACCATCATCACCTCCGACCTGCTTTCTCAACTCTCGAAAACGTTCGTTTGCAATTCAGATCATTCAGATCATTCAACTTCCTCTGTTTTCAGGTCTGAAGCAGCTTGATATTCCGTAGTCAAAGTGTTAATAACGTGTCAAAGTTTTTTCTACTTTATGCACACTTAAGAAGCTCGCGTTCGACGAGAGTTGGAGACAATACAAGTGCAACATCGAATAGCCATGCATGTTTGGATCAAATGACAAGATGGCATTCTAGTGGGGCAATTCGGCCCTTAGGCTCTTATGTACTCAAAGGGTAATGCTAATGCCACATGGCTTCTGTTCTATCTTAATCGCTTCTCGTAACCTTCCTTACCCCACTCGGCCTTTAAATTCATAAGTATAAGAAGGGTATCACTGGTATAGAGCCATGATCATATTCCGTTGAACCCAACTCTCAACAGGATATTCATCATGCTTCCTCAAGCTTTGGTCGCGTTTTCGCTCGTTTTGAGCGTGGCTCAACCGGCTTCGGCACTTTGGCCATTACCTCGGCAGATCACCACTGGCAATACGGCCTTGAAGCTCTCTTCAGGCTTCGATATCAAGCTTTCTGGAATCAAGAATGCACCAAAAGACCTCACTGATGCGGTATCTCGTACTTCGACTTACTTGCGCAACGACAAGCTCGAGGCGTTGGTCGTTGACCGTGGTGCATCATCTTCAAAAGTCGTCGAGGCTGCCAAGTCACTGAAAACCCTTCGCATCTCCCTTACGGGTGACTCGAAATCCGTCAAGAGTATCTCAGAAGAAGCCACTGCTCCTCTCGAGTCACGTTCAGAGGGATATACGTTAACAATCCCTGCGGATGGCTCGGACGCGACTCTCCAAGCAAACTCGACTCTCGGTCTTTTCAGAGGATTGACTACCTTTGGCCAGATTTGGTACGAATTGGAAGGAAACACATATACCCTCGATGCCCCATTTAACATTGTAGATTCCCCTGCATATGTGGGTGTTTCAGTTACTTCAGGATATTCGTATTCCAAAGGCTTACCTTTCCGTGTTTCATGCAGCCCTACCGCGGGTTGATGTTAGATACCGCGCGAAACTTCTTCCCTGTCGAAGATATCAAGCGTACCCTTGATGCCATGAGTTGGGTTAAAGTGAGATTTATTCATAAACCAGGCTACTTGACCGAGCTTGACTCCCATTGTTCTTCAAATTATTAGATTAACACCTTCCACTGGCATGTCGTCGATTCTCAATCATTCCCACTGCAAATCCCTGGATTCATGGAGCTTTCGCAAAACGCTGCATATAACTCCCGCTCTGTTTACAGTCCTTCCGACGTCAAAGATATTGTATCTTACGCCGCCGCAGTACGTTCTTTTTGTTCTTTATCCGGTCTTAACGCATTAGACGCTGACGGAATATTTCTCAAAATAAAGCGTGGCATTGATGTCATTGCCGAAATAGACACCCCAGGACATACCACTGCAATTGTAAAATCACACCCACAGCATATAGCATGCCCAGAGGCTTCTCCATGGACACAATTCGCGAACGAGCCTCCTGCCGGTCAACTGCGTCTAGCAAACGCTGAAACAACCAAGTTCACGTCTTCGCTCCTCGTTGCCGCTGCTTCTCTCTTCAAGTCAAAGTACTTCAGTACCGGCGGAGATGAAATCAACCTGAACTGTTACAACAAGGATGAACAGACGCAGGCAGAACTTAGTACGTGGTAGCATCCGTACCATCTTGATCTTGACCTATCATGCTAACTGGATTCTGTGTAGCTGCACAAAACAAGACATTAGATCAAGCTTTGGATTCGTTCACCCAAGCTACTCATAAAGCCCTGAAGGCCGTTGGTAAGACTCCCGTTGTCTGGGAAGGTATGTTTTCTTCAACCTGCTAGAAAGAATTTAGGATTCATCATGGTCTTTAGAAATGCTTTTGGTCCATCCAGTAACTCTCGATCCCGAAACCTTGGTCATGCAAGTCCCAAAAAAAAAATTTCACTGGACTTCAAAGCCATATATTAATTTTTTTCCAGGGTCTGGATCTCGGCTGATAACGTCAAGTCTGTTGTACAGAGGGGGTTCAAAGTCGTTCATGCTGCGAATGACTACTTCTACCTCGACTGCGGAGGCGGTGGTTGGGTCGGACAGAATGTTCTCGGCAACAGCTGGTGTGATCCATTCAAGACCTGGCAAAAGGTGAAAGATTATTCACTCGCATAATTCAAAGACTCGTTCTGATTTTTTTTCTTTTCCTTTTTTCCGGATTAGTCCTACTCGTTCGACCCCCTTGCTAGCTTGACGCCTGATCAATACCATCTCGTCGTGGGAGGTAAGGGATTTCTTCGCGTTTAACATCAATGAGGTTATTCAACAAATATATAGGTCAACATCTCCTGTGGACCGAACAATCAAGTCCTTCGAACTTGGATAGTACCGTTTGGCCTCGAGCTGCTACTTCCGCTGAGGTACGCATATCCAATGTCGGTCTTATTCTTTGTTATACTCACATAATCATGCTTGGGATCTACAGGTCTTCTGGTCCGGTCCCGGCGGCGATGTAGGCAAAGCTCTACCTCGTCTGCACGATCTGGCATATCGTTACAAGCAACGAGGTGTTCGCGCTATTTCACTCCAGCCTGAATGGTGCGCTCTGAGACCAGGTAAATGTGACCTGAACGCATAAACCATAGTTACAATAGTCGAGTTCAAGGTCATTCGAACTATTTAATAAATTAACCTTTGGTAATAAGAACAATGGGAAAGGGAGCAACGGAACAAAGACAGTCATTTTGTGAGATTGATACCGTTTTCGCCCGCAAAAGGCTTGAATTCCACAAAAAAACAGAAGGAAACCGGCATTTGAAACTACTAGTCTATAAAGACTGCTTGTATGCAAGACAAGTTAAGGAACAAAAGCAAATGGGCGAATAGTTAAAACAATCAGAAAAGGAGATCATCAATGCCTTCACCGGAGGATGAGGGAGGAGCGGCATTGCCAAACGCTCCAAAAGCGTTTTGCTGAGACCCAGCGGCACCCCCCGAAGGCTTGGGTTGCTGACCACCCCAAAGGCCAGCCATAGCCTTCTCCTTCTCCAGGTCCTTTATTGACTTGCCTGTTGTTGCACCCCCAGCCGGCTTGGCCGACGTAGGTCCACCCAATGACAAATTCCAGAGGTCATCAAAGTTCGCGCTGGAGCTCTTAGATGAAGCGGTAGCAGGAGGCTTGGCTGCTGACGAGGATGCAATAGTTGTGGGGGAGAGTGATGATGCAGGACGCATAGGTGCGATGCCTCCGAATGAACTTTGATTTTGCTGTAATTGTGGTTGTTGAGGGATCATTCCACCAGAGAATTGACCTGGTTGGGCAGAGTAAGAAGGAGTTTGGCGATGACCGCCTATTCCCATTCCCATGCCGGCGCCCACTCCCATACCACTACCCATATTCATACCGAAACCAGTTTGCTGCTGTTGCTGTTGGGGTTGCATGAATCCAATGTTCGTTGGGGGAGGTGCAGGTGTTGAGCCCAGCATGTCCATAAGGGTCGGTTTTGTGGCTGACGCGGCAGGAGGAGACACAGTTTGCGCTGGAGCTGCCACAGGCGCAGCTTGGAAGTCAGCAAAATCGTCATCTAAGAATATGTCAGATTTGTATGTAATAAACTTCTAAGGTTGCATGGAAATACCATCAAGGGAAATGGCCGCATTAGAGACAGCGGGCAATGCCTTGTTGACAGAGGGTGTAGGGGCAGGGGCACCGAACGCATCGTCATCAAAGTCCAGGAGATTGACTGCTGGGGCAGGAGGTGGTGGTGGTGCAGCAGCCTCTCGCCTTGCAGGGGTCGATCGGACAGAGCTTGCACGAACTGGAGTAGAAGACTTATGTGAAGAAACTTCATCGTCGCCGGCATTGTATTCTTCAAACCCGCGACGATTATCGTTGAAAGAAGACCCGCCTCCTACGTTACGGCTGCTACCGCCACCTGATGCATAATGATCTAAAGAAACATTCACGAATATATAATGTTCCATGAACAAATGAACATACCACTGTTACCATAATTGTTGTACGAGGAGCTTCCCCCACCAAGACTATCGCTGCCAAATCCACCATAACGACCACCGCCGCTTGACTCAAAGCTCATGGCCCCTCCAAATCCATCGTTACCGACACCAATATATTTGTTCTTATTGGCTTTTGCTTTACGTCTTTCGGCCCGGATTTTCTCGACGTCGGAAAGTAATTCGACGAGTTCACGAGATCGATTGCGGACTGGGTGTTAACATAAGCTGTGGTTTACAGACATGGGTTATTCGAGCTCGCTTACCATTGATTCCTTCATCTTTCCCTTTATCATCAATGTAGTGGAAATTCCTGAGCATCTTAAGGGTTGAAATATGGGAACGGGCATCATCAACGACGCGTTCCGACCCATGCTTGATAAGATATTCCAGGAGTTGTAGGGCCTACAATGTGCATAAATATACTCGTCAGAATCGTAAGATAATTTAAGGGCCGACTTTGTAGATTTGTCGCCATTGTCTGGCTTCTTTCTCCATGAACCGGGAATAAATACTCGGCATGATTTCATTGAAATATTGGCTGCGCTTCGTTAGAATGCGGTCTGTTGAGATAATAATTGAATGAACGCACAAGTGGAAAGTGCTGTGATGTCAAGCCCCAATGATCAGCCCCCGTAGAATTCATAAGAGCCAGTTATATCAGAACCCACCCTTGTGCAATCTCTTGCATCAGAGTTGAACTCGCCCCCCTGCGTAAGGAGGTTAGTTGCACTTTACATGAAAAAGGCTATGACAAGTCCATACCAAGGATCATCATTGGTAGCTTCTCTCACTTTAGCCTCCATCTCACTGATGTTTAAGACGACATTCTTCGCCTGTTCTCAACCTCGTCAGCAACATCACCACCCAAATCCTGGAAAAACACAAACCTGGTTGTACATACTCTTGATATCATAGAGCGTGATGTTCTGCAGCGTCGACGACAGGGATTCGAGCTTATCCATGATTGCCGACGTCAAGTAAGAGAGAACTAGTTGTAGGGCTTTATCGAAACCTGAAGGACCTTGATCAGGGTACAATGGAACGCGAACGCTGACGGCGATTCCGAAAGGCTCTGTCACTACTTTCTAGTCACGTGTCCAGTCTAATTTACCCAATTCAGTGATTCTTTCAAAAACCGTCAAATATTTCGAGGCTTGATTTCTGCGTCGTTTCTAAAAGTGCGAGCAAGAAAAGGATATACATCGAAATTTGAGGAGTCCGTCCCTCCTATATATAATTCTCAGTAGTTTCTGAGGCATCAGGCTTCATTTTGGTGAGTATATGCGCTTTCTCTTCTTTTAAAAACGAAGAATAGGACCTATATTGTGGTTGGATATTGTTTTTTTTATATCCAAGAAACAAGGGCTACTCCAAGCCATGCATTAGATATTTGTGTTCAAGCAAAGAAATAGGAATAACGCATTAACATTTTTCTTTAGCAACAAGTTCTAGGGCAGCGAGGAAATAAACGCTCACCCCCTTTGTTCGTCTATGCGGCAATGCGACTTGTTCAAGTATAAATCAAAATTCGAGACAAAGGTTTAAAACGCATACGAATAGATGGAGGAATTTTTTCCAAGCCGTTGGCACAACAGAGATGGCCAGCAAATTGCCAGCCTTTCGGCACAAGCAACTCATAATAATCTTCATTCGTCTTCGTCATATTTGAACAGAAAGATTCATCCGGACCTCGACTCCCTCATAGAGAATGATTCATCTTTCTATGACCCCAACTGTTGTTTCGAAGGTAAGGCTTCAAGCAGCACGCGTCGTTCAGAACCTCCGGCAGGGCACGAAATCGTGGAATTTAAAGGGCTCAGCCCAATGCCTGCACGAAAAGAAGTATACAGATACAATAAAGCAGGCACCAAGATCACTCAGAATTCTAAAAACGAGGCGGAAGGCGTTCAAATCGAAGCAAGCCATAGTGGTCCAGAGCGTTATGAAAAGGATACTCTTGAGGCGGAAAGGTCGCACTACTTTACTCCGCCTGTTTCTCCTAGTTCCGGGACTACTAGAGACATTCCTGCTGAAACGGCACTGTCCAGACCCAAAATTATGCGATGGCCAACGTTTGGAAAGGGGCCGGATTTGCGACAATCCAAAGGAGAACTCAGAAAACGTAGTTTTTCAACGTCAACCGGCCATTCCAGTCTGAATCATTTTCAAGGACAAGATGATACTACACCGTGCACTCCTTCCAATGATAAAGCGCCCCGGACCCCAGGATCCAAGAAATTCCCTCTGCATCGTTCGACTCCTCATTCTTGTTCAACAATGGCATCGGTGCCTATGAGTCACCAACCCGATATTCCTTCTCCAAACACATTTGGTATACCATCGCCACCGCAAAAGAATATTGCGTCAATAAAGCATGGATCGCATTTCACTTTCAGAGAAGTACCACCACCATTACCTCCTCTCAGCCATCCTGCTTTTCGCGACATATCAAATACAACAGTATTACCTGATTTTACAAGGCATAAAATTGTGAGCGGCGACTTCCGTGAACAAGGAAAATTTGCTCGACATACACATTCCTTGCCTTCTTTGACGCGCGCAAAGACAGTAGTGAAGACCAGCAATAGCGCAAGAAATTTTACTCCAAGGCATACGAGAGCAAGATCACAGTCGAGCACCGTCGTCAGCGATAATGGGAACAAGATCCTTTCCATGCCATCCGTAGTTGGTATGAAGAAGATGCATGCAAGGAATCATAGCAAGAGCAGCATTGCCAGTAGTCGACGATCAAGTGCAGAATTCAGCGCCAAACAGGCATCACTAATCTCCCATGAGCTGGATTGCGAAGGCGGTTGGGAGGTGCAGGTTTCCAGGGAAATGGTAAGGCTTGCTTTGGGAGAAGATGAGCGTCCAAGAACAAAAACAATTTCAAATTCGAGGACGCGCCTAACTCGCCTAACACAAGCCCAAGCCGGGTTTAGTTCCCATTATGGAAAGGCACGCTGCAAAAACGTGGGTTCTGGCATTCTTCTCGCACAATCGCTTCCTCACGTTTACTATCCTCCTTTTCCTTTTCCTTTCCCATCTTCCTTCTTTCATTTTTACAGCAAGGGATAGAGGAGCGGCTGCCGTTAGGCTCTCCCTTTCTGTTGCAAGGTGCGCAGTTCGTTAACTGCGCCCATGGCATCAGTTGCATTCGCATACTCATCTTATCTATTTTTCTTCGTGTGAACCTTTACAGATACCCAGCTCAATAATTTAACGGACAAGCCAGGATCCGAATACTTTGCAAGACCTAATCCTCATTCTGAGTCTTCTGGATTTAGAGTACCGAACACAGTAGCAGTTACCTTACCAAACGACGTCATGTCCTATGGAGAATTAAAGAACTCCCCCACAGGCTCTTCAGCACAACATACAACACGGCAAGGAGGAAATGGAGTGGTGGGAACCACGTCCACCTCGGGCTCCATATCGCGACGAGGTGGAGGAAGAGCGATAAGCACACCTACAGCTCTAGCGCGGGCGCCTTCACCCCAACCTAGAAGGCTCGACACTACATCCCAGTCGGCCACCATTCAAGGAAACTCTACCTTGTTCGTCCCACCCTCGCTTTCTGTAACTTCCCCTACACCAGAGGTTTCTCCCGTATCTCCTTCGCGCAGGACGCATTCCAAGTCCTTGCCAACTGCTTCAGTTTTACGGACACCGTTCACGCCACCTGTCATCGAAAAATCGCACTCCAGCAGCTCTGGAAAACGAAAAGCGGACGAAGCTGATGTTGGTGGGGATAAGACTCCCCCAAAGGACCATCCACGGGCGACATTCGCTCCTGATCCTCGAAGTACGTTTATCACTACCATTTGTTCTTTTCATAGGAATCCTCAATATAATTAATCATCTTTTGTACTTTAGCTCACCGGGCATCAGTGACGTCTGGAGGGAGCTCAGGTCATGCTCCATCGTCGTACAATCGTAGCAAACGTGTACGACTAACAGGTTCATCGGACGGAAAAGGAAGCACGCGCTCTATTTCTCGCAATGGCAGCCTTCCCACACCAGAAGACAGTCCTCCGAATGCGAAGAGTACAGGGTCGTGGTCTAGCAGAGGCAGCCACGATCCAAGGTCAACCCCTTCCCATGCTTACGGTGGCCCACCAGTAGCCCGATCAGCTAGTCGTTCGATGTCGTATTCCGCGAGCCAGCAACCTCAACATCGTGAGCGGCCCCCTTCACGGCGGAGTCTTTCTCAGGCATCAATCCCTTTGTCGGCGTTGATTTCGCCACATGCACCTTCCATTAATCCTTCGGGGACTTTTCACATGCGCGACCCTAGAAAGCCAAGTCCTGTCCGGAGTACACCCTGGTCGTTGTCGTTTCCTTCGCAAATACATGTTGACGAGCCTCGGTGGGCTTGGAAAGGATGGGTTGAAAGAGGAGGAAGTCCCCTCCATGCATGGTTATTTTTCATTGGTTTCATTGTATTTCCGCTATGGTGGGCCGCTGCGTTGTTCATCCCTGTCCCGGCAACACGAAGTCTGGGAGGCTTGGACGCCGAGAAAGCGGTTATGTTGGACGATCCACAAGTAGAGCATGGTGAGTTTTTTGCGCATATAATTACCGATGGGTGTTGACGTCTTTTCTCTTCTTTATCGCAGACGCGAGGTCGTGGCGAACACGGTGTCGTTTCATGGCCGTGATTTCTCTGTTCACTTATATCCCATTTGTCGTTTTGGTCGGCATTTTTGCTTGATGGTGTGTTCACCGCCTTTTCCCCTCTGCACCTGTGTATTTGTGACCTCGCGAGACATTCATTCACTCACTTTTCAATTTTGCCATCTTAACGTCTAACCCCGCATCGGTTACACGCTTCCTGTTTTCAACCGACCCGCATAGCACCTCGCTTTCAGCACTCCAACTCCGCGAATTCCATCCTCCTTGACGTCTCGTTTCGTTATCCTGCATCACCCTCTTCCTCGATTATCTTCTGCATTTTCCCCTTTATCTCTGACCAATAGCCATTCTAAAGGACTACTGTTCTGTCATTACTGTGCCATAAACAATCCCACCCCAGTCTTTCTTTTTCTGCCAGCAAAAATAAAATACTTACTTTACTGGTATTTCTACTTCATGGTCTGGTTAGGTCATGCTGTTGTTGTACTTCCCCATCCCTGTTTTCTTATGGTTATATTATCATTATATCTGTAAGGTAGACAAAATAATATGCGACATGTAGCAATTTGTGTTCTGCACCTAGGACGATTCCTAGAACCTGTGACTTTGAGGATTAAATGCTTGTCTGGGTATATATACTTTTAGTGGTTAAGTATCCGTTTTAGTTGGGCTCTTGACTCTTCATAGCTTCTCCTGCATCACGATTCATCCATCTCGAGGTCACCTTCAACGCCTGCGCCTGCACCTTCGTCATCATAGATTTCTTCATCATATACAGCGTCGGCATCGTCGTCCCACAGTTCGGTGTCATTACTTTCTTCTATCATTACAACGTTGGAGGAAGTATCGTCTGCGTGGCCATTGATGCCGTTCATTGCCACTGTAGTTGCATTGGTTGTCGTATTGGATCCAACCGTAGATTCTACAATCTCAAGAATATCGTTCATGCTGTCTCCGAACCGGTCTTCTAGTTCTTCGACAATCTGTTCAATAATGTCAAGGACTAAGATAAAGAAATAAGGTAATGTTACGCACAACATATAACTCTACGGGAAGTGTTGGTGCGAGGTTGACGATCTGAAGCTTCTCTGCTTTGGTAAGAGAGAAAAGTTCCAGTTTTTTAACAAGACTCGTTATGCCTTCATCCGTCTGGGATTTCGTTGGTAGATAATCAGCTGAAAGGTAGCTTATTGCCTTCAAAACAGATGTCAGTTAACATTTGCCCGGAAAGGTGAGTTTGTCCAGCGTACTTCAACCTCAATCGTCCTCAAATTTTCACTGGCTTCAAGATGCGGATTTCCTCCTAGACTAGAAGGACCACCTGCCGCATCCTCTTCTTTCTTGACTCGGATCGCTGCTTTCGTCCGCACAAGATTGTCCGCCTCAAGTTCGCGAAGCAGCGTCAGGACCTCATAATTCGAGAGAAGGGCTGCACGAGGATTCACAACCTAGTAATTGTTTAATTATCGCTCTTACAAGAGCTAAGCATCGGCGAACGGACCTCCATGAACAGAAGCTAAACCCCAGCCGCGAGTCGTAGTCAAGATGAATGAAATTCGTGTTTGTTGTTGTTTTCTTCCTTTCATCGCGTATTCAACAATTCAGATTAGCACCGAAGTTCGCTCTTTTCAAGACTACTTTTTCCAAAGGCTTTGAATTCGGTCGATGATCATTGTTAATACTTTCAAGCGTGGTCAACTTGATTTCCCTTGACTACACTTTGGTCTATTATCTTGATACCTTGTCAACAAACCTAGCAATCAAAGGGATAAATACTGCTGAAGCAAGACAAGATTTCGCAGGACTCTTGCAGACGTTGTACACTCTCACCAGCCCAGTTGGGCTGTCGACCATCGCCAATCCATGGATACAATGCAGGTTACTGGAGTTTCTTCGTACAATTCGTGCCCGGCTGTCATGGTTCTTTACTCGGAAGCAGTTGACAAGCTGTAATCGTCCATTCCTGCTTTCACTCTTTCCCCTCAATGGGATCCAATACTCATGCACTCGACCAGCATATAGCAACCTACCGGTTGATGTTGCAACGTCAGCGTGTCTTCTCTCGATGGGCCTTCGGTTTTTATACGCCTGAACGACATCAGCTACTATGATTTTCATTACCGTGGAAGCTTGTATATCAGCTGTCATTGATGTGCCAGCCACACAATGACCGTCACGAAACTTCCCCAAAATACAGGCTAGGAATAAGGCCGCGTCTAGGTTTTAACATCCCAACATAGGTCTGTTATTTCACGATATATAAATTGTAGATATTAAAGCCACATCATCAGTAATAATGAGTTTCAATGCGTCTCGAATTCGCAAGCCATACTGTGGAAGTGTGTTGAAAGAAGCTTTGAAAATAGCCCGGAAGTTTTGATGATATGTAAACCTTCAAGCTTCACCTTTATCCTTCGGTCTATGTCAAAAGTTTATAACTTTCCCAAGTGCACTATTAGCATGACTACTGAGTCTAGGTTAAGTTAAGTCTCTTTAATGCCTGAAGCCCTCAGTATATAAACGAGATGACTACCCATTCTGATCACCTTACCTCCTCATCCATTCAAGGTTTATTTGTACTACAACAAGTGCTTTCTTGGCCCTGTTGCACCTTCAGCAAACTATTTATTAACTTCTTACGCGGTCCATCATGTTTGTATAAGATAGTTTCCTCCATGGTAACGGCGCAGTTTGACCGCATCCTGGAGGCTTTTGTTTGGGCTATGGATCTTCTCCCCTAGTTCAAATACTGCATAGTACTCATGTATTACTCTTGTCCCATGTATGCAAGTGAAACTCCAGTTATCGCTTGTCCGTTTGAACAGGAAGGTTACTTGCATGGGTCGAATTGAATTGCTCCAAATAAATGATGTTTAATGTAGCTGTTTCGGGGATGAATCAAGTTATTTGATGGAATAGAATAGACAAGAACAGTCACGAACCTGAGCATAACAGCGCTGGAGGCAGAATTGGTGTGCGATTTTTGGTCAAGTGGGATTCCTTACGTAAGTAACCTTTCTCTGCCAAACAAAGCCTCAAACAAAGCATTCCTGCAGTCCCAAACTCATCCAATTAACTGTGAATTATCCACAGTATTATCTTTGCCATTTATCTTCGAGGTTCGATTTACTAGCTACCCAGACATATCTGAGGCTCAAATGACATCGTTCTAGCACTTTTTAGCCCTTGCAACAGTCGTTTTGAAAACCAATGAATCGACCAGGTAAGATACTTTGTATGACCGACATACATTACTGTGTTCCGGGAGGAATTTTTTGAACCTGAATACCTTCAGGTCAACCTCAGCAAAGGGCACCGAATCTAACGCCAAATCCTGTTCTTACGAACCAGTTTCGTCCATCTTATCCTACATATGGAATGCCACCGCGTACGGTTCTACAAGCAGGCTCGGGCTACGTTCCGAGCTTACAGCCCAACAACCATCGGTCGACTACCCAACAGCCCCAAGTACAGGTCCTAACGTCTCAGGCGAGTCAAGGGTTTAACCAAGCAAGAGGACAGAGCAGTTATGCATTTGGAGGTGGTGTACTAGGCCAGCACCAAGCGTCTTCAGTATTGCAACAACAACAACAGTCGTTACCTTCGCAGCAGCAACAGCATCAACAGTCACAGACAAATGGATCGCAGAGCACGATGTCTTCACTTCTTGCACAAAACACGGGCTTGAGCGCAACTGCAGCGGCATCATCAGCAACAGAAGTCAGTTTAGATCCCAACGATTTCCCGGCTCTTGGTTCAACCCTCACAAACCAAAATCCAACAAACAGCAATAATGGTGGGTCAGGTGCAAATGCGACAACAAGCTATGCAAGCCAAGCGGGGACAGGAGTTTTGTTGGGAGGAGGGTCAGGGGGGTCAGGCAGTGCAGTGGGCGGTTCTTTAACTGGCCAACAGACACGAGACTTCACACCGGATGACTTCCCTGCACTTGGAGGTCAATCTCAGGCAAGCCAGCAGACGCGGGAACATATCCAAAATCAATTATTGACTCAAGAAAGCCTTTCTCATCCGCCGGGTCTTAACGGTTTTCCACCTTCTGATCAGCCACAAAGTCGTCAAAATATGCTGGGAGCACATAGCGCTAGCCTACAGCAAGGTACACCCGGGATGTTGAACCTGGGCCCTACACAGTCGCGGAACGTACATCCTGGGTTTCAGCAAGGACAGACAGATGTAGAGAAGCAACAACAAAGGGTATGTTCTCTCTCTTTCTGGGACCTCTTAATCTTCATGCTAGACGCTTCTCAATCCATGATGGGAATTTTGTCGACATACTTGGGTTTCATAGAACACAAGGGGGCTGATTACGACCATTCATAGAATAACTATTCTTTAAAGTTGAATCAAGCTTCACATGCTGCATGGAGTTCTCCAAACGTCAATCCAAATACACAATCACAACAACCTGGAAGTGTTGCTGGCGTAAGTACCATGTTTGTTGGCACATCCAATATCGACTTACTGTCTTTTAATTTTAGGCAAATGGTAATTGTTATGCCTAGGTTTTGATGCCGACATATAATGACTCCTATATCTGTCATATAGGCACGTTTTCGCAAAACCAATCAACGCATGCCCCTGGCACCATCTCCAATCCAGCAGCTCCACCGACAAACGGGCCACCATTTTCATCGAATGGTCAACATCCTGCAGAATCGCAGCCCAATACGAGCGCAGTACCCAACCCAAATGGAAGTTCAAATCCTTTACCTACAACAGCTAATGCAGTGAATCCAGCAACTCTGCAGACGAACTCGACTTCACATTTGCAACATCCACAAACACCAGCACAGCAGGTGCTGATAAGTGCGGCAGACCGTTGGGGCCTATTATCGTTAATAGCAATGATGAGAAACGCTGGCTCGGAGGCCGACCATGGATTGAGCAGTATAGGAACGGATCTGGGGACGATGGGGTTAGATATGGCGTTTCCAGGGTAAGTTTGCATTGTCGTCATGCCTTGAAAATGTTGCGTTAATCACAAGACCAGAAATTTGTATTCAACGTTCATCACTCCTTGGGCGGACCAGTCAGCGGCTCGTACGGTAGAGCCAGACTTCCACTTACCAGGTTGCTATCTTAGTGTGCCAGCTCCAGCGCCGGGCCCGGCGAAGGCAGCCATGTTTAGTGATGAAACCCTGTTTTTCATGTTCTATGCAAGCCCGAGGGATGCCTTGCAGGAAGTAGCTGCCCAAGAGTTGTACGTTTCTTTCATCGAATCGACGAGATTGTGGAGCAATTTCACTCAACTCTTTTAGATGGAATCGCAACTGGAGGTATCACAAAGACCTCCGTCTGTGGATCACAAAAGAAAGCGGCACGGCGCCTTCTCAAAAAGTTCAAGGAGGTGGGGGAGAGCAGGGACAGTATACGTATTGGGATCCAGAGAACTGGGTTAAGGAGCGGAAGGAAATGACCGTTCTGTACGCCGATCTGGAAGAGAAATCGGTGCCAGCCTTTATGCCGGGTCCTGGTTTGGTACCGTCGACGGCAAATCATCCTCAAGGGGCGGCGCAACAGACAGGGCAAATGGCATCGCAACCTCAGTTACCTACAAGAGCTCCGTTCCAGATGGGCATGGCATGATTGTGAAAATTTGCCTGCGCTCTCGATTTTTAATTCCCTCATACCTATCCATTTTTGTCTCTGTGATTTTGAGACCTCTTAGTGAACTTTGTACATTTGTACTCGATCCAGCTGTTCTGGCATCCACTATCCATTTTATTGTGTATTGACCTTGGATCCTCCATTGGTTCTCGATTAATTTGTGTGTGTCTTTCTGGTAAGCCGCGATTGATGTCTGCGAAGCCGTTCATAAGACTGAGAGTGGCGCCAAAACGAGTATTGTCCATACCTTCTTTTGACTACACACCTGGTTAAAAAGCGTCGATTCACCGCGACATTAAAATTTTGGCTGGGAGATGTGTTTCGGAGGTAGTTGTTTGCAGGTAATTCGACACTCCGCGCAAGGTGGACGAGCCTGAATCCTGGTTCTTTCGCTGATGATCGACATCCACATTTCCTCCTCCACTCCGCGACATTGGTATCCTGTAAGCCATTTACTCATTTATGGCGGAAGGGCATGGTATAAAAGCCCCTCGCAAGTAGTGCCCCTCTGAATCCCTGGATCTGAATTCGAAATTTGACCATCTTTACAACTGAACTATGACGGATCATTCTTCTCAACTACCTCGTCTTTCGAGAGTGGGACATGCTGCTCATTGTAAACGCTGCCTCAGTGGTGAGTATTTGTGAGGGATATATATTTGAAATAACTGACTTTTGGGTCGCGATGAAGGACTTCCGGCATCTCAGACCGATGTCGACGCTTCTAGGTGTGTTATTCGCATTCTTGTTTGAAAGCACGATTAACCTTGCGGTAATTCTAGGTTGGCACTTGCTTTCTACTGTATAGGCTCCTTAGATTTGCTCGGAGTTCTTGAAGAACAAATATCTGTCGCCGATCGCGATCTTTGGAGGCAATGGTTGTGGGCACAGCAAGCCGGTGAGTCGCCATCTTCGACCATCCAGCGCCTTAAAATTTACATGGTCGTAGAGGGAATATATGGATCTGGATTTAAACCAAGTCCTTTTATGACCGCCCTGTCTGAATCGGTAGGTCGTCTTACGAACAAAAGAAGAGTCCGTCCCCTAATGTCCTCGAAAGGCGGAGTACACAGCTTACGACACGCCTCACATAATAATGACCTATACCGCCCTGCTTTCCCTTGCTATCCTCAGGGACGACTTCTCGAGATTGGATCGATCCGGACTTATCAAGTTCCTTCGCGCGTGTCAGAGAGAAGACGGAAGGTGGGCTATTTCGATATCGCGTTTTTCTTTTCTCACTTCAAATTAGCTTTTCCACTGTCCCTGGAAGCAACGAATCAGACTTGCGCACCCTCTATTGTGCGTTTGCTATCAGTAGCATGCTGGACGATTGGTCTGGAATCAATGTCTTAGCCGCAATTTCTTACATCTCCACTTGTAGGGTACGTCTTTTTCACTCTCTGTCCAGCTATATTCTTTACCTTTATCCAGACATACGAAGGCGGATATGGACAATCCCCCTTTTGCGAAGCGCAGGGTGCGTTTCTTTTTATACGTCAATTACATCTCTCATTATTATTCAGGAGGCACTACATACATTGCCATCGCCTCGCTTTCCCTAGCCCCAGGGCCAGACCATCTGTCCCCTTCCGAGAAGGAGTTGACTATTCGCTGGCTCCTATGCAATCAAGACAAGTCCGGGGGCTTCTGCGGCCGAACAGGCAAGACAGCAGATGCTTGCTATTGTTTCTGGTGCGGTGCTGCCTTAAAGATACTGGGGGCAGAGCATCTCGTCAATGCAGACGGCGTCGCTGCATTCCTGGCTAGTTGCCAATTTAAATACGGCGGTATCGCGAAGGCCCCCGGTGAAAATCCAGGTCGGTATTGACAGTTTGGGTATTGAATATACTGACTCCTTCATAGACCCCTACCACACCTACCTGTCACTGGCTGCTTTGTCGATGTATCAGCCGAGTGAGCAAAGCGCAGGTGCTCATGTTGAATCGTGGAAGTTTCAACCACTAGACCCTCTTCTCAACGCGAGGCAAGAGACAGCTGCGTGGGTTCGGAAATACATACCCGCTAGAAACATGTAGAAACACAAGGATTCTACTTCATTTGGAACGCTGGAAAGACCTCGTGGCTGCGATTGCGGGCCCGAATCGAGGCCAAATCCTTCTTGTGTCTATTTTCTGGAAATCGGACATACATCTGGACTATGAATCTTCTGTATATAGCTGTCCCACGGTGTTGAACACGAGCCTCTTTGACAGTCAATTCTGTCTACGATTTTCATTATTCCATGTCACTATCCATGGAATAAGGTGAAGCCGTTCATACGTAAACATGTATGGCGCCGGGCTAAGTAACAGGACGCTTTCGCCTCCAAAACAAACGGCAAATTTTGTTGTATTGGACTGAAGTACGGATATTTGGATGATGAATAGGTTATCATCCATTTTCCGCGGTGGATATTGAGCAGAACTAAGATGATCATGAAACAGCAGGATACTGCTCAAAAATTGTCCCTAAACTGAAGGAAGGGGTTGAAGACGTGTACGTATATGTAACGGCAAAGGTTATCTCGTTAATTTCATTTCACATGGGAAAGGCGCCAAGTTGTGGAGCTGTTGCTCAGAGATATGTGTGGCGCTATATGATACTGATAGTCTGTGCACTGGTCGGTCAATTGAACAGCAGTACAGTCACACCGAATCGAGTAAGTGCCATGAAGACCATTGTGGTGAGGAAAAAAGCAGACTAGAGCTTGTCAGCACACCTGGATATTGAATAAAGCAATATTTTTGGGACATTGCAGGGTGGCACGATCTGTTCACGGAGAGAGACATCCGGGCATGAAATCATACTTACCAGGCCCCTTCATATTGTCCGCCATGTTCAAAGGTGAAATTGCAATCCGACCAACCAAGGCATTTTTGCATAATGAAGCAGATCTTACTAGCCCTTGAAAGCTCGTGTAAGTAGTAGAGTTTGGCAGTACAATACCAGACCAAGGAGCAGACTTCCCAGGCCCTTCATTGGACTCGCAACACAAACAGTCATTGCTATGACCAAAACTTTCAGAAATATCATTCCGATCGTTCCCTGGTGCGAAGGACTTGAAGACAAGACCGGCCGGTAGGGAGTGGTATTTTTATGTTTCACTCATTGAAGGGAAGAGGCGGAATCGATTCAAGGAGAAATCTACCAGTGTGACTTTAGTTCGATGACATAGAGCCAAGTTTGCAATGTCTTCGTCGTTACTAGATATTCAGAGTCTTGCCAAGTCTTAGCACAATTCCCAAGTCCCCAAGGGCGGCCGTAACCCGTTGCATGAATCAGACCAAACTTTCGTTCGTCGTAAATATCCGGTGTCGTAAACATAACATATACCAAAGTCTTTCTTCGCTAAACTTTTGTAGTAG
>Ga0247779_1000670_pt1 | contig 19423 bp, 18 predicted proteins | sample UWRJL221509R5_FD_179925 | JGI IMG/M metagenome (GOLD analysis project Ga0247779, IMG submission 179925) | Plant litter microbial communities from Arlington Agricultural Research Station in Wisconsin, United States - UWRJ-L221-509R-5 | ecosystem: Environmental > Terrestrial > Plant litter >... | reverse complement strand
TTCAATGTAGAAAGACGCGCCAAGCATCCTGTACGGATGGTCACCCTTCTTATACGTGATGTACGAAGTGGGACGACAGATCGACAGCTCGTTGAAGTCAAAGTATCTCTTCGACCCAATGAGAAGCCTGAAGAAGGTTTTTGGGCCGATGGGAAAGAAATTGTAAGCACTTTGGTTTTGATATCTTCTTGCGACATGATGTAACCTATACACTAGAGCGACCAACTTCAAGACGGCCCTTGCAGAATAGATGGTATAGTCGTAGTCAGAAGCATTTATTCATAGCGTTTTTTTCTAACCAAGAATATGCTCTCGTCTCTACTAGGTCCTGCAAGAGCTTACACGCTCCGTGGAAAATACAGACAGTTCATATTGCGTGTCTCCCCTAACAACGAAGATTACACGTTCTCAACGAACGTGTACGTCAATCCAGATAGAACCTTGGACATGATCGTGGAGATGGTGTGTTCAACTCCTCATAATCTCCTTATGTGTATCATGGTTACTTAACTTATTTAAAGCTTCATCCTCCTGGCTCACGGCCTGCACCTCCAGTCATACCGCCAGAGATTTACGGACCGCAATATGACGAGGAAGATTACGATCAACAGATGGATTATGACCCGCCGCCGCCGCCGCCGCCGCCTCCGCCGTCTCGAAGACAGTTAAGGGAGCGTGAAACGCGTGATCATGAGGAAAGTACACAGGAGACTAAGGGGAGGAGAGGAGGAGAGAGGTATGAGTTTAGAGAGCAAACTTCGCACGATAGGAGGCGGTCACGAGAGCGACGGGAGTATCCTGAAGAAGAAGAGTATTTGGAAAGGAGAGACCAACGCAAACGAATTAATTCTCCTTCTTTCGATGACTACGATGAACCGGATAATACAGCAGGTCCATCGCATCCTGTCGCCAGTAAACTTGCTCGTCGCGATTACGATTATGAGAATTCTCCTCGTCAAAGCCCTCGACATCGTAGCCCACGCAGTCCGACACTTTCCGTTCAAGAAATTGCACCTCCAAAAAAACGCAAAAGCCGAGAAAGCACAGCACTCAAACAATCTTCTCGTGTAATACGCCAGACATCGCCCGCATCAGGATCTAGATCGGGACCTCAAGCACCAGTACCACGTCCTCCGCCATCACCGCCTCCTATAAATGTCCTGTATACCACTGGTTCCGCTAAGTCTAAGGAGGAGATGACAGATACACATGTTAACTTTATGTTGGATCTCAAAGAAAAGGTTCAAAAGGATGACAAAAAAGGCCTCTTGGACTTCTATCGCGCCAAAAGTGGTAATCGCATATGTGATGTTTACAGCCGGTACTTGTATTTCAAAAAACTTTGCGCGAATTACGTCGGGCATAAGCTGGACAAATATGATCTGCCCATTACCGAGGTTTGCAAGCATTATCCCGTCAACTTTCGTTTCACAGCTAACTTAGATTAATCGCAGAAACACTTGGTGCAAACGTTGAGATTGGACGATGAACCAGACTTTTTGGACGATTACAAAGAGACCATGAGACTCATACCTTTGTACTACACAGAAGACCCTCACCATGTCATACGCTATCAGGACCCTCGAGTGCCAGAAGTATTACAAGACACCACCAAACGGCCAACCCAGTATCAGCCTGGCAAAGAACTACTGAAGTTTTTGAGAGAACTAGACGACGCATGGGAAAATGGTAGCCATAATGGCAACAACGCGAACGATTTGCCACCGACGTCGTCTAGCACGACAACTGAGCCTATGTCAGTCGATCAATCACCATGAAAGTTACGTATCGACAGCTGGGCGATCCAAAGGAAAGTTTGTTCAACGATCGCGTTCTTGATTGTCTTCAATATGCATATTGTGTAGGCGAAATTATGGTTTGGTTATAGTCAATTTACTCGCTGTAATTATGATACTTGTTGTATTTTCAAGGATTGTATCGTTGATACTGTTCCAAATCCATCTGTCCTGAGCTGATAAGATACTGCGTGACTTGAAGCGGAGCCTTAATTCGACAGACGCGGTCAAATCAAGTCTTTGAACGCGTATTTCTGAGCTCAGCAATTTCTTACAATGTCGAGTCTTGAACTTATCAACCCCAAAGCCGAGAGTGTGAGGAGAGCAGCAGCTCTCCAGGTGCGACCTATATCTCTCTTGAAAAAATATTACTTCATGTTCTGTTCTAGGTGAATACCAATGGAGCGATGGGATTGGCGAATGTTGTTAAAGGGAACTTGGGTTAGTGAAGACATAATATACGTATCGGTATCCCAAATTTCTGACAGACATGTACTTTAGGCCCCAGAGGAACCCTCAAAATGCTCGTGGATGGTGCTGGTCAAATCAAAATGACGAAAGATGGAAAAGTCCTACTGTCAGAGATGCAGATCCAAAACCCTACCGCAGCAATGATTGCAAGGACAGCTGTCGCACAAGACGATCAAGTTGGAGATGGAACAACGTCGGTGGTTCTTCTTGTCGGTGAGCTCTTGAAACAGGCAGATCGGTATATCTCAGAAGGAGTACACCCAACTGTCATTGGAGAGGGTTTCGACCTTGCTAAAAAGGAGGCGCTTGCAGTGAGTCGTGCATTTTTACATACATAAAACGTTGTAATCTGAGTTCTAGCGAAGTTCCTCGATACATTCAAAGTTTCTACCAAGCTTGATCGCGCGACTCTAATCAATATTGCCTACACTTCATTATCGACAAAACTCAACGCTGCTCTCGCCAAGCAGCTTGCAGCCGACGTCGTAGATGCTGTTCTTGCCATCCGCCCCAGGGAATCTAAAGGTGCGAATTATACTATACATTGTCGCGTATACTGATACCACAACAGACAGCAAAGAGCAATGGAAACAACCTGTAGATCTCCACATGATCGAAATCATGAAAATGCAGCATCGAGTGGCATCGGAGACGCAACTTATTCGCGGCCTTGTCTTGGATCATGGTGCTCGGCATCCAGATATGCCAAAACGCGTGGAAAATGCGTTTGTTTTGACTTTGAACGTCAGCTTGGAATACGAAAAGACGTACGTACCCAACATCCATCAACTGCATCACACGGAGCTTACGAAGGTTTACCAGTGAGGTTAACTCTGGATTCTTCTACTCTTCAGCGGAGCAACGCGAAAAACTCGTCGAGTCGGAACGTAAATTCCTCGACGCCAAACTCCAAAAAATTGTCGCCTTGAAAAACCAAGTTTGCGATCAAGCTGTGGATTCCAAAGAGAAGAAAAAGAATTTTGTTATTATTAACCAGAAGGGTATTGATCCTATGAGTTTGGATGTTTTGGCCAAGAATGGTATCCTTGCCCTCCGACGTGCGAAGAGACGCAACATGGAAAGGTAATCATCTCCCTAATACTGCTTTGAATTGTCTAATGAGATGCATTTTAGACTCCAACTGGTCTGTGGAGGTGTTGCCCAAAACTCAGTTGACGATCTTACCCCGTCGGTACTTGGGTGGGCTGGACTTGTGTATGAGCACACTCTGGGAGAAGAGAAATACACCTTCGTCGAGGAAGTCAAAGATCCCAAATCGGTCACCCTGCTCATTAAAGGTCCCAACCCATATACCACTCAGCAAATCCAAGATGCTCTCCGCGATGGACTACGTGCAGTGAAAAACGCTCTTGAAGACGAGTGTTTAATCCCTGGTGCTGGTGCATTCGAGGTCGCATGTTCAGCACACTTGAGCGGAACTGTGAAGAAAAATGCCAAAGGACGCGTCAAGATGGGTGTACAAGCATTTGCTGATGCCCTTTTAATCATCCCAAAGACCCTTGCCCAGAACGGTGGCTTTGACGTGCAGGACGTTGTTGTTTCCTTACAGGTGGGCGTTTATTATTACGAAGATGGTCTATTAATGTCCTGATTATGATTGTATAGGAGGAACAAGCAGAAGGCAACGTCGTTGGTATTGATCTCCAGTCGGGAGAGCCATTCGATCCTACTGTAGAAGGTATTTGGGACAACTACAGAGTGAAGAGGCAGATGTTGCATTCTTGGTGAGTTGTGGGTGGCACCAAAACTACAGACATTGTCCTAATCATATTTTTAGTTCTGTCATTGCGGTCAACCTCCTCTCGACAGACGAAATCTTAAGAGCTGGTCGCAGTTCTCTGAAGGCGGACGGTCCCCAGTAGATTCATTACATAGATAGTACATACACCTAAAAGTTTACGGCTAATTCTTTTCCATATTTCATGAATCATCTAAGGTGCGGGTATGGCATAAATAAGGTCGTGATGTAACAAAGAGACGTAAATGTACAATTGCTGTTTGGTGGAGTGATGATTTGTTAATGACAGGATAAAGCATGAATGACGTCGAAAAAAAGACAGAAATGTACGACTACTACTACATTAATGAATAAAAAGTATGAACATTAGCATTATGATAAGAATGCAATAAGAATGCAATTCATATGATAAGTATAAGAGGTGGAAAGTGTGTGAATAACGTACTACATGACAAGGAGCGGCGGAGAATTTTAAAAATTGGATGAAACCTCAGACTGAATGGTTAGAAGACGACATTGAAACCGGGATAAATACGCCCAAGAACGGAGAATATCTCCAATGAAAGAAGCAGAACAATCATGCTTCGGAGGTATCAGACGAGCTGTCCCAACCGGCATTAATGAAGTTGGGTTTGGTCTGCGAACTGGTAGAAGGAAAATGAGAGCTCTTTGGGAAATAGCCGTTGACCGCAGTTGAAGGAGGGACGACGGGATAGATGTTTTGAAGTCGAGGGGGAGGAACGACATCGTCAGAAGACTCTGAAGTAGGGCTATATCTTGGGGTTTTGTAAAGAGGTGCCCTATAAGGAATCTATTCATGATAGAGCTATAAGTCCATGGATCATAATGCATCACGTTGACCACACACCTCCTCGTCTTCGTCAGAAGAATGAGTCTCCGGGATATTCAAGACCTGTGTCTCGACGCCGAGGTTAAGGATAGAAGTAGGGTTGCTCCAAATCCTCTTGGCCAAAGCATGAGGAGATGGTTTGAAGGTAAGCGGGGCCCTTGGAACCATTGAAGCGACTGGCTTTGTCAAAGTAATCGGCTCTTCATCAGGTGTAATGATACCAACAGTGACAGACTCGTTGTCTTCGGGCGTATCTGGATGTTTCTCGTCCTCTGAAGATGAATCATCAAGTACCACCGGACCTTTCCATGCATGGCGAGCATACTGAAGGGGATTAGGGTTCGAGAACAGTCTACCTCCACGGAAGCCCGACATAGGTCGAGGCATGACCCTTTTCTGGGTAGCCACATGCGATGGGAGCGACGTGGATGCATCAACGTCGAAGGTATCAGTGGTGGTGTTCCGTTTACGAGGAGATTCTTCATCCTCCTCCATAGCATCTCTGGTACGCTTACGACGAGGCGAAGTCCACAACTGACTACTTTCATCTTCTCTGTCGCTGTCATCTTGACGGTCTGTGCTCCCACTCGTGCTCTTACTTTGACCCGACCTGGTCCGCGAATGCGATTTCTTTGACCCTTTGTCCTTCTTACCAAATCGTCCATTTGTTGACCTAGGTTGGGATAAGATGGACCTTGAGATGTCCCCAGCATCCTCCTCGACTTTGACCTGCATATTGTCCAGTTTCTCTGGCAAAGAAAGACGGGGCCGTCCGCGTCGGCGCCTGGCAGAATCATCTTCAACTGGGTCCGGCGATGGTGACCGCACGCGCCTCGACTTCCTTGCAGTAGAAGAATATGTTTTCACCACTTTTGCCTGGTGAACTGCAGGCTCTGGCATCGATTTCCGCCTCTTCGATGGACGCGCTTCCTCCTCTTCCTCTTCCTCATCTTCCTCATCTTCTTCCGCTCGAATTCGCTTCTTGCCCTTCATCTTGGCGGCAGCCGCGAGTTTGCAATCGAGGACTTTAAGCCCCTTCTGTGTTACCTTCTTCGTCAACGTTTCCACAGGGACTGAATCTTCGCGTTCAACTACCGACACTGTTCCACGAGGCGCGACGCGTGATGGCCATGGTTGAGAGTAAATTGCGAAGTGTCGTATACACCTAAAAAAGGTAATGTGAGCTTGCGTATATGCATATATGCGCAAGTCAAAGAACATACCGTGGACAATCCTGTTTCTCATTCTTTTTCTTCTTGCTTGTCTCCACTTCTAGGCCCCATACAACTTGTGAATCCACCGAAATTAATGGCAGGACATTGGAACAAGTCGAACAGGTAGGTAGGGGTTTGCCATCAGGGCCTCTCGGAACGTCTGGTTTAGGCACGGGCTCCTTCGCAACCTCTGGCACTGCAGAGGATATTTTACCACGCAATCCTCGTGCATTTGCCTCTTCTTTCTTGATTTTTGTCGCAGGTCCCTTGGACGCCCTACCGGACCCGGATTTTGGCGTAGGAATGGGTGTGGGTGTTGCTTTACCTTTGCCTTTCTTTTTCTTCTCAGCCAGCATCAAAGAAGATACAGAGCGTGTGAGCCTTTTCGGGAAAGGTTCTACGCTAGGCTTACGGGAAGCAGATTTCGCAACTTCCTGTTCTTTGGCTTTCTGTCGTCGAGTAGAAATGACCGAGCGTCGGGGAGTTGAAGTCGCGCTCTTCGGCGTAGAGCGTGCGGTAGAGGTCGTTAATTCTGAAAGCGACGACGACGAACGCAATAAGCGAGAAGGCGTCATTAGATCAGGTGTTGATAGCTTTCCAGGACTGGCGTCATCAGAAGGAGGTAGGGAAGGTGCCAACGATGTCAAGTCTGACCCTGTATCCAGCTCGGCCGTTAATTCAATCTCTCTATCGTTGGGAGTATCCTTCATGTTTGGTACATCCTCGTCTTCTTCCTCGTCACTATCGTCACTGTCGTCTTTGGTAACCGCGTAAACTCCGCGTCGTGTCCTTCGCTCGTTGACATTAAGGACAGGTTTTGGAACATCGCTCTCAGTATCACTCGACGATGTGTCAGAATCCGAGTCCGAATCTGAGCCAGAACTGGAATCTGAACTTGATTCTACTTCATCTTCTTGGTGGTCAGGCGAGTAACCTCCTCTGCCTTTCTTCTCACAAGTCTCGCATAGACAATGTCTATTTTTCTTGCCGACTAGTAGTAGCATTCATGCAATCAGTCCAAAAAAGTCCTTATCGGACACGAGGTCAAAACTGAAAACTCACAGTAGCCATCGCCATAATGCGCCGTAATTTCTTCGCCGATAGCAATAGGCCTAAGGACTCTAAATGTGATATATCTTCCCTCACGGAACAATTCACAGTTATTATGACAATCATGCTAGTGATCCCAAATCAGACACTAAAACGTCATTGGAAGTTTCCAAAAACTCACATTAACGAATCGGGCCGGCCCTAAGAACAGGTGGTTTTTCTTCATGGATTTAGAGTGAATTACGCTGAAATCGCGACGAATGTCAGAGTTTCTGAGGTCAGTCCGCTTGAGCTCTCTATCCTCCTCGTCAGTCAAGTTGGCCATAGAGCCCTTCAGCTCCGTGACAACCGTGCCAGGAGCGAGATTACGCGTCGCCAAGATGCATAATTCTGCTTTTCCCGTATGGTGGGAATAACGAGATGTGTGTGCGATTTCGATACAACCCGAAGGGTGATACAACTCGAAGTAACGAGAGGCATGGCTGCGAGAACGAGGGTCAACTTTGGAACGCAGAGACGGATGAATATACTCACGTGGCGAATGCGTTCACTTGCTGCTGAGTATAAGACCTGAGATAGTATCGTATAGGAGGGAGCCTGTCATGAAGGCGTCAGGAAACATGTATATGTGAAAATAACGCGGTAGCGATGACTGGGGACGCACGTCAGCAGTTCATCAACAGCATGGCGAACGGATTGTTGTAGAGTGCCTTTGCTGGATACGAGCTAGAGAACGATTAAGAGGGCGCACATGTCGCGTCAAAAATGAGAAAATAAAAACAATGACACGACCAACTCACGCGTTGCACAATGTTCAGTATATCCTCAGAGTTTGTCTTTGGGAGTCTCTTCGAAGAATTCATCTTATGAACGTTAAGAGGAACGTGCCCTGGACCGAGTTTCTCGACGAGAAGATGACTGAGAAAATCATCGTCGTTGGAAAGGTCGCCCACGTTCATCATCTTCGTGGGTCGCCATGAAATGGCACCTGATGAGGAGGAAAGACGGGAAGAGGATGGGACTGGTGCCATATTGGCGTTGCCCAAGTGGCAAAGAGGGGAAAATAGGGAGGAAGGAGACGGCCGTTGTGGTTTAAGTGGTTCGCGCTGGCCCTGACACCTATCTTGTCGGGAAAAAGCCTGTCGGAGTTAGGTAAGCAGGAACACTGCAATTTATCATTCCCACCGCCTTCATTCATTCATCATTTGCGTCACATTGCAGTGAATCTCTTGTTCAAAATATTCATTGTACAAATTTAGACAATACAGCGGGCAACGACGTCAAGTAAACAATGATCTCCCAACAACACAATCATACTCTAGAGCCCACCACGAAGACGGAGAACTATACAAAATTCCTTTGTTAGCTACATCCGCAAAGGCGGTAAAACAGGTCAGGGCTTACCAAGGTGGAGGGTCGACTCTTTCTGGATATTATAGTCAGAGAGCGTGCGGCCATCTTCGAGTTGTTTACCAGCAAAGATGAGACGTTGTTGGTCGGGAGGAATGCCCTCTTTGTCCTGAATCTTGGCCTTTACATTGTCGATGGTGTCAGAAGATTCGACCTCGAGAGTGATGGTTTTCCCGGTAAGAGTCTTGACAAAAATTTGCATTCCACCACGGAGACGAAGGACAAGATGCAAGGTCGACTCCTTCTGAATGTTATAATCCGAAAGGGTACGGCCATCCTCAAGTTGCTTTCCAGCAAAAATGAGACGTTGCTGGTCGGGTGGGATACCCTCCTTGTCCTGAATCTTTGCCTTGACGTTGTCGATCGTGTCAGAGGATTCAACTTCAAGAGTGATGGTCTTTCCGGTCAAAGTCTTGACGAAGATTTGCATACCACCACGAAGACGCAGGACAAGGTGAAGAGTGGACTCCTTCTGAATATTATAGTCAGAAAGTGTGCGGCCGTCCTCAAGCTGCTTTCCGGCAAAGATGAGACGTTGTTGGTCGGGCGGGATTCCCTCCTTATCCTGGATCTTTGCCTTGACGTTGTCGATAGTATCGGAGGACTCGACCTCGAGAGTGATCGTCTTTCCAGTCAGAGTCTTGACAAAGATTTGCATTCCTCCACGCAGACGAAGGACAAGGTGAAGGGTAGATTCCTTCTGAATGTTGTAGTCGGACAATGTACGACCGTCTTCGAGTTGCTTTCCAGCAAAGATGAGGCGTTGCTGGTCAGGAGGAATTCCTTCCTTGTCCTGAATTTTGGCCTTAACATTGTCGATGGTATCGGAAGACTCGACCTCAAGGGTGATGGTTTTACCCGTGAGGGTCTTGACAAAAATCTGCATACCACCGCGGAGGCGAAGAACGAGGTGAAGGGTGGACTCCTTCTGAATATTGTAATCAGAAAGGGTACGACCATCTTCGAGTTGCTTCCCAGCGAAGATCAAGCGTTGCTGGTCAGGCGGGATACTAAGCGATACGCGATAAGCTTATCTTGAATGACATGCATTGAGACATTATAAATACTCACCCTTCTTTGTCTTGGATCTTGGCTTTGACGTTGTCAATGGTATCGGAGGACTCAACCTCGAGGGTAATGGTCTTTCCTGTGAGCGTCTTCACGAAAATCTGCATGGCGCTAAAAAGGCGGGGTAAAGGGTTCAATGATACAAGCAATGCGGGGTAACCAGAAGAGCGTACTTGAATGAACTATGTATGAGCTAGCATCAGCTACAAGTAATACAGCAGGTACAATGATACGCACAATGAACTTTACTTGTAAACGCTGGCTGGTGGTGGTGGTGGTGAATGAAAGAGAAATGCAGGGCAAATGTTGTGCCACACTGACTTTAAGGGATGGCTTATGTAAGAAGACTCCATAGTCGGAAGCGCTGACAAATGACTCTCGATGACCAGATGACTCTCGTCAGCTCTTATCGCAGTACATATCGATACCTGACGACACGTCGACATCTATTTGACCCAAAAAGATACCTCGATTCTGCGATGTGCGAAAATGCTAGTGGAACCAGCTCGAACTTAGTCGCTCTGCTTGAAGTTCAAGATGCTGGTGCAAGTACTAGACAAAAAATTAACGTTAATAATATTATTCCTTCACAGCTTTTTAGTCTGTTCCAGAGAAACTAATGGACAGGTATGTTATAATCCGTTCATTCCGTGCTCAGCTCAACACTGCGTGACAGGATGCACTGCATGTCGTTCAGACAGCAGCCGGGCGCTAAAATAGTATGCCAGCTGGCAATGGCGTCACTGCCGCTACAGTAATCAATATCCAGCTTTGTTTCATCAGGCATTCTTCCTACGTTCAAGCCTCCCCATATTTGAGCACATGCACACATACTCTCATCTTATCGAGCTCAGATAAGATGAAATCACCTCTTCCGCTTGGGAGTCGCATCTCAAGTGCGCAGTCAGAGCGATCACGTCTCGCAAAAGCGTATCCGTTTACCGGTCTACCCATCTAGATATTGCTGGTTCTCTGTAACCATTGAGTAGGATGACCGAGTGGCCATTCGGATTTTTTGCGCTAATAAACCCTTCCGTAGCATTGATTTCCACCGGCGGAAGACCATTCTGTCCGTCGACAGTGGGATCATGTATGGTCCATGGCCACCGTGAAACGTGCCCTATCGTCGTTCCACCAGGCTCACAAGATTTCCCCATTGGCCTAGCAGACGTACTTGGGAAGCAACACTAAATCGAAGTTTTTTCTATATGTAGTTGTAGAGCATTCCATTCTCACAAGACCCGTGTTATATTTATCGATAAATCCCATCCATTCTATTTTACGAAACCCTCGTTATCTGCCGACACGGAAAAACAGTTGTTCTCACCATTTTGCAAGCGCTCAGTCATCATTGATAGTCAAGCGTTGGGGCTCAATTACTTCAATGCACTATTTGTTACTTGTATAATTTTGGAATATTATACTCCTTTAAATGAGATAAAAGCTCAATCCCCTGTGAGAAGGCTCAAAGATACATATGCATCCTTCTGATATGTACTTGTACACGTTCTATAGCGAAGTCCTTCATTTGTACCCTATGACTACATCCCCGAAGGTCAACATTTCATACTTTCCCTATCTTCCCCATAAGGCCTTCAAGTTCAGTACCTTCTGGGAGGTGAAATGGGGTAGAACGGGACCTGAGATATTCATTGAGCCTCGACCATCACGTTTTCTAGAAGCATAATTGGTACATGCAGGGTGTCCCATAAAGTTATTATAGCTGAGACGTACATGTAATACATATCACGATGCGCCATGAGGATTAACCTTGCAACCTTTGATTTCTCATTTAGAGCAGTGGCGACCAAGTCCGACGTACGTTTTGTTTGACCAGTATGGTCCCTGCCGAATGTTTTATCAGTTTGACTAGGTACTCATATGTACGCACCAGCTAGTCCGAGTCCGATATCGTGAACACTACGTAGCCGTGTCAAGATAACGCGGTCAGCATGGCATAGCGTGCTTCTGGCGTAGGTGCTCAATTGCATTCCATATGACCGTGTCATTAAATGTGGGGCAGTGTGAACGTAGATCCCTGAAGGTAGTATTTATATACCGTCAATCTTTTGCGTATGATGCTGTTCAATTGCGGCACCGGCAACTGCAACTCTGTTTAGTATGATTAGAGGACTGCCGTTATTAAACGTCGACCCGTTGTAATCAGAGAACGATAGTCAATCGAATGACCGAGGGCCGAAAAACTTTGAGGAAAGTGATACATACGAGTACCAAGTATGCAGTACCTCCCCAAGATGACTACGAATTGTTTTAGCCCCGTCAATCAGATGGTCCATTCACCCGTGCTGTGTTGTTGATTTGATTTGCATCCAAGGATTGGAGCCCAAATTCCAATCAGAAAAAGACACTCAAGTACACTGTTCACGATATCTCGATTCGGCTTGTTCATCATAGAACGGAGAGGTACCGAGATGACGGCTGCTACAGCAATTGATCCCAAAATATCGCATACTTTGTAGGATATACGCATATAAGTACCAATTGAAGACACGGATTGTAGCTTTTGAGATGATGGTGGTTGCTGATACAGTCACGTAACTCGGAAGACTTGCCCTTCTTGGAAATGTTATGGTTTGTTTGGTTTTGCCAGCCATTTGATACACATCAGACGCGCATTGGGCGTTGCAGTCGCGCGGTGATAAACGGTCTCTTAATGACGCCGCTCCAATTTATTTAAAGTCAACGTCGATGTCGCGACGCGCCTCGGTATGAATTCATGTTCGACGATTGAATTGGATAGGTATCTCTGTACATATTACTCTATAGCACCTTCTTATGTAAAACAGAAGCGACAGAACGCCTCGAATCCATAAGTAAAATGACTTCATGCAGGTTGAGTCTCAATCTCCTTAAAGTCTCCTCAATCAATATCTAACTGTGTCATAAGATACTTGCAACATCACATTATCACTAATATGTAACATCCTAAAGCTCTCTGAAGGTCTTCTCAAGCTACTGGCCGTAACGAAGCAGCCTTTCAATAATCATAAAATTACAAGACCTACACGAAAGACGGCGTCGTCAGCATCGACCCTTGAATACTACTCGTGTAAAGCAAAAAAGTCCCTGAGCAATGTTCGCGTATGTATAGAATTATCAGAAGCCCTAGCTAGGGTCGCGTGCCCTTTTTAATGAAAACATTGTCGAGAAGGAGCAAGGAACTTCGGTTCTACCAGAACCTAGACACAAGGAAGCTACATCACATGTTTCCGTGAACCATGTCATTGACGTTTTTTATTAAGTGCTAAAGAGCCCTGTGCCCAATATTAATGCCCACGCCCAAGAGCAAGGAGAGTTTACGCGTCGAATTTAATAAATGCAGGGACATTTTTGCCGAGAGCGACTGCCAGCGGAGTCAATAGTTCCCCACATTCACCAAGCAAAAAAGGAGCTTGCACAGTTCTCTCATCGTTCTTAAATAAGAACGAAAAGAAGCAAGGCAGAGTGAAAAAAGTGTGGGGTAGGAATAACTTACCAGACAAGCACGCGGGAACTTTTGTATGCGCCACCGACAAAATTGTAAGTAACTTTTACATGCACCCGTATAGCATTCACTCACCTCTTCAACCTCCGCTCAAATGCCCCGGGCCTGAGCGGTGCGCTTGCACTATTTTCGATCCTCTTTTCTTCAGGAGAATGTTTTAGAAAAGCTATGAATTTCTTGCCCCTCTCTAGTGATGTGACAAATCTGAGAAAAACAGTACATGATGAGAATGAACGAAGGAATATGGTTGATAAGAAAGAAAGTCCGTAGAGAAGGCAAATGTACATAAAGATAAAGAAAAGGAGGTATTTTGCGGCAGGGGTATGATGCGACTTGGTCATAATGATGTTGTACAGAAGATAATTCGAATGCTGCTGCGGACAGGTCGTTGGAGTGAGGCTGGGAGACGAAGGACAGGAACGGCGAAAACCCAGAAGTATGAACACGAAAGGGAAGGAAAAAAGAGCGTTGAGGATGAGAAAATTGGTTGGTCGTAAATGATCGTTGAAAGAATGTGATGCAAAATCGACAGAAGCAGAAGCGTAAATTTCACTGGTGTCACCGGTCGTAGAAAATCTCTGTTGCAGCTTTTGCTGCTATAGGACATCTTGCGCGCTCGTCATCTGTAACACCAGGTATTTCGCCGTTCCTAGCAAGATGGTGCCAGTAGATGACGTTACCTGCTTTGAGAGTTGGCGGTAGGATAGGCTCTTTTTGATCCGCGGGATAAAAGGAAGGACTCATGAGTGGGCTTTCCGCACCTGGAGACTCAAGCGAGGGTGAGCGAGGGGATAATGGATAGTAGTGAGATTGGACAGGCATGACAGGCGGTGGGGAACGCGAAGAAGGAGAATGAACGCGAGCACGCTGTTTGGAAAGAAAACAAAAAAATTAGATTACCCAAATGTATTGCAACGGTTATAGCTATGCCTACCGAGGACGCGTCCAAATCGGCAGTGAAATGTCTAGGCGAGTTGTACACGGGGTTGGCGAATTCCAAAGGCGGAGTTGGGAGATAGTCGGAACGAGCGACCGGCGGGGATGCAGCGCGTGGTTGGGAGAACGGCTGACTGTAATAAGGATTCGGACTGAACGGCGGCGATGGGTACGCCAAGTTCTGAGGATTCGGCATTACTGGTGGTTGGGGTGAAGCGAAAACAGGCGGGTCAAAAGGTACCACGCCAGGCTCGTCCTGAATGTAATGTCGTTCCGTTCCAATGACTTCGGAAGAATGGAAGACAAAACGATGGCCATTTGTTGCGCGATTTGTCGCGCTTATTGAAGATGTACACCTAGTACACTGAACGAAGGTGGTGAGAAAAACGCGTAGCAATAAGAAAAGAGACACACAGGAACGACAATCATGTAACCAATGGTGGTTCCACAAGTATGGCAACAAAGAGATTGTGTCAGACATTCGCATGTCCTGCCTGAGGGTTTATGAGAGGACGGGGGCCGAAGAACCTCTGGACTGGAAGTATATGCTGAACAATTTACAGGCAGAGCATCGGAGGAAAAGAGAGAAACATTTGGCCTAAGAAGAAGAACGGCCTGGTAAAGTGAGTGAAAAGTAAGAATGAGAAGAAAAAGAGGGAAAACCTTCATTCCACGGTTTGTGAGGAAGGAGTCGCATGTCTTGCAGTCAAGAATCCAAACTTTGTGTGCAATGGGAGTATGGGAGGGATATGGATTTGGCGGGAAGAGATGGAGCTGACTGGGGAGATAGGTGAAATGAGTGAAGGAGTCTGGCATGGTCGCTGAGCCATTTTCTGCAGGTTATCTCGCTTTAATACTCAGATCTCCCGATCTCCCCTTCCAAATGGGTTCTGTCCAAGAGAGACCCTTACATATCCCGGGGACCTGCTGACCTAATTATTTCCATCTCATCTCATGTCCACCAGCAACAATATCGCCTTTCTCACTCGCTCGCACAACGCCATCGCCGCAAAGAAAAAGGCTAGGAGAGAACAAGTCAAGGAAGTCCTTTTTGACGATGATGCTCGTCGGTCCGTCTTTTTATCCTCTTTTTTTCTTTTCATTATTCACCTCCACACAGTGAATTTCTGACCGGCTTTCACAAGCGAAAGGTTGCAAAGGCAGATGCTGCTCGTAGTAAAGCAAAAGAGAGAGAAAAGCAAGAGAGATTAGAAGCTCGTCGCGAGGTTAGTGCTCTATTTATTCTTTCTAATCGCGTTCTTACGCCTATTTCAGCAAAGGCGCATGCTCAGAGAACAAGCCGCTGAAAATGCTGCTCAAGTTGAAGCTGCATACGGGGCTGTTACAGGTCGGTTGATCATCTTTTCTTGTCTCTGTATCTATCCGTGTCTGATATGTTGCAGATGATCGGGACGAAGAAGATGAATGGGATGGCATTGGTACCTCCAATCAAGCCGCTACGGAGCGCGATGACGAGTACGAAGATGAAGAAGTTCTAGCTACCGTGACGGTCGTTGAGGACTTTGATCCCGACACCATCATTCACGGCCCTGCAAAGGCAGATCAAGTGGCCAACAATTTTCCCTCATCATCCGCACCTCCACTCTCAGATACCAAATCCAAACCCCTTGCAACAAAAAAGGCCGTACTAAAAAAGCATCGAACCAAGGAAAAGAAAATTCGCTATCAAACAAAAGACGCACGTCGCAGAGAACAGACCAAGCAACACGCCAGACGGACAGAGAAGGCTGAGTTGGCAGGCGGGAAGGCGTCAAGAAAATCTAAAACCGCAGGCGGGAAGAAAAGACATGGATCTAAACGTTGACCACGGTCCTCAAATGCAACGCGACCTCCGGTTTCAAGTGTCAATATTCAATGATAACGCTTTTTAAAAAATCTCGGGCAAACACTTACTGGAGAAACGCCAAATACCTCCCATCTCCTAGGATGATTCACTTGTTCGCAAATCACCGTGACACCTTTTTTGGACAGACATATCCAAGAGGGCCAACGGACAGGAGAAAAAACAGACAGTGTTGGACCGGATGTATTTCTCTTGGATGACTAGTTGTACACGCAGTACGTATCCGTGCAGTTGTTCATACTCTGCTCACACCTTTCTGCCCGTCACGTTGTGTCAGTCACTTGTCAGAATCCTTTCGAAAAAACGACTTCGCGCGACAATCCTATGATTATCCTTTTACACGTCTTCCTATTTTTATTTTTCTCGCGGGGTATGCAGTTATAAGAAGACTACCTTTCCCCATTTTCGTGACTCTGACCAAGTGAGATTTGTGCTCAGTTATTTAGCGATCGTGAGGATGGGAAAGATATGTTTAACTCTCAAGCCACGCTGATAAGCCCCGATGGAAGCTTCTACCAAAAAGTTTTTCGCTCAGTGTTTACATGCCATGGGTCTTCGCCGTCGGAGTTGTCCATATAAATGGATTATTCCGTACTTACGCGACTCCGCCGCTGTCCTGTGTGCTCCGTTCGAACTCAATGCGGGCCAAAGCCCATGACCATGTTGCGCCCTCCTTCGCTTACTTTTCTATCGATGTGTTGCACTTGGTCAAGCTTGCTTGGTTATGTTGCAATTCCGTGTGTTGAGCACTCTGTACGAGTGGTGATCTCCTTCGTTTACTCCAAGGAGGTGGACGTCCCTCACCCGACTTGCTCCTCCCCGACGCCGCACTGAATCGAACACATAAATTTCGCAATTACATAAGGACTTGGTGGCGCATATCGAAATCCACTAACACTATAGGATCCAGCTTTTTCATCTGCCCATACGGTGCTATGGTATTCAGCTGAGATATACCATGCATAGGGGAAGATATGGTGCGCCGCGTATGGGTACTGTGCGGTTGCGATTTGTTTTCAGTCTTGCGCAGCAAGAGTATATGTGCTATCGTTATACGTTTCTAGTGTCTGACGACCTGCAAAGGTAGGTGTGAGAAACATACTCTCCTTCTCACTCTGAGTCCCAAAAAAAATTATGGCACAGGTAAAATATGCGGCACCGAGTCCAATTTACCCGACATCAAGAAGCTCTTCCTCGGCCGCCTGCCACGAACATGCACACACCCATACATTTCAACGCTCTGTGGACCTACAACTTTCCCAGTCACTTCTACAAAATACTTTAGGCCACGGTTCAAACCGAAGTTACCCACGTCCCACTGTGTTATTTTGTCATCCATGCTCGCGGGAAGGTATCCCGAGTGTGAGCATTGTAGTTGAGGGGTATACCCAAGCTTTTCATTTTGATTGTATGATAACGAACAACAAGCACAAATCCTAGTGGATTGCCCGTGAAAATATGAACCCCAGGGGATAACACGATCACAGGGGGCAATGGAAGCATTGGCAGATCACTGTATCTTTTTCCAGGGTTAGTCTAGTCCGAAGGAGGAAAGCAGGTGTGAGGTATAACCACTGTCACTCTATTTTATCATATTGGCGTACATACTACTAAACAGTGAAGAAACCCTGTCCTGGTCGTACACCAAAAGCACATTCACAACGAACAGGCCAGTTTACATATGAATGGAGGAGCCATCACGTAAGTACAACTTACGGATCTTTGACAGACATGACCATGACAAGCAGCTTCAGCGACAACTTGAACCCCATCTGCTCTCGCCGGCGAATAAAACTTGAAATACAAATGGCATTATTATCAACTTGCGATAAAATGTCTGCATGAGTTTATTATCGACCACGTTAGATTCTGTCCGAACGTCCCACATCAAGTCCTCGTGCACCTCCCTTGGAACTGAGGGGTCTCCGGCTAAGCTGATCAAGATGTGTAAATAGAATGAATGAATGAATGCATTGACCCATGCCACTCAGATCTGAACGAATGGTCTTGTTTCTCGAGGAACAAACTTGGATTTAGACTCGGAGACGTACAATGCCGGAAAATAATTACTTGCTCAATTAGCTCTGTTTAGCGCATTCGTTTGATCCAAGTGCGTCGCACATCACACATTTTGATACATATACATGATATTTACTCTAGTAGCGTATACTAGACCCAACTTTTTCGGACCGTCCGAAGGCTCGAACAAAACAGACCAAAATTACTTCGTAGTCTAAACACCAGAAGAGTGGCGGTTTGATTCCGTCCGACTTTCGACTTGTACAGAACTAAAAAGACCACTACATACCGCCAACCCCAAAAGCAAAAGCCGAAGGAGAAACAATAGAGTCCATAAATCCAGTGCTATATCATTCGCACAGACGGAGATAGTTACCGCCAATGGGTTAAATCGAGGTCTAGTGCCTTTATTTAAGCCAAGGATGGCGCATAGAGGGACAGTGTTCAAAATCGAAAGACCCTTTAAAAGTACGTACTATGTTTCCGACATGTTGTATGCAACTTTTTCCACATGAGCAATTGCTGTAACTCCAATGATTAATTGGCAGGCCTAATCCATATAGGATGATCACGATCGATCTTCTGCTTAATATCGGGCCGAGTGAAAAGGAATTGTGGGCGCTTGTAGGTTCCCTGATTGTTTCTTCTAAACTGTTATAGGCTAGATTTACCACAAGGAAAAAGTAGTCCAGTTTCCCGCGATGTCGCTGACGTATTGGGAGCAGCCTAAATCAGTGCTTTCAGGTTTCTAAATGGCTCAAAAACATAACATAATCATCAGAAAGAATTTTCAGAATGCTAGTTCGCGACTGAATTAAATTAGTAAACATTTCGAGCCTAAAAGATGGATGGATTCAAATCGTACAAAATCAAAGTCTATGTATATGCATCTGTTTTCTCAAACTTTTCTGACTTCTTTCACAAGCCTTGCTCTCTATACAGTGAAAATCCCGCGGCTACTTAGCGATATGGGGTACGGGGCGCGCTTGAGGACGGGGAGAAATATGCGCCGCGATCTTGAGAGTGAATGGTACGTCTGTTCCGTCACCCTACAAAATGGTTAAATTAGTGGGAATCTGCGATTATGAAGGAGATTTCAGTTTCTTGCACTTACAAAAATGGCAGTTGGGAATCCTGGGTCAAAATCAACCACGCTCTCCAAGTACTTGATATGTTCGTCGGTGAGAGAAAGGCTGAGCGCCTCGACGTTCGCGAGAAGGTGCTCAATTTTACGCCCTCCGACGATGGGAAAGACATAGGTAGTCTTGTGCATGAGATAGGCAATAGCAACTTGAGGTTTAAAAAAGGATTTGAGAGATGTTTACCATAATGATTTGAAGGATCATACCTGATGTTATGTGCTTTGCGCCAATCTCTGCACCCACTTTCTCGAGGGCTCTGGAAACGAGTTTTTCTTTCTCGTTTCGCTCCCAGCGACTGTCAACAAAAGTGCGTCCCTTTTCACCCGATTGACGACGCGC
>Ga0247779_1000669_pt1 | contig 19478 bp, 12 predicted proteins | sample UWRJL221509R5_FD_179925 | JGI IMG/M metagenome (GOLD analysis project Ga0247779, IMG submission 179925) | Plant litter microbial communities from Arlington Agricultural Research Station in Wisconsin, United States - UWRJ-L221-509R-5 | ecosystem: Environmental > Terrestrial > Plant litter >... | reverse complement strand
ACCCCTCTTCTCGCTGCAATAGCTTCTCAGAACGGAGGCAACCTCGCGCTGGTCATCACACTCCTTGATCTAGGCGCAGACCCAAACGCATTCAGTCCACCACCCATTCAAGACAGGAAGTACTTTTATTTGAATGAGGTGGAAAAAAGTCATCGACTTCGCACGCCTTTGATGCTCGCAGCTCACTTAGGGTCGTTACCTATCGTCAAAGTTCTGATGGAACCACCTTATAATGCGAATGACGCACTAGTTGCGCCCGATGGACAAATCGCATTACGACTGGCAGTCGCTGCCGGCCATCGACATATCGTTGAATACCTCCCAGCACGACGTGCCGGAGGGTGGGTGCGGTTCAGAGTCCATCATGCAAAAGCCATCAAGCGGATTTCCGATGCGCTCTTGGGTATCTTCGAATTTTTTAAATTCGTCCTATGGCATGTACCAAAATTCTTCTTATGGTCAATTCCAAAGCATGTCATTGTTCGGCCCGTGGTGAAGAGTGCAAAATGGTGCTGGGAGAGGAAAGGGAAATTTGGTGGGTGGTGCAAGAAGCAAATCACTGCCCTCCCTGGGAGAGTTAAGAGAGGATTGAAAAAGACATGGGTATTCGGGACACAGACATTGCCGAAGGCGGTGAAAGACACAGTGATATGGATTTGGGAATTCTTTACGAAAAAGGTTCCAAAGGCGATTGCGGTCCTCTTCAAGTGGATTTGGCGCGGTATCACATCCATTGCTCGAGGAATTTATTCTGTTGCCGTCAAGTTCCTTTCCTTGCTGCACACCACCTTCGTTGCCATCATTTCCTTCCTCCGCTCAGTTACTCTCAAAGACATTCTAACGGGCATCACTACGCTACTTCGTGCCGTTTTTATCAGCCTTCCGAGTACAGTGCTTGACTGGATTCAACAATTCGGCGAGGTATCATGTAAGGTCCTGACCGCCCTTTTTGGCGGATTGGGTGAGTTGATATGGCTTGTCGGGTATGGGCTGTACGAAATTGCACGGTATCTTCCCCTCATGTTGATTCAGATCTTAAAAAGCTTGGTAGGGTCTATCGGGAAAGGGTTCCATGAAATATGGATCTGGATTAGCCCTAAGGCTTAATTGTAATACTACCCCCTGCTTTGACTTATTTTATTCATTCCACTCCCTCCTTGTATATTTCCTCTTGTATCAACAATGCGTAAATGACTGACGGTCAAGAAGGATTTCGATTATATAGCCATGTATAATATATATAATTTCACATGAGGCCTTATTAACTTCTACTGACACTCCGGAGTCATACTGCGGGTTTGTACACATTCAATCAGATACCAAGTTTATGACCTCTGCATGTGTACTGTTGTTAATAGACTGAGCGTCCGATTTCATCTTCTTTGTCTTTGGCGTTGAACCTGTTTCTTTTCTTTTTCTCTTCTTTTCTTGTATCATCTGGATTTCAATCTAGTGGGACGTTATGTAACTGATGCAATTGCAATGTTAATTTAGACACCAACTTACAAGAAGCGCAGAAATACGAAAGTCGTCGTCCCCCTCGCTCTCAGTATCTTCTTTCTCTACAGCTTTTGTGGGTGATAGATCGTTGTGAATATGGCTCTGATCACTCCGAACCGTATTGCTTGATCTTTGGTGAGAAGCTTTCTTGCTAACCAAGGTTCTGGGAGTCTCGATCCCATCCGAATTAATTGTCTCACGTGTCGACCTAGACGGCTCAGAACTAGTAAAACAGCCTGGGAAGAGATTAGTTATACATAAGTGAGATAGGTCTACTAAAACGCACTATGTGAAGGTCTGTAGTTGAACGTGAATGTGACGAGTAATTCAGCGACATCGCACGATGCCCACAAAATATCTGCTTCGTCGACAGGTCCTTTGTCCACCTGTTCACCAAAGCTATCCCTTCTATTTAGTGACACTAATTTGCAGCCAAAGAAAGTCTGATACCTGATTTGGTGAGACATCTTAACGGACTGCTCGTGTACCTTTTCCAACTCAGGGATCACAAAATCTTCTTCAGGCGGCTCATCGAGAGGTATTTTTTGTTTGTGTCTGGGATTCTTTCGGTGGACTCGTAGATTAGTTACCCGATGAACTTCAAGTATTATTTTTCCGAGATCCCGGCTTGAATTTGAGGTGTGGCTAACATCAAGAAAGCTTTCGTCGTCTAAATGGGGAGTCTGTAGAACTCATTGCTCAAAAGAGTCTTAATAATGGAATGGAAATACCTGTAGTTTGCATCGGAGAAAACATGAATGGTCGTTCTGTTGTCTTCGATGTTTGAACAGACTTAAAGCAGTCTGTGGCACTCTCTGTTCCTCGATACCAAGTTCGTCCAACTGCGCTCCCATCCAGATGCACAGTGACTTGGCAGGGATTCCTGTTTGAACACTTCTCGAAATATACTGCGAATTGCTATGGCATACTCCATTTTTCACAGAATAATCTACGTGATGAATTGAACGCTTACCTTACCCGTCTCAGACGGGATACAACATTTAACAGCTTTGGTTTTCCTGTCGACATCAATTTCACTACAGCTCAATTTTCTCCCGTCGACCTCAATCCACGCCCTAAACTTGTTGTATTCCAATACGTCCATGTCAAATTGTGTTGAGATATTAGACATAAATTGCTGGTCCCGTTGACATTGGTGAGTGAATGAACGAGATAAATTCAAGTTCCTCGCAATGAAAGAGATTATAATCATATTCACACGGTCCGTACTGGGCGGCGGTACTTCCCACACAGTGGACCATGGATAACTTTTGCACAAGTTTACAGAATGAATAATGATGAATATGATCGTCTATAAAGCTGAGATATATGTTGAATCGTCCTGATAGTTGGACACCTAAGGTTGTAGGCGTGGTGTTTATTAATTATTAATTATTGATGTTCGTTGAACGTTAAGCGCCTGCACAGCTTTTGATGGTGACATTTGAAAAAGAAATCATGGCCGACCATGTTCGCTCTACCCATACATACTACAGAAATGGAGCCCCCAAAATTTCTGAGGTGTTCAAGACTCGAAAGACATCAGTCCAGAGCAGTGGAGGGAATTCTTCTAGAAGGTGTTGGCGCACATGGAGAGAAAGTACGACGATGGTCGCTGTGATTACGTCGCCATCGCTTGAGAGGCGAGGTACCACAATATGGCAGAAGAGCGCCTGAGCAAGTTTGAAAAGTTCGAGAGCACACGAGTAATAAGGAAGAAGTTCCTAGGAGAAAGAGATTAATTAGATACCAGCATTACTAACCACTCTGCAATGATATGACGAATCTTCTACAAAATCAAGAGATGGCACGGTACCACTGAATAGACAGAGAATTTCTCATACTTGGTAGAAACAGCAACCCATGACATAAAAGTACACAATACAAACATACAATTACATACATATAGTTTGACCTAGAGAAATTGATTTGTTGTGTGTTAACGATGCTGATGTTGATGGTGGTACAGAGAGCAAATAGGAATAGAGATAGAAAAGAAAGAGACTGTGCGATGATTTTTGTACATATTTGCAATGGATGAATGAACGAATGAAAAACACAAGAAAAAATGAAGAAAACACATAACAGAAAATTGGGTGAAGTGACTGACAGCGAGAAAGAAAAAAAAATGAAAGAAAAACCAAGTAACGCCTATACAAAAAAGAATGAAAAGATCGGGAAAAAAGAGGTCAGAACCATCCTTCGCCGGGCCCGTCGACGAACCACATCTTATTTGCTCCATTAATTTTCCATTCGACAACAGCACCTCCTCCCCTTTCTCTCGGGACCTCATTGTCGTCTCCCCAACCACCCTGCTCAGAGGACACATCATCCTGTGGCGTAACAACTCCCAGCACATACATTCTTTCGCCGCTCGGATCGAAGCACATCCCCGCAATATCCAGATCAGGTCGATAATACACCTTGCCGTATGCAGAGAGCCTCCGACGCTGCGCCTCTTCGTGTTTCTTCAAAGCTTTGGGGCTCATTTCATTGTTGGTAGAATCAATGTCGAAGTCTGCACTAGAGTAAGCTGGGTATCGGTATAATGATGATGAAGACGATGACGAATCCTGGTGGTTATTCCTGGACATTGTTCCAAGAACAGGAGGCGGAGAAGGCGGTGGGAAAGGAGATGGGAATCTAGTCGAGTAAATGTTGGCTGCTTCACCATCAATCATATCATCGACCCTGCCCGCATCGTCAGGCTCGTCTACGTCCATCATATCATCATCATCAATTTCTTGTTCATCGGTTGCGGCATCCTCCATATCCCACCTCATCATCACTTCTTCGCTCGCCTGGTTATTCATCCTCCTCATACGCGCCATACGCTCGAGCAACATTTGTCTCAAGCCATTGGGGTTGCTAGTACTACTGGCGGCGGTGGCAGCGGTGGCAGTTGTACCTTCACCAGACGACGATCCCACCCGACTCCGAATCCCATGACCAGCAAGGACAGTTCTCAGCCCACTTTCTTCTTCAGGGTCTCCAAGGTCAGGGAGGACCACGACCTCCCCTTCTTCTTCCTCAGCAATTTCATACTCATTCCGAGTACGATCTAGCCTATTCCTCCTTTCCCTCCTCCTTCGCCTCCTTTCTGCCCTCGATTCGCTTAAGATTCTCTCGATGTCAGCATCCATCCTTGCATTCCTCTCCCTTCTCTCCATCTCCTCCCTCTCGACCTCTTCGCGCGGCCGCATTGCATTGGCACGCTCACGCTCCCTCTCTCGCCTGCGACCATGGTCCAGAATGCGCTGAATTTGAGCGTCTAGCTCTTCTCTTGTTCGAGTAGTAGCAGTGCGCGGGGTGTTTGACGCCGAGCTAGACACGGAAGCAGCACTCGTATTGTTGTTGCTAACAGTTGCCCTATTGTCATTTGCGGTTCTCAGTGGCGGCAAATCGTTAATGATTGTCCACCGAGTCATAACATCCTCTTGGTCTTGCTGTTGCCGATATCTCCTCATCCTCTCCTCCAAAAGGCTTCTGGTAGTCACCCCAGACGTGGAGGATGAGGCTGAAGGTATCGAAGCTGGGGCAGTCGTCGCACGAGGAAGGGCAGGGTTTGAAGACGTAGCCGACGGAGGATCGCTCGAAGAAGTAGCAACAACCCCTGGTATAGGCAAAGAAGCACCACCAAGTGTCCTCCAGGTCGAGTCACCGATACTAGCTGGAGGAGAATATGATGCTCGCCTCTGTATCATTCCTTCAATCGTTCTCGTTGTGTCGGTCGCCGAAGATGAACTATCTGCAGTCGCTAATGAAGTCGAACTACCTTCAGCTCCTTCCAACCTCTCCAGGATTCCCTCCAGCCCTCTACTCGCATCCTCAATCGCATCACGCACGTTATCCAGCGAAGCCCTCAGCGCCTGGTTCCTGCGCAAATCTATCTGTTCTTCTCGACGAATTGATTCTGCGGCCCTTATTCTGGGTCTGAGGCGTTCGGAAGGAATGAATGAGGTTGCAGTGGGGTTCATGGATGGTGAACTTGGAGCAGTCAACGACCAGCGCAGAGGAGATGGCACAGCTGCAGGCGCTACGGTCACCCTGACCTCGTCTTCTTCCAAATCTTCTTCCTCGCCTGCAGAACCAAGTCCTGACCCACGCACATTTGATATCGGGGGTTCGACCGCCATCTCAGAATTAGCGCTCGTGACCATAGGGGGGCTACCTGATCTCGCTCGCGTGGTCATTGACAGCCTTGACCGACTTCCTTCTCCTGATCGTAAAGGGTTGCTAAAACCAGGAACATAGAATTGATATTCATCCTCTTCAGGACCTGCAGTCACTCGAGGGACAACACTGGTTCGACTCGACAACGATGATGCTGAATTAGTCCCACCGTGGCGGAGAGTAGGGACTCTTATGACATCTTCTGTCTCGAACGTTCTCGCATCTACAACATGGACCAGGGAGGTATGCTATGGAGGACAGAGAACCAGTATCAGCATCCTAGTGAAATTCAAGTACATATGCAAAGAGGAAGAAAATGACGAAAGCAACTTCACGGCCCAAGATCAAAAAAAGGGGGAATGAAAGAATGACTCACTTCCGTAAAAGCCAATACTTCTTTTCCTTTACTCTTTCCAAACTTAACGCTCCTCACACACCACCCAGGGGCTTTGTTCCCCCTCGGCCACTCCCATGGATCCTCGAACACCGATATCCATCCCGACGCAGCTCCATATTCACTGCTCTCATCGAGCGCGCCAAAATCCCTTCCATCTTCCTCTCGCCAACCCCCAGGAACACCCCTCATCTTATCCGTCTCCCACACCCTCATGGGTCTCCCCAAATACCTCACATCCCACACAGCCACTACCCCTTCCTGCCCACCAACGGCGAATTTAGTCCCATCTCCATCACTGAACGCAGTAGAGAACGAGGCTGCAAGCGTACCAGCAACACCTCCAGTCCCAGGGCCGGTGTACCCGTATATACTGGATGCGTAGCTGTAGCTGTACGAGTATGAGTACGAAGGGTGGGGTGGGAAGGAAAGCGATGTATATCTCGAATTAGCAGAACCGTATGGTGAATGTTCATAGGCTGCGGGTGACCTTGGAGAATTGGGGCTATATGCAGGGGCTGGAGGCGAAGAATCACGAGACCTGGAAGATGCAGCGGCGGCGGATGCTGCTGCCGCACGTTCATAAGCATTGATCAAGCCACTCATATCTGGTGCTGGAAGCTCCAGTTGCATCCCTCCTTGTCCGCTATCCCCAGACCCACTACCACCGCTAGACGCACTACCGAATCCCCTTCTCCATGGATTAGCCGTTGAAGATGAGCCATTCCCAAGGCTGTTGTTCGTGATAGATTCGAAGGTCACCTCAGCGCCGCCCTTGATCCTATGCAAATAAATCCTCCTCGAATCTCCTACAGAAAGCAAGGTACGCCCGTCCGGTGATATGGAGGCTTGGGTATGATGATTCAACGACAACGTAAGAGCAAAAATAGTTACAGAGACTCACAATGATTGATGGGTTCACCCAATCTCACTTCCCCGACATCGGTCAATGACCTCCCGCCTCTCGTGCTCACCCCGCTCCCTCCTCCGCCGGAGCCACCAACCCTAATGGGAACGTCATAAAACCGTACGCTGCCATCGTTATTACTTATAGCAACCCTCGGCTCGAGGCTGCTCTCGTTGGATCTAGTCAGGTTCATCGCAGTCGTCGTCGTAAGAGGAGTTAATAAAACAGAGTTATTAATGGACCCGGTGAGCTTGTCTTCGAATTCCCAGAGACGCGTGCGTTTCCTTGGTTGCTGCTGAATTCTCCCGGACGAACGTTTCAGCGAAGAAGGACAAGGATCGGCTGAGGAAGGCGAAGATGTATAGTAGCTCAAATAAATCTCTCGTTCCTGCCCACCAGCAGCGATGAGTGTGTCTCCATTGTCCCCTATTGGAAGGTAGGAGAGTGTATTCGGGGTAAAGCTCAAGTGGCTAAGCATACGTGAAGGCTAGCATATAAGTTAATATATGTTCAAAAAGACGGAGAATTGGTTTGAATGGATAAAACACCATTAATAGCGCCACTCTGCGGCGTTAGATGGCACACTGTGAAGACGATAGAAAGAGTGAACAGACACTCACAGCGCCATAAGCATGCAGATCCTGTTCCACGATCCCATTCTGCACAACGTAGTTGACGATCCCTGGCTCATGGGGAGCGATAATGAGGTCTCTTAGTTGTCTGTCCCATTGTCAGCTATCGAATCAAACTAAAACGTTACGACTACTCACACATGAGAGATCGTAGGCTTCGCAGGCGCAATTGCAAACGGCAATCTCGATTCGAGCATCTTGGTGCTGTTCCCTCCCACTCCCGCCCCTATCCTCGTTGCTGACGCTGACGATCCCAATCCTTGGTCTCGAGCCATCGATGCTAGTCGTTACGTGCTTGACCAATGATTATGGTGGTGTGAGAACAAGGAAAAACCGAGCCCGGACGTGAGTCAACGACTCCAAACCGGTGCAGAATACTAGAAACCACAGCACGATCCGAGACCTGTCCCAGTTATCCAGTCAGCCCCTCCCAATTGCCGAGAAATACCTTACCGAGACCTAAATCGGGCCTATCAGTCTCGTAATTTGTCCTGTCCGAGTCCAGCGTGCAGCAAATATGATTCGTGAAGAAAGAAGGATTCCGGAGATGATGGAATTGTCAATGCCCGCAGCCAGCCGTAGCCCCCGTAGCGGAGTTTGCCGACTTTTGCGTCACGTTCACTTCGACGGCGATGCATATGGTTCAGAATACTCGGCAGAATTGGATGGCCACAACGTAGAACACATTGAACATGATTTAAAAATTCACAGAAGAACAGCTCTGTAGACTTAAATTTGCAACTCCTGAAGCTTTTGCACACCGTTATGTGCAACGTTGCACGTGGTGGTATTCTGCGGTTTACTGGAGACATCCAACAATTTTACCGACTCCACACACCGAATGAACGGAAACGGAGTCGGATACCCATGACCTTCAGCATCCATGCCGTGCATGTCCATAATATTTCACGCCACAGCACAAAATGCCACACCGAATCAGCTCCCGACTAGATGGGAGTGCGGGCACATACCCCGAATAACATCGAACTCCCACAATGCGCAGAGCAAACATCAAATACACGAACCCGGGACGAAGGTCGACAATCTTGTTGATCCGGACCACATGGCCGGTTGGATGCGACCGTGAGGTAGTAACAGAAATAGACGCTGAAGCAGAGAAAATCGATGTATACCGTTAGCGAATGTATCATTGTGCACAAGAATGTGCGGAGCGTTAAGTATAGGCTTCCTCCATTATTGAATAAGTTGACAGCAAAATTATGGGAGATATAATCTTTCGAAAAAAAAAGACAGTGCGGAGCAGGTTACAGCCTAAATCATAAAGAAACAAAAATCTACGGTATCGTTATAAGGCCCAAAATCATTCTCGGCAATATAAGACTAGGGTTTGTCTTTGCCAATGATAAATCTTGCTTCGAGATAACGTCGAACTCTGTGGAAATACGAACACCAGATTTTTTACCATCCGGACTTCAGCTTCAAATCAGAATCTCCAGCATTCTCCCTTCCGGAACTATAGCAGAGGTACGATGAAGAATAGCGTATATCCGGATTCTTTGGAGGGGTAAAACAAAGTATTTATCATAATTTGCCCTTGAGCGCTGAATATAGATGTTTCGACGACTTATGGGCCTAGTAACGGATCGCGCCACATATTCCATGTTGTAAACCAGACTGGGTCAATAGCCTTTTGGCGCGCATTGATGTTAGTCTACAATTAGGTTGGGAACGTGATCGACAAAGGATAAAGACAACTCAGGAAGTAGGACAACCAGACGACGACACAATATACAGTGCTACCAAGACGAATCTGACCAAAGTAATCTTATGCTTGTGTAGTCTCTTTCTTTTTTTTCCGAAGCAAAAAAGGCCCCACTGGCCATGGCATAGATTAGCTTTTTTTTTTTGCGTTCTTTCAGAAGCCGAGCATTCACAGTTGGTTGGAATGCTATATTTTATTCAATAGAAACAGTACCGAAATTAAACACGGAGGTCTCCGGATAGGATGGGAAAACCTTTAATACCCTCTTTCCAACTCATATCGCGCGTTGATTGCGAATAAATCGTGGCGAGTAATGCTTAGAAAGTCGGAGAGGTCATATCAAGGTCGTGCCTAGATACGGACCGTTATTTCACTTATTGAGCTAATATGTGTTTTTTTAATCCTCATTCCTACAGCATTGCATATCGTTGCATAGCTATTCGGGCTCGGCTTCGACGTATTAATCTCCTTCTGAGCATAATATATGTCAGCTATCCGCTGAACACCTCAGCGCTATCAACTCGGCGATGTGAAAGATGACCGAATCGGGCTTACGATGAGCACCGGTCTGCCAAGAGGAACATTAGGCGGTCAACCATATTTAAACGCTCCTTGTCGAGCGCAAAAAGTTCTTCAAAGAATACTTATACTCACAAGTTGAAAATGACTTACTCGATCCTCCTCCTTGGTGCAACGGGAGCTATAGGAAGCAAGATCGCAGCAAAACTCGCCAAATACCAGAGTCAACTAAAGCGTGTCGCGTTCCTCACGCCATTGGGCAGAATCAGCCCTGACAAAGAGTCCAAGTACCTGTCGGTTCCTATACCTCGCGTCACCGGCCATTACGACGACCCAGCGACATATAAAGGCTTTGACATTGTGATTTTTGCCCTTGCGCATTCGCTATCTCTTCAGCAGGTCAAATATTTCGACGCGGCATTTACAGCGGGCGTCAAACACATTTATCCCACGGAATGTGAGTAGTAATACTATCGTGTCCCTGGGAATAATTTAGTTGACCCAATCTTGTAGTCGGTTTCGACCTCACTAACGAGCTAGTAATTCGTGAACCCTCCTTCTCTCACAAAATACAAGCCCGCAAGTATCTCGAGGAGAAGGTCGCCAAAGATGAGACGTTGGGATATAGCTACCTAATGAATGGGTTGTTTAGCGAGTTCATGCTCGACTACAACATCCTGGGGCTGTCGAAAGACAAGAAGTCTGCCCAGTTCCTGGGAACATCCGATGCTTTACTTACGACAACGCCCACGGAAGAGTGAGTCTACCTAAATTCAGAGATAAAAATGAAAAAAGACTTATATGTTGTCCTGTTTAGCATTGCCGAATTCTTAGTACTATCACTTCTCCCAACACACCTCAAGTCACTCGACGAACATCGCGAGCTTCGAGCCACCGGGTCTACATTGCCCGTTTCCGAATACTTCGACACCGTAGCTCGATTCCTTGGACACACCATCAACGTCGAGTACCTGTCCCGAGAGAGCTCATACGATTACGAGAAAGAGCAAACAGCACTCGGGAACGAACTCCTGGCAAGATATACCCCAATTAGACGAGTTCTTGGGTTCGGGGGATCAGTGATGCAGGATCCAGACAACAAAGACTATCCCGAGTTCAAGCCAGAGACCTGGGAGCAAGTTGTCAAACGGATGCTGGCATGAATCCTTTCGGGATAACTAGCCTCGGGAATGTTTTCGACGTCCGTATAGTAGAATTGACAGCAACCACAAAACAAACATTTCCCTTTTTCTTCTTCGGGTATTTCCGTACGCATCATTGCGGCCATCATTCTCCCTCAATTTGACATGTTCACGGTGAGATTAAGTATGCTGCCTTGCGTCTTCATTATATATTCGAATAACATTGCAGAAAAGGACAAAATTTCATCACGCTGAGATTTGATTATATACACGCAGTCACTTTGAAGACATGGGACACCTCAGTTGAAGATTCTGCAAAAAAGTCGGTGCTACGTTGGCCCACGGTGTCGTATAGCTTCAATCAGAAGTCAGGTCAATGATTTGTTTTGATTCGGAAGGTTTCCGAGTCGAATGAGAGACGAGTTCTTCCAGTTTGATTTTTTTAGTCGTCGAATTCGTGCTCGACAACCTCGTTGATTTTCTCTTTCTTTCTGTTTTTTCTAATGGATTTGGTGCCTATGACACGTTTATATCAGCGAATGTGAACCATCCATTCGATATGTTCGAATCTTACGAGTAGAAATTTCACATCAAGTTCAGCTTTTAAAAGGCCCATGAAAGGTTTCTGGTCATCTTGTATTACTCCAGGAATACCAGACTTCGCATCTTCTTCCTTGAAGTTGAAAGCTTCGGATTTGATTTTTAACTTCATCTTTTCCTTCTCGTCAAAATCGGGCTGATGTCAGAGCGTAAGCATTGTAAATAGACATAGACTGCATGCAATGACGTGTTGTACCTGTTGATTCTTCATCATCTCTGATCCATGGTATGCGTCTCGTTCATCCAACTCCCTTAGACATAAAGGGTTTTCATGGAGAGCTTGTTGAGTTATTTCCGCTGTGTTAAGAGAATGGTTCTGGATTTCTATTATGTTTTAATATTATAACGCCTAGAGAATGTCTGAGAATTATAGATGATTTACCAATAGGTGCCCTATAGCTAAACGAGAAAGTAGCGAGACGCTCGTGTACATCACATACAGCTTCAGAGCGAAACGATACATGACTGGTTTTCTCGCGCTCTCTTTTTTCTCCGTACCTAGGAAAATTATCTCAGAAAACCAGGGAGAGAAATTTCTAGCTGCCGCACATACCCAATCTGGTGCCCCATAACGCTTGCTTTTTTAGTGGTTTCGTGAACCTTTCGCAGCTCAGGGACATTCTCTGCCTCGGGATTAGGCTCTGTACGGCACCTCTGCTCGTATCTAAGGTTTGTAACCCGATGCACCTTGACTTTTATCTCCCCCAGCCTAGGATTTGGCTTTTTTAGGAGATCGGATTCAAGAACGTTGTCGTCATCTAAAGTACACCCATAATTCAACATATGGCCTCGGGATAAAGCAACATGAACAAACCTGTAACTTGCAAAGGGGAAAAGACAAACGGTCTCTCGGTGTTTATGGAAGTTTTCACTGCGTCGAAGTCGTAAGTTATAGCTTGACCCTTTTTGAAATGTCTCCTCGCTACGACCCTGTTATCCAAGATGATCGAAACCCGACAGTGGCATCTTGTTTCTTCCTTGCTGAATCGAATCACAAACTCCTTCACACGTACTTTTGTGAGTCATGCGTGCGATTTGTTAAGATGACAGCGTACTTTTCCAACTTCAGATGCAATCCAGCAGCTAACCTCTCTATCTTTCTTATTCACATCTATCGCGTTGCACTCGACCTTCTCGTTATCGACTTCAATCCAGGCCCGGAATTTGCTGTATTTCAGCTGTCTCTTCGTCATTTGGCTTCTTTGTCAAGCGGGCAGCGCTTCTAGTCAATGTGAGAGTCTTTTCCTGCCAGACCGTGTGTGGGAAAACTAAACATCAAGATGGGAAGGAAATAAAAAGGTTACACCGCGAAGATACGGGGAGTCAACTAGTCACCAATCAGCCTAAATACGTAAAAAATTGAATCCGGTCAGCGGTTCCGGGTCCGAGGCGAATAAGCGCCGACCGTTGGGTTTGCTCCCTCGTTATGCACTTTGGCGAGTTTGAAAAGAAATGTATCATATTTTCTAATTTATACCATTATCTATAAATTTGTTCTGGATTAAACCAAGTACTTTTGATGGGGCTTTCCCTGGAGGGGGCAAAGCTTCATGTCATCCAATTAAATGCAAGTTCAAGATCAAATTCGACTCACCTGGTCAAGAGACTGATTGTTCTGTTGGTGCAAATCCCAGTGATCCAGTTGTTAACAATATACCTACGTTATAACTTTATGACTAGCATCTTCGGCGACTTCTTGGTTAAAATTTTGAGTTGAAGCAAGAGTGACCTGATTCCTTGTGTGATATCGCGAAGTGTCACAGATCAACTAGTCATCACCGATGCAGGCTTGAACATGGCACCAAATCTTGTTTTCCTGGCAGTGAGTGCCCACAAAAACAGCCTTTGACGGGAAGTGAGAGGATCCAAGTAGTTGAAAAAAGAATGAGCAGGAGTTTAAATTACCAAAATCGTACAATATCTCTATATCTTGTTACCCCTCGGTCTGTTCCTCTTCCATCCCCTCCAATGACGCTTGCTGCTGCCACATACTGTAATAAAGCCCTCTTGCTCTCATCAACTCCTCGTGATTACCTTGCTCGACAACTTCGCCTTCTTTTAGTACGATAATTAAATCTATACGGATGTTAGTGTATTGATAACATGGAATGGTAAGTCAACTTACCGGCTTCGACAACTGTCCGAAGCCTGTGTGCGATGAATATGCTCGTGCGGGCTTTATCCAACAACGCAGTATTGATATTTTTCATCAACTCCGATTCTGTATGTGCATCTAATGCCGAAGTCTACGCCAATGGTCAGCCACGAGAAAAAGGCAAAGGATTTAAATGGCACATACAGCCTCGTCGAAAAACAAAATCGGTGGATCCTTCAACATAACCCTCGCGACCGCCAATCTCTGCTTCTCGCCTCCACTAATCATCAGCCCTCTCTCTCCAACCATCGTCTCATACCCCCTCGGGAGCCTACCCACAATAGTATCGTGCACATTTGCCTTCTTCGCAGCCTCCACTACCTCCTCGTCGCTTGCATCTAGCCGGCCATACCGAATATTATGCAGGATATCCGCATGAAACAGAGGAGTATCCTGCGGTACTACACCGATATTGCGTCGTAGGGACTCGATCTGGATTTCCGAGATAGGTTGGCCGTCGATGGAGATACGCCCCGAGGAAGGATCGTAAAATCGATAGAGGAGGCGGAAGACTGTGGACTTCCCGCATCCTGAGGGGCCGACAATGGCTACTTTCTTCCCAGCTGGAACGGTGAATGATAGGTCACGGAAGATGGGACGGTCGGCGTGGTAGCCAAATGCGACGTTTTCAAACTTAATAGAACCGCCTTGTAATTGGAGGGGTTTGGCATTCGCGACATCCTGGACGATTAGGAAGTAAATAGGTGAGTGATTATAATGGCTACATGAGATGTACCTTGACAGGAGCATTCTCCTCTACGAGCTTATATAGGACCTCCATATCCAAGAGATTTTGCCTCATCTCTCGATAAATCGTTCCCAAAAAGTTAAGTGGCAGCGACAGCTGGAAGATGAGTTGGTTCACCATGACCAGGTCACCGACGGTCATTGTTCCTATACATTATTGGTCAAATATTTCGAATTCATCCTGGTTCTATAACACACCATTCACGACTCCCTGAGCAGACAAGAACATCGCGAGCGTTAATGCACTACTGAAGATAATGTTCTGTCCGGAGTTCAAGTAAGCTAGTGAAGTGGTAATCTTCACACTCGACTTCTCGTAATCTTTAAGATGTTTGTCGTATTGTTGGATTTCGTACTTCTCATTGTTGAAATGCTACTTGGATTGAGCGAGAATTGATCTACTCGCGGAAATATGCTACACACCTTTACAGCCTCAAAATTAATCAACGAATCCACAGCAACGGTCGCTGCCTTGTTATCCGCTTGGTTCGCTTCTCTTCTAAAGCGTGTTCTGTAAAAATAACATAATTCAGTTATACGAAGTCATGTACAAAATGAATTAACCAACCTCCAAGACGTAGTCCGCACAGTAAACCAAGTATAGGCAGCCATAGCCAAGATAGTAACAGCAGCAAAGTCCCAACCGAATTTATACGTCAAGATACCGCACACCATACTAATTTCCAACGCCGTAGGTGCTATTCTGAAGATGATGGCCTGAAGGAGGAATGAAATACCCCTAAACTAAAATCAGAAGAGTGAAGCTGGATAAGACAATTACTTACTTTGTTCCTCTGTCGATTGCCCGCGTTAGCCCACCTGTCTGCCTGCTAAGATGGAACCTCAAATCGAGGTTCAAAAGATGTTCAAAGGTCTCCCGGGCAACTTTACGTATGGCGCGTTGGCCAATGTTGGCGAAGACCGCATTTAATAGTTCACCGGAGATGGTAGCCCCCATACGCGCTGCTCCGTCTGTTTGGAAGTAATTATTGGTTTGGGTGAGGGTAAGAGGGACACGGGAAACTGACATCCAAGAATTAGAGATCCGGCAAGCACCCACACAGTAGATTCAGAGGAGATGTCGACATTCAGAGAGTCCACGACGCCTTTGAAGATTTGTGGAACTTGAACGTTCAGTACCTACAGACGTTTCGATGGAAAGACTAAATCATAGTTTTCTACACGCACCTTTGCCATCACTAGCAACCCGAAACCACCCAGCACCGTTAGCCGCGTCTTCCAGTCGTTCTTCGGCCATACATTGACCATCAACCTTTTGATAATGCTCAAGTCTGTCCGTCGCTGTTCCGCATTGGTGGGATGTATCTCTTTAGGTTCAGAAGGTTTTGACTCCGGAGTCGATGGAACTGTTGTGGTTTTCGGCGTCTCTGTAGGCTGAGGTGGTGCCATATGCTGAAAATGCCTCTTCAAAGGTAATCTTCTCCCCACACAATGCGGTAAGTACAGCTCTGAACGCGAAGACCGCCGCCCCAGCAGCGACAATGTGCATCGTGGCTGCGAGCTCCGGGCGGTCGCACTAGCAACTCTCACGGCTAGCGGCCTCAGACTGCTAATCAGCATCTTCTTAAGCAACCTCTAGTGCTCGTATCAGGAGAAAAGGTGAAGTCTGGAGAAGTACATTCGCAGAATGACTCCGCCGAATTGAAACGAAGGGCCGCTCTCTCATTTCGTGACCACATGACGCGATTTAGTTACTTTAAAGGTAAGTAATCTTATCTGATAAAAACCCATCTCGGAGATCCAATTCGAATCCCTACGGCGCAATATAGGTGTCGCACCTCAGGATACCCCTCTATTCCATGCGGATATCCTGCATAACATTCGATATGGCCGGCTAGATGCAATCGATTAGGAGGTAGTGGAGGCTGCGAAGAAGGCGAATGTGCACGATACCATTTGTCGGTAGGCTCCCGAGAGGCTATGAAACGATGGTTGGAGAGAGAGGCCTGATGATTAGTGGCGGAGAGAAGCAGAGATTGGCGGTTGCGAGGGTCATGTTGAAGGATCCTCCAATCTTGTTCTTTGACGAGGCCGTATATGTCATTCGTGGCCTTCACCTGTCATTTGTGGCTGACAATTGACTCTTAGACTCTTCGGCATTAGACGCACATACAGAATCGGAGCTGATGAAAAACATTAATACTGTGTTGTTGGATAAATCCCGTACCAGTATATTCATCACACATAGGCTAAGAACAGTCGTCGAAGCCGGTACGTTGGCTTACTATTTCATGTAAATAGCGTACTAACAGTCATATAGATTTAATCATCGTACTAAAAGAAGGCGAAGTGGTCGAGCAAGGGATGTATAGATATATTGTATGATTTTTGGTAATTTAACCTCCTTCTCATTGTATTTCTCACTTTCTGTCGAAGGCTATCTCTGTGGGCACTCAACAGGAAAACGTTGGGAAAACGCACTGAAAATCGGGCGAAAACAATTCCTGTTGGCAATTCGCAAACTTGACTTCTGACTCATTTTTGAAGATGCACGACTTTCCCGCCAAGACTGGGATTCTGAACTCTGCTTCTCAAAGATGAGACAGTATACACCCCAACCTCAACGCCCCAGCTATGACTCAAACTCAGTACTCAAGTATGGTACACCAGTCAGGCTCGCCGGACCGCATTTTATTTCCATCCCCGTACACATCAAGATAGCTCAAACACAAGTGGGCTAACTATTACTAAAATACTGTCGGATCATCTGAAGCGCAATCGATTACTGGATGGTCATGCCGAGCAAATGTTGGGCAACACGCTTCTAATCTCGAATCTCTTCTGGCAAAAATAGATAAGATGTATCGCAAATACCTGCAGGGATGTCCAGCATGGGAACTTGGCTTTCGATCTTCAACCCGTCCTTCTCGCTTAAACCTTGGGTTTGTCATATATAAGGCCACCTCAGATACTTGCCAATTGATCCCTGGCAGTTGCTTCGACCTACCTGGCGCAATAGTTCTGTTTGGTTGACGAAATCTTTCCGTTCATGATCTTCAACAATGATTTATTCGTCACTATCCCATAGATCTCGGAATGCTTGAATGCCGTCTTGATCAAAGGGCGTAGTACTACTAAAATGGGTCGCCATGTTGGATAATCTCAAGAGCGAACGCGTCAGACCATTGATTTATACCACGCCACTATACGGAACTTGAATCAGCAGCAGTTGCCAGTCTCGTTGTTTCTCGGATATTTCATGTCAAGTGGCTTCTACCGGGCTAATTCTAGGACAATCATTAATGCCATCCACATATCTTCGTACCTTCTCTTCGGTTTAAAAGCAGCCCCCTGCCGTGCATTAGCTTGAAAGTGTTTGATTTCTCTCGTGTTTGATTTCTCTCAGGTCCTTATGCAATCCTACGAAGAATACAACAAGGAGCCGTCCATCCTCATTGTCGGAGCAGGGTGCCTATTATCTGGCTTCTTTTGCCCGGCCAAAAACTAAGACTTTGACTTGTAGCTTTGCTGGTATGGCGGCTGCCATTCGATTGAAAAGAGAGGGTTTCAAGAACTTCAAGGTGAAGTATTGTTACCCTTATAGACACTTCATTTCAATCTGACGATCATCCCAAGATCATCGAGAAAGCTTCCAGCGTAGGAGGAACCTGGAGGGTAGGACGATCGTCACATGGATGAGCAATATATTGATATTGATATGTAATTTGTATAATGATAATCCAGGACAACACCTATCCTGTAAGTAGTAGCGACCGATCTACTTGAATTCGCTGAGATCGATTTATATTTTATAGGGATGCACCTCGGACACCAGTATCCACTACTACTCACTTTCAACCGACTTGAAATACGACTGGGAGCGTACATGTGAATTGCAACCCAGCATATTAACATATATGGAAGAAGTAGCAAGAAAACACGATCTCGAACCTTACATTCATTTCAACTCTGAGGTTATCTTGGCAGAATGGGTTCCGACAATGCAAGGCTACGAAGTCGTAATCCAAAAAAACCCATGCCGCACACGCAGAACACTATTTGCAAATATACTTGTATCTGCTCATGGACTTTTTCCTGTTCCTAAACTTCCATCCATCCCAGGCTTGGATACGTTCAGCGGTGCGGTGATGCATACGGCGGAATGGGATAATTCAGTTGCTTTACAAGGAAAACGTGTTGCTGTCCTCGGGAATGGTCCCTCAGGGTTAGTCTTTATGATATATCTTTTGACAAGATACATGATTCATTTCTATAGAACCCAACTCGTAACGAAAATCTCCCAGATTCAAGACATTGAAGTGGTTCAATTTATACGAACATCGAACTGGATTTTTCCCGCTGTGAGAAATTATCTATTCCTCCGCTCCACCCATTAATCTAGATTCCTGGTATTTTCACAGTCGATCATAACTATTCATAATACTTGGAAATGGGCTTTTGCCTACGTCCCGTTACTGATGCGTCTTTATCGATGGGCATTGTTTTGGATGGTAAGTAAGCTTGCGGAGTAATATTGGAGTAAATCATTCACGCACCTTTTTGCCCCAGTGTGAAATTATTTATTTCGTAATTTTCAATACGAAATTTACTAGAAGACCCCTTATGATGGTATGTATGTTTTGGCAATATCTCACGAAACATGTCCTAACAACATGGCCACCCACCAGTTCGCAAAATCTTTCATCGCCAATAATTCGCCAAAGGAATATCATTCAATCTTGATACCTTCGTATCGTTCGTCTCTCATTCATTCTATTCTGAAAATTTGAATCTTACTGCTAAGCGTAGCTTTGGGATGTCGACGCATCGTGTTTGACAATGGATACTTGGCAGCTTTGAGGCAGTCCAATGTTTCGTTAGACAATGGTAATGAGATTGGCGCCATAGTTCCCAGAGGGATCATTATGAAAGATGGTATGTCGGTTGCACAGGCTCCAGCATCCTACGTACTGGAACTCAATGCTGATGCATCGAAGGAAATATTGCAGATTTCGATGTTATCAT
>Ga0247779_1000668_pt1 | contig 19480 bp, 17 predicted proteins | sample UWRJL221509R5_FD_179925 | JGI IMG/M metagenome (GOLD analysis project Ga0247779, IMG submission 179925) | Plant litter microbial communities from Arlington Agricultural Research Station in Wisconsin, United States - UWRJ-L221-509R-5 | ecosystem: Environmental > Terrestrial > Plant litter >... | reverse complement strand
AACCAACAACAATTTACTCGAGACCACACCCGGTCGTACGTGTGGTCTGGAGAACCCCCGCTGGTAGCCTCGACGCGTGACGCACCAGCTCACGCGAGATGAGGCCCGCCGCATCGCGGTTCGGGCACAGCTGCTGGATGCCGGACGCCCGGGCGACGTGGTCGAAGTCGCCGAGGAACTCTGTGCAGTCAAGATCGATCCCACCGCGACGATCGCTCCCGCCGAGCACACGATCCTCTGGTCGCGGATCGGTGAGGCGTACGACCCCATCCAGCTCTCGAAAGCGGTCGAATCCGACCGGCTGTTGTTCGAGTTCGACGGCGCCTTCCGGCCTGTGAGCCTGTTGCCGCTGATGCTGCCGGCCATGGGTCGCTGGCCACGGCGGCCGAGCAGCCGGGAGTGGCTTGAGGCGAATGACCGCTTCCGAATGGATGTCCTCGCCCGCCTCCGCGCGGAAGGGCCGCTGCTCGCATCCGACATTCCGGACACGGCCGCGGTTGCTCGATCGACGGACGACGGATGGTACGGGCCGAACCAGGTGCCGCACATGCTCGATTTCCTGCAGAGGCAGGGAGAGGTGGCCATCGTCGGCCGGGAGGGTCGGCACCGCCGCTGGGACCTGGCTGAGCGGGTCTATCCGCATGGCATGCCGGAGTACGAACTCGAGGAGGCGGAAAGGATGCTCGACGAACGCCGCCTCCACGCCGCAGGCATCGCGAAGCAGAGGTCCCCGTGGACACCGGTCGGCGAGGCGGGAGAGCCTGCCGTCATCGAGGGGAGTAAGCGCAAGTATCGCGTCGACCCCGAGGCGATTGCCGCGCTCGAGCAGGATGAGGGCGGTCGCGTCGCGTTCATCAGTCCGTACGACGGGATGCTCTTCGATCGGCCCCGACTCCGCGAGATCTTCGATTTCGACTATGTCCTCGAGCAGTTCAAGCCGAAGGCGCAGCGTAAGTACGGCTTCTTCGCGCATCCCATCCTCATGGGTGACCAGTTCGTCGGGCTGCTCGACGCGGAGGTCGATCGGGAGCGCGAGACCCTGACCGTGAACGCGGTGCACCAGCTGCTGCCGTTCGAGCCAGAGGAAGAAGAGATGGTGCGGGCCGAGATCGCGAACCTGGGGGAGTGGCTCGGAGTCACCGTTCGAGCGTGGTGACGTCGGCGCGGCACGGTGTCACAAAACCGGCGCCCAATCGGTCTTATCTGTAGGACCCGCGATAGTGATTTCGCGGGCGATCGGAACAGACTCGAGGCGAACAATGACACTCACGTCCCAGGAATCGACGCGGCAGATGCCGACGGATGCCGGGCATCCGCTCACGGCAGCGCTGGACTGGCTCACGCGTCCCCTCCGGCGTCGCGCGGTGCATCGCCTGCGCTCGGCGGCTGAGAGCGCGGACACTTCGCTGCTTGCGTCGCTGCTCGATCCCGGGGTGTCCGTCGTCGTGGACAGCGGCGACGCCGAGCATCCGACCGTGCGGGTCGTCGGCGGCATCCACGACGCAACGACCCTGCTGATCCACGGGATGTCCGCGAAGGCCGGCGTGGTCGTCGAGGAGCGCCCGGTGAACGGGCAGGCCGGGCTCATGCTCAGTCGCGGCAGGCGGACCGTCGCAGCGGTCACCGTCGATTTCGTCGGGCCTCTCGTCAGTCTGGTCTGGGTGCGCCTGCAGCCTGCCGCCGCGTAACCCGCCCCGGACACAAGCGAGCCCGCCCCTGTACTCAGGGGCGGGCTCGAGCCTTGGAATCGCGAAGACTAGACGCGGCTGCGTCCGCCGATCGATCGGATCAGGAATGCGATGACCGCGAGAATCAGCAAGACGATGCCGACCCACAGCAGGAAGCTCACCGCGTGGACGAAGCCTCCCGTAATCGCAAGAATGATCGCAACGATGGCGATGATGATGAAGAGGATGTTCATTGTGATGCTTCCTTCTACTCGTGCCCAGGTTGAGGTTGAACAGAAGCCCAAACTCGACTTCGACATTTCACGCTAGCCCGATGGAGGAGTTCTCCGAGAGGCATTGACAGGGGGAGGCAAACGGCGCTATTGCGCGCGAAGGGGGCCGTCCAGCGAGAAATATCCTCGATTCGTCGAAGAATCTTGAAGGATGATGTCGAGAGCGGCCGTTCGGCCTCGTCTCTCCAGTGAACCGGGTCACGAGGCGCGGTGACTAACGACACGGAAGAAGAAATGCCATGAAATACCTCCTGATGATGCAGGTCGACCGCAGCGTGCTCGACGCGCTTTCCGCCGAGCAAATGGACGAGATCGGCGCGGGCCATGGCGCGTTCATCGACGCGATTACGGCCTCGGGCGAATTCATCCTGACGCAGGCGCTCGGCGATCCGTCCGAGAGCGCCGTCATCCGTAGTGCGGGCGGCGTTCCCCAGGTGCACGACGGCCCGTTCCTCGAGGCGAAGGAGTTCCTCGGCGGCTTCTACATCGTCGACGTCGACTCCAGGGAACGAGCGCTCGAGCTTGCACAGCAGATCCCCGACGCGAAGATCGACGGCCTCGCGATCGAGGTGCGCCCGATCATGTTCGAGAAGGCCGCGGACATCTAAATGCCGTCCATCGCCGACGACCTGCTGCGCACGCTCGCGCCGCAGGTCCTCGGACGACTGGTGCGGCGCTACGGCCAGTTCGACCTCGCCGAGGATGCCACCCAGGATGCCCTGGTGAAGGCGGCGACGCTGTGGCCGGACGAGGGCACTCCAGACAATCCCGGCGGATGGCTGTACACCGTCGCATCCCATCGACTGGTCGACCTGATCAGGAGCGAGGCGGCGCGACGGGCCCGCGAGGAGGACTACGCCGTGCAGGCTGCGGTCGCGGCAGACGCGGCGGATGATCCTGCGTCAGTGGCGCCGGACGACGACACCCTCGACCTGCTGTTCCTGTGCTGCCACGAATCGCTCTCGACCTCGTCGCAGATCGCTCTGACTCTGCGGGCGGTCGGTGGGCTGACGACCGCCGAGATCGCGAGCGCCTATCTCGTGCCGGAGTCGACGATGGCGCAGAGGATCAGCAGGGCGAAGCAGACCATCAAGTCGGCGGGACTACGGTTCGGCGAGCTCGAGCCGGCGCAGCGGCGGGAGCGCATCGACGCCGTCGCGCGCGTGCTGTACCTGATGTTCAACGAGGGATACGCGGCGACGGCGGGCGGAGAGCTGACGCGGGTCGACCTGTCATCCGAGGCGATCCGGCTGGCCAGGCGGTTGCACGGGATCCTTCCGGGCGACGGGGAAGCGGCCGGGCTCCTCAGTCTCATGCTGCTGACCGATGCGCGGCGCCCGGCCAGGACGACGAGCACGGGGGACCTGGTGCCCCTGGATGAACAGGACCGCACCCTGTGGAACCGGGCCGCGATCGCGGAAGGCTCCGAATTGCTTGTCGGGGCGTTGAAGTCGTCGCCGACCGGTCCGTACCTCGTGCAGGCGGCGATCGCGGCCATCCACGATGAGGCGGAGTCGGCCGAGAGCACCGACTGGGAGGAGGTGCTGCACCTGTACGGTCTGCTCGACCACATGGTCTCGAATCCCATGGTCACGCTCAATCGCGCCATCGCCGTCGCCATGGTCGACGGGCCGGCTGCCTCGCTTCGGATGCTGGACCGGCTGGCCGGCGATCCCGCGATCGGCGGCCACTACCGGCTGGAGTCGGTGCGAGCTCACGTGCTCGAGATGGCGGGAGATGTTGCTGCCGCGCGGGCGGCATATCGTGCCGCAGCACGCGCAACGCTCAGCCTGCCGGAGCGTCGCTACCTCGAGCGTCGCGCGGCTCGCCTCTGAGCGCGGCGCCGTCACCCGTCGGTCGGTATGCCGTGGGTTGGTCTCGATAACGCCGGCTTCGCGCGGCTACTCGACCAGCGGGGTAATTGTTGTTGGTTGAGCCTGTCGAAACCCGGATGGGTTTCGACACGCGCGGCCTCGCTGGCGCTCGGTCGTGCTGCTCAACCAACAACATGTGCGGCGCAGGGAGCAGTTCGCGAGGAACGAGCGCGCGGTGCCCCATTCCGCTGGTCGAGTAGCGGCGCGAGGTACGAGCCCGCGTTATCGAGACCAACCAACGTCGTGGGTGTGGTCTCGATAACGCCGGGCTCCGCCGCGGCTACTCGACCAGCGGAGGAGACCGGTGGGGTTTCGACACGCGCGGCCTCGCAAGCTCGGTCGTGCTGCGGGGCCAACAACGATGAGAGGTGCCCTAGACGGATCGGGGACAGGAGCGCAATGCCTTCCGCGTCGAGGAGTCCGCGACCACGATGGGGGGATGGCTGAGGCGCACGATATTGACCCAACCGACGGGCGCGACGAGACCGGAGCGGAGCGCTCCGACCGCAACTGGACGGACATCCTGCAGGAGCTGCGCGTCACGCAGACCGGCACGCAGATCATCAGCGGCTTCCTCCTGACGGTCGCCTTCCAGCAGCGCTTCACCCAACTGCCCGGCTATGAGCTCGTGATCTACGGAGTGCTCGTCGCCCTCGCAGCAGCGAGCACGCTACTCGGGTTGTCGGCTGTGAGCCTCCACCGAGCCCAGTTCCGGCGTCACGACAAGTCACGGGTAGTGGACATCGCAAGTCGCATGCTCGCCGTGACCGTGTGGGTCGTCGCCATCCTGGCAGCGGGCGTTGTGCTGTTCATCTTCGACTTCGTGTTCACGCTCGCCGCCGGGATCATTGCCGGTGTCGTCGCGCTCGCCGCCATCCTCGTCTTCATCGTGCTGATTCCCCGGTCACCGCGCGGGCCGCGGGCCGTCGGGTCCGAAGCGAAAGCGCAAGGATCGAGATAGCGATGAAGCCGGCGGCGGTGCTCATCACGGCCGTTAATCCGCCGAGGCCTTCGGCCAGCACCAGGATCGCGATGCCGACGGACCCGCCCAGTTGCAGCGCCGTCTGCAGCATGCCGGACGCACCACCTGCGATCGAGGGTTCGACGCTCGACATGACGGTCAGGTTGATCGAGAAGAACGTTGCCCCGACGCCCAGCCCGATCAGGATCATGCCGACCACGAGCGCCGCGTTCACGCTGGTGTAGCTGCCGAGAGGAATCAGAAGGATCAGGCCGGCGAGGATGAGCGCTGTCGCGACGTACATGACAGGTCGAGTGCCGAATCTGGTGATGATGCGCCCCACGGTGAGGGCGGACGGCAGTTGGGGGATGGTCCAAAGCAGGAATGCCGCGCCGATTGCCAATGGCGCGAGGTGCAGCGTGCCGCCGAAGAACTGTGAGAGGAAGAAGATGATGCCGGTCATCGCGGCTCCGATGAGGCCGTTCGCGACGAAGGCGCCGACGCGGGCTGGATTGCGGAAGAGTGCAACGGGCAGCAGCGGGTTCGCGGCCCGTCGCAGGTGCATGACGAGGAGAACCAGAGCGGCAACACCGACCGCAAATGAGACAACCCAGTCGGGTTCGATCGCGACGTTGGCCGCTAGTTCGACGAAGCCGAACACGAGAGCAAGCGCTGAGATGGTTGCGAGCGCAGCACCAAGCAGATCGAGCTTTGCACGGCGCTCCGGGCGAATGGCCGGGACGAAGATGCGACTCAGGATGACGAGCGCCGCCGTCAGGGGAATGTCCAGGATGAAGATCCACTGCCAGGTGAGGAACTGCACGACGATCCCGCCGAAGATCATGCCGGCCGACATCCCCATTCCGGTCACGACGCTGAACCAGCCGAGTGCTCGGCTGCGAGCCGGGCCGTCGTAGAGGTGCGTGATGACGGCGAGAACCGAGGGGGAGGCGAGTGCAGCGCCTGCACCCTGCATGGCGCGAGCGACGATGAGGAGGGGCGGGAACAGGGCCGCGACGACAACGGCGAGGAGAAACACGGCCAGGCCGAACACCAGCGTGCGACGCCGGCCAACGAGATCGCCGAGTCGGCCACCCACGATGAGGAGTCCCCCGTACGCGAGGAGATACGCGTTGACGACCCACGACAGCGTCGCGGCGCTGTAACCGAGGTCGTGCTGGATGCCGGTGAGACCGACGTTGACCACGGCGACATTGATCGCGATGAGCAGCTGGGTCATCAGAACGACAGCCAGAGCTGCACGAGATCCGCGGCCGCTTGTCGTGATGGCTTGAGTCCTGTTCGCTACGTCGGCGTCGGCCAATGTTCCTCCTGGGTACTATTCGGACGATGCGTCCATTTGCCAAATTCCAATATGGACGCACCGTCCGTATTTGTCAAGTACGCTGGTTGGCGTGGATGTGAAGGCAGACAGAGAGCTGCGTGTGGATGCGCAGCGCAACTACGACGCCGTGCTCGCTGCGGCGCATCAGCTCTTTGCCGAGAAGGGCATCGATGTCTCCATGGAGGACGTCGGTCGCGCTGCCGGCGTTGGCAAGGGCACGCTGTACCGCCACTTCCCAGACAAGGATCACCTGTACGCTGCGGTCTCCGTCGAGCGCTTCGCAGCCCTCCGCGATCGGGCGACCGAGCTCGCGACCAGCGACGATTCGTGGGCAGCCCTCTCGTCATGGCTCCGAGACTTCGACAGGAGCGCACACCACTACCGCGGATTGAGCGCGCGGGTGAGCGAGGGTCTCGGACGTACCGATTCGGCCGTGGCACGCGCCTGCGAGCCAATGAAGGCACGCGCCAAGGTGCTGCTCGAGCACGCACAGAGTGCGGGCGAAATAAGCTCCGACCTCGACATCACCGCGGTTCTCACCCTGGTGTCATCGCTACCGGACAGCTATCGACAGGGCGAGGGGTCGAGTGAGCTGATCGATGTCGTCCTGCGCGGGCTGCACGCATGATGCGACTTCATGGAATGGGGTAACGGATGACTCGCACTGCACTCGTCACCGGGGGTGCGCGATCGATCGGGGGAGCTGTCAGCCGCAGGCTCGCCACCGACGGGTACGTGATCGCCGTACACGCGCGCGCCGATCGACCAGCCGTGCACGATTTCGTAGCGACGCTGCCGGGCGAATCGCACGTCGCGGTCTTCGGTGACATCTCGGTTCCGTCGGACGCCGAAAGCATCGTGAGCCAGGCAATCGACGGGCTCGGACACCTCGACCTGCTCGTGAACAACGCAGGGGTCTACATCGAGGGCGACCTCGAGCACGATGACCTGGCCGCGTGGCAGAAGCAGTGGACGGAGACCGTCGCGACGAATATCTTCGGCACAGCGAACGTCACGTTTGCGGCGATCCAGCATTTCCTGCACCGCGACTCCGGGCCATCCGGTGCGCGCATCGTCAGCGTCGGATCCCGTGGTGCATACCGCGGAGAACCGGATGCGCCCGCCTACGGAGCGAGCAAGGCAGCGGTCCACTCCATGACCCAGTCGCTGGCCGTCGCGCTCGCGCCGCACGGGATCGCCGTCGCGGCGGTTGCTCCCGGTTTCGTCGAGAGCGAGCGCACGAAGGAGAAGGTCAGCGGAGCCGCCGGCGAGCAGATTCGTCGGCAGAGTCCATTCGGACGGGTCGCCCAGCCAGATGAAATTGCGGCCGCGGTCGCCTGGCTGGCCTCCCCGGACGCGTTGTGGGCGAGCGGCGCGATTCTCGACCTGAACGGTGCGTCGTACCTGCGCTGAAGATGCTCAGATCGCCAGGCTGCGTCCGCCGAGGTCGAGCTGCCCGTGCGTACGGAGCCAGTTGACGGCCTCCGCGACCGCCTCGTAGGACGTGTACGCGGGCACATATCCGAGTTCGTCGCGCGCCTTCGCGATACTCATCGAATGGCTGCGCGCAATGTGCTCGTACGAGGTTGCCGCGAACTCTGCGGTCGTGCTCTCGGCGAATTCGGCGAACGGCGCGTACCGCAGCCTGGCAGTGGACCCGAAACCGCGCGCGACGAGCTCGGCAAATCCGCGGAGGGTGAGCGCACGCTCCGACACCACGTTGTACCGCTCGCAGACCGCTCCACCCTCGCGGAACACCGCACGCTCGAAGCCCTGTGCGACGTCATCCGCATGCACGTGGTGGACAGTCTCGAGGCCGAAGCCTGGCACAACGAGCTCCTCGCCTGCGGCGAGTGCCTCCCAGACCCGTTGGTCAAGGTTGCCGACCGGATTGATGACGTGCCAGCCCGGTCCACTGATGTGGCCCGGTCGCAGGATGGTCGATCGAAGTCCGTCCGATCGCCGCGACTCAGCCTCGAGCACATCCTCGATCCCGGCCTTGCCGATGCCGTAGTCGCCCCACGGCTGGTTGCCTTCGCTCTCGCCTGCCGGCACCGCTGCGAGCGTGCCCTTGACCCAGATCGTCGAGCACATCACGAGCTGCTGCACTCGCCCACGCAGCGCGTCAACGAGCTGGGTCGCCGACTCCGGGCCGAAACAGATCATGTCGATCACCACGTCTGCGCCGAGGTCGGCCACCCGCGCGGCGAACGTGCCGGCGGCATCCTCCGCCTCGCGGTCCGCGACGATGGTCGTGACACGAGACCACGCCGGATCCTCGCGATAGTGCGGTGCGCCCCCGCGGCTGATGGCGACGACGTCGTGCCCCGCGGCGACCAGGCGCGGCACGAGATATCCGCCGACGTGGCCGGTTGCTCCGATGACGACAACTCGCATGTGATCTCCTACTGCCGTCCGCCGCGGCGCTTGTTGTACACGTCGAATGCGACGGCCGCGAGCAGGACGAGCCCCTTGATGAGCGACTGGTACTGCGAACCCACTCCGAGGATCGACATCCCGTTGTTGAGGATACCGATGATGAGACCGCCGATGATCGCACCAGGCACCGTCCCGATGCCCCCCGTCACCGCCGCGCCGCCGATGAAGACCGCCGCGATGGCGTCGAGCTCGAAGCCCGTGCCGGCAGTCGGGTTCGCGAGGTTCAGCTGGGCAGTGAAGAGGATGCCCGCGAGGGCCGCCAATACCCCCATATTGACGAAGAGCAGGAACGTCACTCGCCTCGTCTTGATTCCGGAGAGCGTCGCCGCGGCAAGGTTGCCGCCCATCGCGTAGATATGCCTGCCGAACACGCTTCGTCGCATCACGGCCGAGTATCCGACCACGAGAACACCGAGCACGACGAGCACGACCGGAGTGCCCTGGTAGCTGCCAAGCAGGTAGGTGACGAGCAGGATGAGCGCGGCCGTCAGCACGAGCTTCGCGAGGAACCACGGCAGCGGTTCGTCCTCGACCCCGAACTTGCGCCGCGTGAACCGGCCGCGCACGGATGAGGCGACGAGGGCGAGCGTCGACACGATTCCGAGCACGACCGTGAGCGGCTCGAGGAACGAGGTTCCCCCGCCGAGATCGGGCAGGAAGCCGGAGCCCAGGGTGCGGAACGCATCGGGGAAGGGCGAGATCGAGGCGTTGTCCAGCGCGATCTGCGCGAGCCCGCGGAAGGTCAGCATGCCCGCAAGCGTCACGATGAACGCGGGTATCTTGAAGTAGGCGATCCAGAATCCCTGCCACATTCCGACCAGGGCGCCGATCACGAGACACAGGATGCAGGCGAGCCACACCGGCAGCCCCCACTGGGTGATCATGACGCCGGCCATCGCGCCGATGAACCCGGCAACGGATCCGACGGAGAGGTCGACATGGCCCGCGATGATGACCATGACCATGCCGATCGCGAGGATCAGCACGTAGCCGTTCTGAACGATGATGTTCGACACATTGATGGGGCGAAGCGTCGTGCCTGAGGTCGCGACCTGGAAGAACACGATGATGACGATCAGCGCGATGAAGAGCCCGATCTGTCGAAGCTGGGTGGCGAGGTAGCCGACCGCGGAGCGGAGGATGCTCATGGGGTGTCACGTTCCTTCTCTTTGGTCATGAGGCGAAGCAGGTGCTCAGGCTCGGCATCCGCGCGGGCGACTTCGCCGGTGATGCTTCCGCCCGAGATCGTGTAGATGCGATCGCAGATGCCGATCAGCTCCGGGAGCTCGGAGGAGATCACGAGAACGGCTTTGCCTGCGTCGGCGAGCTGGTTGATGATTCCGTAGATCTCGTACTTGGCGCCGACGTCGATACCCCTGGTCGGTTCGTCGAGGATCAGGACGTCGGGATCAGAGAACATCCATTTCGCCAGGACGACCTTCTGCTGGTTGCCGCCGGATAGCTTGCCGACGATCGAGTCGATGCTGGGTGCCTTGATGCCAAGGTCGGTGCGATACCGCTTCGCGACGGCGATCTCCTCGTGCTCGACGACCCAGCCGAACCGCGCCACGCTCTTCAGGGCGGTCGACGTGATGTTGCGCCGGATGTCCTCGATGAGGTTCAGTCCGTACCGCTTGCGATCCTCTGTCGCGTACGCGATCCCGTGACGTATCGCCGCCGGGACGGATTTCGTCTCGATCTGCTTGCCGTCCTTGAAGATGCGACCGGAGATGCCGACGCCGTAGCTGCGGCCGAAGATGCTCATCGCGAGCTCTGTGCGGCCGGCGCCCATGAGCCCGGCGAGTCCGACGATCTCTCCCGCGCGCACCGAGAGGTTCGCATGGTCGACGACCACGCGTTCGTGGTCGATGGGGTGGTGAACGGTCCAGTCCTCGATTCGCAACACCTCGGCGCCGATGGTGGGCATGTGCTCCGGGAACCGGTTGTCGAGGTCGCGACCGACCATGCCGCGGATGATCCGCTCCTCAGAGACACTGCCTTCCCCGACATCCAGGGTCTCGATCGTGCGACCGTCGCGGATGATCGTTACCTTGTCTGCGATCGACTCGATCTCGTTGAGCTTGTGGCTGATCAGGATGCAGGTGACTCCGTCGGCCTTCAGCTGCACGAGCAGGTCGAGCAGGTGAGCGGAGTCTGCGTCGTTGAGTGCTGCCGTTGGCTCGTCCAGGATCAACAGCCTTACCCGCTTGGACAGGGCTTTCGCGATCTCGACGAGTTGCTGCTTGCCGACGCCGAGGTCGGAGATTCGGGTAATCGGGTTGTCGTTCAGTCCGACCTTCATGAGCAGTTGTGCGGCCTCGAAGTTGGTGCGATTCCAGTCGATCCAGCCGAAACGCTGGCGCTCGTTGCCGAGAAAGATGTTTTCCGCGATCGAGAGGAACGGGCTGAGGGCGAGCTCCTGGTGGATGATGACGATGCCTGCGGCTTCGCTGTCGTTGATGTTGCGGAACGCCTGCACCTCGCCATCGAAGACGACATCGCCGTCGAAGGTGCCGACGGGATAGACGCCGCTCAGCACCTTCATGAGTGTCGACTTTCCCGCGCCGTTCTCACCGCAGATGGCGTGAATGCTGCCGGTCTCGACCGAAATGGAGACGTCATCGAGCGCGCGCACGCCGGGAAAAGTCTTCGAGATGTGTTTCATCTCGATGATGTAGTCATTCGTCGTCATGATGCCTTCTGGGACCGGACCCGGTCGCGCGACGTCGGAGGCCCCGCGCGACCGGGCGAATGGGCGGGACTACTTGAGGTCGGCAGCGGTGTAGTAGCCGCTGTCGACGAGGACCTTCTGGTAGTTTGCCTTGGTCACGATCTGGGCGTCGTACAGGTAGGTCGGCACGTTCGTCGACTTGTTGTCGAAGCCCTTCTGGTCGTTGATGGTGACCTTCTTGCCGCTGAGCGCCTGGTTGACGATCGTGGCCGCGCGGGCCGCCTGAAGCCGAAGGTCCTTGAAGATGGTCGCGTACTGCTGGCCGCTGATGACCGCCTTGACTCCCGTCGGGATTGCGCCGAGGCCGACGACCACGGGCATGTGGCTGCCGTATCCGGAGGCGACGAGCGCCGAGATGACGCCGGTGCCGGAATTGTCGTCAGCCGCGATCACGCCATCGAGTTTCGTGCCACCCGAGTAGTTCTTCGCGATCAGGTTCTGCATGCGAGCCTGCGCCTTCGCCGGATCCCAGTTCTGGGTGCCGATCGTCGCAAGGTCGGTCTGGCCACTCGTCACCTTGAGCACGCCCTTGTCGATGTACGGCTTGATGACCGACATGTACCCGTTGTAGAAGAGAGCGGCATTCGGGTCATCCGGGCTGCCGGCGAACAGCTCGATGTTGAACGGACCGGTCTTGCCCGTCGCCGACCCGTTCGCGTCCAGCACGCCGAGTCCTTCGAGAAGCGCTGTTCCCTGCTCCTCGCCGATCTTGTTGTTGTCGAACGTGACGTAGTAGTTGACGTTCTTGCTGCCGAGAATCAAGCGGTCGTATGCGACGACCTTGACGCCGAGCTTGCCGGCCTGGTCGAGCTGGTCGGAGAGTGCCGTGCCGTCGATCGGGGCGATGATCAGCGCCTTGACGCCCTTGGTGAGCATGTTGCTGACCTGCTGGACCTGGGTCGGGATGTCGTTGTTGGCGTATTCGATGTCGACCTTGTAGCCGTCCTTGCGAAGGGCCGCGGCAGCGCCGTCGCCGCCGCGCTTCCAGCCGGGGTCGGTCTGTGTCGGCATCGAGATGCCGATCAGCGCTCCCTTGTTGCTCTTGCTCGCATCGGAGCCGGAGCCGGAGCCGGAGCCTGTGCCACCTCGACCGCCTGAGCAGGCGGCGAGGGCGAGCGCGACGCTGACGGCCGCGACGCCGATGAGTACCCTGCGAATCTTCACTGTGTTTCCTTTCGTCGTGCGATTGACTTCGTTGTCTTGCGGTGAACGTTGACTTGCGGGAAGGGTGTCCGTCTCAGACGAACCGTCTCCATGAAGCCGGGCCGGATCATGGGGAGTCGATGGGGCGGTGTGGAATCCACACCCGCATGCGGGACGGGCCGCGATTGGCCCACTCGCTGTATGGGTGCAGTTCCACGTCGACGGAGCCGAATTCGCGCGCGGCGGGCTCGTGGGTCGCATACGGTGCCTCGGCGTCGAGCGCCGCAGCAACCATCTTCATGGTGACGATCGCGCCTCGGGTCGTCGCGCGCGGCGTGGCCGCGAGATCGAGCTCGAGGTCGTCGAATGGCACGGATGATGGCAGGTCGACCGATTCGAGGGCGAGCACCAATGGACCGCGCTCGACGGCGACCTGACCCCGGTTGGCGTCGACGTGTGGATGCGGCCAGATGATTTTGGGGGCGGTCGGCAGCGACATCCTGATCCGGTCGCCCGGCTGGAACACCCGACGGACGGTCGCCTGCGATCCTGCTACCGGGACGTCCTCGCCGTCGGGTCCGGTTACGGTGGCTCCAGTCGCCCACGCGGGAATCCTGAGGGCGAGCGTGAACTCGGTCGGTCGCTCTCCTGTGATCTCAATGTCGACGCCGCCGTCGAACGGGAGCCCGGAGCGCACGCTCATGCTCACGCGCTTGTCGTCACCGAGCGTGGTCGCGACGTCGTAGTCGCCGTATTGGCGCAGCTGGATGCCGTCACCGTCCGCGGTGGCGAAGTAGCAGGAGACACTGGCCAGCGTCCGCGCAACGTTGGTGGGGCAGCATGACACCGAGAACCAGGGCGCACGCATGCCGGAATCCGCGCGTTCCTGCACCTGCGTCTCGTCGACGACCCTCCCGGGCTCGCGCATGTGCAAGGTGTTCGCGTAAAAGAAGGCGTGGCCGTCTTCCCGGGGTGATGCAAGCACATTGTTGAGGAGTGTGCGCTCGATGAGGTCCGAGTACTTGTCGTCGCCGGTGGTCAGGAGGAGCCGCCAGCTCAGCATCACGGAGGCAACCCCCGCGCAGGTCTCGGCGTATGCGCGGTCGGGCGGGAGTTCCCAGTCGAGGCCGAAGCTCTCGTCCTCGTGCCGTGCGCCCATTCCTCCCGTGACGTAGCTGCGTGCGCGCGTTGTGTTGCTCCACTGCTCAGCGACCGCAGAGGCGAGCTGGATGTCGGCCTGTTCCGTCGCGACATCCAGCGCGCCGGCGGCGAGGTAGAGAGCTCGCACGGCGTGCCCCCGCAGCACCCGGGCGTCGCGCACGGGAAGGTCGTCCACGTAGTACACGGAGCCCTTGCTTCCACTGTCGACGAGACCGTGGCCGCGACGCTCCACGAAGAGCGCCGCGAGCTCGACGTAGCGGCGATCGTCGAGTGCCCGACCGAGCTCGACGAGAGCCATCTCGATTTCGGGGTGGCCGCACACGGCATCCCGTCCGTCCTCGCCGAACTCGGCGACAAGGTGGTCGGCTGCCCTCCGGGCGACCGAGACGAGGAGGTCGTCATGCCCGGTGCGGATGCGTGCGACCGCTGCCTGCAGCAGGTGGCCGAAGCAGTACAGCTCGTGACCGTCGGCGAGGTTGGAGTAACGCGCTGGTTCGCCGGGATGACCGAAGCTGGTGTTCAGGTATCCATCGGCGGACTGGGCGGCGGCCACTCGCCGCACGATCGCATCGAAGCGGGCCTCGAGGGCTGCATCGGGCATCCGACCGAGTTCCCAGGCCATTGCCTCGAGCAGTTTGTACACCTCGGAGTCGACGAACTCGATACCGCGGTGACTGCCCGCGATTGCGCCTGCGGCGACGAGATCGAAGTTGGCCAGCCAGCCGATTCGTTCCATCCACTGCTCACAGTGGGCGATGATGCTCTCGGCGTTCAGCTGCTGTTTCTGCTGCCAGAACCCGCCGGTGATGGCCAGCTCGTGCACGCCGAGCCCGCGAAACCGCGACTTGCCGCTCGAAACGACATTTCCTGTCGCCGCAGACGAACCGTCGCGCGAAAACGCCGCGGTTGCCTGTGCCAAAGCCTCGTTGCCCATGAAATCTCTCTGCGATCGACGGTCGTCGCATCGGCTGTTTCGGAAATAACCGAAATGCCGAAACCAGTTTCGGTCAATAATGCGGTGGGCTTCCACAAAAGTCAAGCATCGTTTCGTGCAACCATTGGCTGTTCACCGAAACGGAGCAGTATGAGCGACCCAGGGGCAGCGTCCACGAACAAACCGGCGACCCTCACGGATGTCGCCACGCTGGCCGGCGTCTCTCGCGCCACAGCGTCGAAGGCCCTCAACAACCGCAGCCAGGTCAGCGCCGAGGCCCGGCGCCGCGTGCTGGCGGCGGCCGAGGAGCTGGCCTTCACGCCCAATCCCTTTGCGCGTGCGCTCAATACCTCGCGCACCAACACGATCGGGATGCTGACCGTCGACCTCGAGAGCCGATTCGTCACGCCCATCCTGATGGGCGCGGAGGATGCGTTCGGCTCTGGATCGATGTCCGTGCTGCTTTGTGACTCGCGCGAGGACGCCGTACGTGAGCAGCATCACCTCAGGATGCTGTTGTCCCGCAAGGTCGACGGCATCCTCGTCGTCGGCCGCACGACGAATCCGCGACCGTCGATCACGGACGGCCTGCCGGTTCCCGTGGTCTACGTCTACGCACCATCGGATGACCCGGCTGATCTCTCGCTGACACCGGACAACAGGCAGGCGGGTCGGCTGGCCGTCGAGCACCTCGTGGCGACGGGCCACCGTCGCATCGTCTTCATCAACGGCGAACCCTCGTACAACGCGGCGCAGGATCGCTTGGCCGGAGTCAATGACGCCATGCGGGAGGCGGGACTCGAGCTCGTCGGCGGCAACAACTTCTCCGGCTCATGGGGAGAGCGCTGGGGGAGGCACTGCACGCAGGAGCTGATCGACGCGGGAGAAGAGTTCGACGCCGTGCTGTGCGGGAGCGACCAGAGTGCCCGCGGCGCACTCGACGAGCTGCGCGCTCGCGGGATTGCGGTTCCGCGCCAGGTCGCCGTCATGGGCTTCGACAACTGGGAAGTGCTCACGACGGAGTCGCAGCCGCCGCTGACGAGCGTCGACATGAACCTGCAGAAGCTCGGTCGTGAGGCGGCGATCGCGCTCGTCGATGCGATCGGTGGACAGTTCGGTCACGGCGTGCGCTTCGACGACGTCAGGGTCGTGCCGCGGGAGTCGACCGCCACCCTCTGACCCGGTCTCGCGTCGCCGTCGCCCGCCAGTGCCGCTCGTGCCGTTGTTGCTCGTGCCGTTCTTGCTCGTGCCGTTGTTGCTCGTGCCGTTGACGCTTAGGGACGTTTTTTCGGCTCTCTCCGGGGGACGTCCATTTCGGAAATGTCAACACGCGTCAACACCAGCCTCTGTTGACATGCAGCGCCAAAATAACGCCGTCGGTGGCGGTCACGGTTCGGGCAGTGTCTACTCGCGTCAACACCAGCGCGAGTTGACATTTCGTTTAAGGACCCCCCCGGGAGGAGGCCAGGCCGGACCATCGTCCGGCGGCGCCGGCGGCCGCAATGCCGGCGGCGCGTGCGGGTGCAGTTGCGCCGCGCGCCGCTGCGGGCTCAGCCGTGGGCGGCGACCAGGGCGTCGAGCCTGGCGTTGACATCCGCATCGACGAGGCGACGTGATGGATCGGCCATGTGCCACTCGACGATCTCCTGGGCGCCGCGCCAGAACGGGGTGGTCGCGACGAAATCGGGAACCAGCGACTTGACCTTCGTGTTGTCGAAGACCACGGAGTGCATCCGGTCGCCGAGTGTGCCCTCAGCCCACTCGGGGAACGCGCGGGCGACGAGCTCGCTCGCCACGTGGACGAGCTTCGGCTCGGTGCCGAGGGCCGCCCCGAGCATCCTGGCGATCTGGTCCCACGTGAGCGCTTCGTCGGAGGTGATCTGGAACACGTCGCCGATGGTGCGCGGATTGCCGAGCAGGCCGACCAGACCCTTGGCGAAGTCGGTGTGGTGCGTCAGAGTCCACAGCGAGGTCCCGTCGCCGAGGATGACCGTCTCCTTGCCGTCGAGCATGCGCTGCAGCACGGTCCAGCCGCCATCCATGGGGATCAGCGATGGGTCGTAGGTGTGTGACGGCCGAACGATGGTCACCGGAAAGCCGGTGTCGCGGAATGCCCGCACGAAGACGTCTTCGCTGGCCGCCTTGTCGCGGGCGTACTTCCAGAACGGGTTCACGAGGGGGGTCGACTCCCTGATCGGGAGCGCCTGCACGGGTTTCTGGTATGCCGCGGCAGAGCTGATGAACACGAACTGAGCGGTGCGGTCGCGGAACAGCCTGATGCCGGCCTCCGCATCGGCGGGCACGAACGTCTGGAAACTCACAACGACGTCAAACTCGTCCGAGCCGACCGCAGCGGCGATCGACGAGGGATCACCCGCGTCGCCGACGACCGTGCGAGCGCCGGGGATCGGCGGACGCGTCGAGCTGGTTCCACGATTGAGGAGAGTGAGGTCGAACCCCCGCTCGATCGCCAGCCGGCTGGCCGCAGCACTGATGATGCCATTGCCTCCGATGAAGAGGGCGCGAGGTGCTGTCATGATTTTCCTTCCGATCTGGATGTCGGGATCCATACCCGCATCGTCGACGGGCCACGGTTGGCCCAGGTGAAGTAGGGGATGAGCTCTGCGTCGATCGCGGCATCGGGCACGACATCGGCCGCAGCCGAGCCGTACGGCCATGGCTCGGCATCTGATCCGGCGGAACGTACGAGCAGTCGCACGCTCGCGCCCGTGGGTGTCGAGCTCGGCTCGACGCCGCCATCCAGCGCGACATGCTCCGTATCGATGCCGGCAGGCAGGTCGACGGACTCGACGGCGAGCACCAGCGGCCCGCGTTCGATCGCGACCTGGCCCCTCACGGCATCGACCCGCGGATGGGGCTCGGTGATGCGAGGCTCCATCGGCAGCTGCATCGTGACGGTGTCGCCAGCGGAGAATCCGCGGTGGATGCTGACCGTGCCGCCATCGTCGGCCACGACCTCGCCGTCCACCCTGGCTCGTCCGCGAGACCATTCCGGCACGCGCATCGTCAGCGTGAACTCGGCGTCGCGCAGGATCTCGACCACGACATCCCCTTCGAACGGATATCCGGAGAGCACCTGCAGCACGACCGGCGTCCCGTCTTCGAGGAGGACCTCGACCCGGTAGTCACCGTACTGGTGCAGCTGGACGCCGCCGGAGTCGGCCGTCGCGAAGTAGTAGCCGACACTCGCGAGGGTCCGCGCAACATTCGTCGGGCAACACGACACCTGGAACCATGGCGCACGCAGGCTCGACTCCGCTCGATCGGTCACCTGCGCCTCGTCCGGTTCGTGGCCGTGCGAGCGCTGCTGCAGTGTATTCGTGTAATAAAAGGCCCTGCCGTCCTCGCGGGGAGACGCGAGAACGTTGTTGAGCAGCGTGCGCTCCATCAGGTCGGCGTAGCGCGAGTCACCATCGGTGAGGAGGAGCCGCCAGCCCAGCATCACTGATGCGATACCGGCGCACGTCTCGGAATACGCCCGGTCGCTCGGCAGCTCGTAGTCCGCTCCGAATGCCTCGTCCTGGTGGTGTGAACCGATGCCGCCCGTGACGTACGTTCGGCGGGCGCGGGTGTTCTCCCACTGTCGGCCGATCGCCTCGACGAGTCCCCGATCATCGGTCTCCACGCCGACATCCACAGCTCCCGAGGACAGGTACATCGCCCGAACGGCGTGCCCCCTGAGCACCTCGGCCTGGCGCACCGGCACGTCGTCCTGGAAGTACTCCTGTCCGAACGCGATGGGCTGAAGGGTGCCGGTGCCACGCCGTTCGATGAACAGGCGCGCGAGCTCCAGGTAGCGGCGGTCGCCCGTCGCTCGGGAGAGTTCGGCCAGCGCCATCTCCACCTCCGGATGACCGCACACCGCCACCCGCCCATTCGGGCCGAATTCCCGATAGATGTGGTCGGCCAGCCGGCGGGCGACCGCGGGCAGTGCGTCATCGTGCCCGGTGCGCATGCGGGCGACCGCCGCCTGGATGAGGTGCCCGAAGCAGTACAGCTCGTGCCCCCACTCGAGGTTGGAGTATCGGGCCGGCTGTCCGGGCCTTCCGAAGCTGGTGTCGAGATATCCGTCCGACTCCTGCGCGGCCTCGACCCTGGCGACGAGATCGTCGTAGCGCCGCTGCAACCGGTCATCCGGCATCCGGCCGAGCTCCCAGGCCATCGCCTCGAGCAGCTTGTAGATCTCGGAGTCGACGAACTCGATGCCGGCGTGCGTGGCGCCGATGCTGCCGTCCGCCGCACGATCGAAGTTGCCTGACCAGCCGATTCGCTCCATCCATGCCTCGCAGTGCGCGATGATCGTGTCGGCGTTCAACGCCTGCTTCTGCGCCCAGAAACCCCCGGTGATGCGAATCTCGTCCTGGCCAAGCGGCCGAAGCCTGCCGGCGCTCGGTTGCACCGGTCCACCTGTGACTCCCATGCGCTCAGTCCTTGACCGCGCCGGCCGTGACGCCGGCGGCGACGTAGCGCTGGGCGACAACGAGGAGGAGGGCAGCCGGAATCGACGCGATGACGGCCGTCGCCATGATCGCGTTCCAGTCCTGGCGGTTGTTGCCGATGTAGAGGTAGATGCCCAGCGTGATCGGACGCAGGTCGCCCGAGCTGTCCAGCGTGGACGCGAACACGAAGTCCGACCATGCCCACAGGAACGCGAACAACGCGACGGTGACGATCGAGTTACGGCTCACGGGCAGCACGATCGACGTGAATGTGCGCCAGAGGCTCGCCCCGTCGATCTTCGCGGCCTGGATGAGCTCATCCGGTATTCCGGACATGAAGGCGGTGAAGATCAGGACTCCGAACGGCACCGCGATGGTCGAGTCCGCGAGGATCAGCCCAGGGATCGTGTTCAGCACCCCGAGGTTCAGGAAGATCGCGTAGAACCCCATCGCCATGATCACACCCGGGATC
>Ga0247779_1000667_pt1 | contig 19505 bp, 24 predicted proteins | sample UWRJL221509R5_FD_179925 | JGI IMG/M metagenome (GOLD analysis project Ga0247779, IMG submission 179925) | Plant litter microbial communities from Arlington Agricultural Research Station in Wisconsin, United States - UWRJ-L221-509R-5 | ecosystem: Environmental > Terrestrial > Plant litter >... | reverse complement strand
CCATACGTTTCTCATTGGTAAGATAAATAAAACGCACCCTTCCATGTACAAATTAGTACTCGTTGGATCCTGTAGACTTTCCATCTTTGCTTTGAATGAAGCTTCGGGACTCAATTCGCCATTAAGAGTTGCCCTGCCAACGTCTCCTGGAGAACCAGAACTTTCTGCTTCCCAGGATGAAGATTGGGAAGGTGTATCTGCGTATGTTGTTCCAGGAATCTTGTGAATTTGCTGACGAGTAAAGGTGTCACAATTTTCTTAATAAAAAAACAACGACTAAAGGCGTACCTTGGAGAATGTGGGGTGCAAGTTTCTGTACCGCCTCAGCGACAGAATGCATCTCTCCGCAGAATCAATATCCTCGAAACTAATGAAAATCGATTAATAGGAATGATAAGGAGAGTAAGTACGGCATGCTTACAGGACAAATCCATAGCCACTTTCGCTATCTCTTACATGACGGGTAAAGGTCCTAACACTCCTAATTTCTCCATAGGGAGAGGCGAGAGCAAACAATTGGTCCTCCGGGAAATGAGGAGGAAGTCCATTGATGTACACATTCGGGGTCTTCTGACCTCCACTTCCCAGTGCGGATTCGGACGCGGAAGTGGGAAAGCCAGACTGTGGCGAAGATCCTCTAGGAGAAATAGAATTGAAAGTGGTCGAGATGGCAGGTAAAGTCTGGGAAGCGGATATTCCAAATGCATGTTGTTGTTGTTGTTGCTGTTGCGGCTGGGATCGATTATCACCGCTGATAGACAGGCTAGAAAGGTCGATCGAAGCGCCATAGGCATCGCTGGAGTCACCACAGATTTTCTGATGCAGTTGCTCCAGCTGATGAGCGCCTGAGGCATCACGTGCCTGGTCATACTCCATTTCAGGCAAAGGAATGGTGGAATGGACTGGAGCGGACGGCGGGTTATGGGGAGACTTGGTCTGAGTGCTTTCAGTCGTTGCATATTGCTGGTGGTGGTTGTGGTAGCCATTCTGAGATACGGTATTCTGTGAAGGAGACGAAGATAGGGGCATGGCTAATGGAAGGGGCGACAATGTCTTGGCACTGCTATTTGAGTCCGAATTTGAATCCGTCGCTCGGAGGCCAAATACGGTCGAGGAAATGGTCGACTTTGCAACTGAAGACTGGTGCTGCTGACCGTTGCTGTCGAGATTAACGTGGAGAAATTCGCTGGTAGCTTTGTGAGAGTTTGAGGACCGAGAGCCACTCGATCTTGAGGAAGGAGAGCCTTTGCCTGACGAGGGAAACGAAGATGAGCACAAGTCCATAAATATATGCGCGTTTAAACGCGTAAATTAAGGAATAATGATAGTAAAAAGCGAGAAATGGATGATTCCTGCTCGATGTTGCCTCGAAGACAGCGTTATGATGCTGAACGCGACTAGAGGCAATGAAGAGGAAGCGGGACGAAAGAAAGAGATGATGCAGGAAGAAACAGAAAGGGGACATTTCGAGGGCGGTTAATAACATGCATGTATGATGGATGGATGGAACTTAACAAAGGACCAGAGACGAAGAATGGACTTACCGGTACCAAGGGGAACATGCATGGGCGTTCCCGAGTCTTGCATATTTTGTGTACCGAGCAAGATTTCGATGTCAGACGAGTCGCCTTCTTCGGTTTCAGCTTCGTGGTCGTTCTCAACAGTGGCATTGTCTGTTTGACTGAATGTTACTGTTGTATTCTGGGCGTGATCAATTTGAGAAAAACCGCCAGAGATCGCACCAACGGCACTAGGATGAAGAACAGGCGAGAACTTGAGCGAAAGAGAACCAGAGGAATTCCGAACATTTGGGACATAGGTATTGCTAGAAATATCTGTAGAAGTCTCGTCAATTCCTGAGTGATTGCTGCTTTGATTCAGAGTCAAAGGTTGTGCATGTTCTTGTTTCTGTTGCTGCTTTATAGACGAGAATGATTTAGGCGACCTCGCCGAAGCCAAAGTAGGGATTTTAGAGGAAACGATAGAGGCAAATGACGGAGCCGTCAACTTGGTGGGCGCAGTGCTCGACGCCACAGTTTCTTGACCACGCCGAGCGGCCAAGTTAACGCCCTTGCTCGCAGTGCCACTAGCGGTGTCGCCGTTCTCGATGGATGTATTATGATGGGACATCTTCGCCCTAAGACTGTGAATTTGTTGAAATTAGACTGCAGACGGTAGTGAATGGTAAAGAAGAAGGTCGGTGCGCGCCAAAATGCAGAGTCGCCGTGTGACTGTTATGTGCGTGATTTTGGGGCAACAAAAAAGAGAGAAAGGGGGGAAGAATGTTGCAAAGAACAATAAAAAGAAAAAGGGCGCAACAATGTGAAACAAAGGAGCCAATGGGATGTATGTAGTAGCTGTAGTAGCAAGGACCTGATTCAGATGTGCAACGAATAGAATGATTGGTAACTCTGCAAAGAAAAGAGACGGGGCGATAAAACCTAGGCTGGCTGTCGAGGAAAATGCTGATGGGTGTGGGGTATGAATGGCTAGCTGTTGTACGTGTATAGCTAGTAATAGCGTGATGAAGATTAATCTTATTTCTTCGAGGCGAGGCAGAAGGCAAAGATTTTAAATGAAAAGATAGAAATGAAGGCGAAGAATGCCTGAAAAAAGGTCGATGCTGTAAAATGTCGCAAGGCAAGACGAACAATGCTGGTAGGTATATGTAGAGTGACGAAGCAAGTCTTATGCAGTAGTCGATGATGATTGGCACAGTAGTAAGGCGGCTATAGCGAGTTCAAATGCAGTTGTGAAGACCAGTGGGCCGGGAAGCTCCAGCGTAGTGAATACCGACGAGCCCTTCTTCTAAAATTTTGGGTGATAATGAGGAGTGGTTGTGCCTTTGGTCAACGCTTGGAACGATGAGCAAAAGGTCAAAGCCAACGAGGAAGTGAGGGGTATGATGAGAGAAAGGATGATAGGATGAGCTAGACGAGTGCGACAGTTCCAACAGCGTATAGGTAGCGATGGAGGAAAAGAGAGAATGGAGGGCGTCGAACGAGGATTTACCTGAATACTAAAGCAGATTTGGACCCACTTCGGGTACTTCAAATGCCAAAGAAACCAAGAATTCGATCGAGGAAAAATTGGTTCCTTCTTCGTCTTCTTAATCCTCTTCCGCCTTCCTATTACTCAATCAGTGCCCCATCGTATCAATAATCTGAAATTAGCACCGGAACCGTTGAAGAAAATTGAAGGAATCTGACCATAAGTTATGCGTTTTGCATGTCCACATTCCAAAGAAAGATGCTTACCTCCTAAATTCGTCGCAAAAAGTGAACATTTTTCAACATGTCATTCACGATGTCGGCGACCGCCATTGCCAAAATGCGTATTACGCTAAGAAATGCCTAATGATTTGAACGTGTCATATCACAGTGATGTATGTACTTACTAATAAATCAAATCAAGTGGTTGGTGATGAGACTCGGATGACAGGGCAGGAGGCAGGTGCTACGGGATTCTTGCACCTAACAATTAGTCCATATTTCGAAGCGGAAGTGACTCGGATGGTGTACCTGTGCTGCACTTTGTTCAGCCGCAAATCCTACACCGCGGAATGTTTAATCAATTGTGAATATTGGAAGTGGCGCTTGACTTTCAGGAATAACTTTCCGAGGAGTCGTGCAGTGTCGAAGGATGATAGCATCGTGTAAGCGTTGGAAAACATTCAATGATGGATTACGATTATGTATCATACAAAAGAATATTTACTGCCAACATAACTGAAAGGATGGATCAGAGAGATAAATTCGTATAGGAGTCTAAACGTCACTTTATGGAGTGTTCGAGCCTTTATTTAAATAGTCCATTCATATGCATTGGAAATCTTCGCGTCCATCGGCAAGAGTGTGCGAACAGACGGACCTAGTGAGAGAATCAGCACGACAATTACTACACAAGCTTGTCGGAGGGAAAAGTAGGAGTATTGCATGGCGAGCTTATAGTTATAGGTTTACCGGCACTGATCAATGCGTCCTCGTCGGGAAGGTAAAGTAGAACCAGAAAGCTTCATTTCTGGGACAAATGTTCGCCCTCCAGCGGTGGTTGGAGCTCGGTGGCCTTAATAGATGCAGTAATTAGAAAATTGTTCAATGAAAAGATTTTAAGCCAACCTTGCTGAGACCGTCGCTAAATGCACCATCTACTACCGCAGCGTCATATTAGGATAATTCGCAAACATATATTTCAGTCGGCTGCATAAGATGTCTCGAAACGTCCACCGCTTCAATGATATTTCTGACTCTAAACCTGAAAATATGCATAGATGAGACAATAGAAGGTACCTAGAAGACCTATAATGCAGTTCTTGCAAGGTATAAAGAAACAAAGGGAGCTGGACCTATAGAAAGTTGCACACCTTCGAAATTTCCTGACTACTAACCCAAAGGAATGGTTAAATGACTACGCTTCTTATGAATCTGAGGCGCTCTTAGATGCATACTAGTGTTCGTTTGAAAAGTAATTCAAATGAGCAATATGCTTAGTCCACGAAGGACAAGAAGAATAAAGAAGTAGTAAATGAAGTCCCACTTGTCTGGAAGGAAAAAACCTGAAATTACATAAGCTGTGTTTGTCGGATAATTCCAGTTCGGCTTTGCAGTGCCGAGCCTCAATCGACCCCGACAAGACCTTGGACTGCAACGTTTTGTCACTTTTGTCAATTCCATTGACTAATAAATCAAGGACTCACAATAGTCATGGCATTTTAATGGTTGTTGCTCTGTGCATCAATTGTCTTCCCCGATATTATCGTAACTTGAGGAATGATGGCCGGCAAGTGTATAATACTCATAACTGGAACCCTCTGATCATGCTTTAAAAAATGAATGGTTCGACTGCAATGGTCCACTGGTAGCTTTGGGAAAAATGGGACACTCTGAGAATTTGCTCGAAAAAGGCTGCAGCATTGATTTAGGAGGACCTAGCCATGGGCTTCAACAATTCCTATATGCCAGCCTCAGGTAATGGGTGCTCAAACATGTCCATGCCGTGCCATCTTCAAGTGTTTCTTCCATCTGTCAACTCGGAGAGGGTGACTCATGCGTAGAATATCTTTATTCGCATATGATGTGGCTATATTCAAATTATGTTGATTGCGTGTCAAAATCCTACTCAAGAATAAGTATTGTCGCGAAGAATTCTTGTGACTTTGTTACTTCATTTCACCCAGTAAGTAGCACTCATTCTCCTGTACTGCCCAAGGAAATGAATTCAAAATGAATTTATATTCGAGCCTGTATGGCCCAGCATGCTATAGACACTAGCGGGTAGTTTAATTACAAGACAGAAAGCTCAAGCGCATGTCATGCAGTGGCAGTTACAGGCTCCAGAGACTGATCATTTCAGGACTTGTCCGGGGAGCACTCGGCAGCATTGCAGTAATACGAATTGGAGTAGAGGAAAGTCAGGACCAAAAATAAATCTGGGCGCTCTGGGTAAGAGATCAGTTTCTTTTTTGATCAACTGTACTATACATGGTAGCGGTTGTCATTGACCTAAAAATATATATTTGAAAGAGGGGGATAATAAAACGTTCTGTAAAACACCTCTGAGCACCCACAAGTCAGGACTTCCCGTGAAGTTTAACTATGACCCTCACCCACGTTCAGTCGACATACTTGTCCTGTTTTTTTGAATCATTGTTCCTAGGTTAGTGGACTAACCTGCTCCTAGTAACTTCATTCATATTTCTAACTCGCGCGCGTAGGGGTTCATTTTGTTCTCATTGCCGTGGTCATATGGCTTTGGACGTGAGTGCCGTACTTTTCCTAGCGCTCGATGTTTCTCAAAAAAGTAAAATAGGTCCCGTAAAACGGCACATAAGGTCCACTACCTACTTTACTTATCCCTGGTCATAATGTTTCTCGTCGCCGTCGCACATACGACATTGGGTGTTGCTACATGGATCTTACCAGACACTTTGAACAAGAAAATTGGTGCCGAGCAAGCAAGTCTGCTGCTCGCTATTTTCCAGGTGTGTCATATATTAGTCCAACCTCTTCGTATTCACTTTAAAGCAATAAACCAGTTTATGTTCGGTGATTTCGTCATTATATGGAGGACATGGGTCGTTTGGAACAGAAATTACTGGATCATACTTGTCCCTATTTGTATTTCTGGGACTGCCTTTGGTGAGGATCAATGAGAGCTCGATTAGAACCAATCATCATGTCATATTTCTTGATAGGATTTGCTTTCTCGACTGTTAAGGGCGGCAGCGACTTCCAAGTTGTTTCTCCATCCCTCCTCGTGGCCAACTTTATACTCTGCACCGGACTCATCGTCGGACGGATTGTGTAAGGTTTTCTCGTTCCTTTATTTATAGTCTAGTTTCTCCAGGCTTCCTGACCTTGATTCCGATAGATACGTCAACATGCAAAGCAAGTCAACAAACAAGATCTTCACGAGTATCAAGAAGTCACCGTATAAAGGAATCATATTCCTTCTTTTAGAATCAGGAGCAGTCTACACAGCTGTTCAAGTAAGGCATCCGGTATACATATTGTTCTCAGATTTCAATTTACGATACTAGATTTTTAGACCACTAGCTTGATTCTTTTTAAGAAAGAAAGTCCAATCCTTCCTGTATTCCTTAATCTCATGGTGCCTTTAATGGTGAGCTCGACACATGTTTCGAAAACGTCTGAGAAAAGACTGATGTAGATATTTAGGGTTTACTCCCTTCGAGCATCGTGGTACTCGTAGCGTTGGATGCCCTTCCCAGCGGACAAGACGAGAAATCGGTCGAAGACCTGAAAAGTGTTCAGTTCCAGGCTAGAACGGGCACGAGGTCTGGCTTTGGAACCGAAACTAGCAATGATTATACATTAGACAACAATTCCGAGACTCGAAAAGAATCGTGGAAGGCATATAACTCGTCCTCTAACGTTGCGGTCTAAATTCTGCGACGCAGAGAATGGACCTTTACTGCAGAATTTGAAGCACCTGCTTCTTCTATTAAGATACTATCTTCTATTCAATGTATCTAGTATTTATATCTGTAAATTGAGACTCTTATTGAGGTCTGCATTGATATATCGATATTTCATAAATATTTGTATGCTCCTTTGGATCTACTCGGCGCCTAACTAAAAATAGACACGCTGATCCAAATAAAGTGCTCATGATTATCCTTCATACTTATTTCAAGAGGGGTTCGTATCCCATTCCATCCCTCTTTAATAGTCTTTCTATGATCTTCATTCCTTCCATCACCTTTTCCTCTTCCAATCTTTGACCTACGACCTGAACTCCTACCGGGAGACCGTGCATATCACCAGGTGAGTAATTGCGGTAAGCCCATTCCTCGATGGTATTCCTTGGTTTGAATGGTTTAAGCACGTCTATGGCGGACGAAACTTGTGTGATAGGAAGCACTCCAGCAGAGTAATCCAACTATGGAAAAGTCAACAAAAACGTAGTGGATGATTATAGGTAATTGAAGCGCGCTTACAACGTTAAATAAAAACGTATATCCACAGGCTGCAAACCCGTGTTTCATTCCTCCATGAGGCACTGCGGGAAGGGCATTCGGCACAGTGAGGAGGAAGTCCAATTTTTCCTCTTTGTTCTCTTGTCCATTTCTAGTTCCATTCCACCATTCCCACCATTCAATTTTGTATTTTTCCCTCTCCGCAACCAACTTCCAGAAGTCCTTGACATTCTTCGCGTGAAAACCTTCAATCACTCCTGCGTAGACTTCGTCCCGTTTGATATATCGTACGTACATGACATACAATCTGCGGAGCAGGCTAGGAAGCCGAAGAACGCGCATGGCTTGTACCATCCCAGGATCGTTTGTTTCAAAGCTTCGCATTGGATCAGTGGCTGTCGTACCGCCGTCTGCTAGGATGAGGCTTGACCCAAGGGTAAGTCCCCTGTGCGGGGAGGGAGGGTCAACGTCCACGACTTTGTATCCATGCCTCTTCAACGCATTAACAACGACTTTGAGTGCCCTTTTACAGGCAGGTGATGGGCGTACAACACCTGGCATGGCATATATGTCAGTAATGATCAATCTTATGGGGTTGTTGTTTACCATCGTCCCACAACACCCCCCATCTCAATTTCTCCTTTTCTAATTCCCTATCGACATCCCTCCACGGGATGGGTAAAACAGTTGGATCGTATTTCCACGGTTCCATCTGCATAATCGCTTTCCAAAAGTATTCTAAATCTTCCAGTGTCCTTGCCATTGGTGAATACACTGGCGCAACACCTTCCTGACCTGGCATGCTGGTACTGCTTCCCGTTTTCAGGAACCTTCCTACACTGGCTTTAATGGTGTATATTCCACTATAATGTGCGGGTACACGAACGGAACCAGCAACATCTGTGCCTATCCCGATGCGGGATCCTCCATACGCCAGGAGCGCTGCTTCTCCTCCTGTTGAACCACCTGGACTATGAGTGAGCTTGTGAGGATTTGCGCAAGGACCGAAGACGTCAGAAGACGATTCGAAAGATAGAAGGGTTATTGGAATGTTGGTTTTAACGAACGGAACAGCACCAGCATCACGTAGAAGTTTGACAAGAGCGGAGTCCTTCTGTGACGGTTTATTCACCCAGGCCGAGTAACCGATGCATGCATCCCAACCTTTGACGCCTACTGTCTAGATCTTACGTTTAATTTCTTCGAAGAAGATGATAACTCATCCACTCACATCCTTCAAGCTCACAACCATGCCCGCCAATGGTCCCTGCTTATTACATTTCTTTGCCCATCCAACAGCATCGGCCATCATCACTTCCGTCAGGCAATTTGTCTCTTCATGTGCTCTCAACGCCTGTTTGCCATAGGCTAACAGAACATCCTGGGGATCAACCTTGCCGTCCTGCACCTCCCCGACTACAGTTTCTACCGACTTGATTAGAAGGTGCCGATCATCCGGGGTAACTGGGGTATGAAATATAGGGGGTAGAGAAGTGATGAGCTGGCGCCGTCTCTCTTGCTTTTCCCAACTGTGATCGTCAAAGTTATTATGAGTACCGCTGCTACCCGCTTCAACGATGCAACCTTACATACCATGCCCGGCGATGGTCGAGCCAAGCAAAGACCATGGTAGCGAAAATTCCCACATACCCCGCTGGAGAAATCGATAATCATTTCCAACTCTCGGAGATCGTTGATCAATCATGGAAACCCAATATTTAAGCCGATGCGTGAAGATCCGGATCCTAATCTTATCCATTCGCCCTAGGTTCTAACCTTGGAACCCTTTTATCGCCCCGTTGGACCCGCTTTGAAGCCATTGCGACCAATTGCGAGCTTTCTATTCCATTCTTGATTTGAAAGTGCATCATACCTTGGGAAAAGTCCTAGAAAGGCCTGCCTTATGAGGGATGAGGCTCGCATCGCGTGAGCTGTACCTACCGAACGCACAACGACCATCGACAGTTTCTCGAATCTGGGGAGCTCTTGTCCCAGCGCATCTCCTATATTTCTGTACAAAATAACAAATCCTTATCGCAGAAGATCCGAAGGGAATAGCTTTCTTGCCAGAATAAATAGGAGTGAATCGGTCTTTCAGAGCATTTTCTTCTCGCTCCAGGGAAAGGTCGGCGCTCATTTCCCCGAGGCGTCTCCGACCGGCCCGCCTTTTCTGGGGTATATGAAGGCGCCATTATCATTTCTTTTTTGAAGAAAACCTCCCCTTTCCCCAACTTCTCCACACAACCCCACAATTAAAGTAGAAAACACGATGGTCAACGTACCTAATCTCAAGCTTAACAACGGACGTGAAATTCCTCAAGTCGGGTAAGTAGTTCCGCTCGGATAGATTAGATTATCATGCTGATCAGATAACCATCTTCAAGGTTCGGTCTCTGGAAAGTCACGGAGAACACCGCTCAAGTCGTTTACGACGCTATTAAGGCGGGATACAGACTTTTCGATGGTGCTTTTGGTGAGGAAGCTATCGCTTTTCATATGCAAGGAAGCTAACTGGTTATATCATTCAGACTACGGAAATGAGAAGGAGGCAGGCCAGGGAGTCAAGCGCGCCATCGATGAGGGTCTCGTTAAGCGTGAGGATCTCGTCATCGTGTCCAAATTATGGAATACGTTCCACGAAAAGGAGCGTGTCGTACCAATTGTGAAGCAGCAACTGGAGTGGTGGGGACTTGAGTGAGTGCCATTATTACCATTTGATTCTCATTTTGATTCCTGACCGTCGTCGACTAGATACTTCGACATCTTCTATATCCACTTCCCTGTGGCTCTCGAATACGTTGATCCCAAGGACAGCTACCCCTCTGGATGGAAGAACCTCAAAGGTGAAGTTGTCCAAAGCAAAGCTAGCATCCAAGAGACGTGGACTGCTATGGAATCTCTCGTCGACCTTGGTCTTGCGAAGTCCATTGGCATCTCCAACTTCCAGGGAGCGCTGATCATGGATCTTCTTCGTTACGCCAGAATCCGACCCGCAGTTCTCCAAGTCGAAATCCACCCCTACCTTTCCCAGGAGGAGCTTGTCCAATTCGCCAAGTCAGAAAACATTGTCATCACCGCGTACTCCTCCTTCGGCCCCCAGTCATTCATCGAACTTGACTGGGACAAGGCCAGGGATACTCCTAAACTCTTCGAGCATCCCACAGTTACTCCTCTTGCTAACAAATACAACAAAACACCCGCTCAAATTCTCTTGCGATGGGCCACCCAAAGAGGACTTGCCATTATTCCCAAGAGCAATAACCCACAGCGGCTCGTCGAGAACTTGCAGACCGCCTCTGGCTTTGACTTGACAGAAGAGGAGGTTAAGTCTATTACCGCTTTGAACAGGAACTTGAGGTTCAATAACCCTCCCGAGGTATGTTTCTTTCGTTTGCTTTTATCAGCGATATCTAATTATTATTGCAGTATCTTGGCACGCTTTACATCTTCGCTTGAGGATCGTCTCGCGTTAAGTATTGCTGTAAATTATAAACTATTGTGAACTCCTTTAAACGAAGTAAAATGTATTAGATATTGAACGGAAGTTGGTTGAACCATGAATATTATTCTGAATGATACTGACGCGTCGCGTTAAACATCACATGATCTGAATGGAAGAAGAAGACAGAATCAGCGCCTGGTGCCACTGCCTGACTCCACAAGTGAGTTTTCACCCTCCACAAGTGAACCAAAACTGTACCTTTAACGACGTTCAACGCCCAATCAAGAATCCTGTCAAGTGTCCACGCTAGTCTAATGAGTTTGCCACCACTGACGGTCAGCTGCGCATAAAGGTACATATGTAACGAACTTCATTGAAGACCAAGTTCACTTTTGATAGACACCCAACAATCATGTTACTTAAAGTCGAAGCCGCAGCACTGCTTTCGACATGGTTCGTGAGGGGAAAGCTCGGTACACACGTGTACGTCTCTGTAAATGCTATCTATCTTCTTCATGAACACGAGAGAGAAAGGAACAAACTCGAGCAGGAAGAAGTAAGTGTTCCTGCTCTAATTGATGCTCATTCCGGATAATCAAGTACCAAACTAAAAGCAGATTTCTGAATTTAGAGCTAGGACAAGGCTATTGAGATTAGGACCCTCGGACCTCCACACATGTTTATGCCTCATGTCATTGCGCAGCTGGACCCTGCTGCATCTCGACTGCGCATTGATTTGTTTACTTTTTAATTGATCGGAAAGACAGAAAGTTGGCAGTGGAAGGAGTTAAAATGCAACGCAGCCAGATCAAGAGAAATACTGCTGCGTAGCCACTTCTGACTTTGCTTTTCACGGTTTCGTCTCCTTTCTTCGTTATCCCTGGCCTCTCAGCGTGTTTCTTCGGGCTTTACAACATTCGAGTGGTCGTCTTACGGTTGATCTATCATGATTTTGGCTCCTGAAGATGAAGAGCGCTTAAAGGAGAAAGAATTGGAGGCGAATGCTGAGTCAGAGAACAACGATAACAACCTGAATGTAAGAGTTTTGAAGGTTATTCAAATCAACATAATTTGAATAGGAACATTTGTTCAGGATGCAAATGTAGATCCTCCTCCAATGTACACAGCGCTTGCACACACATCCGTAGACCCAAATTTTTCTCCTCTACCACAAGTAGTCTCAAGGTCACCGCCTCCGACTCCTAGCAAGCCTAGCTCTAGTGAAACTGCCTATGTAGAAAGGAATGTCTCCTTGGGGTCCTCAACCGTTATCAACATCCCAAACATAAAACCTTCAAACTTTATTCGCGTTTCACAAGCTAACTCAGCAGTAAGAGGAGCCTGGCTAATCGATCCTGCTGTTTCCATCCCACCATCTTTCTTGCCACCTCTTGATCGAGAAACAGGAGAGACGGAGGAAACGAGGAGAAACCTGGTCCTTAATTCTAGGAATGGCACGGTTGATGGAGAGATATACATTTTGCCGACAAGCGAGACTCAAAAAGAGAGGCTGAGGGCAGGAAATCGGACCAAGATCCATGTGAACGCTACCTCAACTAATGGAGGCGTAACAGCTAAACTTGTGAGTAGAAACAAAGAGACAGCTTTTTCGGAAGTGCTATGTCAAATTTGACACTCTCATATTCTGCCATATTTAGCACGATGTGATTCTAGGCAAAGAGGACCGCCGTCTACCGCTATACCTGTCTTGCTCGTCTAGAAACGGCAGCGTCACAGTTTACCTCCCTCGCTCGTTCCAAGGACCACTGAACATGAAAGTCCAAAACGGAAACGTACGTTTATCCGATGCAGTCAGGGATGCCTCAACTACCCTTTCGACTGAAGATGGGGTCAGACGCAGCTTTCTCGGAGGATTCGAATCGACCTCTGGTGAAAACAGTTTTCAGGACGGCAAATGGTTGGGAGACGAGCTGCATGCCGAATCGAGAAACGGGAGCGTGAGGATATGTTTTGATAACGAGGCAGATTCATCATCTTCTGGAAGGTTTAACCCTTTCAACCTCTTTGGAAAACTATTTAGCCTCTGATACACTTTATCTTGCTTGCTGCTAGTCTTTGACGCCGACAAGGACGACATCAGACCACCGCGCATATGCCTGTAAATATAGTCTTGTATCAAATACTGAGCTTGTGTGTGACAATGTTTCATGCTTCTGAAAGGAATGTTAAGTGGCGCTCGCGTTATCTCGTGCGAAGTCATCGCACTTCAGCATTTTATATCTATCCTATGCTGCGCATTTTTTTTGCCTTGGTTCTAATGTTGCAGAGGCGCCGGCCAAATAGGGGCTAGTTAAAATTGCTACGGATTAAACGGCCCGAATAAAAAAAACCTCCGAAAAACCATTTTGGGCGACAGCTCAAAGCCATTGCCAAGCATGTACAAGCAAATACCGAAATTTTGATCGCGACTCGCCGACTTCGACCTCACTGCGCAGTGCGACGCGTCTGTTCAGCCCGTCTGCTCTGACGTATCTTCTTCCTGAACCTCAAGACTCTGCTGTGAAAGATGCAAGATTGATTGTTATAAATTACCCCTTGTTTTCTGTGAACTCGATGCAGTGAAATGGGAGCTTGTGATAAATGTTAGACGTAAGTTCATCTGTTTAAATTTTTTCAAAAGGTTTGAGCTTCGGCCATTCTTTTGAATGATGTTCTATATTATCTACATTGTCTAACGCAAGAAAATTGCGGTGGACGAATAATATTTGTTCCTGACTTTTCGGCCTCGGTATATTGTCTTTTTTCTTACTAACTAGCCTTTCTTCAGTTCTACCAGGAATTTCTGATATGAGATCTGTCCTTCCTGGCCCCAAATGTCAATATGTAACGGGTATATATTCCTTTCAATTACCGTGCATGCTTCGCCAGACTTCAATTTACGAGTGTCGTGGAACTTTTAGTTCCGAGTCGGCCTTAAATATGTGCTGGAACCATGACATTCGCCTTCCGGTTTCCGTGCTCCATCGCAGATATATTCCGTACTTTCAGTCTATGTGAGCTTTTCGCCCAAGTTGGCCTCTTTCGTGGAATCGTGCACCACTTCAACGCCGAATGGTCAACCATAAGCTTTACAAACGCGAGGGACCAATTTGCAAAGTTTATGCAATCATCCCAGCATCTACTAATTTATAATGTCAGTCTGACTTGCTTCTAGCTTTACGACTTACCAACAGAATTTGGCGTTACTCATTCATTTAAAGAGATTCTCGTCATGCCTCTGACGCACACGAGTCCAATCACGTTTCCGCGTGTTACCGCCCATCCGTGGTCCTGATCACTTAGTGATACATTTGCTATATCTATCCAAAAGTTCCAGCGCTTTTACCAAATGAACAACACTTAAATACCACGCCTTTAAACCTCAACCTTAACTCCTCATCTCCTCTACAACCTGCATCATCATGGACTCTATTGTCAATGCCGCCGAGAAAGCAAAGTCCCATGGCATCGATCTTAGCAAACTACCAAAAAATATGAACATGACGGCTGAGTCCATAACAGAAAATGTTCACGCTATGAATGATAATTGTATGTCGTTGCATCACTTCTGCACTTCCTTTCTGAATTATCACTTTATAGGTACAGACGAACGCATGAAATTCATCTTCAAAAGTTTGGTCAGGCTTAGGTCTATACAAGATCAGACTTTCGAAGTACTTAACGGAGCGACTTTCGAATAGATTAATCACCTCCATAACTTCGTCCGAGAAACGGCTCTGACAACTGAAGAATGGTTGTACGTGCAAAATCGATTCCAAGCCTATGCATGACGCCATGATTTTGATTTTCGGTTTTGAAGGACTGCCATCAATTTCCTAACCGCCACAGGCAAAATGAGCACTGATATTCGTCAAGGTGTCTATCTCCCACACCATCGTGGTTTGTGTCCAGCTGCTGAACACCTATTAGAATTCGTCTTGCTATCCGATTCGCTTGGTGTTTCTACTCTTGTGGACGCGATCAACAACGCAAAACCACCGGGTGCGACTGAGTCCACTGTGCTGGGACCCTTCTATACGGAAGATGCTCACGATGGTATGTCATCATGTCTTTTTTCCTTGGGCCCCACCGAAACTAAGATTAAAATGTCACTAGTTGAATTCGGAGGATCCATTGCATCTGAAGGAAAGGGTGATTATATGTATGTTGAAGGTCGCGTAACGGATACGCAAGGCAATGGCATTGCGAATGCCGTCATCGATACATGGGAAACGGACGGTCATGGTCTCTATGACACGCAGGTGGGTAATTAAAGGTCGCGGGCATGGTGTGTGCATGGATTTATTACGGAAACTGAATATTTTCTTTCAAAGTACGATAACCGTGCCGAACCTGACTGTAGAGGACGTTTACACACGGGTAAAGATGGCTCCTTTGCATACCGCGCGGTCGTGTGAGTGTAGATATATTTTTATTTGCACGCAAATTCTCTCATCCTGCCTACAGCCCAGTTTCCTACCCAATCCCTGCTGATGGTCCAGTAGGCGCAATGGTGTCGAAGTTGGGCAGGCACGTCTTTCGACCTGCTCATTTACATGTACAAGTTCAGGTTTGTGTCTTCCCATCAATTGTGGGATTCTAAAAAGCTGATGTAATCATGATCATGAACAGGCTCCAGGCTACGAAACGCTTATCACGTCCTTGTTCTTCGAAGGAGATCCTTACCTAACTTCTGATGCCGTGTTTGGGGTCAAATCGTCTTTGATAACGGTAAGGGTTTCCTCTTTTGCATAATAGTGAACTGAATCGTCACCGCAATCAAAGAAACCAGAAATAGTAAAAGACCTGGAAGTTTCAAAAGCAAGGGGTTTCAAGGAGCCTAAGCATCACGCATATGTGCAAAGAGATTTTGTACTCGCAACTGCTGAAGAAGCGGCTAAAGCTAGGAAGCTGGTGCTGGCTTAAAGCTAAAGTCTGGATGTCCTGGACCCAAGCTTGTTCCGCACTTGATACAACTTTCTCGATATTTCGTACTACCAAAGTTCCAATGAAATAATGTCCTCTAACTAAATGCGCTAATTACATACATACAATACATCAGTACATGATTCGACTGAATCACAATTAAGCAAGCCATATACACGCAGTGTATGCGGCATGACAAGATATACGTACACAAACAAGTTTTATGGAATCCAAGTCTAGTTTCCGCCTCCTTCCCTTCGCTGATGCAAAAAGAAAAGCTAGACGCCATCATCACAATATTCGCCTCCTAGTTCTGAAGCTGGGCTCAGAATCCGTCTCCAGATCTGAAATACCGGATTGGTGGGTGATGTTGAGATCTATGGTATCTTCTGGGTATGACATATAATCGACGTTTGTGCTTGTCGCATGTGTACTGAACAATCCGTCGTCCGCTGTTTTGTGTAGGTTCAGCATGAGTCTTGACATCATAGTTACGGATATTCTGTCGATAAATGAGTTAAGAATCGAGACAAGTTGGATTGGTTATACATGGAAATAATACAACGTACGTGCTAGCAAATGTGGAAAGGCCGCCGCGGAGGAAAGGCTAGTAATGTGATCGTTGGTGAGCTCACCTAGTAATGCAGTCGGTAAAGAGAAATAGAATTTTGACTCACCCCAGCAAACTAAAATTATACGTATCAGCGACCGCGACAAGTTATGGGCGAGACAGCAGTCAACTTACATAAAATGTCAAGATATTGGCCAGGTTACACAAAGCCATGACACTATGAAAACAAAGAAACAATCAGCATTTATGTCACGTCAGGCGAAATGGAAAATCCTGACGCAAAATAGATCGCCCCATCTCTAAGAATCAGCGAGATAAGGGGGATATTAATGCCAGTGATAGCATGATCTCGTCTAGCGTTCCACGTTTTGAAGACCGTGAGGCCGAAGATGATGCTGTCGTATACGAATAGGGCTTCCCAGGCTCCAGCTAGACCTATGTCGATTAGGAGTCCATGTCAATTCCTCAGTATATAGGCTGTGGGAGGCACGACTTACGAATGGCTCTGTAAACGGGAATGAGTACTGGCAAAGGATGAAAACATAATAATAACGTACGTCCCAGCGGATAGTCCAACATGACATCCCCCACCTGTTTCAGAAGGCGCGCTTTTTTGACCGAACAAGGCCCACTATGTATTTACGGTTGTTAAAAAAGTCCTCCGCAGCTTTCTAGAAGATACGCACGCATGAAATGGCGATTAAAATAGCGCCACTTCCAACCATGTAAGTTAGTATTCGTATCGAGCATCCATAAAGCGCGTAGATGCGGAGGGTTAAGAGAACTGGAGTACGATCAGGATAAAGGTTCAATGAGGATGGGAAATCGGAATGCTCACCGCAAACCAAAACCTGATTGACGATCAAAAACAGTTGGCGAAAAAGGTTGTATCTCCTGCAACTAGTAGGAGAAAGTAGCACGAACGCTTCGCGTCAAATTTATTGCATTATTTTGTGGTCATTATTTAGTCAACACACCTCTAAAAACGAGACGTTCAGGACCTAACTGATACGTTAGTACGATATACGAACGTACCTGGACAGATAGGTCCGCAAATCCCAGTATTGTCACAGCTATGTTCCCCAGGAAAGCAAAATACCGATTCGCAAAGAACCAGTACGAACTATGCTTCTTTGGTCGCTTCCATAGGTATTCGATCTCCTCCCCTAAAAGATTACGCTTTAAATGAAGTTCTTTCGTCGATTGGCCTGTCCACCTCTTGAAAGCCTTACCTACAGTGAGGAAATGGTCGAAGTAGAGACACGCTGTGGGACGCGGTGAGCCACGTAGTATAGTAAGTAATCTGCCATTCGAATAGAAAGTCAAAATCACTGAAGTACTGACAGATGGCAAATATATGGAGATAATTGTGGACTAGTCTTTACAGATTACGTTGCGTGAGTAAGGCCCTTGAGTGAGAGGCACATAAAGAGACACACATTTCTCTTATGGTGGACTCAGTATCATGGTCCAAGGCGGACATGGTGAAGGAAAGAAGGAAGCTGGGAGAAGTTCATCAGCGCCAGACGGTGGCTACTTCTCCATGTCCTAGAATGATTCAATAGCGACTCATCCGGAAACAATTCTATTCTAGAACAAATCTATCAAATTGTCAATTCTCCGGGAATCTATTTTCTTCTCCACTGCTTCTTTTTGGGGATATAAATGCGACAACACAGAACTCTCCCATGGGCCATGATCAGCAGTGGTTAACATTTGTGAAAAACATGGGTAGTATTACAAACACCTTATAACATGGACCAGGCAGTGTATTACTACAGAGACCTTGGGAGGTGTCTGTAGTTTCGCCTGCTCTGATAATTACGTAGAATTAGCGCCTCTGGGGAAAGAATGTCTTGGAAGAGTTTTGAAGATGTATATAGAGCCTTGGCAGTCGAGTCGGGCATCAAGCATTTTAGGTTTAATCATTTAGCTGTTCGCGGACGACTTCGCAGCGGCAGCATAAAAAGCACAACTATATACATATAAACATAACGACAAATGGATGGTGATCCAGTTAATCGGAAGGACAATGTAGTCACTCGCATTTTCAGATGTACCCTCTAGGGAAGTGCCCGTAAGACTCACAGACAGGGATAGATTTTCTGCTTGCTTGAGCACATCGAAAAAGCGGCGCTGCGAGATGTATGGAGAGACGGGTAACGTATTAATAAAATGACAAAGAATCATCTAGGTCGTCACCGTGGAGGAAGCTCTCTGACGAGGTATAAAAAGCATCCTGCGAATCGGCGTGCACTTTTCTAACACTGATCATCATCCTGCCTGCCATCGTCGAAGGTAGTGCGACAATAAATCCTGATGAAACATCCAGAATATCAGGCTTGATGCATACAGATTAGCAAGTCCTTGAAACTCAAAGGAAATAGACAAACCAGGTTATGCAACCAGATATGCATATTTACCCCATAGCATAACGCTATCCTGTAAAAATCAAGGCTCACAGTAAGTCAATATAATAGATGCCTAATAGCTTACATGACTGTATAAAAAAGAGAATCTCGAAGAAGGACAAAACGCAAGCGCTCGCTTCTTCTGGAAGGTGATTTGTAGTATTCAAACATTTTGAGGAGGGTAAGAACATATATAATTCCTTCGACACTAGAAACTATTGTCTTAGCAATTTTTGTAGCACTTAAAAAAAAAATCAACTTACAGCAAAACAAAAATCCAAAATAACTCCGGCACCCTAGGAACTTTGCTAATTCCGCACTCCTGAGACGTTCCTGCTTTGGTCGCGATTACTAGTCATCAAGAGATGATTAAGAACCGCCCTCAAAATATCTTGTCATGAGCGAACGGAGACGCACCGTCCCTGACGCACATACAAAAACGAGACCCAGAAATTGCAGCAGAAAGCTGGTCATCAAAAACTTTCCAACTATCCTCGGTCGATGGTACAGAGCATAGACTCGTAGCAGCAAGATAACTAAAACGGTGAGATCATTAGGACGACGTTCGGGATCCTGCATGAGACATGAGGCAACTTACTCTCTACTGCGCATACCAGCAGAAGGCTGAACCACATCTGGAAAACAAACCACCTATAACCTAGGTAAAGGATCAGCTGTCGATAAGTGACATACTGCCAAAATGGGGTCAACTCACAT
>Ga0247779_1000666_pt1 | contig 19523 bp, 25 predicted proteins | sample UWRJL221509R5_FD_179925 | JGI IMG/M metagenome (GOLD analysis project Ga0247779, IMG submission 179925) | Plant litter microbial communities from Arlington Agricultural Research Station in Wisconsin, United States - UWRJ-L221-509R-5 | ecosystem: Environmental > Terrestrial > Plant litter >... | reverse complement strand
TCGACTCGACCCCCTTCACCTTCGACTCCCAGGTCTTCCTCGAAGTTCTCCTCAAGGGCAAGCTCTTCCCCGGAAACGGATCCCAACCCGGTGAAGTTCTCTCCCCACTCGCCGGTGAGATGCGCCTTCAGAGCGACTTCGCCGTCTCCCAAGACCCAAGGACTGCTTGCTTCTGGCAAGCCATGATCAACAACCAGGAGCTCATGATGGCTGAATTCAAGGCCGCCATGGCTAAGCTGCAAGTTCTCGGCCAGGACACCAACAAGCTCGTTGACTGCTCCGATGTCGTTCCCGTCCCCAAGACATTCACCCAGCCTATCAAGTTCCCAGCCAGCTTCTCCAAGAAGGATGTCCAGGTTGCTGTGAGTGTCTAATTTACTGATATTCTTTCTCAAGCAATCTATTGATACTTGATGATCTTTCAGTGCCACATCCTTCCATTCCCCAACATTGCCACCGTCCCTGGACCCGCGCCAACAGTCCCCCCTGTGTAAGTGGATTTCAATCGATTTGTAAAAACAGTATTCTAATTTTTTTTGCAGTCCCGGATCTTAAACGGCTAGGCGCTAGAGGGTAGACTATTTATGTACTTATTTTCTATAGCCGTATCTTAACATTAAAATGGCTGTTGTAACAACACCCTATCCATAATATTATTATTTTCCTTTCCCTCTTTTCATGGCTCGAACTCTTATTATTTCCGCCGCTGATTTATAATTTGGCTCGCAACTTTCATGTTTGTCAGAATAAAATCACTGATGCTCAGCGTTAACCAACCTTCAACATTCAACTTGAATGCTTTCCGTGATCTTTAAAATCTGCCAACCTAATTTCTAATCCAAGCGCGAAGGAATACATCTCAGGTCTCAGCTACTTGCATTTTATTAGACCTGATTGAAGTCAAACCTGACGCAGTCGGGTGTGATTTAAATGCTTCAATCTCTCAGTTCGACTATTACCATACTTACAAACAGTAATACCATGTGGGTCTTGAAGCTGGAGGAATAATAATGGATCTTTACCTTGTCAGTTACCTCAGACTCGGGGTAAACCCTCGGTGACGATAAGCATATGAACGCAGAGATTTAGAGGAAGACACCTCTTCTCTTTACTACTACAATCATTTCGATATATGTGGTCGCCAAATCTGCTGCGTTCTTTATTGACACACTTCTTGATGATCATAAGAACCTGGTGGTACTGTGTACTCTGAGTTTTCGGAACCGACTGTGCGGTACTGTGCTCTGAACCTTCTCTAGACAACAAATTTATTCTTCTAGTCTTACAACGACCCTTATGGCTTTGCTCCGTCCTCTTCTCATGGTCCTGCAGAATTCTCAGCTTTACGATTTTGGCCCCTAACCTACTAGGATTCTGCACCTGAACCCACATTCGAATCCACTGAAGCTGTCGACATGACGACCACCTAGCACTAGTCGTTCTCCCTGTTTAGTCTTGACGCCTTCACGACCATCGTTCATAAACACTGACAGCGTAACTGTGCGCTTTGCCGGCAGTGGAATTATGGGATGCTTTCTGGACCGGAGGAAGTGGCCCACATGTATTTGATTTTCATTTGGTTCTGAGATAGTTAGGGTGTTGGAGGAATGGGTACTGCGAGACGTAGAGGAGGTTGGTCTTGGAGTACTCTTGGATAGCAATAAGGAACAGTATGGTGATTGACTCTGGTCTGTATTATTAGGCTCGTTGTCTGCAGACCCGGCGTGTAATGCGACATTTGGGCGCCGGCGCTTTTTCCCTTTTCTCCGTTCTAGCTCGATCCTCAGAGGGGCCTCTTATAAAAGCGGACTAGAAGGCAGTTTGCTTATTCGCTAGCTAGTTCTGCCTAGTTACCTCTACAGTCCACTTATTACACCAACCCGCGGAAGTTCTGTTGGAATGGTGTCAATAATACGAAGAGCCGACAGCCTCGTAAATAAAAGACGTACAGGGAGATGAATGGCCGGAATTCTCTTTCCTTTGCTTTGTCGTTCCTGCGGTTTTTGCACGGCCCAGTTATGTTGACTGTTTTTGCGTCTGGCTTCACGACGAGCTCCAGTTCAAACCCCAACTCCAATCCTAGAGAAGACAGCCGCTGCCCAACCCCGGAAGTCGTGTCCGTGCTGGAAAATTACTTCAACGAAGAGGACGACTTGAGAGACGAAGAAACCGGTCGATATTCGTTGTCAACCGTACCATTCTCAGTGCTCCTTCAACGTAAAGGAACAGATTTACCGGAAGATGTGGAACGTATTATATTCGAGATTGCTGCTCGAGACGATATCGAAGCTGCGGTGAACATACTCGTATACGTATGTCATCGTGTACGGCATTGGTGAGCCTTTGACTTTTCGAAGGAAAGCTTAACTGATTCTTGACACTTTAACTCTGATAGGGTGGAATACGTCATTTACAATTCGGTCATTTTGAAGGATGGTCGACGGGCTCGTCTGTTCCTTGATGCACTGGAGGAAAAACATCCTGATTTTATTGAAAGGGCCGTTAGGATTCTTGCACTTCCAGCTCGCGTATCCGACAACACGGCGCGTGGAATACTTGAAGCCTGCAAGAACTTGGAACATCTTTCTTGGTTGTCCATCAGTCCGTTATCTCCAGAGCTCATTGAAGCGATCTCGAAGCTACCTCTGAAATCTCTGAGAATACGGCTATTGACCATGCTAGGAGATGAACCTAGTTTTTCTTCGCCCATATTCAAGGCGATCAATACGCTCTTTATATCTGATAGCGCCGAGTTCTGGAAAGAGTGGAAGTGGGATGGCATGCGACTTCGACCAAATATCAAATGGATCGCAATAAATTTGGATGGACGATTGCACCGATTTTCGGGCTGGAGGCTTGTACGCGCTTTGGAAACGAGGCTACTCAAGCCATATGCTGGTCCGCATGGCGTGCAACTTTGTATCTGCTACCATTATAACATGAATATTACGGGTGGCAGATGGGTTCACCGGAGCGAAGAAACATTCTCAGAGGAGCGTCTGGCTATCTTGAGTTTGGACCATCGTATTGACGAGAAACAATGGGTCAGAAGAATCAACGGGGAAAGTCGTGATTTCGAGATTTCAGAGCAGTTGATTCGTGAGAGATTCGAAGAGGACCGGCGGTTGCGATTTGGCTGTGAGTGTTTCACTGTTTTTCCCAAGCATACACATACATTAAATAAGCGCCCCACTCCTGTTTTACGCTTTCGCCTTTTCAATCAAAGTGTACCGGACTTCTGTCTTGTTTTGAGGGTAGCTGATGCTCAAAAAGTATTGCCGTAGATTTTTTCTGATTGAAATGAGTTTACAATAGGCATAGTAATGAGGTACTCGGTAATTGAATACAAAACTCACCATTTGTGACAACTACCTCAAAGTTGCGGTTTGCATAATAGTATGCTGCACGCCTTGTGAACACCCAACGATTGTCCTACCTATAACAGGAACAGCTTGCTCCTTCAAGAATCAAAATTATTGAACACTGTTGAACCTGAAAGCAAAATTCAAATAGAGTAGAAGGATCCGTCCAATGGTTTCCTTGGTGACAACATCGTGGGCCGGCTAGATCCGGCAGTGGCAATGCTGTTTACAAACAAGGGCCATCCAATCCAATCCTACGCCCTGCTCATTCGCTGGTCTCAGACACCAGTTTGCGCATTTGACATCGTCTCTATCGTCCGCAACGACGACGAAGGGCTCTTATCTGTATTACGACCGCCGTTCTTCTGACACTTATACCCCATCAACGACCCTTGATCCTGACGCAAGATCATTTCGTCTTTTCCCCGCGACACCTCTGGATCTACCTTAATCAGCTTTGGGAAATCACAATTTCAAGAGAAGACATTATCAACCCTTTCCTTTGACCATGTCATATCCTCAGTTATCGTCGACATCTCTAACGCCTTCGCGTCCAGCACCTCAAGCCCCTCGACGCGGGACGGACCCCGCGCCAGGGTATGGGGCTAATGCTTCACTAGCAAATTCGGGGTACAATTCATCATTCACATTTACACCGGCGTCTCCTTCAGGCTCGTCGTACGCCTTTCCATATTCCGGCATTGGAGGCTCTCCAAATCGCGGGCCAGATGATCCAGCGAATTCGGATATCGTTCGACAGGGTGCCGTCAGTATGAAGGAGGACAGTTTTGGGAACTGGTTATTCCAAAGGAAATGGTTGATTCTGAAGGAGCAGACACTTTCTATCCATAAGAGCGATGTGTGTAGCCCACCTTCGTTGCCCAACGGCCTGTTTGAATGTTTTGCATTTTACTGATTGTTGTCCATGCAAATCTCTAGTCATCACCGCAACAAAGTGTCATCTGGTTACGTGACATTTCCAATATCGAACGCATAGATATGAAGCCATATTGTTTACTGCTAGAAGCCAGTAATCGAAGATATTTCGTCGCACTGAAGAGCGACGAAGAACTCTATGGGTGGCTTGACGACGTGTATGCCAGAAGCCCTCTCATGGGTGTTAGCAACCCGACCAACTTCGTTCACAAGGTTCACGTCGGTTTTGACCCCGTATCTGGTGCATTTACCGTAAGTTACCACGTAGTGTCGTCTCTTTATTCCAGTGACCAACTGACTTGTGTAGGGAATGCCTGAACAATGGAGCAAACTGTTGACCAAGTCAGCAATCACCAGAGAAGATTATGCCAAAGATCCCCAAGCCGTCCTAGATGTCCTAGAGTTTTACACGGACCACCAGAAGCGTGAAATGGAGGAACTGTCTTTAGGTATGCAGAACTTTCAGATCAAATCATAGATTCTCATTGAAATTTACACTACAAAAGGTGCCCCTGCTCGCTTTGGCGCTGGGACAGGGTTTGGCGGTGCCGCCAAACTCAGTGACAACAACAGACCAGGCATGAAACGGCAAGACACTTCCCCACCTGGCTTGGGCATGGACAGCGACAATCTTCCCAGCGCTGCTGCCCGTGCAGCGGAGCTTGTAAATGGGTCGCACGTCGCAAGCGCTATTTCTACCGTCCAAGGCCCCCGAGCCCTTCCTCTCCCTTCTCTTCCCCAGGCATCTAGACCAGCACCTCCGAGACCAGGTGCTTCTTCCAGGCCAGCACCCCCTACGCCTGGGGCGTCATCATCATCCAAAGGCGATGTCACACCCCTTGCCGCAGACTTACGGGCAAGGGCAAAACCGCAGGGACCACCATCGGCTGCTATCCCAGCAAGGAGCGAATCTCTACCGACTGAGCAACAAGCTCGTCAGAACCAGGAGCGTCAAGATCAGTTATGGCAACAGGAAGAAGCTCAACGGCAAGAGGCCCAGCGCGCGGAACAGAGGACAGAGCAATGGCAGCGAGAACAGCGAGAACAAGCGGCCGAGGAAAAATGGCAGCAGCGACAACAGCAGCAGCAGCAACAACAACAGTTACAGCAAAAGTCTCAAGATTTACCACGACCTCCCCTTGCTCCCTCCAAATCATCTCCTGCTACGACAACACCTGCAACACAACCCGTATCTGGTGCGGCTGGGTCGACAACTGGACCCCCGCCTGTATTGCCCCTGCAGCCCACAAAAAAGGTGCAGATTCAACAGCAAGATAAACCACCGAAGATCACCGCAGGCAATGGTGGTGTCGCTGCTGCTGCTGCTGCCCTCGAGAAACCGAAGAACGTTGAGAAGAGAATAAGCACGATGACGGAGGTCCAGATTATGGAGAAATTGAGGCAGGTTGTCTCTGATGATGACCCTAAACTCCTGTATAGCAAGATCAAGAAAGTTGGACAAGGGTGAGCTTTGACTGTTTTTAATTTCTGCCCCCCTTCTATCGTATCCTTTCGGCGCATTGATTCTGTCCTTGCATACCTTACTTTCCTCCTTTGCTTTCGTATCTTATGGTATACTAATACTTCTGTTTGTAGTGCTTCTGGACACGTGTACGTGGCCAAAACGCTTGCCACTGGCAAGAAGGTTGCTATCAAGGAGATGGATCTATCCCATCAACCACGCAAAGAACTCATCGTGAACGAAATCCTGGTCATGAAGGAGTCGCAGCATCCAAACATTGTCAATTTCCTCGAATCCTATTTGGTGAAAAACAACGAGTTATGGGTGGTGATGGAGTACATGGAGGGTGGCGCGTTGACAGATATCATTGAAAACAATCAATTAGAAGAAGATCAGATTTCAAGTATCTGCTTCGAGGTCAGTTGATCATCTGTTCTCGTCAAATTTGAGAGATGGGTATTGATAATATGTGAACGATAATAGACGTGTAAAGGACTCGGACATCTACACAGCCAGAGTATCATCCATCGTGATATCAAGTCGGATAACGTGCTCCTTGATGCTCAAGGGCGAGTGAAGATTAGTACGTTGCTCATCATTCCCGAGGAAGTTCTTTTCTGATATCGCCTTGTGTAGCTGATTTCGGTTTCTGCGCCAAACTCACTGACCAAAAGTCAAAACGTGCTACTATGGTCGGCACGCCCTACTGGATGGCTCCTGAGGTCGTTAAGCAAAAGGAGTACGGCGCCAAGGTTGACATCTGGTCTTTGGGTATCATGGCTATCGAGATGATTGAGAATGAACCTCCCTATCTGGACGAAGAGCCACTTAAGGCTCTTTATCTGATTGCGACGAATGGCACACCAACTCTCAAGAAGCCCGAGGCACTGAGTAGGGAATTGAAGAGTTTCCTGGCTGTATGCTTATGCGTTGATGTGTCCAGTCGTGCCACAGCGAATGAGCTACTCGAGGTTAGCACATATAATTGAATTTGTTCCAAAACTCGCTACTGATTTGACCTTTATCCAGCATGATTTCCTGAAGAAGGCCTGCGCTGCGTCAGGACTAGCACCTTTACTGCGATTCAAGACTGGCAAGCAAGGATCATAAGTACATATTTCCCTCCTCCAATCTCTCCAATCTTCATCAATTTGCCACTACCACTATTACGACTATCTGGCCGCCTCACTTACCAAGATTCCATGATCACGATAAGGTCCCCTCTGCTTACGTCCATCGCAAATGAAGGCTCCACACGACTCTTTACAAGTGTTGCCATTATCACTTCCACCCGCGAGTTCATGCTCGTGCTCGTCTTTTATTGTTTGCATGTCTCCCCACTTCGTCTTTCTTTTACTGCAAACATTTCTTTTTCATCTTTCTGAACTTTTCTATGTTGGATTCTTCTCGCTGATTCCATCTCGTTCTTCACGTCTTCCTTCTTCTTTACTTGCGTGCGTGTAAAATAATGTTTGACCAGGGACCTTCGTTCCAACTTTTTTATACTTTTTTTCTGGGAAATTAACATCTTATTTCTGTATCATTGGCTTGTGCATTTTACACCTGATTACACATCACCGCCTTCTATCTTTTCGCGGGCTGTCTACGCAAAGTCCAACGTTTTTAAGAGACAAGTCACTTCCATCTGGGTAATCATGAGTTTGGACTCTCAAATGAGTCTGACAGAAACAGACTTCGTTTCTCGGGAATGGCAATGCAATGGTAATTAGATTGGATTGGATGATCGGCTTCAAATCTGGATTCTATGAACGCGCACGTTTGAAGATATTTCTGACTTTGTAGAGCTGAAAAAACTTAAAAAGGACCAGAAAGTCATTCTCTTTTTTTTCTGTGTTGTGATAGTGAATGACTCTTGTATGAGTACCAGTGCGGATGAATCAATCGTAAATCGCTTAGAAATCAATCCCGTCCATGTGCCAGAACAGGCCAGAACTTCGGTCAATACAGTGTTGTGCCGGTTAAGCAACTGGTTAATGGTTACTTAACTGGTTACTGATTGACGGTCAATGGTTAACTGTAATCGATAATCATTAACCAACCCGAATAAAGACCACATGTAAATACCAATTTAGTCGGAAAGATCCGAAGTGCCTTGCAAGGATTGAAAGGCCGAAAAGGCAACCGACGGCTTGTAAGGCATTGCAAGGGTGAAGGTTGATTGCCATGTTAACGGCATGATTATAAGAGTGGCCTTGTAGGGCGCCGTTTGTATTGCAAGGCACTATTTGCCTTGCGAGGCACAAGCAAGCCGAATAAGAAAAAGGAATAGCATCACCGCCCATTCCATACTATTATAGATACTACGGGTTTCAGATACTATTATATAATCCTTGGCATTACTAATGAGGTTACTAATACGCTTACTGGTATGACTCTATACGAAATTACTTACTGTGAAGGGGAATCGAACTTACTACCTTATGATTATATTAGAACATTACAAATTTTACGATACTTTCCGCTAGACTATACTACTGTTATATACAGAGCAATTGACGTTAACATACCAGCGTAATTTTTGCGACTCTAGCAAGTTGAGTACCTATGGCGGATGACCAAACATTGCCTCCCTCGAAAAGGGGCGATTTACACTATGAACAGAAGAGTGCATTTCTCATATACCATTACTGATAGCTAGGTAGAATATGAAAGATTGTATATTAAGTAGTGTAGGACAAGTGTATTAAACATATATGATTATCACAGCTAAGTTGCATTGAAAGGGGGATCTGGCACTGCAGGTAATACCATTAAGTTATTGATACCACATTGGCTGTGATTTAGTGACCTGCGTTGGTGAAATATTCATGCCCAGTGGTCGCTTTTACCAATTGTGTGGCAAGGCTTCACCGCCGCTCCGCAAACCCTTGTTATCGTGAAGCGCAATGATAGACGCTGATCGCCACAAAATAACTGGTACCTGCACTCAATCGTCGATGTTTGCGTGTAAGGACATTCTTTTAGCAATAGCGTTGCATCGACTCATGTAGTACTCACCGCGAACCCTCGTTATCGCCAATCGCGATGATAGAAACCCTTCGCCACGAAATAGCCAACAGTTTGTGCAATTAATTGCTGAAATTTGCGTGTAAGGATGTTTTAAGATCACTAATGACGTTGCAACGACTCACCATAAACCCAAGTTATCGCTAAACGCGAAGATAAATGCCCGTCGCCACCAAATCGCGATGCCGGTGGCGACATTCCGAATGCTATTGCTATTAGCATATAATGTTAGTAGCATGCAATAATATCGAGAAACTTACATGCTTAACAACGCCTCTGACGAACGTGCAGGCCAACGATAACGATGATGGATCCTGAGTTGCGGGAATCGTCGATTGAGGAGGATACGGGCTCAGTCTCTGGCTGCGGCATACGCTCAAATCTTGCCGAGTTGAGGCTTGTCCGGCGCGGCAGCATGGTTAGATTCTAGCATAGGCGGTGGAGGCCATGGTTGACACATATGCGGTGTGCAGCTGTGGCATGTAACTGTAAGAATAGAAGGTAAGTTGAGCTTACACAGTCGTTGCCAGATAATAACCGGCGCACCATCAAGCAAGGAGTCACTATTGCCAGGAATCCTTGCACGGTCAGCCAAGCGCTCGTCCGAGTCAGATCTCGTCACTTAGCCCTCGACGATCGTCAAATCCGATGGGTGATTTTCAGCGGCGAATGCTGGTGAGTGTTTGTGCATCGTTCAATTTGAATCGACTTGCGGCAGTGATTGCAATCATCATGCATCAAGTGATCTAGTCACTACGGCGATGACGCAATCACTTCTTTTTTTTCCTTCGTCATCTAATGTTCAAACGTTCATGTTGCAGGTGGCATTACAGTTCAACACATCAAGTAGATATCTTATTTTATAACTCTCCGCGAGGCAAAATACCACGAACCGCATGAAATTTTGATGATTTCAGCAAGATAATCCCAAGCGCGCTAATTTTGACCAAATTTTCCCAACGGTTCCTGGATCCAAGGGTTAGAGGGCCGAGGCTGGGTGTGGATTACATGAATCCAACGTTGTGAGTGACCACTGACCCACGTACTCGAACGGTACAATTACACAGGCTTACACCCAATCCATCATCTTCAGACATCTCTGATACTCCGAGCATCTGTGCAGCTCACCCATTCGTGCAATGCCGACCAGCAACTCGCAACGAACGCTTCCTACAAACTTTCCATCGCCACGCGATGCGGGGGAACTGCAATCAGGGCTGGAGGATGTAGTTCAGCGTGCGCTTCGTGGTGATATTAGCACTAAGGATATGCAAACAATATGTTTCTTGTAAACTATATTATATGTAGGATGAGTGCTTAATCATAGCAATGTACACTTATTCTAGGCACTGAAGGATGCCCACGAAACGATCTTGCAATACCGCCAGGAAATACGTGAATTGAAAGGGGAACTCGCCGAGGTGTCCCTTCTCAAAAACCAGGACAAGGCAAAGCAAGTCAAATCCGAGATTGGAAGGCTTGGGAAGAAGTTTCAACTGTTCTTCTCGCCTTACGTTGTCGACAGCATTTTTGTACGAGGCATGCAAAGTGCTGCCAGCGGATTGAAATGGAATGACCCTGCGCGCTACACATTGCGTACTCCAAAGTTAGTTGAAGAGCAAGGATACTTAGCTGAGCTCTATGCCGTCATGCCAGAAGAATACCATGGGTTTATGGCCATGAATACAACCAGCTTCAAGAAGGATGTGCGTATTAAGCATGTCATTATTCAATTATTAGTTTTGGGCGCTAATCATATATTCACATATTTTGCAGTTCAAGAAGGCCATTAGCGAAGGACACTCGCTAAATCTAGAGCGTGTTTCCGGAATTGCCAGTATTATCTTTGTGACCTATGGCATTCCTTCGACATATTTTGAGAGAGCGAGGAAGATCAAAGCAAACAAGTCTGGCAGTGATGGAGGGGCAGTCCGTGATACTCCCGACTCTGTTCTCCGCCTTCTTAAGGATAAAGTAGGCAATTCTGGCTCATCGTCCCAGTTTCCTGCTATTCTATATAAGGATGAAGATTTCAACGTCGAAAATCTCTTTCTTAATCCAGTACTTTTTAAGGTGCGTATTTCCTATATTCTACAGTGTGGCATCTAAACTGATACTTTATATATAAAGATTGCAAGAGCTCTTATATTTGGTCGAAAGACAGGCCTTGAAACTGTAGCAACTGGCATGCGTAATAATAGCACATTTGTTGGAGACGTTGGCGAAGAAGGCATACTAGGTCAGAACCGGCCTGATATTATGCCTGGCTTTATTGCATGGGTATCAATTGTGGTACGTACAAAGGGCTTACTTTGTGTATTTTAATGGCATAAATTTGATTTATTCACAGGCAAGGTATATCTTGTCGAACGACACAGAATTCACATCCACGGGTATAAGCTCTAATTCCGGATTCCTTTATTTCGATGACTTCAATGACTATAAGAAGATTATCATTGAAAACATTCACAACCAGTGGTACTCTAACCTGATGGATGTCTGGATTGCTGAAGTATACAACATAAAGGCATTGGATTCTCAGCAGCAACCTGGTCCTGAAGTTATACGTTCCCACCGCCGACAAGGCGTTACCGAAATCATGGCTGCAATTGCTGGTCGCACTGAAAACACCGTGGATTCAGAAACTGATTCAGGCGACAACGGCAACAAACATACTAGTGGCTTTGGTCAACATGCACAACCTATGCATACTAGCAACTACAATGCAGAGGACGACAAGTCTGATTCTAACGATTCAAATCATGATATGTACGGTATGCGGATTCCATCCCAAGCACAATCATCCAGCCTGGAGGACTCGGATTTATCTGAGACTGACATGGAGTCATTAAAGATTACTTCTACTCCTATCCTCCCATCTACAGTTTCTTCTTCTTCACGCCGTATAGAGAGTCCAGCACCTATTGCCACTTCAAGTACAGCTGTTGGTGATATGGCTACTATCAATTCTCTGGCTGCGATGAAGAAATCCTTGGTTCCAAGAGGTAAGGCTGCAACCACCAAGACTCAACGTCATGACACGGTTTCTGAGCCTGCCTCAGAGCCTGCTAAGACTGGAAATATTATTGCATGTCGTACTACTCGTAATACAGCTGGAAAGAGAAAAGCTAAATATTAACTCATACAAATATCTCTATGATATGTATATATTGTACATTATGGTTGTCAAGTATGAATGGTGTATGATTTAGTGACCAGTCTATTGTCTCAAACTACTTTAAATAAATATGCCCAATCCTGTGTTCCTGCATGAATTTGACCATACCTTTGCCAAGCTTTACCAATTTCGACATTTTTGCGCTTGTTTTGCTTGTAAAACCCCATGGGTTAATGGCTAAGGGTGTGTGTCAGTACAAGTGTGTGTCTGCACATTGGGAGCGCAATACAATTCCTCATCGCAGCAAATGTTTCAATTTATCTACACATTGCATACATATGAACCATACAAACCTATGCAATGTGCTGTGTTATGCTACAAGCCCCTCGTTAGAGGAGAAGTTCTTATATTGCTTGCGTCCCGTTTTAATCTTGTTAACGTTTAAGTGCCCTGGTAATTGGTTACTGGTTAACCAAGTGCCGCTTAACTGCCATTTGAAATCAGGCCTATTGTGTTTGCTTGCTGTATCCTCCCACCCCCCTCTGACAACTCCTTTACATACACAAATTTCCTTGATTTCTCCTCTATATGTTTTTGAATATGAATAAACATGATCACACATGTCTGTTCACAAAGTCTCGTGTACGACTTTGCTTAGCTGAGATTACCTGAGTACTTAAGCGTTAAAAAAATGTGGATACAGATGCAAGCAATATAAGAATTATTCCTATAATGGAGGGCTTGTAACATTGAGCTCATGTGTGCGGAGATGTAGAGTCAATTCAAGATGAATGCTACAAGTCAGAAAATAATATAATTAGTAGTGCATGTCCAAATATAGTATATTGTTAGAACAATGTGAGATCAGACGTCCTTTTCGGGGTAAGGCACATGTGTAAAACAAGGATATGTAGTGATACATGTAATTTAAAAGATGCATACAAATGTGTGTGTGCACATCTCGGGATGGGAAATTGAACATCTTGGGAAGGAAAGTTGAACATCTCGGAATGGGAAGTTGACTAGTTGACTTAGGATAAGTGCTAGCCGTTGGGCTATAAAATTATAAATAGCCATAATGTGGAGTGGCGGTGTGTGGAATCCCAAGTCGTGTAATCTTTACATACAGAATGGAATCCTTGTTGTGGGGTCGGATGCATGTTATTTTGAGCAACAGACCTGTCTAGATCTTGGATTCTTCTGGGATTTTTTCTTCCTATTAAGTCGAGAGCAGCTGCAGAACTTCTTCTTTGTAGGGAAACCTTTTACACAAGCACCCATCAGTGGTAATTCCCTTTCAGGAAAGTTTTCCTTATTCCTCTGACTCGAGAGTGTTGCCAGGATCCCGTCTCTTGTCTGAAAAAATTGGGCTGCGGTCACTAATGGGAATGACGTCCCCACCTTTCGCAACAGTCCCCAAAGACCGGTCCTTCCAAAATATCGGTCCCCAGCACCGTCGTGTCAGAATAAGTTTTAACATAACGGAGACAAAACATTCCGAATGACGGAATAATTTAAACATAACGGACTCCGGAGAGAAAACATCCCGAACCTGCGAGAAAACAGGTCAGGTGACTATGTTCACAACAGTATGTCAACTAATGTACGCAAAGGGTCATATGCTAAATTTAAACATTTTGATGTGGTATCTATCTGTCCTTTTCATGTAAGAACCGAACACATAGAACATTCCTTTCAGCATTTAGGAAATCAAACCGGACGGAACCATACTGTAGCAACACTAACAGTAATCAAAATAGGCAATGCCCGACACTGCAAATCCTCTCAAATCATTCCTCTGAAATTAACTCAGACAAGGTACATGCTTCCATCCTGGGAACCTAGACCACATTATGTGTTACGGAACAGTGAATTAGGCAACAATTCTGTGGACATGCTATGTGTTAAGTTGTTGCCATCATACACTTATTTACAATATACTAATACACATGATTGGATTGATAAATTTTAGCCAATATACATTTTATACTCTAGAGCTTAACCTTATTAGCAAGAGCCACAGACTTCATTCTCCACCACATATCCTCGTCAATAACATCAATTACAAGATATTCATCATACTGCTCGCCTTCTTTGAATGCTGGTGAAAGTAGTGCTCCACGAACAATCGATTCAATATTAATAAATGCAGTTTTACTTCTGTGTCGGGCACGAAGCCTTTGCTGCTTCAGCTTTAAATCCCGTGAATGGTTGATATATGATGATGGAATCGGTTCATCGATAGGCAGGATTAAAGCCATATAATATGTTGTTGCATTGACTGTGATGCTGAAAATATGTAGGAGTTGTGTAAATATAAATGTTCCCTGCTCTGCATTAATTTGAAGAAGAGCATAGTCGTAACGAGCCTTGTTGTGAAAGCTGGGATTGACATGAAGAATATTTGACTCTTCTTTCCAGGTTATCTTGGACTCATATTTCACTTTTAGAAATTTATATGGTGTAATCTAAAGCTTTATATAAGTCTTTGGGACATTAAAAAATTAAAATTCACAAACCATATGACTGCTGTTCAATTTAATGACCATTCCAAGTTGAACTGAAAGTGTTTTTGCTAACCGTATACAGAAATTGGTAAATGCCATATCACCGGAGAAGATGCGCTCTGTATCAGCAAGCGAGATTAAGCTGTTTGGTGAGCCAAGAGAAATATGATAGGATCCAATAATAGTCTTCTCTTTTTCTTCCTCATTTTTGTCCACATCGGCAAGTGATTCATTGAGTAAATCAAGTCCTGCACGGATAACATTGCAGGCTAAATTATTTTCGCTGAGTGTTGTTAGCTATAGTAAAATTATAGGTAAGATACTTTTATGATTATAATCAGAAAGAAAATACCTGTGGTATCACATTTTTAAAATTTGTATGAAGCTGGTAGTACAATTTTAAAATCTGATGGGCTTTTTCACTTGGCTTTGTATTGTAGTTTCGAGTAGCACCCTTTTGGAGAATGTCCCTAAATGCATGACAGTGTGTATGTGCTTTAGGAAAGTTCCATGATTTGTCTGGATACTGATTCATGTACTCCTATACAAATATGATATATTAATAAGCATTCAAGCAAGTTTAATGTACACATATGCTTACATGAACCAGACGTTCAAAGTTTAAAAGCTCTTTTTGTCCTGCTTCTAATGTTGTATCGGTATGTACTGTGAGCGACAAGTACATGTCGAGCTCTAAGTAGCTCCGCATGAGCTGCAGAAGGAGAAAGCCACGGTCCGAGTCTCCAGATGCTAAAACCTCCTCTGCTGCAAATATGATGACCTGAATTAAAATATTTGTTTTATAATTCAAAATCTTTAGTCACTGCAAATATATATACCTTAGACATATCTTCATACTTCCGGCCATCAGCAAAAGCATCTGCTTTGAGTATAGCTTTAAAATTTGTAAGACCACTCCAATGCGGAATTTCTTGAACTCTAAATGATTTGATTACAGAGGTAAATAATCGATTTTAAATGAAAGAATTAGCAAGAAACACACCGTTTATTGATCTCAGCAGCAGATTTGCGGCCCATATCATTGACTACGTTATTAAACTCTACAAGAAGATGATCAGAAAAAAGACCACCATGATATGCATGGAGACGATCCCATGATAGAGCATCATAAAGATCAGAGTAAGGAAAATTCCAGAATACATTCTGTGCCAATGCCAAATTTGATATATAAATTATATCATATTAGTAATGTGCACAACAGAAACTCAGAAATATAGCTAACTTACTTTAACATTATGTAAACCATATTTCTTTAGTAAATCATCTGTATCTTTAGCATTCATCCCCTCTGTCTCTTCAAATATTTCACGCATTGCTTGGCTGGTACGGAATTCAAACTGTGTAGAAATATTACAGAGTTGATCCCCTGGAGCTAGACAAACTGGGCATGGGAATTTGCTGTTGACACCGCGAATTAGAGCCATGATGCATCTAAAAAATGAGATCAGCATCATTAGCAAAAATATAAACAAAAAAACATACTGCTCTTCGTAATCAGCGGAAAGAATTAATATTATAGGAAATAGCCAACGGGAGATATTATCGGCAGTAGTATATTTAAATCCAGCTTTTGAAATTGGAATAAGATCTTTCACAATTCGGTAAAATGCTTCATGCCAGACAACCCGTTTGAAATTGACAAATCCTTTTTTTCCAGATTCTCCTGCATCTTCAGCAATCTAACATAATATTATAAGCACTTAGTCCAAGAATTAAATGCATTAACGAGGACAACCATATACTTACAATAGGTAGAAATCCAACAACATGGCCTCCACCAACACCTTCACCATTTCTTATTTCCACCGGAAGATTTGCACACCTTGCCATTACAGGATAACCTTTCATTGTGCCAAATGAAGACAAACGTGATTTGTCGGCATATAAAATAAGGCAAAATGGACTAGCACCGTCAGGAAGCTTAGTCTTTGTGTTCATATAAGTTAAATATCATTCATGAAACAAATTTGTTAAGTACCTGAGCTTCCCACCATGCATCTGCTGTCCAAGGTTCATCAATAAAACGTTCCTATTTGGACTTATCTGCGTCAAATTTGAAATGATGTTCCGCATCCCATTTAAAACTTTTCATAAGTTCTTTGTTCTCGAGAATTTCAAGGCAAAAGTTGGACCATAATGGGCGAAAGGATACATCAAAGGTGATTTCTTCACCCTTATATGGAACTGGAACCTTTTCGGTCTTGAACTAATATTTTAAATCTAATTTACAAGTTGTTACAATTAATATGAATTTATATGCTTACCCCATAAGCCTTTGTAGCCCGTGCATGTTTCCAGCACTCTTTGAGATCCTTTGTATTTGAGAACGTAAAGGCCTTTGGATCCTCATTTGTACATTTGACCAGGGATAGGAGTGTCGCACACTGTGAGTCATTAAGATGTGCCTCTAACATAAATTCTGCAAATTCAAAATCAAGAAGTGAACAGAATGGCTTCCAAGGCTCAGGATCAATGGGTGTTGCATATTTTGCTGGCTGGTTTGCTTTGTAATTCTCAAAGTGAAAGGTCTCGGTGGCCTTTTTGGAATGAGGATGGTACTCCACTTTGATATCATCGGGCAGAGGTTGTTCACCATATATAGGTGCAGCCTGATTACCAATACGTGGTGGGTTTACTTGGGGTGGCGCTAAAATATTATATAAGCAGTGATTACTAATAAAGAATAGAGCAAACAATCACCTTCGACAACATCTGCATAATCAATATCATTAAATTCATTGTAGTTTGCAGCAACTACCACATCAGGAACATCTAAGGACCCAATAAGATTGACAACCATAATAATATATAGCTATCTCACCTTCTTCCATAGTGCCTTCAAAAGCTCGATGACGAGATGGACCAGCTGCTAGAATGGGAAGTGCACCTGATGCTGCCGCATTTTCTGCAATCAGATTAGATAAAGAGTTAGAGAGATCATTGCACAATGCACACCCACTTTTGTTTAGATGATAGTTGAATATAGAGTCATAAGCTTCTTGTGTCTGGCGACGGGCATCTTCAATTTTCTGTTCTCGTGCTTCGAGACAAGCCTGTGAAGTTTGGTGTCTTCCCAGACCCATTCTGTTGACTATCTTCCCACAATGCTCACACTCGACATCTTCAGCCACCTTTCTTGTAGTCTTACGAGTCCTGCTTGGAGCCATGGAAAGACAGCGAGATGATGTGGGATGATGGAAAACAACAATGTTCGCTAGAAATGACGACGCCGAACGTTGATGGCGCACTCGGAGTAAAGAAGCCTTACAAGCCAATCGTGAGATAAATCGGCCATTATAAGGGATGGGCCACAATCTAATTAAGACAAAGGCCTTGTAAGCCGGTATTGCTGCTGACAAGGTGTCTTATAATGGAAATTGCCGGCCTTGTGATCCGGCAGCCTTACAAGGCGCTTTCGCGATTTCGGACATATTTGGGTACCGTGCGGTGTGTCCGCTATATCTAACATGCATAGTGCGTACATACTATATCCATGAGTTTAAGTTACTTGGTGTGAGTGTACCATACACGTCTGGGTATCTACATACCAAATCTTACCCTAGAGATTGAGTATATATGTACTATATTGTGCCCCAGATGTAATAGTGCAAAACTCATATCACAAGGCACTGAGGATTTGGTACTTGCTTACCGACTCCCGTCATTTGACAGATGTGGTATGCATGCATCATTACATACTATGTGGTCCGAGGATTTAGTACACATGTATCAAATGTCCATAGTCCAATGATATGGTATGGATGTATGGAATCTGAGAACGCAAGAGCATTTGGAATAGACATACCATATACTTTGGAAGAAAGCCTCTTGGTATATGCGTACCATATCTCTCACATTCTGTATTTTGGTTCATAGGTACCAAGCAAATGCCACGCGTCTGAGTGTACGACAGTACAATATTTCCCGTATATGTGAAGACTTGGTATATGCATACTATATCGACTGTATCCTGTGAGCTGGTACATGCATACCAAATCCGTCGTCTGTGAAGCACTTGGTGTTAATGAACCAAATGATTCTTTTCATTGGAGCTGAGATGAATATATCATATTTATGGTGTTACAATTTGTATGTGCATACCAAATAGGAGGTGATTTGACTCTGCGAGTGCGTGTGTGGTGACAAGGCCAGAAGCCCGTGGGAAATTGAGTCCCAAAACAGACTTGCAGGTTCAACAAACAAATTTTCTGCAATGCGCAGACAATTCAGTGGCTTTCCAAAAATTTCCATGATTTATAGAATATTTATAGATGTTATATCCTTGATATTAAAGAAATCTATGTGGTAGTACAGTTTGTGCGACTGGTCCTCGCTTGGTACGCTGTGGGGAATCTACAAAACAAATCATGTGACTTGCGAGAAATTTGGTACACATGTACCGTAAGACCCAGAGTCATTCGATATATATGCCGCGCTATATGTGTTAATTAAGTACGGTTGTACTAAATCTGTTGTGATATATTAATTTGGTACATACTTACCGAAGAGCTTAGAAAATACATACCAAACAATCTAGTCTAAAAATCTACTCGATGTGTTCTATTTGACTCCTACCAGCACCATCATACCTCATGGATCCCGAATACACAACTATTAATCTTATTATTCCACCTTGTTCTCCCATTCCAGAGATCAAGTTCTTCCTTCCTGAAACAAATGAAGTGCAACACTACATATATACACCACAAAGAAAGGAGAGGCGGGTACAATTTGACAAAGGTCCTTACCAAGGTAGACGTAAGCATCCAAATGCTTCTTCTACTTCGGATAACAATGCTGGCATCTTTGATATCCAAGGCGATAGCTTGGATTCATCTCTTCCTAGCACACCGCTACAGGAAACAGATATTTATGATCAGGTTAATTACGATACTTTTGATCATTACTCCCCCGTCTCCCGTGTGTCTCCATTTAAACTGCGTGCATTATTTACTCAGAATAAACATAATAGAAGCCAATTGTTTAACTCACGGAAATGGGCCATTTAATAAAACCACAGAAGTCGATCCCTACCAGTACTTTGTTGAGGCTGTGTTCTCCGAGGAATGTGGTGTTTACCAGCTTTCACA
>Ga0247779_1000665_pt1 | contig 19533 bp, 13 predicted proteins | sample UWRJL221509R5_FD_179925 | JGI IMG/M metagenome (GOLD analysis project Ga0247779, IMG submission 179925) | Plant litter microbial communities from Arlington Agricultural Research Station in Wisconsin, United States - UWRJ-L221-509R-5 | ecosystem: Environmental > Terrestrial > Plant litter >... | reverse complement strand
TGATGCCCCAGCACGGGCCAATCACGCGCACGATGCTGTAGCCGGGCGGCGCGTCGAACGTGGTCAACACGGGGATGGCGTGGATGTGAAGGTGCATCTCGCGCGACGCTAGCATCGAAAATGACGCCACGGGAACGCTGGCCCGCGGCGTCGTTCAGGCTAGTAGTGAGGCGGCTTCTCGTTCTCGATCGGTTCGCCGAGGCCGCTGATGCGGCTGCGCAGGGCAACGACCTGCTGTTCGAGCAGCGTGATGGCTTGCTGCTGCTCGAACACGACCTGATTCAGCTCGCTGAGCTGACGTTCGAGGTGCGAGTAACGGATCTCCAAGTCGACGAAGCGCGGGTCCATGGCGGCCGGGAGACCTTACTCGTAGCCGAGGCCGCTCGGGGGCTCCGCGATCGGGGTCTTCGCATTGGCGTTGCCCGCGGCGGGGGGCGCGGCCGTAGCTGCTGCCTTTTCGCTGGGCTCCTTGGCCTCTTTGGGCTCTCTTGCAGCGGCGCTGGACTTGCCTTTGCCGCTGGCGGGCTTGCTGTTCGAGGCAACGGCCTTGGGGGTCGCCGTCGGCTCTTTGGGCCTAGTGGCCACGAACTGCGGCGAGGCGTCCGGATCGCATCCGGGGCCGAAGCCCTCGGCGTCGAACTCGGTGGAATACGAGCCAACGCTGGCGTTGCCCTGCGCGTCGCGGCTCGTCACCTCGAGCTTCACGTCTCGCTTCCCGGCGCGGCTCGGTGAGCAATAGGACACCAAGTAGTTGCGGAACAGCTCGTCGTCGACCGCGTTGGCGATGTCGTTCAGCGGCGCGCCCATGGTCATGGGCGAGCCCGCCCGGGTTCCGCCGGTCTTGCCAATGAAGGTGATGTCGGCCGCGCTGGCTTGGGTTCCGACCGTCATCAGGAAGATGTGGTGCGGCGATTCGTCCACGAAGTCGCGCAGTTTGCTTTCTTCGACTCGGCCGGCGGAGTCCGGATTCAGGGCCACGACGATCAGCGTGCCATTTTCGACTGGACGACCTTGGGTCGCGAGCGAAGTGCTCAGCTGCTGAGCGCCGTCGATCACGGCGCTATACAGACTGGTCGAGGCGTCCTTGCGGCTGAAACCGAGCAGGCGGTCCAAGCTCGTGTCTTTTTCATCGGGCTCGGCCCGCGCGTCCTGGCTAAAGTCCTGGATCAGGTGCACTTTTTCCGCGCCGTCGAAGGCGTACAAGCTGACCGATTCGCGCTGCCGGAGCCGGGCGATGAACGGACGGAGCGCGTCCGCGATTGACTTGCGCTCCTCGCGCTTGAGCGATTTGCTCATGTCGACCAGGACCGCCGCATGACGCGAGGTCGAAGCGTTGGTCGACAGTAGAGTCAGCTTGATTTGCTCGTTGTCGAGCAGCGCGCCGTTCTCGTAGACCTTGAAGTCTTCTTTTTTCAGGCCAAGCACGCCGTTGCCGTGTTTGCTCACCGACACGTAGAGCGCCACGTTGCCGGGCTTCTGCGTGCTGACCGCGACCGGTTCGACCTTGACGCCACCGCTGACCAAATTGCACCCGCTCAGCAGGCACAGGCCGAGCGTGCCGACCAGTGCTCGCACGCCGATCATTTTTGACCTCCGGCGTTGAGCTGCGCGAGCGCGTGAGTGAGTGCGGCGCTGCCGGTCAGGCAAGTGTTGCAAGCCTTGTCCGTGCTCGAAGTACAGGTGGAACCCCGCGAGTATTGCTCGAGCAGCGCGCGTGTGCGCTTGCCGCCTTCGCGCTCGGCGCGGGCGAGCAATGATTTGCGAGCCTTGCAGTCGCTGGCCAAGAGCAAGGCAGCGGCGACGCGGGTGTCTCCACTGGCTTCAGTCGAGAGCGACGTTTGAAGCTCGGACTTGGCCCGCTCGCGCACCGAATCGCGCACGCCCGACGTGGTTGCCAAATCGAAGGCGATGTCCGCGCCGCGAGCGCCCAATTTGCGCAGAGCCCGGAAGCTTTGCTCGGAAGCGTCCGATTGCGCGGCACGCCACAAGATCCCCATCACCTTGCCGTTCTGGGCGCTCTTCGCATCCACCTGGATCACATGCTCCAGGCTCCCGACTGCCGCTTCGAAGCGCTGGGCCTGCGCTTGCTGGCTGGCGAGTGCGATACCTACCTGTGGATCGTTCGGGTACTTCTGCGCCAGCGCTTCGAGCGCCGGCAAGCCATGCGCCACGGCGTGGGTCAGCTCCGCGGGATCTGCGCTGGGCGGGGCGGCGGCGGCAGCGCTGCTGTTAGAGACCAAAATCGCAGCAGGCGAGGCAACGCTTGCGGCAGGTGCTACCGACGTTTGCGTGGTCTGCGCAGCGAGGTCGCTGTTGGCTGCAGCACCTTCTGCGTGCTTGGGATGAGAGAAGGCGCTGCGTACGCCCCAAATTCCCAGCAAGGCAACCAGGGGCGCGGCGATGACCAGTGCGCGTGGGTTCTCGCGCAGGGTTTTCTTCGACCAGGCCTGTGCGCGCGGCAAAAGCTCCCGCCCCAGCCCGAACAGATTCGACGCAGGTGCGCGGCTATCTCGCCTGTACGGCGCCGGCGTCGTAATCACGACCGGCATCTCCGAGCCCGAAGAGGTGAACGAGCGCGGCGGGCCGGGGTAGGGCAGCGTTTGTCTACCCAGCTGCTCGTGAATTTCGGCTTCGCTGACCACGGACTCTGCGCCGGCCGAGGAGGCTGTAACGACTGGCGCCGGCTCGGCCTCGGCTCGCTCAGCAACGGGACCCTCGGCGGCTGTCAGCGTCTCGTTGGCTGAGGCTTCGTCGACGGAGGGCGTTGCTACCAGCGCCAGCTCGGCCAGCTCCGAGTGCACGATGGGCGTCTCGCTGACGGCGAATTCGGTCGGCGCGGTTTCGAAGGCGCTGGCTTGAACGGGCGCCTCCGTGACGGATTCGTGCACGACGGGTTCGTTCACGACGGATTCGTGCACGACGGCGGCCGCGTGCGCGGCGGTGTCGATCGTCGGAGCCTCGGCGCTGCGCGCCTCGGCGTGCGCAGGCTCGAATGGGCTCGCGCTGGTCGCTGCCTCGACGACCGGCGGCGCGATGAGACTCGCGGTTGTCTCAGCGACGAGCGGCGGGGGCGCAACGGCGCTCGCGGCTGCCTCGACGACGGGCGGCGCAACGGCGATCACGGCTGCCTCGACGACGGGCGGCGCGCTAGGACTCGTGTGCGCGGCCTCTTCGACGACCGATCTCACGGGGTGGCTCTCGGGCCGCACGACGGGGTTCACATCGTTGAGCGGCTCGAAGCGGCTGGCGTACACTGGCCGCTCGTTGTTGCTCGCGTGCAGGGTCGGGATGGGGCTCGCCGGCACAGCTGCCGCGTTCGCGTGCTCGACCCCGTCTGCGGCCGCGCTGGTCTGCATGAATGGGCTCTCATGCAGGGGCTGCAGCAGTAGGTCCGCCGCTGCGGGCTGTGCGAATGGCTTCGCCGGTGCCCGCTGCGCGAATGGATTTGCCGGTGCGGGCTGCGCGAATGGCGTCGCCTGCGGAGGCTGGATGAATGGATTGGCCGCAGCGGGTGGCGCCGCCGGGCGCGCTTGCTCGGCAGGAGCAGCGGTTGGCGCCTCGAATGCCGGCAGCGTTACCGGCCGTCCTTGGACGGGCGGAGTCCACGGCGCCAGCGGCGCCACCGCTTGCGCTGACGGCGCCGGCGATTGAGCCGACAATGGCGGAGGCATCTTCGACGACGGTCGGCGTATCGGCGCCGGCGGTGGCTGCGACGGCATGCCGGACGGCCTGCGAGTCGGGACCGGGGGTGGAGCCGACGCAGGCTTCACGTTGGCGTTCATGTGAAGCGATGCGGGACCGGCGCTCGGATTCGGTTCGGGCGGCCGGCTGCGCTTGGGCGGCGGCGGTGGTTGGCTGAGGCCCGGGCGGGCTTGCGCTAGCGCAGTCGGAGGCTGGCTCGCTACCGGCCGTGGAGGCGCTGGTGGTGGGTGCGCAGACGACGGACGCCGTACCGGTGGCGGCGGTGGCCCCGAGGAGAGGCTACGCGGAGCGCCAACGCTGGCGTCCGCTTTCACTGGTGGACCCGAATTCCGATTCGCAGTCATGCCGGCTTTGCATAGGCCCATCGCCTGCTCGGCGCAAATCACACAGTGCGCGAGAGTGCATGGAAATGCGTCTTTTTTTGAGGCAAACGGCCATCACGCCACAGTCTTCGGTATTGGGGCGGTAGTATTCCATTGGCACGGATTTCCGGGACCGGCCGCGATCGATTGCCAGTGACGGAGTGCCCACTCCACAACGTGTCCACAGCGTGCCGTGTCGAGCTGTCACGACGCGCAGAGGTAATCGTCAGAGAGAATGCTTCGCCAACGTTTCGAGCGCGAGCGCGCTTGGTTTCGCACTCAGCAATCGCGCTTCGCGTCGCATCGATCGTACGTCACATGTTCACATCAGTGGTTCCAACGCGATCGAACATTTGTGATCATCTGCTGGCATCGAGCACATCACTGCCGTAGGTGACGAGCACATGACGGACATCGAGATCCCGCAAGGCGAGCAGCGCTTAGTCGACGGTCAGCCGCGCGTCTACTACGACGGCTACTGGATCAAGAAGTACGACGTGCCCGCGGACACGTTGCTGGCCAAGAAGCGACTGATCGAAGCGCTCACACATCGGCTGTTCAATCACGTCGAGTACGGGCTCAACGTGCCGGGCACACGCCTGACCGAAGCGCGCCGCGCGTTCCTCGACGAGACCGACCAAGCCAAGAAACGCGTCAAGGGTGGCATGCTTGCTGGGGCGCTCTTCAACCGGGCGACGGACATCTTCACCAAGCTGGTCGAGCTGCAGGCTTGCGGCGTCGAAATTCAGTCTGACAACGCGTTGATGCGTCAATGCGGCGAGCATTTGCAGGAGTCGCTCGCGCTCGGCAAGATGGTGCTGCACCGAAGCGGTGAAGAGGGCATCGACGAGCTGTGGGGCGAGCCCTTCAAGGCCTTCGCTTTTCCGATCGATGAATTTTACAAAAGCCGCTACGTGAAAATCGCGCTCACCATGCGCACCATCGACGCCATCGGCGACGCGTTGCGCACGACGATCTCCTGGTTCACACCGTTCGGATCGTTGACGCCCGTGATCGACGCCTTCGTACGCGCCGCCAAGCTCAAGACCGAAACGCTGCGCACCGACCCCGATGTGTTCGAGGTCTGGTCGTCATTCGTGGTGGCTAGCGAAACGCTGTGCAATTTCCAACCCTCGCTGTCCAGTAGCGCAGGCGCCGATCCCCAACTCTGTGCACAGTTCGCGGAGCTCTTGCGTGCAAGCTCGGTGCTGGTCTCGTCCATGGCTCGCGCCCGAGTGCCGATGCCGAAGAGCGCGCGCGTCTTCATCGAACGCTGCGAAGATCTCGCGCAAGCCGTCAAGAACAAGAAGGATCAGACGCCGCGTCCGGGCACGCAGTCCGTACCGGCGCTGACTCCCTGATCTGGGACTCGCGGCGTTTTCAGGGCAGCTCCGCAAGCCACGAAAGTTCGTACGAATCGCCAGCCTGCTTCAGGTTCTCGTACAACGTCGCGCTCGGCTGATCGCTCGAGTCGTCCTTGAACACGAAAACGTCGCCCTCGGCCTCGAGCGCGCCGAAGTCGACGTTCGTAAACAACGAGCGGGGGTCGACTCGCAAGCGGAGTGCCCCGCCGTGCTGCACGCGGATCGAGGTGGGAATGGGCGATACGATGCGTTCGTCGCAAATCGCGCCTCCGTTCGGGCTGACGCGGTTTTCTGCGATGGTCAGCTTGGCCTCGAAGGGCCTCCGTTCGCCCCCGCGCAGTGCGTTGCCCGACACTTGCAAGATCACGGTCGGCGGTGTTGGATCGTCTGCCAGGTTCACGTCCCCGCCGGTGAGCCACACCTGGGCGGCGTGTGCTTCGAGCGGGCTACCGCGGCCGAGCGTGGGAAACGCTTGCGGCTCGCTCGACAGCAAGTCGACGTCGCGCCCCTGCACGACTTGGGCGACATAGTCTCCCGGCAAAATGCAGCTCGAGGCTGCTGTGCCCGAGGCGGGCATCGCTTCTGCCAAATACAGCGCGCCGATCTGCAAATGTGCGCTGGTCAGCGTCACCTGCCAGCCTCGTGAGCCGTCGAACGTCAGCGGCTCTCCGCTCACCGCGTCTGCGGGTCCGGAAGCGGCTGCTTCGAAGTCGACGACTTGATCGCCCGTGCTGCCCACGCAGGACGGAAGGGTGAGCACGAGCGCTGCCAGTGATAGCAGTCGAGGAACGAGCGAAGAGCGCATCAAGCACCTCCGAAATTGATCGCGAAGGAAGCGTAGATCGTGCGCGGCGCCCCAGCCGTGAACGTGCGTTCCGGCAGCAAGGTGGGCTGAGTGCTGCTTCCCGCCGGTTGCGCGCGTGAGCTGCGAAAATCCGAGGCGAAGTTGTATTCGCCTAGGCGATATTGCGTATCGAGCAGGTTGCTCACGGTGAGCCCCAGCTCATAGTGCGAAAAATTCAAGGTCGCAGAAGCATCGACAGTGAACAGCGGATTGCTGCGCTCGCCGAACGGTAGCGGACGCGGACCGACGTACGTGGCCCCCAAGCCCAGCGCCGCGCGCGGCTTTTGGCCGAGCAGCGCCCAGGGTAATTCCGTGAATAACGCGCTGTCCGAGCGCAAGACGACGCCCGGCACGTAGGCCACGAGCAGGTGGGTATCGTTGAGCTCGGATTTGACCAAGGTCAAACTGGCCGATTCGTCGAAGAATCTGCCCCTGGCCCGGACATTGCCGGCCCAGCCGGTACGCGTGGTGCCGGCCCCGAGCACGTTTCGGCCCTCGGTCTCGCTGAAGACCAGATCCTTGTCGACGTAGGTCAGAAAGAAAATCGAACGCGCCGAAAGCGCCAAGTGATCGCTCTGGTGGGTGTAGATCACGCCGCCCTCATAGGACTTGATACTCGTAAAGGGGGTGCTCGCGTCTCGCGCGATGTCGCTCGGGTCGACCGAGCGCACGCCCAGGCCATAGCTAAACGTCAGCATGAAACCCGCGAACGGCCCAAACAGGACGGAAGCGCGTGGCATGACCGCGATACTCGAAGTCGAGCTGTGCTGATTGGGCTCGCGCGGCGTGCCGTCGCTTTCCTGGCTGAGGCAGCTCTGGTCAAGCGGCGGATTCGAGGTCGAGGGCTGGTCGACGTCGTGCACCGCGCAGTGATCGATCACATCGTAGCCGAACAGATCGCCGCGGATGCCCCCGCGCAAGCTGAGCCAATGCACGGGCTTGAGATCGGCATCCGCGTACAGACCGATGTCGGAGAGCGCGGCATCGAGGTTGGTCTCGGTCAGGTATGGGTGACCGGTGGCGGCGGCGAGGCGTTGTTGAATGCCAGTGGTAAAATCGCCGCGCGCAAAGTAGCCGAGCTCGAGGTGCTGGGGCTCGTTGAATGCCTGTCCGTGCCAGCGCGCCGAACCGCGAGCGCCGATCGTGGTCTCCTTGACCTGCAGGTCGAGCATATCGCCGCGCTGGTCATGCGGGCTTTGCAGCGGCTCCTGCACATCCAGCAGAAATCCCGTGAAGTTCTCGAGGATCCGCAGGCTGCGATAGGTCAAGAACAGCTGCTGCGAGAGCGTGGTGTCTGCTGCGCGTGAATCCAGATCCGCCGACAGCGAATAGCGCGAGGAGTCTCCGCCCTCGGGGATTGCTTGATGGGCGAAGGACGATGCGGCGTAGCTGTCGTAAAAGCCGATGCGCCCGTTCTGGTAGTCGTCTTGGCGAATCATGCCAGCGGCGTGATAGTGCGTGGCGTAGGCGCTGGCCAGAACGCGGTACGAGCCCTCCGCGCCGAGCCGGCCCTCGTATTGGCCCATGGCCGTGGCGCGCTGCGAATCGCGGTTTTGACCGAAGCCGTCGGTCTTGAAGATCTCGGCGCCAGCGAGCGTGCCTCTGCTCTCGCCGGCGGGTCCCCACAGTAGTAGCAAGCGCTGCGTGCCAAAGCTCCCCGCTGCATACTTCGCCGTGAAGCCGCGCTGCGCGAGACCGAGCTCGTAGTTGGCGCTGCCGGCGACGGCGTAGTTGCCTTGCCGCGGATCGAACGGCCCTTCGATGACACGCAGGGAAGATACGAGCTCTGGGATGATGAAGTGCGTGTCCGAGTAGCCATTGCCGTGCATGTTGCCGCTCTCGTTGATCGGCATGCCGCCCAGCGTAAACTCGATGTCTTGCCCGTCGCCGGCATCGAAGCCGCGCAAGAACACCTGCTCGGCGTGCCCTTCGCCGCCTTCGTTGCTGAGCAGGATGCCGGGCGCGAGCTTCAACAGATCGCTGGCGTTTTTACGCGGGACCAGCGCTAGCTCGGCGACGCTGATCGAATAGTCCGATGCGCCGCGCGTGGGTGGATGAGCGCGGCCGGCGACCGTAATTTCGGTTGGCCCATGCGGATCCTCGGCGGCCTCTTTGGAGGCGCTGTCGGGCACGACCGGGTCGGGCTTCGACTCGCTGCCGGGGCCGGGGCTTTTCGGGGGCGCGCTTGGAGCAGCCAGTTCGGGCGCCTCAGCCGGTCGGCTGTCGCGCTGCGCGTCGGGCGCGGGCAACGGAGCCGCTGCTACCGTGGGCGCGAAGTGAACCAGCGCCCGCACGCGTGCCGGGATCGGCTTTCCGTTGCGCGTCGCGGGCTCGAACTGCCAGCGTTTGACCGCGGCGATCGCCGCTTGATCGTAGTCTGCGCCCGCGCTGTCATCGACGTGTGCATCGAGCACCGTGCCGTCGGCTGCCACGGTGACCACTACGACGACATCGATATCGCGATCGGCCGCAGCGTTCGCTGGCCATTCAGGAGCCGTCTGCGCGCGCACGTGCGGCGGAACGAGCGTGTCGGCCGCTCGTGCGACGCTCGCGAGCAGTAGTGGAGCCGAGCAGGCCAGGGCGCACAGCGAGCGCGCCAGCAATCTTCGATGAGACATGAGACACCGATAAAACCAGTAAAATTGCCCTGTCCGCGCCTGCGCGCGAACTCACTGAAACGCCTATCTTCGGGAATAGCGAGTCAGACGGGCGGCGAGGTTTTCGGTGCGCTCAGAAACACGCGCAGCGCATTGCTCGAGCTCGCAGCGCGTTCGCTCAGTAGGTAAGCTTCGCCGAACGCGATCAGACCGGCCGCCAGCAGCTCGAAGCGCGGGGCCGAGCTGCGGGGTGCGTTCGCGTCCGGGCACAAATCGGCTGCGCAGCTCGGGGCATCACTGGGCGCGGCCGTTGGCGTCCGCGGGGTCACGTCCTTGGCTTGCAGCCGCTGCTCGGCACGCGGGGAGGCATGCACGTGCACGACGCCCCCCAGCGCTGCCGAGTAGCCGTGTCGCACCAGAGTGAAGTGAAGGGCACCCACTACCTGCAACACGATCACCGCCAGCCCCAAAAGAGCTCGCAGCGATTTGTAGTCAGGCAAGAACCGTTTCATTTCGGGCGCGGCCAGAGCTACCGCGAGCCCGAGCGCGAGGCAATTCAACTGGCTGCAAACCTGCAAACCGCTGCTGATTTTGCCCAGAACGAGAGCGGCGCCTATTTCCGGGAATAGCGGTGCTTCACGCCGACGGGGAAGTATTCCGGGTGTCCCGCGGGCCACAGCGTCACGAGCGGACGCTTGCGTTCTGCGGGCACGTAGGCGGCAAATTCGCCGTTGAGGCGCAGCAGGACCGCGAGCATCGCGTCCGCGATTTGGTCGGCCAGCGCGGGCTGTGCGGCGACTCCGGGAGCGAGCTCGACGGCGATCGTGAGCTGCCGATCGCGCTGTTCGTCTTCTTTGACTTCGAGCACGAACTTGCCCGTCACGAATGCCTGCGTGAGCGGTTGCTCGAGTCCGATGCACACCGTATCGGGGAAGATGTTTGCGCCGTAATAGGAGACCGCGAAGTGCGAGCGACCGAAGACGTACACGAACGGCAGCCGATGCAGTCGTGTGGCGCCAGCTTTTCGGGCCGCGAGCTCGGCATCGAATCCGAGATCGTGCAAGCGCTCGATCAGCGTCGAGTACGGCAAGATCCCCCCGCTATCGGAGATATGATAACGAAGGTGAGGCACGCCACCGTCGCCCGAGAACACCAGCGTGCGCCGGTGCTCCTCGAAATAGCGCTCCCAGGGATCGTATTGCAAAAGCGTTGGCAAGCGCGCTTCGCCGAACAGGGCCTGCGCCGCGTCGCTGCGCTCTGCGAGAAAACGGCGAATGCTCACAGACAGCGGTGTTTCGTTGGCTAGCACCCCGCCGTCCGCGGTGCCGTAGAGCGAAGCGAAGTCGCTCGTCGGATTGTGCATGCCGGCCCGTTCAGCGATCAGTGAACGCCACTCCTCGCTGAATACCTCACCCGCCAGCACGAGCTTGAGCGAAAAAGAATGCCAGGGCACGCCTTCGGCAATGCCTGCATCGATCACGTCTTTCAAGTACGGGGGATAGCCGAGCAAGACCGTCTGTTCGAACAACGGCGCGAGCGAGCGCATGACCCGAAAGATATCGGCCTTCTGGTTGCCCGGAGTGACCACCGTGAGCGGGTAGCCCTTGCTCGCGAGATGCCGGCAGCAACTGGCCGTGAACATCCCGCCCACCCAGCTGCCGAGCGGAAAGCAAACCACGGCCAAGGTGCGCCGTGTGTCGGCGGCGAAGCTGTCCCGAAACACCTGCTCGAAGCGCGCGCTCACGGCTAGCTCGTCCGTGAAAAAGCGCGGCCAAAACGTGGGCTCGCCCGTCGAACCCGAGGAAGCGGCGATCATGTCACACGAGCTCGGGTCGCCCGCGCGGCAGCGCTCGGCGAGTGGGTAGCGCTGGTGATAGTTGGTCTTGGTCGTGAGCGGTAGGCGGTGGAAGTCCTCCAGCGACCGAACCTGCGATGGGTCGACTCTGTGCCCCGCGAGGAATGCCGCGTACGCCGGCACGCTCGCTCGCGTGCGCTCGAACAGCTCCAGCAAGTGCTGCGTGGGATCCGTGGTCGCGTGTTGCTCGAGCTGCTGCGAAAGATCGGTATGAATGAAGTGGTCGTGAGCAGAGAGGGCCTGCGCTGCGCGATCTCGATTCATCGGCGAACCCTCGCGACAACGCTGGGTCGCGTCAACCCGGGTGCGTGGTCTGGGCTGTGATCGGCGGATAGCGCGTACTCGTGGCCGAGGGTCGGGATTCGCCACGAGCGCGCGGACCGCCCACACCTCCGCCTGCACTGAGCATGCGCTCTCCCGCAAGCGGGCCGAAAATCGCGACCGAACCGCTTGCGCCCCGGCCCGTCTCGCTCCCGGTTCGAGCCCGATCGGAGTTCCCCTCTCGCTTCGGCTGAGAGCGAAAAACTAAAGCCGCGCAACGCGCGGCTCGGATCGCCTACGCTGGCGGCGCATGATGCCGACGGACGACCTGGCTGCGCCTTCTTCGCTGATGTCGAGCCGGTGGTCGCGCGACAATCTCGTTAGCTCTCACCCCGCACGCCTGTACGACGGCAGGATCTCGGAACGGATCGAGCTCGAATCGCTGGAGTATTTGGTGCAAGAGCTGCAGCGCTCGCGTGGGCCGTGTCAACTCGGCTGGGGCCGGATGGGCGTGTTCACGTGGGACATCGCGTGCGAAGGCCGCGATGGGCCGTTCACGCTGCAGGTGCCGCGCGTCTTGGACGAGCCGGGCCGGCGCGGACGCGCGAAACGCGAAGTGCCGCGGCTGAACTACGAGCACATGAGCGGCTTCATCGCGCAGGGCTTGAAGCGCTTCGTGGTCGAGCCCCAATGCCTGATGCTGCTCGAGGGCAACGTGCCGGGCGCGATTTTCGAGGCCTTGCCCGAGCATCACACGCTCAACTTCGGCCTGGGAGCGATTCAGATCGAGCTTTCGGAAGGCAAAAGGTCGTGGAGCGTCGCGCTCGGGGCGCAGACCACCGCCGAGCTCCTGGCCGAGATGGTGGCAGCGCTCGTGTATCACTACGAGCCCGACGTCCTGGGTGGCAAAGCCATCGCCGATGTCTGCATCAATGACGGTGATTTTGCGGTGCGGCGCCGCAGCGACGGATCCTTCGAGCTGCGCCTCTTGGCAGTGCGGGCGCGCGAAGGCGGGATCGGGCCGAGTTTGCTGCTGCTGTATCTCGTGCAGTTGATGGCGTACGAGGATTGGAGCGTGAACGGTGATCTGGTGGGGCTGCCGGTGTTGCTCGGCAATCCGTCGCTCGCGTTCGAAGGCGTGCGGCGCGGTCTGGCTTACCGCTATCGGGATTTAGGCCAATCCGAAGAGCAAGGCAGGCGTGAGGCGGAGCGCTGGATTTTCGAGTTTGGGCGCTCGCGCGAAGGTCGCGCCTACCGGCCTTGGGTGGAACGCTTCCTCGCCGGTCGTCTGCCGCTCTCGTTCGGCACCGATCTGCGGGAACGTTGGTGGCGGCTGATGCCCATGCAGACCAAGCTGGGCGTGCTCGAGCTCGCTGCGCGCCGCGATCCAGCCTCGAGTGAGGCTCGCTCGGCGCGTGCGCTCGAGGCCTTTCTCGAGCGAATTGCCCGCGAGATCGGCCGAATCCCGCAGGATGCCCCGGAGCTCTTACGCATCAACGAGCTCGGGCGTGACGCGCTGCTCGGACTGCTGACGGAAGCGGGAGCTCCCTCCGAGGCACGCGCTGGCATTGCTAGCGAGCTGCTCTCGCATTGGCCCTACCGAAGTTTGGATCAGTTGCTCGCCTTGGTGCCCGGCGCGCGCGGGTTGCGCCGGATGAAGAGTCGGATCTCGTTCGGACGCGTGATCTCGGACGCGGATGAGGGCACGTTGGCGAGCCTGCCTCCGCGCGCGAAGGAAGGTGCGGCGAGCCGCGTCCTGGCGAATCCCGAGCTGTTCAACGTGATTCCGCTGCAGGCGGCAGTGCACGCCCGGGCGGCCCGCACGTTTCTGACCTTCGAAGCGTACATGGATAGCGCTCTGCACGACCCGAGCTGGGGCTACTACGCCCAGAGCGTGCGCATCGGAAAAATGGGCCACTTCGACACGCACCCGGAAGAGCAGTCTCCCCACTATGGCAAGTGGGTCGCGGCCTGGGCCTTCAAGGCTTGGGCGGAGCTGGTCGCACACGGAGAGCTCAGCGACACGGATCCGTTTCCGGTGATCGAGCTCGGTGCCGGCAATGGGCGCTTGGCGCGTGATTTCCTGGACGCAGTAGCCGAAGGTGCACGTGAGCGAAGTGCGGGCGAGCGCTCGCGCTGGATGACCTTCGCCGCGCGTGTTCAGTACCGCATCTACGAACGCTCCGCGTCGCTGCGCGAGAAACAGAAAGCGCTGCTCGGCGAGGGCGCTTGGGTCGGCGAAGGGGATGCTCGAGCTCCCGGCGAGGCGCTGAAGCGCGACTTCCCCGGCGGTCTCAAAGGGCTCGTGCTCAGCAACGAGCTACCCGATGCTTTCGGCGTGCACAAGGTGATCCTGGGCGCGGAAGGCAACGCCCTGTTGGCGCTCGTGATCCCGCGCGTGGAGTCGACCGTGAAGGAAGCGCTCGCCGAAGAGCTCGCTCAGCGGATCGCCGCCGCGAACGCTGCCGCGCGGAGCACATTCGCACTTGCCGGCAACGCAGCTGACTTCTACCTGGATGCTGCGACCTACGCCGAGGTCATGAAGGCACTGGTGGCGTTCCCGAGCGAGCGGCGCGAGACGTTACTCGCCGGCCTTTGGTTCGAGGAAGCGTACCTGCCTGTCTCGGCGGTTCCCGAATTGGCAGCGCACTTGAGGGCCAACGCAGCGCAATATGCGCTAGCCCTGGCCGCCGAGGATTCGGGCGTCGTCACCTACGTGAATCTGCACGCGAGCCGTTTCATCAGCGAGCTGGCGTCGTCACTCGCTGCCGGTTTCATCGTCACCCTCGACTACGGAGACACGACTTGGGGCCTCGTTCAGGGCGCGCGGCGGGGAGATTTCCCGTTTCGCGTGTACGGACATTGGCAGGACTACGTGCCGCGGCCCAACGATCCCTACACCGCGCCTGGCACTCAAGATCTGACCGCGGACGTCAATTTCACCGACCTCGCGCAGGCGGGCCAAGCGGCGGGGCTAGCGCTGGTTCACTTCGGTCCCGAGCGGGACGTGACGGGCGACGCATTGCCCGAGCTGCTGCTCGCGTGCGCGGAAAGCGACTCGCTGACGAGATTTCTGGGCAACCCCGTGTTCAAAGTCTTGGTCCTCGGCACGCGACCGAGCGCTGCGTTCCGGAGTGCGCTCGAGTCCCCGTTGCCGCTGCTGTGCCGCGAACAAGACGTGCCCAAAGCGCGTCGGCAGGCGATTTCGGCCATCGAGTGTCGGCTGAAGTCGCTCGGGGATTGACCATGGACCGCGCCGTGAGCCGAGTAGCGATGGGTGCGGCTGAGTGAGCGCTTCTCTGCCACGAGCGGACACCGACATACACGCGGATTGCCGATCGTCTTCGGCTTCGGATTGCCTCGGCCCGATAATTTCTGTCACGATTGAGACTGTGCGGTCTTCAAACTCGAAGCGCGTTCGTGCGACACGCTGTTTGCTCGCGTGACGCTTCCGCTCGAGTGCACCCGGGTCATGAGCAAGTGGTTTTCGAGCGGCTCGCGATGGCTTATGCAGTCGCCCAGCTTTTTCTAGCGGGAAGGGATTAGACACAGATGGCGGAGCGGTTGCGGAGTTGTCTTGGAGCGTGCGCGGTCGTGCTGTTCGGGTTGGCGTCTTGCTCATCGCCGAAGCGGAATTTCCCTGGTGGCACGGGCGGCTCCGATTTTGCCGGGGGTGCCCCAGCGGGCGGCGCGCACAATGACAGTGGTGCAGCCGGGCAGAGCCGAGGCGGCGCGCCGATCCAAGGAGACGCCGGAGCGGCGGGAGAGAGCCAAGCTGGCGCGCCGACGCAGGACGACGGCGGAGCTGCGGGGCAGAGCGACGGCGGAGCCGCGGGGCAGGGTGAAAGTGGTGCGCCGCCCGACGCGTGCATCGGCAAGCCCTGCGCTACGCCGCCGAAAAGCGCTTGTGAGAGCACGACGAAGTTCAGAGCCTACGACGTGCAAGGCAGTTGCAGCGCCGGGGTCTGCAGCTACGCCTCCCAGCAAATCAACTGTACTTGTCAGATGGGTGCGTGCACGACCGACCCGTGTCTCGGCGTCAGTTGCGCGTCCCCGCCCGGGCAAAAGTGTAAAGACGACTCGACTCTCACCAAATACGCCAGCATGGGCACGTGTAGCGCTGGCAGTTGCAGCTATCAAGCAAGCGATAGCCACTGTGACTTCGGCTGTGCCAACGGCGCGTGCAATCCGGATCCGTGCCTGGGTGTGACCTGCAACACGCAGAAACCAGCGATCTGCAAGGATACGACGACGAAGACCAGCTTTGCAGCCACCGGTACCTGCAGCGCGGGCGTGTGCAATTACCAGAGCATGGACGCGCCCTGCACGGGCACCAATATCGGCTGCAGCGGCGCTGGCATGTGCGCAGTTTGCAAAGCCGACTCGAGCTGCGGCGCGAGCTGCGCGGCCTGCACGTCGGCTGCGCCGCACTGCAAGGATCTCGGAACGACTTCGAAGTGCGTTCAGTGCTTGGTCGATACTGACTGCGGTCTGGGCTATTGCGATCCGCTAGGCAATGGCTGCCGGGCGAGTCCGAACGGTTGCAACACCTTCGCGCAGAAGAGCCTGGTGATCAAATCGGTCAGTGCCAGCGGAGTGCTACCAGCTGCCAGCCACGGCACATTCGTGGCGGGCACCTACGTACTGACAGGCATTCAATATTACGGCATGACGGCGGCCCCCAGCGAGGGCCAGACGATCACGGTCGCGGTGAATGGCGGCCTGACCACACTGAATTCCTACGAGAATCTGCTCGATATAGCGTACCGCTGGACGGCGACCTACGACACGTTCAGCACGCCCCCGGTTTTTACGTACACCTGCGTAACGCCGGACAATAGCTTGGTCGGAAGCACGGAGCCCGTCGACTATACGGTCGTCGACGGGACGACGTTTTGGCTTTTCTACCCCGACGGCACTGGCTATGGCGCCAAGTACATTTATACCAAGCAGTGAACGGTCCCATCATCGCCTAACGTTGCTGCACGCGCAGTGAACTTCAAACTGATCGCCGTCATCGCGTCTGTCTGCGTGGCCGCCGCAGTCGTCTGGGCTTATCGAGCACGGGCCAGAAGGCGGAGCTCTACGACGTGGGGTCGTACCAGGAGTTGACCGGCCGCATTCGAGCGGGACTCGCGGAGACGACCACGCGCTGCGAGCTCGAAGCCGCTAGCCAAGAGGAACTGGTCGCGGCGCAAGCGCGCGACGAGCCCCGTGACCTGGGACGGGCGCCGTTCCGCGCCCTGCTGAACGAAGCCGATCCCCAATTGGCCTCCGAAACCACGGCGCGCCTCCTGGACCAGCGCGCGCTGCGCGGTTTGGGCGGAATGAGCGAGGCCGAGCAGAACCTCACCTTGATCGACCAACTCGCAGGTGAGGTTTCGAACGGTGGCTTTCACCAATACTTCGCAAACTCCAGCGGAGACTGCTCCGCCCGCGCGCGCCGCGCAGCCCACGAAATCGGCGGCGAATTGGCGCGGGTCGTCGAAGCCGCTTTCAACGTATTTCCGAGCCAGCCTGCCGAGGACCGTGCAACGCGCAACGCGCAAATGGCTTCGCTTCGAGACGAGTGGGAAGCGTGGTCAGCGATCGACGATGACTTCTACAAGATCCCTCTCGACGAGCTCGTTGCTCGTTACATCCGCGCCCATGCACAGCAGCTCGACTGCCCGCCGCAGACGTTGTCGCCGGGCGACGCCGGTGGACTTCCGAGTAAGTAGTGGCTGCGCCCTGGGTCCAATCGCCGTTGCCAAACCCCGCGCTCCTGCGCGCGGCTAGGCGCGGCTCGCCAAGACACGTCGGCGCGCTAGGTAAGCCGCGATCGCAAGATTGAGCGTCAGCACGACGACGCGCAGGACGCTTGGGCGCCGAACCACGGCGAGTGCCTCGAGCGGCACCAGCGCTGCTAGCCCGAGCACTACGATCCATTCGCCCCAAGGCTTGCCCCGCCACAACAGGAACGCCTCGAGCGCCGTCGTCAGCCCATCGAGCGTGGCCAGCAGCGCCGCGCGGCTCAAGGCATGAGGTGTTGCGGCCCGATCGATCAAGGCTGCGAGCTGCTTGAGCAGCGCGCCACCCTCGCTGAGATCGTGGGACAACCTCAACGTCTCGTGCAGGGCGAAGCTCGGCTCGAACGCCAGGTAGCCGGCCAAGAGCAGTGCGACGGGGGCCTTCACCAGCTTGTAGCCGATGATGATCCGAAGCGCGCGGGGGCGGGGAGGGGAGGTTGCGGTCACGGCGCTTCGGAGCTGGCGAGTCGATTCCACGGTTTTACGTGCAGGCTCCTTTCGGGCAGCCGCGGGCATGAACATCGCATTTTTAGACGCGCAGCGGGGACCACCCCTGGATTGGTCATTTTTCTATTGGCGTAGGCTACCTTGTCGAAGCCCTTGAGCGAGCCTGTTCGGGTTGAGACACTGCCTCGATGTGTCTCCAACCGACCAGCGTGAGCTCGATTCAACGCTACCACTGGGGCGGCGACGAAATCGTTCATGAGCCGATCATTCCGGCCTCGCGCACGATCGCCCGCACACGCCAGCGTTCTTATCCGATAGATATTCGAGAGTACTTGAGCACCGAGAGCAATGCGGTCATTCGCGCGCACTTGCGCGCACTGGTGAAGGGCTTGGGGCCGGCCGAGCAAGCGTTGTTTGGGTCCGGGGCAGCGGGCTCGTTCGATTTCAGGATGCAAGCGGTGTGTGACTACGTGAGCCAGCAGCTTCGCTATCAAAAGACCGGTCGCGGCTTCGATGAGTGGCGCTTCCCGGACGAGACGCTGGCGGCGGGCGGCGGCGACTGCGAGGACCTGGCTTTTGCGCTGGCTGCGTTACTCGAAGCGAGTGGCATCAGCGCCTATTGCTTGCGTGTCGCGTTGGGCAGCTTCACTCAGCGCACGACGCGCATCGAGCTTGCGGGCGCGCCGGGTAAAGCCACGCCCAAGGTGACGTTTCGGCCGGAAAAGCAGGCCGATCATGCCTGGGTCGTGTACCTGAACGAGAGCGGCGCGTGGCAGATCTTGGAACCGCTGGCGCTCAGCCAACAAGGCGCCGAGAGCGCCGCACCGGCCGCGGCCTCGCAGCGGCAGCCCGCGCGCGCCCAGCGCCAGTCGGGTAAGGGCGCGCCGGCGGCGTTCGAGACGGTGGATGCCGAGTATCTGCCGCATTTCGTGTTCAATCGCCATCATCTGTGGCGCGTGCGGACGCGTGAGGACGACTCCTTGCGTCCGCTGCCGAAGTACCTCGAACAGCGCAACTTCTGGGCAGGATTCAAGCCGAGCTACGCTACCAGCATTCACAACAGCATCTACGACGAGGCGCTGACTGGGATGAGCGCTGCGGATCTTGCGACCGTGCACCGGGTCAGTCTCGGCGTGGACGTGAACGTGCTCGCCTATGATCCACGCGATCACTTCGATTTTTCGTATCTGCCGGAAGGATGGCAGCGAGTTCAACGGCGGCTAGCGAGCAAAAAGCTCACTGACTTCGGCCTCGCGGTGCACGCCATCGCCGACTTTTACGCGCACAGCTTGTATGGCGAGTTTGCGCCACAGCGCGCCGATTGGTCGATTGCACCCTACAATCCGGAAGAGCCTCTCGAGCCCGAGCGCTTGGTCTACGACTTCAGCAAATACGCGCCGCTTCCCGGCTGTTCCGACGGGGCCGCGAGCGCAGCCGCGGCCTGGCGCGGCAAGCTGATCAGCGGCCAGTGGTGGCGCTGGTTCACTACATTTCCGCGCGAGCTCAAAACGCCAGCGAACTTCGCGCACAGGCGCTGCTTACCGGACCACGACACGATCGCGGTCGACACGCCGCGGCCCAGCTCTGCGCACCGGCGCTACGACGAAGCCGAATACGCGCTGCAGTTCGCGTTGCGTCGCGGCGCGGCTGTCGAGCACATTCGTGCTGCGTATCGAGCCTGGCGCGGCTGAGCTCGGCTTGCGAGCGAGCGCTGGATACCCAACTGGCGTTCGCCCGTCTCGAGTCGTGGTAGGCTTGCCTGGCTTTGGCTACCGCACTGATCACCGGCGCATCCGCGGGGCTGGGCCGCGAATTCGCTCGCTTGTTCGCAGCCGATGGCCATGATCTGCTGCTCGTTGCCCGCAGGTTGCCGGAGCTGCAAGCGTTGTGCGCACAGCTCGAGCAACAGCACCGCGTGAAAGCACGCGCAATTGCCTGCGATTTGGGGTCCAAGAGCGCGCTCGACGCGCTGCTGGTCGAAGTGCAGGACCTGGAGCTCGACTACTTGGTGAACAACGCAGGCTTTGGCACGGTGGGCGCGTTTGCCGAGCTGCCGGCCGACCGCGAGCTTGCGATGATCGAGCTCAATGTCGCGGCGCTGGTGCGGCTCACGCGGGCGGTGCTGCCGGGCATGCTCGCGCGGCGGCGCGGTCGAGTCTTGAACATCGGCTCGACCGCCGGATTTCAACCCGGTCCGTACATGGCCACGTATTATGCCAGCAAAGCCTTCGTGAACAGCTTCAGCGAGGCGCTTGCGTACGAGGTCCGCGGGACCGGCGTGAGTGTGACAGTGAGCTGTCCCGGTCCGACGC
>Ga0247779_1000664_pt1 | contig 19591 bp, 24 predicted proteins | sample UWRJL221509R5_FD_179925 | JGI IMG/M metagenome (GOLD analysis project Ga0247779, IMG submission 179925) | Plant litter microbial communities from Arlington Agricultural Research Station in Wisconsin, United States - UWRJ-L221-509R-5 | ecosystem: Environmental > Terrestrial > Plant litter >... | reverse complement strand
CGACTCGGATGAGTAGTTCTTTCTATATTCGTGCGTTGGTGTTGCAGCGGTACTAGCGCAAAGGCTGCGTTCGATCAGGAAGGTGTCGGTCAGGTCATGGAGTTGGGTTCAGCGAGCACTCGTTGACATCGAGCCTGGCGAGGTTTTGATGCTGCTGCTACTTATTTCTTCATTGGATTTTTATTTTCATTTTTCTTTCGTTTTATCCTCCTCTTTCCTTTCTACTTTTCATTTGCCTATCAATACAAAGACGTTTCTCTTCTTCATCTCAATGTTCGACACAAAAACCTTGCTCATAACTTCTTCCCCATTTCCAGGCAACTAAAAACCATCATCGAGCAACAACAACCCCCATCACGATCATCAATGGACTAAACAGCAACTCGGCCACAGTTACCGCCACCTCGAAACGTGCTACCCAGCAGAAAATGAACGTCACCGTCACCGTCACCGTCACCGTCAGCAACAGCACCAAGACAAAGTTCAACAATAACAACAACGTCGTTCTGACGAATGCTGACCTCGCGACGCTCTCTGTGGAGGACACAATCCGGTTCCTTTCGAGTGATTTGACGACGAAATCGCCTTGCGACTTTTTTTATTCCACACCGCCGCCAGTCACTGCGACTGCAACACGGGCTAGCGTGCTTGCTCACTATTGTCCGGCATCCACCTCTGAAAGCGCGGTCCCCTGTCAAAGGGTGTTTTCTTACCGTCTTCTCCTTCGTTGCAGCGCCCACGGATGCATACATCCGCCCTCTCGCGGTCGTATTCTTTTCGAGACACGGGTAGCCTAAAGGAGGGTGATATGCGGGATGATGAGCACGATGGGCTCGCTGGTTGGGATGGAGACGAGGATGATGATGGAGATGGGAATTCTCAACACGTACCACGTACCACGCACCGCGTACACCTCCCCCGCCGGGTTTGACCCCTGTGCCTTCTTATGATTCTGTGGTTGGGCCTGGGTGGACGGGAGCTGTGGGATGTGGATGCTTATGCATATGGGGACTTGGTTCTGGATCTTGTTGAAGGAGGAGCCCAGCAGGTAGAAGGCAAGACAGATGGTACGTGGGAAGTGCAAGGACGAGGAGGTGGGGACGAAGCAGGAGATGAAGGATATCGAGAGGATGATGATGATGATGAACATGATGGGATGGAAGGCGACGACGAAGATGACGATATCACACGTATGATGGATATGTTTCCCGTGCCTTCGCCGTCTTCGAGTAAAGGCCATACATATTCCCACTTTCAGAAGAACGGAAATATATTGGGTGCAGATGAAGCAGATGAACATTCGAGTTTGGTCGATGCTCGTCCGAGGACTAGTACGAATATACCAGGATTCGCGCGGGCGCGGTTGCACTCGCTGTTGGAGCTTCCAATCCCTATTTCCCCCTCGTCCTCTACATCATCTTCAATTTCCACGTTCCCAAAGCGTACCTCTCCACCTCCACCGCTTCTCCATAACGACAGCTCGGGATGAGGAACATGGAAGCGGTGCATTTGCTCTTTTAGTTGATCATGGTGATGGAAGAGGAAGGCACGAGGAGGGGGAAGAGGGAAGATTGAAATGACGTTTGCGTCCAAGATATCGTCGTAGAGACATTATCATCACGATCCACGACCTTTTTTACCGATTGATATTCTTTTCTTTTTGTTTTATTTACACATACTTGCATAGCTTCTCATGTGCTGTCCACATATCCACCGTCCCTATACATCTGATCGTCTTCTTTGTTGTTTTTGCAATGCTGTTGTGTGTCTGTTTAAATAGGGATTTGCTGTGATGGGTATAATATTGCGACCAGGCTAAGGGAATCGAACAAGCAAGTCTTGGTGTTACTGTGGGTATATTTTCGTCGTTATGTGAAGGATTAATGTTCGGAAGCAGTGTGACCGTGTGGGAATTATTTTTTGGTGATTTGATATATAAGTTTATTCTGTATTTACATTTGTTTGCCTTCCTTTTGAACCTGGACCACCATCATCTCATCTCATTGTCATTTTCCAACAAGAGCCCTCATCAACACATGTCTGATCCCAAGCAGGCTTCAGCAATGAAGTTCAAGATTATGCGTAAATACAAGTTTATCTTCCAAGTATGTCTTTTTCCCTCCTGTTTTCCTCATGGAACATTAGGGATAGTGCTGTACAAGCTCGGCCTGAGGCTCTCAGGCTGGCCCAAGCCGGCTGTGGGAAGCCAAGCCAAGCCGGGCTTCTTATAAAGCTTTGTGAGGGCCAGCAGCCTGGGTATTAATCTGTAAAGCCTGAAGCTGAGCCCTAAGCCGAAGCTTTTCTGATCAAAATAGCGTGTGATTAGGTAATCATAAACTGTACAGTTTTATTACTATTTTTCTTTTTGCTTTGCTTTGTTTTTTGTTTTTTCCATCATCATTCAGCAGTACTCCTTCCATCAGTCTCAAAATTGCCCGATATTCCAGCATCTGAGCGTCCACAAAGGGCCATTAAGCCATCAGCAAGGCTCGTTGATATTAATAACTCAGAAGAACCTTCTATTTCTTCCCATTAGCAACCGGCCCCTGCTACCCAAGCTTCTCAACAAGTACGCGCTGTCAAAGTGACAGTTATGCAACCATCAACAACATCACAGGTGTTGTTCGCACCTTTGTCTCTCCCACCATCCACACCATCTGGTCCCGGAACCTTGCTTTCGCCATCCACTGCACCACCCACTCATGATGTGGGTCGAGTACCCCCCGAATTGGTACCTAACTTGGCACTGGATGCGCAAATCAGCAATGCATCTAGTGAAAACCACAACACATTGTCAAAAAAGCGCTGTACAATGACAGTAGAAGATCGTGAAGAGGACAAGGAGCTAGAGGCAAGTAGGGCAAACCCTGCCAAGCGCTCTAGGCTATCCAACGGTGAGTATACATGGCTTTCTATGATGCAGTTTGTGAATATTGACCGCAAATACCTCATATTAGATGATTGCGATGAACATGGAATGTATACAGATGTCGTCGTCCAAGACATTGGTGACACAGTGGCTGAGGAGCAGCAGTATCTCAACCACGAGAATCCAACAGCCGACGTAGCCCATTTCTTTCAAAAGGCGGCTCGGATTGCAGGCGATAAACGCGGGCGGCAGGAGTGTGTTTCATGCAGGTAAGTTCATCTTTTATACTCGTTTAAGTGTTCTAAATATTTCTATAGCTCGGTGCTGGGTGGTTGCATCAAAATTGGGAACTATAACCTCTCAGACAATTGTACAACGTTGTGACGACACATGGCATTCAAGCACAGCATATGTTTTATTTTATTTTTAATCTCTATTTTACAGATACCAATTCTTTTTTCTAACAGGGCGTCTATCGGGCATGGTGTAAGAAAAATGAATTCTTATCAATGCTTCCAGATGACACCAAGGAATGACGTCAGTCACAACTCGACACTGCATACAAGGCTCTCCTTCAAACGCAGGTCGACGGTCACTTCACGACGGTGGTGCAAGGATCAGAGCCTGCTGTGGCTGAGAAGGTTGAGCCTTACAGTGATGGGCTATTTTGGAGGGCGGCAATTCGTTGGTTGATTGAAACCGATGCAGTGCGTATGAATTTCCTTTTGATGTCCCTTTTATTGAACCGTACATTGTAGCCACTTGCAGCAATGGAACACCCGACATTCAAAAATATGATTGATATTGCTGCTCGTGCAACAAAGGGGGTCAAAATACTGGGGCGAGTAAAGATGCATGCCGAGATCATCAGCACCTTCAAGTCGCAGATGACATCGTTATCGAACCACCTCAATGTATGTTCATTTCAAGACTAACATTATGTAAATTATCTGATATTTAATAATTATCAACAGAGCAAGTTCGTTAGCGGTGAAGTTAGCCTAACATGTGATGCTTGGACAGCGTCAAATGGTGATAGCTACTTTGCTGTCACTGGGCATTAGATCGAAGAAGAAACCAGTGGACGATGGCTTGAGCAACATGCCCTACTTGGCTTCACCCATCTCAATACCGCTTATAACGGAGCCTGCCTTGGGCAGGCGTTATTCAAAATATGCGACCGTCTGAAGATTATGCATAAGGTATGTTTTCTAGAGGTTCAATACTTTACTTACAAGATAGGCTAACATATATACAATGTCAGATCAGTCATATCACCTGCGACAACGCGTCAAACAACGATACTATGCTGGCCGAATTTGCAAGATGCTATGCACGAAGGAATAACGGAAAGGTGTATGATGTTGACGAGAAACATATCCGGTAAGTCACATAATAATTGTCTGCCATTTGTTCCATTGTTCTGACATATTTCAGATGTCTTGCGCATATTATAAACCTTGCTACACAAGCTTTGATATCAGCTCGAAGCAAGACAAAATACTACAATCCATACACTGAAGATGAACACATTCCTGATATAACAGCCAAGAACAGGGATGAAATAGGGCTTGTACAAGCCATTTGCGTAAAGGTAAGCTTTGATATGATCTCTTTCCTGTGGTAATGCTTATTCTTATATCACTGTAAGTGTCAGGGCAACACTATAATCAGTGTGACAAGGCCACCAACAAAGATCAAGCAAGAGTGAGAGAAGAGTGAGAGAGAAAGAAATAGAGAGAAGAGAGGTTTGGCTCAATGGTTCTAAGAGATCACACCAATGATAGTGGAAATCCTAAGAAATTGAAGCTGGGGCTACAGCTACCTACAGGAACAGTATTTATACTCTACAAGTATTCTAGAATGTTCTTAGATAAATAATACAATGATGTCATATAGAAGGGTCTGGAATGTAAAAGGCTATGCAAGGCAGTGCATTGCTGTGCATTGGCTTTGTTCATCAGTGATGCTTGGTTACCATCAATGATGAATGATGAAGCCTATCTAATCAAAAGATAATCAAACAAAGAAGACAGATAAGATATCTACACAAATATAAAAGGGAAAAATGCGAAATAAATAAGGAAAAATGGAGAAAAATATAGGAAACCCTGACACTACACGACAGTGGACTCCCTTACTTTCTTGGGGAAGAAGCCCTTCACCACGCGGTCTATCTGAAGAACCGCTCATTGACCCGTGCACTTGATGATTCCAAACCTCTCAAGATGTTAACACACTCCAAGCCTAACATCTCACACCTTCATTCCTGGGGCTGCAAAGTCTGGGTTCATGAAAAAAGTGGTTCAAAGTTGGATGGAAGATCAAAGAAAGGAAAGTGGATGGGATTTGATGAGGAAAGCAATAGGCACCAAGTTTATTGGGCGGAGAAGAGGTCAGTAACTGTTGAGAGGGGTGTGACATTTGTTTCTGTAGCGGACAATGTTGCGCTCGAGAGGGAGTTTGAAAAGGACGAGCCCTCCATCCCCACAAAACTCAGCCAGTGCGCCACTGTAGAGGATGCACCAAATGATGATGAACCCACTACCCTCAACATGAGGTCAAGGCCAATGTTTCCCTTCGTCATAGCTATTGTTCACGAAAAGACAGTTCCTATGTGCGAGACATAAAGGGGGGTCTGGGAAGCTCTAGCAACCTGCCTAGTGCTACTTCATTTCCACGCAGCTTAGAGCTTGCACCCAAGGCTGTGGTGGAAGAGGCTGTTGAGGAGGAAGGAGAAGTGAATGAGGGGCTGCTTGCAGATGCTTGGGAAATCACAGATGCAATGGATTTTGCAATGGCAATGGCAATGGATGCTGTGAAGGGATTGAACCCAACGTATGATGAGGCAAGGAAGAGATCCGACTGGCCAAAATGGGAGGTTGCAATTAAGGCTGAACTTGCCTTATTGGAGGCTAACGGGACTTGGAAGATTGTCGAGCACCCACCAAATGCCAATGTTGTCGGTAGTAAATGGGTTCTGTGCATTAAAAAGAATGCCACCGGTGAAATCGACAAGTACAAGGCTCGGCTCGTCGCTCGTGGGTTCACTCAAGTCCACAAAGTTGACTACACCAAAACCTATGCACCTGTTGCCCGCCTCTCCACTTTCCAATACCTCATAGCTCTCGCCAATCATAATGGATGGCAGCTGGACTGCGTTGACTTTGACAGCCCATTTCTGAACCCAGTCCTGGGAGAAGACGAGGTCATTTACTTAGAGCAGCCATGCAGATTTGTGAAAGAAAACTCACAAGCATATGTCTATCGGCTATCCAAGTCATTGTATGGGTTGAAGCAAGAGGCAAGGAACTGGTATGAGGCACTGAAGAGGGAGCTGAAGGAGCTGCAGTTTAAGGTGTTGGAGGCAGATAACAGGGTGTTTGTGGAAGTAGTTGGGGAGGATATTCTCATTGTAGCAGCTCACATTGATGATTGCCTCGTTACGAGCAGTTCTTGGGATCTAATCATAAAGTTCAAGGTTGATATTGACAAGAAGTACAAGATTACTGACCTAGGTGAATGCATCTGGCTCTTCGGAATGAAGATCTCTCGGGACCATGCCAACAAAACCATCTTCCTCTCCCAGACATCCTACATCAACACCATCCTTGCACAATTAAATTTTGACGACCTAAAGCCTTTATCTATCCCTATTGATCGTAGTCAGCCACTCTCTTGATCCCAATGCCTGTCAAAATTGACTGAGATCGCCTACATGAAGAACATATCTTACCAAGAAGCTATGGGCTCTTTGATGTATGCATCAATGGGTACACAACCAGACATCACTTTTGCCACCAATACTGTTGCCCAGTTTGTTGATGTCATCACCTGGCTTGGATCTATTGGGAGTCAGTAAAGTAAATTTTTAGGTACTTGAAGGGTACCAGAGGCCTGGAACTGGTATATGGTGGGCAGAAAATGGACCTAGTCAGATTTGTGGATACAGATGGTGCCTTGCAAGAGCATAGGCAAGCTATCTCTGGGTATGTTTTTGTTGTTGATGGAGGAGCAGTTTCTTGGTCATTGAAGAAACAAGAATTGGTGACATTGTCCACAACAGAGGCAAATATGTGGCTGCAACCCACGCCGCCAAGGATGCAGTGTGGCTGCACAGCTTAATCAGCAAGATTTTTGCACCCCTCAAAATCACACTTACCAATCCCACCACTCTCCACAGCGACAATCAATCAGCAATCGTGCTTGCTCACGGCAAATCTTATCATGCTCGCACAAAACATATCAACATACGCTATCATTTTATTTGCTACATCATAGAAGCTGGATCCATAAAATTAATATATTGCCCAACAGACGAATAAACCACTGATACCTTCACCAAAGCCCTTCCCAGCACAAAAGCCAAACATTTCATGGATTCAATAGGACTGCATGCAGTTTGAGGGGGAGTATTGAATAAGCAAACTGCTTGGCATGACGATGTGTGGCACGCTACTGCACGAGCCTACTAATAATGTTTTGCGCTATGTTTCCCTATTCTATCATATTAAATTTATAGATATGTTACAGTAACATTCATATGTTATTACTTATATACTGACTCTTGATGAGATTCTCCCTCAGTCCATTATTACATGTACTGAGGTGAGTATCTACCTTGTCTACTGATTTTGTTACCCTTTACTTACCAAATATTGTAGCTACTTTCATTAGATATTTAATTAATACATGTCAGTCTGTTATTACATGTACTGAGCTACTTTTATTACTTCTTTCTCTGTGTGGGAAACCAGCTGGTGCTTATATATGCATAGCCTCTATTCTTATGTTTTAATTCAAACTGATTCATATTCCAGGTACTCATCATGGTCCAAATGGATTATCTTGATTTTGACCCCAATCTGTGTTGAATGACTAAGATCACATGTGGATCTAATCCCATGAAAATAGCATGTAAGGGCATAAGTCCCGTGCTTAGGAATTCTACAAATATGTACTTAGTTACAAAACTATATAGTAGTTACATAGTCACACATATAAAGTAGTATATAAGATCTATGCTAAAGCTCTCTAAAAGACAAGTGGTTTACAACCCACTTAGCTAGCTACAAGTAAAGTAACACAATCCACAAAGGGTAAGTATTAAGTTGATACATCCTCTCACCTGCGTAGATACATACATTAGTAGAATATGTGACTTCACTGTTGCTGTTATCTATTTGCTGCTCAACAACCTGAAGACGAACTTGAACCTGAAGATGACTTCAAAGACTAGATCAACAATATGCACAGTTTTCTACATATTTTCAACCTAATACACTGATCCACCATTAACCAGCCTCCTAGTCTTATCTACGCTACTTTGACATTGCCTTAAGACATTTCACTCCCTCAAGACCCTCAAAATGATTCTGATTCATCAAGTAACTCATTCTCCATCTCATACTCCATTATTTTTCACTCCAACGCAGGCCACAAGGCTGACGAGTGCATCTTCAAGGTCCAGACTTGGAATGAGACACTCACTCATCCAAACAACATGCAAGACTGTGAATATGAGAAGTTTATTTGCTGTTGTACGGAATCCTTTATCTCTTCCTACAGGCTGTAGCGGAAGGATCATAAAGGACAACACAAGCTCATAGTACCGACTCATGGACACCTCTTCATTTTTTCATTCACTCACAATGAGGTTGGACATCATGGCCTCTTTGCAACAAATGCTCTCATTACTGAACACTTCTAGAGGCTGTTTATGGCCTTTAACATCTTGTGGTTCATCAAAACTTGTTATATCTGTCAACTATGTCACACACAGAATGTGCTTATCTCTGTCCATGTCTGTGGCACAGCCACTTCTGGATTTGGACATACACATCAGATGCATCAATGATGCACTCACATTACTGAGGCCACACAAATTTGATTCCCCTGCTGTTTTCTCCGTTTTTCCTAGGTATACCAAGACCTTTTCACACCCCATTACATCTTATTATTTTAATTTTCCCTCCAATCATGGCATTTAACCCCACTACAAACCATCATGCACGGCATCACTCGATGCTCAGAAAAAGCTGAAAATCAGCCAATCTTGCAAGGCCTTTTAACTGCATAACATATTGATGGGTAGCTAAAGGAGGGGGAATCAAATGGATAGGCAGGTAGTCACGGTTATCCTGGATTGTACCATAGCACACATACTGTAAATTCAGTTGGGCAGAAATAGGATCAGAATAAGGCATATCCTCTAGAAAATAAAGCAGTTCTAGTAGTGCTCTGATTGGTTCTGCCATATTTTTTCTTTCCTTTTGCGTCAATGACCAATTTTTGATGCTGGAATGGAGCATGTCACGCACTCTATAGACTGCAGTTTCTTGTGCCTTGTTGAAGTTAAATAACACTTGATATCTTAAAGGTAATGGTTGAGAGCTGAGATACATTATGAAGGTCCAAATCATGTTTGCTTCAATGGCAGAATATAACGACACAGTTGTCTTGTTGTTAACATGGCAAAATTCCCTCCTTGTGTCAACGGCCCTACGTAGTGTGTTTAACTAGTCCATGTATATAATGTTCTAATCACATACTATGATTTTTATACCTGTTATCATTTGTTAGAATTCTTGCAATCTCTGGGTGTGTTTTGTCCCTCCTTAATATGCCCATATCCATAACAAACATCCATAAAACAACTTCTCTTAAAACCTTGTACCACTTATCTGTTGAAGCTGCTTGAAGGCAAGTTATCAAAAGCATTAGGAATACTATGTATGGCTCCTGTCTGGAAAATTCTTTAGCCAGCCTTCAACGCCAGTGAGTTTGAAAACAGGATTGAGAGTAGTCTTATCCTGTTTATCCACTTCCACTTGGAGCTGATTGAGGAAATTGAACTGACTTTCAGCCACAGCGTCACATATTATCATGAATTCTGGCTTTGAGACAATAAACTCAGCATTACCATTGACCAAAAAGCCATGCCATTTGGTGTCACATTTTTTCTAAAGTTGACCTGGAAGTAGCGCAGGGAGCTGGGCATAAGAGATTAGAGGTGACAAGCACTTCTGTTGGAGCATGTTCCTTCAACCGCCATATGAGAACAAATATGACTGTTGCACCTCCATAATTTGGGGCAACCTTTGTTACTGCAGTGCTAACCAGGATAGATATAGATTCCAGAAACCGGCTTTCCAGCCTCTGGTTTGAACACCCAAATCTCTTTTCTAATACTCCGAATGAAAATTTCCTGGCCCTGCATCTGGTCCAAGCTCTGCAAGGATTCCTTTACTTTTGCTATAAACTGTTCCACCCTCTTTTGCTTCCATGTGCTCAACTTGTAACCAGCATGCAGGTGGATGGTCTTGGGATCAGAGAAATGACCTGAGGGGGCTTCTTCATTAAAGGGTACTGTAGTATTGCATGGAAAGCAGATAATTATCTGTGGATAGAGGTTATACCGCAAGGATTCCCGCTGCATAACTTTGGTTGTCACTACTTTAGGAGAATTTTGAAATGCTTTGACTTTTCGCGCCAATTTCTTCTCTTTAATCTCTTTTGTTTTGCTATCTCTTCTTTTAATTTTGATACTTTTCCTAGATCTGCAATGATCAAAATTTGATTAGAAATTTTCATATAGTAAGATAATGATATGCCCAATGAGCTACACCCAACCTATTATATCCATATCCTCCTTAACCTCTGGCTTTATATGTTTGGCCAGACTGACCTTCTCCTCCTAGGGAGGTATATCAGCTGTGTCTAATAAAATTTGAACAAAATCCGATCAAATAATGTCCCAATAATAGCAAAAGTGATGTACTTTCATCATCTATGACCGCCTCAGATGATATATGATTGGCCGTTCTCCTTCTTTTCTTCTTCTGTCTGATTTTCCAATGCTTCTGGCAATGGTTCATCCATCTTAACCTGATAGTATGCGTTGGCATTGTCTTCTGTGAGTTTAATGCCTTTTGAATTCATGCTTGCAGGCTAATCTTGCGAGCCTTCTATTGTTAAGACTGCAATTGACTTTTGCATTCTCTAGAAGAGAGCAATAAGTTTTGTGCAGGCAAAATCCACCTGATCCCCATTAAGATATTTCTCCACAATATTATATCTACAGCACGAGGTGAATAATATTTGGACAATAGTATATTCGGGCATTTGCATACAGAAGCTTAGCCTGGCCATTGCTCCCTAGATATATCACTACAATGATGGATTGCGACTCTTCAGCGATCTTCTTCACTGACATATCCATAAATTCATGCTACATGCTTATTTTTATGAGCTGTATAGCTTGCCATGCTCTGAGGTTGTGGATTGAGCACAGTTGAAAATATGAGGGGTAAAGGACAGTAAATTATAAGGATCATTTTAAGTGTCTGTGAAAGATAAAGAAAAGGATATGTCACTGCCAACTCATCATTGGCATCAATATTTTGTTGGATTGCCAAACAACATGGTTTTAAGTGCTTATAGGTCACCCAGAAAATCATCCAACTTTCTAAGTACTATGGGTTCTCAACAAAGAAGTTCTGATTATATGAACATATATACAACAATACCAATTATAGAGAATTATTGCTTATTCATCTACTATTATAACCCTATTTATTCTGACACCCAAACATATGTTGCGACATTGCAACCAGATGCTCACAATAGTAATTATATATAACAAGATACCACATATACTTAGGCTAAAATTAAGACTTAGACACTATACAAAGCTTTAAGTTTTAAAGGGAATGCTGCCTGGGAAATTTCTATTGATTTTGACAACAAAGGAGATGATAAAGTCATGTTGAAGATTTTGATTTCTAATAAAAGAGGGGTAAAATAATACAACGACAGAGAAAAAGAGGACAGACTTTTCACATCATTATAGATGATAAGTCAACTGGGAACACTGAGATCAGAGGCTATAGGATAAGTCAGATATGTGCATGTTAAGATAGACAGACATTCACAATGTGATTGTACATTTGGGGAGTAAAAGAGGAGGGTGTTTTTGAGAGAGCTTTCCGTAACTAAAGAAGAATAAGTGAAAGAACGGAATATAGACAAAGAACATACCTTCTCTTCACTCTCTGCTGACCTGTGAGTGTACATGTGAGTCCCTGTACAATGCAGGGCAACTTTTTCTATGTCATCTACATGAGGAAAAGCGTAGAAAGACAAACATACACTGGGGAAGGTAGTGAGATTTACAGAAGTGCCTTCTGTAGTCATTGCGAGGAATGTTGAAAGAAGAGTTTAGGTCACCGATTAGTTGATCTATGACAACTAAATGTGTGACTTCTTTCATGCCCCCTGATATATGATGCCCAGCTATTCTGTATTCTGTATTTTCACAGTCAAAGAACCCTTTTCTCAGGACACTCTCTAGCTGTGAATCAAAATTTTCCAGAATTCGTGGAGTAAACCAGCAGTGTGGGTACTTAAATTTTGGGGTTTACAAAGTTGAGGTGGTTCCATGGATAATTGTGTATGTGGTTTATGAAATTGTGAATGGTAATTAAAAAAAATAAGCTTTAATTTGCAGCTGATTTCTTGATTTCCAAGTTATTAGTGGCCCATGGGATCAAGTATTTGATTCAATCAGCCTCAATTTGTGAAATTAGCATATTATATAAATTCTTTCATTCTGATGAACCTGAAGACTACCACACCCAGTCTACAATAACATAGTACTTTCCATATTCCTTGATGCATCCAAATTATGGATTACAGCCATAGTGCCTAATCCTTCATTACCAAAGAACCACTGCATATCATACTATATTGGATGGAACAGATTATAAAATTTCTTTATATTCCTTCCCTATATATATGAGTTGCCTATAACTATGAGTAGATACTGAATCAAGTAAACATTCAATGTTTTGTTTATACTCCACTTGGGCACACAAAAAATTTCAATTCCATATTTGTTAGAAATTGACAATAGTATAAGTCAATAGTCAATAGACTAATGAATCACAATAGAGTCAAGTCTCAAGTGCACAATAATGACTAGTCTAAGTAAAAATAGCATATTGCTTCCATAGATGCCAAAACTTGTTCACTTGTTTGTGTTTCCCCAAATATAGTAGGAAAAAACTCAGTTGTTTGGTTTTATTTGTACTAAATTTGCCTAGATATGACTTTAGATGCCTACAATATCATGTTCAAAATTGCTGGTGCTCCAAACTACTTTCTACACTACATATTATATACTGCCGGATTTGTCTTGTTGAGGAGAAAACAAATCCAGAGCAATTATGTTTTTCATAGTCTATTCTTCTCATGCATTTCAGAAATTGGACTTCAATCCTTGTGGTTTTCTTGTGCAACCTATCTAACATATGTCCAAATTCCAATGTATTGGCTGAACATTTCTTTCCTAAGGAATGCTGATATTGGTAATCTTAAAATTTGATGGCTGACTTTTGAAAATGGTTGCAGAAGAGAACTTGTTTGGGTTATATGGCAATAGCATCTCTTTAAAATGCGGGCAGAAAGTTCATTACATCTATAATATAGCCACCGTAATTATAGACGCTGAAAACATACCAGAAAGAAAAAAAATGTTTTTCCAAGAAAACAGAAAGGCAGTAAGAAAGGTAAGCTGGAAGTTCTTACCAAAGAATGAGGCAGAAGAAAACACACAAAAAATGTGGATGGATTTTCACCAACCTTTCTTTTCCATCCCATGAACTAGTACAAGCTGTAACGGAGTTACCTCTCAATTCATTTAGGCAACTTCTTTGAAAACTTATCTTATCTTATCTTCTTGAGATATTTTCTGTTTCTTTCTAAATTTCACTTTCTTTATTGTTAGGCATTTTATTTTATGTAGCTACTTGGAAATTTATATAAGGGACTCAAGGATGTTTCTATGTAGTCAACCTGGAATATGTATTTTTATTGATTCATATGGATAGTGACTGGGCAGGCAAATAGCGCTGCTGCTAGTAATAGGAGATTGAGTCAGTCTGGAAGGAGTGTCAAAAGTAGGTTGACATGATGTGCAACAGAGTGTTCTTGTCAGCATCAATGATCAATGGAGAGCTTGATAAGAGGAGCGTCAGATTAAAGCAGCAAACAAACATGTAAAAACATACCTACTAAATGTACAATAATGGTTTCACCTGTATGTGATTTTGGGATGAGGATGAGGAGGAAGACGAAGCTGCTTGGAACATTGTAGATGCTTTGGATCCTGAGCTTCTCAAAGCTGTATATTCATTGCTCATTATGATGTGCTAATTCCAGTTTCTGGCATATTCAGTTCCTGCAGGCAGACATCAAGCATACAGGACAAGGAAAACACTTTCACACATCCTTACCATAATCGCATGCTGGATGGTGGTCACCAGTCAAACAGCACAATACCTACCATCCATATTATTCTACCTCCTGTCTCCAGCTCACCTAGATTCTAGAATTCTTTATGGACACCTTTGAATTCACAATAAACAGTGTTGAAGCTTGCAAATCTGTTGGCATATTTTACAATACCTTATATACCAGCAGTGTAGGTAACATTCTTCAAACATTAGTTATCAAGAGCAAAGTTTAAAAGAAACCAAACACCAAAAAAAATGTGAATGATAAAAACCAAACATAACAAATAGTAAAGAATGAAATAAGAAAAAAAATAAAACCCCGAACAAAACCACATTTTTCATCACCATGCTGTCATGTATCATGATTGAATGAATATGAATGTACCTAATATAACATAAGTCTCTGTTGCACAATTTCAATTTTTTCTTTTTTGTACAGTGAGGGACAAAACCGTTCAAATGTTTTTTGAATTTGCACTGTTACTTGAATAACTCAGGACTGGGTGATCCAAACTGGTTGAAAATTGTAACCAAGGTAGACTAAGATGTGATAAACAAGGTACAATTTGTTTTATTACATAATATTATTTTATTCCAATGTTATTAATATTCTACAGGTACAAGTACATTTGAACAGTTTTGTCCCTTCCATACATTAAGCATCTGAATTTGTTTAATCAGACTAAATAGCTAAAAATAAAATTATGTGACTAGTGTCAAATATGTATATATACTCTGTGCACAAGCTGTGACTATCCTCCATATCAGATACTCTCTCAGACCCTCATGCGATCACTTACTCCTGCTCAATACAACTGTGTTCTTGAACTCCTTGACAAAGGACTTTCCGGACATGCTATCTCCACTACCACTGGTATAAGTGTTGGTTCTATATCTGTTATACGCTCCAAACATTGATCATCAATTTCTAAAGCTACTGGTGGCCATCCACGCAAGCTTTCTCCTACCGATACCCAATACACTATCTGTTTTATCACTTCTCAAAAGGCTGACAATGCCACTGATGCCACCAAAACCTTACAAGAAATGACCAACACATCCTTCACTATAAAGACAGTACACAGAGCACTTTGTGGAGTTGGTATGAAGGCTGTAATGAAGCGAAAACGACCATTTCTCTCCAAAAAGCATAGGAGGATGCGCATGGACTGTGCAGAAGCCCACCAACACTGAACAGTGGATGACTGGTAAAATATTGTATGGACAGATGAGACAAAATTCAATTGTTTGGGGTCAGATGGGAAGCGGTGGGTGTGGAAAAGAGAGGGGGAGGGCTTGAATGATAGGCTGGTCCAGGGAACAGTCAAGTTTGGAGGAGGTTCTCTGATGTTTTGGGGCTGTATATTTTGGGAGGGGGTTGGATATGGAACCAAGATTGATGGGAGGATGGATGCTGACCTTTTTGTTAGTATTTTGGAGGATGAACTTTAACAAAGCCTTGAATATTACAACAAAAAGCCAGAGGATGTCCTCTTTCAGCAAGACAATGACCCAAAACACAAGAGCAAAAAGGCCCAGAAGTGGCTCCAAGAGAGTGGATTACAACTCATGGAGTGGCCTCCTTCAAATCATTTCAGTGATTCTTGGGAAGGAACCCATCTATAACTTGTTCATTAGCATACTAAAGGTATAGTCAGCTTCAGTGATTTTCTCTTTGCAATGGACAACAAGCAATGAAAGGAGGGTTTATACAAAAAGTTTAATGTGCTTCCACAATGAGTTGTTATGAATGATATATTTGGCAAAGATGACACTAAGTCTAAAGGTTGTATCTCGACCACTAAGGCAGGAACTAATTCCTCGAAGTTGAGTTTGCTACATGCAGATACACATAACTATGTTCCAGCCGCTTGGTAGCTAACTAACTTGAATATTAGGAACCTTGTAGGAGGTTCTTGTAATTAATCTACAGCATATGATTGGTCCTCAAAGCAGGTGAATAAGCACCAAGTGTGCTACACATGATTTCTGGTTCCTGAGTCCATGAAAGTATTTTATTTTGGGGTACTAGTGAAGGATAATTCAAACTTGTGCGTTCAAAATTGAATGCTGAAAGACACTCGTTTGAACCAACAAAAAGTTAAGTGTGTACTACCACAAAAAAATGTGTGGAGGGCAAAGTCAAATAGAGATTTTATCTGCCACAGGAGCAAAATAAGTTAAACATAGCAACTAATACATGCACAAGGATCTATTCCTTGATGTTTATAATGGGACAGTTGTGAGAGATTTTGAGCTGATAAGACAGCAAGGCAGCAAGACAATGAAATGATGGGATGATGAGACAATGATTTTTACTAATATTTCTGAGCTGAAAAAATAGAAGTGGGGTGTTAATTTACTAGCTATCTATGACAGAATGGCTATCCTTATATACTGTGGTGGAAATCAATTTGACAGCAAGTTTTTTGAGGCCCTATGTGGTGGTGGAGTCGGAATAAAATAGTAGAGAAAATAAAATGAAAGAAAAACAAATCATATTCTGCTCTGGCTTGTGTGTCCTGTGGAAGGGTTGGTTTGATGAGTAGGCGGACAAGGAGTGATCTGCTTTTTAATAAAATTGCAGAAAGTGTACTTACGGGTGACAGGCGCTTGATTGTTTTGGTTGGCTTAGCGGTCAGGCTTGGCATGATTCTCGGAATCTCGGTGGCTTTGGACTTGTGATATTTTATGAGTAGTTTATTTGTTGTTCGATTCTGTTTGTGTATGTCTTAGTTTTGGGCTAGTGACAAAATTGGTGATGTTCCATGGTCAAACCTGGTGGAGTTCCTACAGTGGGTCCCAAGAACGCCATTCCAAAAGGGGCAAGCTCCCAGTTTCTACATGCCAATCTTTAATTATGAGTCAAAGATTGACCTTTCCATTCTTTTTCCTAGGTGAGGCTCCACAACAACCCAATAAAGTAATTAAGGTACCCACACAATTTAGCCATGTTGGATCCAAATGTCTGGACTCTCCTATGCTTTATCTTAGTTCTGCGTGTTTGTTCCAAACAAGCCGTTATATGACTGGTATTCTCGAGTTTGTCTTATTTTCCCTCAGACGCAATAGCATGCCATTCACAAAGATTCTTGTATTTAGAGGACCACAAGGTACCACTAGAACATCTAACACCCAAATACAATAGACTCCTCTTGGACATGACACCCACTCACCTTGGCACCTAAGCTTAAGTCCGGATATTTTCTAAACAGAAGCATATTCCTATTCAGATAATATTGGCGCATTAATTCATCATGTATGTCATCTGATTTGTAAACGTCACATGTCTTTCCATTCTTGGATGCCTTCCCAAAGTGGTTAGCTTACTACACAAAGTCCTCAATCTTATCTTATCAATGCCATGCCGGCTACACCCCTGTGTAGCGGACAGCTACTATACCCTCAGTAGTATGTTTAACATTAGATAATAGTAGTAATGGAAGCCAAAAATTAAGTAGAGGAGTGAAATACACAGATGTTCAGCCCTGGCCAAATACTGGTCGTATCAACAGAGAAAAGGAAGCAATCAAAAAGCAAATATTGAATGCTGGAATTGTGGAAAAAAGGGCCACTTCAAGGATAAGTGCCCCAAACCTTCAAAACCAAAGTCTGGAGACAAGAAAAAGGATGACAGAAAGGGGGAGTCATTGAAACAAGGAGGCAGCACAAATGCAGCTGCTGAGGAAGTGGATTCAGAGTTGGACAGCATCTGGGCGGCCATGGAAACAGACAGTGTGTCTGTTGTGTCGCTAGATTTGATACTGGATCTTCGATCTGTTCCGTCAACTGATAGCAGTAGCCCTTTTGAAGATGAGGGCATGACAGATGATGCTTCTGATGACGCTGGGTGGTTCTCGGAGGTTGAGGACAATGCCCACAGTCTTGATAAGGAAGCCTGGACGTCTGGAGAGGACGAACCAAAGCATAGCTCCATAGATATAAGCTGGGACGAGCAATTGACACCATTGGAAGAAACACACCATTTTGCTTGAAAATTGCAAGCCGAGCATTCCTGCTTTTGCAGGGGAAGATGCATCACTAGTGGCATCCGACAAACCAACCCCCAAAAGTTACAGACAGTACCCCTAGGTCAAAACCAAGCTATACAACTCGGGGTGCACACAACATATCTCCCCATATCATGAAGACTTCAAAAACTTTGAAGAAATCACCCCCAAGGTGTTCAAGGCTGCCAACAAGAAATCTTTTAGTGTTATTGGCAAGGGCAAAATGGTCATCCACGTACCTGATGGCGCTGATATTTTGCAACTTTGTCTCTAGTCTACAGGTTAGATTAGATCCCATCCCTGTATGCCAGAGCAATGCGCATAGCCGAATGGATAACTTCTTTCCTGCAACTGCCATCCTGCGTGGTTGCTCGATGCGTTTCTGAGCCTTGCCAGACCCTGGTTCACTAAGCAAGGCAAACTGGACTGCTCCATCGGATATACTGTCGTGTCCACTGGGAAGCTGGACGATCTCAGTTTTCAGATGGGGTTCAAAGATGGCAAGTGCACTATTGAAGGTTCCAACAGCAAGTACATTGGCGCAATACTCAAGGTTGGAATAGGTCTGTAACAACATCAGCACGGGCAAGATAAACTCACATTGGACCAATTTCACTGCCGCATGGGACACATCTCTCCGGAGATCGCTCGAAGGCTTGTTGACAAGCAGTTTGTGACCGGTGTGCACTTGGAATTTACGCTGTCCAGGGATCCATTCTTTTGTGAATCATGTGTGTACGCAAAATCCACATGTAAATCAGTTCCCAAGGAAAGAGAGGGTGTCGGTGCTACCAATTTTGGTGGCAAAGTTCACATTAATGTGTGGGGACCAGTGCCTGTGGAAATGAAAGGTGGAAAACATTATTATGTTACCTTTACAGACGATAGTACCTGGCTCACCACAATTTACCTGCTCGCCAAGAAAAGCCAGGTTTTTGAGTCTTATAAAGACTACGAAGCTTGGTGTGACACTCAGATGAAGGCAAAAATCATCACACTTCACTCTGATCAAAGTGGGGAATATCTGGGCAAGGAATTTGTTGTTCATTTGACATCCAAGGGCACGAAACAAAAATTAAATGTACATAATACACTCCAGCACCTTAGCATTGCAGAACGTCGAAATCGTACAATTGTTGAGTGAGTGCATGCCTTGCTACATGCGAGTAGTCTCCCTCGATTTTTATGGGGTGAAGCAGTACACTATTGTCAGGGTTTCCTATATTTTTCTATATTTATTTCGCATTTTTCCCTTTTATATTTGTGTAGATATCTTATCTGTCCTCTTTCCTTGATTATCTTTTGATTAGATAGGCTTCATCATTCATCATTGATGGTAACCAAGCATCACTGATGAACAAAGCCAATGCACAGCAATGCACTGCCTTGCATAGCCTTTTACATTCCAGACCCTTCTA
>Ga0247779_1000663_pt1 | contig 19599 bp, 16 predicted proteins | sample UWRJL221509R5_FD_179925 | JGI IMG/M metagenome (GOLD analysis project Ga0247779, IMG submission 179925) | Plant litter microbial communities from Arlington Agricultural Research Station in Wisconsin, United States - UWRJ-L221-509R-5 | ecosystem: Environmental > Terrestrial > Plant litter >... | reverse complement strand
GAGGTCTCGGTGGACGGCCAGACGCTGATCGTCAACGGCAAGCGCATCCGCCTGACCGCCGTGAAGGATCCGGCCGAGCTGAAGTGGGGTGAGGTCGGTGCCGACATCGTCGTCGAATCGACGGGCCTGTTCCTCGACAAGGCCGGCGGCGAGAAGCACCTGGCCGCGGGCGCGAAGAAGGTCATCATGTCCGCGCCGTCCAAGGACGACACGCCGATGTTCGTCTTCGGCGTCAACGACAAGACCTACGCTGGCCAGGCCATCATCTCCAACGCTTCGTGCACGACCAACTGCCTGGCCCCGCTGGCCAAGGTGCTGAACGACAAGTGGGGCATCAAGCGCGGCCTGATGACCACCGTGCACGCCACCACCGCCACGCAGAAGACCGTGGACGGCCCGAGCAACAAGGACTGGCGCGGCGGCCGCGGCATCCTGGAAAACATCATCCCGTCGAGCACCGGTGCGGCCAAGGCCGTCGGCGTGGTGATCCCCGAACTGAACAAGAAGCTGACCGGCATGAGCTTCCGCGTGCCCACCTCCGACGTCTCGGTCGTCGACCTGACTGTTGAGCTGAACAGCGAAGCGACATACAAGGAAATTTGCGCCGAGTTCAAGGCGCAGTCCGAAGGCGCGCTGAAGGGCGTGCTGGGCTACACCGAGGAGAAGGTCGTCGCCACCGACTTCCGCGGCGATTCCCGCACCTCGATCTTCGACGCCGACGCCGGCATCGCGCTCGATTCCACTTTCGTCAAGCTTGTGTCCTGGTACGACAACGAGTGGGGCTACTCGAACAAGGTGCTGGAGATGGTTCGCGTCGTCGCCGCGGCCTGACCGTCGACTGACCTGCCGTGAACGCCGAGGGCCTGCGAAAGCAGGCCCTTTTTCATGCTCCATGTCTGTTTGATGGAACTGCCGGTTTCTTTGTCTGATTCTTTACCCGGTGTGTCTGGGACAACCGCCTAAACTCCTCGGCGCCCGGCGATGATCCGCCGACGAGACACCGCCGAGGTTAGGGGTTATGGGACGACGCATTTCTTCATTCGCGCTGGGTCTGGCTGTCTTGCTGACTGCCGGCGTGCAAATCCTTCCGGCCGCCGCTGCAGCCGATGTGGCGACGCCGTCGACGGCTGCGTCGAGTACCGAGGTCGGCCGCGTCATCGTCCGATTCAAACCCGACGCCGATTCGGTACGCGCGCGAGCGATGACCCGTGCGATGTCGCGTAGTGAGGTCAACGATATTGCGCAGACCCGCGCAACCGCGCTGGGCATGCGGCACGGCTTCGGCACCAGTGGTAATGCGCGCATCCGCGCCGGCCGCAGTCTTGACGAGCGCACGCAGGTGGTGGTGGCCAGCGGTATCAGCTCGACCGCGCTGGCTGCCAAGCTGGCGGCGGACGGCGAGGTGGAGATGGCCGTCGTAGATCAGCGACGCAAGATCGCCGCGCTGCCGAGCGACACGCTGTTCGGTGGTGCGACGCCGAATCCAGTTGTCACCGGTGGCGCATTCCCCACCCGAACGATCGACCAGTGGTACCTGAAGGCACCGACGGCGACCGTGTCGAGCGGCGATTCGGATGTCGTCTCGAGCATCAACGCGCCCGCGGCATGGGACATCACGACGGGCGCCGCCAACGTCGTCGTCGCGGTGATCGACACTGGCGTGCGCTACGACCATCCGGACCTGAGCGGCAAGCTGCTGCCAGGCTACGACTTCATCGGTTTCGCCGAGAACGGCAGCACAGCTTCGGTCGCCGCTGCGAACGATGGCGACGGCGCCGACGCCGATGCTTCGGACCCTGGCGACTGGGTCAGTCAGAGCGACATCAACGGCGGTGCGCTCGGCAGCAGTTGCACCAGCTCAGACATCACCGACAGCTCATGGCACGGCACACGCGTGTCCGGTCTCATCGGGGCGCTCAGCAACAACGGCATCGGCATGGCCGGCGTGTCCTGGAACTCGATGATCCTGCCGGTGCGCGTGCTCGGCAAATGCGGCGGTTACGACTCGGACATCATCGCTGGCATGAAGTGGGCCGCCGGTGTCCCCTTCACCGGCCAGCCCTCCGTGAATCCGAATCCCGCCAAAGTGCTGAACCTGAGCCTGGGTGGCACGGGGACCTGCGGCACCACCGGCACCGGGGGGCTGTATCGTGACGCGATCTCGCGGATCAATGCCCAGGGGGCCGTGGTTGTCGTGGCGGCAGGCAATGGGGATCCGACGCTTGGTGGGACCAGTACTGCCAATTCCGTGCCGGCCAGTTGCCCGGGGGTCATTGCAGTCGCGGCGCTTCGCCAGGCTGGCAGCAAGGTCGGGTTCTCGAGCCTCGGGCCTGAGGTAGCCATCGCCGCACCCGGCGGCAATTGCATCAACACGGCGGTGGGACAGCCTTGCCTGTTCCCGATGGTCAGTACCGTCAATCTGGGCACGACGGCGCCGGCTGCAAATGACTACACCGGCAGCTCCGCTTCCGTGGGGACGAGCTTTTCCACGCCCTTGGTTTCAGGTGTCGCAGCGTTGCTGTATGCGGTTAATCCGAATCTCACGCCGGCACAGGTGAAGACAGTCTTGCAGACATCCGCCCGGTCGTTCGTATCCGCCGGCGGGTCGGCCGGCACCCAGCAGTGCGCGGTACCGAGATCGGGCACGGGTGTGCTGGAGTGCTACTGCACGACCAGCACCTGCGGTGCCGGAATGCTCGACGCCGCGCAGGCGGTTGCCCTGGCGCAGTCGGTCGGCGGCGGCACGGTGAGTGTGACGGCCACTCCTGCCGCGGTGACGGCCGGCGACACCGCGTCGCTGAGCGCCACGAGTAGTCTGACCGGTGGCCTGACGGCGGCGAGCACGGCCTGGAGCATCGTCAGCGGCCCGGCTACGGTGAACTCCGGTTCCACGGCTACCACGGCGACGATCACCACGACCGGTGCCGGTAGCGTCGTTGCCCAGGCCACGGTGACCGACAACCTCGGCTTCACGCACAGCGGCCAGGCGACGATCACCGTGGCCGCGGCGCCGACGCAGCCAGCGGGTGCGACCGGCAGCGGTGGTGGCGGCGGCGCCTTCAGCGCTGCCTGGCTTGCCCTGCTGGGCTTGGCTTGCGCGGCGTTGCGCCGTCGCAGTTCCTGACCGAGAACGACTAGCCGCCGCTGGCTGCCGAAGCAGCAGCGGCTCCGGGCGCCGCTGCACAGGCCTTGAAGCCGCCCGCCAGCGCCGGATCCTTCGCCGCCGCGGTCTTCAGCCGCGCCTGCAACGCCCCGTCGGCTTCCGCGATCTGCAGGCCGTAGCGCTTGGCCGGTGCCTGCAACTGCATCACGCGCAAGCCCTTCAGTGAACGGGCCTCGAAGCCGTCCAGCGCGGCCTGGGCGGCGCCGGCGCTGGCATAGCGGCCCAGCACCAGCGACGGCAGTTCATCGGCGGCCACGCCGGCGAGCGGCTCGTAGGCGATATGCAGTCGCTTGTAGGTCTCTTCCTTGCGGTCGCGGAAATCCTTGGTGCCGAGCTTGATCGTCGCGACGACCCATTGGCCCGGGACGTCGCTGGTGCTGGCTGTGGCCGTCGTCACGCCGGCCTTGGCGAGTGCGGCCTGCGCGGCCTGCAGCGCGGCTTCGCTGTCCAGCGCGCCGGCGTATTCGAGGCAACTGCGCTGTTGCAGCGCGGCCGCGGCCTGGGCGCCGAGGATCTGGATGCGTTCGGGGTGGAGCTGGCGCGCCTGGCGCTCGGGCTCGCTGTCGCCACTGGCCTTGATGCCGACGACGCCGTCCAGCCAGCCGCGGGTCCAGCCGAAGAAAAGGGCGTTGGCGACGACGAGCAGGACGACGAGCGCGCGCAGCATCGTGGGGGTCAGGCCTTGCCGCCAGTCAGCCGGACGCTGACTTCGCCGCCGCTGACCGGCTGCACGACCCCGCCGGCCGTCTCGACCTGCAGGTTGCCGCCGGCGTCGACACCGCGCGAAATGCCTTCCAGCGGGCCGGCGCTGACGGCGCGGTCCAGCGTCAGGTCGCGGCGCGCGTAGGCGGCCTGCCAGGGCGCGAAGCCGGCCTGCGGGAAATCGTGCAGCGCCTGGGCCAGCGCCGGCGCGATGCGGGCAAGCACGTCGGGCGCCGTCGGCGCCGGGGCGCCCTGCGGATAGAACTCGCTCAAGGCGGCGAAGCCGGTGCTGAACGTCGGTGCGCCGATGCCCTCGTGCGGCGCGCCGGCGGCCTGCTCGCTGATGTTCAGGCCGATGCCGACGATCGCCATCCGCTGCGTGCCGGCCGGCACCGTCTCGATCAGGATGCCGCCGAGCTTGCGCCCACCGGCTTCGTTGACCAGCCAGATATCGTTGGGCCACTTCAGCTGCAGGCGCGGCGTCTGGCCCTCGGCGAGCGGCTCCAGCGCGTCGGCGACGGCGCAGCCGACGGCCAGCGACAGGCCGGACCAGTCGTCCATGTCCAGCGCGACGCCCAGCGAGAAGGTCAACGAGGCACTGGGCGCGGAGACCCAGGGGCGGCCCATGCGGCCGCGGCCCTGCGTCTGGTGCTCGGCGACGAGCAGGCAGGGCTGCATGTCGTGCGAGCGGCGGCCGTAGGTCTGGTTCTCCCCGCGCGATTCCTTGCGCACCCGCTCCAGCAACGCGGTGTTCGTCGATTCGGTGCGCGCGACGACCTCGATGCTGACGCCCGGCAGCAGCGGCGAGAGCTGCTGCCACAGCGCTTCGACCTTCCAGTTCTGCGGGGTGTCCATGGCCGATGGCTTGTCTTGGTAGGGGTCGATGCTAACGCCGCTGTTCATAGGCTTCATCCGCGCTCCATCACCGACGCTTCGGGGCCAGCATCGTGCCCCTGCAGTTTGCGCTGCCGCAGTAGCAGGCGAACTCCTTTTTGAGCTTCGGCGTGTAGCGCTCGTCGATGACAAGGCCGTAGTCGTAGAACAGTTCTTCGCCGGGCGAGAGGTCGGCCAGCGCCTTGATGAAGACACGGCCGTCGACCTCGTCGGCCTCGCAGTTGGGATCGCAGCTGTGGTTGATCCAGCGCGAGCTGTTGCCGCCGTGCAGCGCGTCGATCACCTCGCCGGTGTCGATGTGGAAGTAGAAGGTATGGTTGGGCTGCTTGGGGTCGTGCGGATGGCGGTCCATCGCCTCGTCCCAGCTGATGCGCTCGCCCACGTACTCGATCAGCGTGTCGCCGGCCGGGATCGGCGCCACCGCGAAGACGCCGCGGCCATGCACGCCCGAGCGGCGGACCTGGATGCGGCGGCCGGCACCGGCCTTGCCCGGCTGCTGCTTCGTCGTCGGGGGCGTCGTGCGATCGGCGGGCTTTTTGAGCGTCATCGGAAGTTGTGGTTACATTGAATTCATGGGTGCGCGCGCGTACATGTACGCATGTGCGTGCGCGAGGCGGATTGTAGGCAGGGACCTGTTGGAAATTAGTCGATCAATATGAGTAAGACACTGATCATTGCCGAGAAGCCCTCAGTGGCGCAGGACATCGTGCGGGCCTTGCAGCCCGGCGCGGGCAAGTTCGACAAGCACGACGAGTATTTCGAGAACGACAGCTACGTCGTGAGCTCGGCCGTCGGCCATCTGGTGGAGATCAAGGCGCCGGAGGAATTCGACGTCAAGCGCGGCAAGTGGAGCTTCGCGAACCTGCCGGTGATTCCGCCGCACTTCGATCTGAACCCGATCGACAAGAGCAAGGGCCGGCTCAACGCGCTGGTGAAGCTGATCCGCCGCAAGGACGTCACCGCCCTCATCAACGCCTGCGACGCGGGCCGCGAGGGCGAATTGATCTTCCGGCTGATCCTGCAGTACGCGCAGCCGGCCAAGGGCAAGCTGGACAAGCCGGTGCAGCGCCTGTGGCTGCAGTCGATGACGCCGCAGGCGATCCGCGACGGCTTCGAGAAGCTGCGCTCCGACAAGCAGATGCTGCCGCTGGCCGACGCGGCGCGCTGCCGCTCCGAGGCGGACTGGCTGGTCGGCATCAACGGCACCCGCGCGATGACGGCCTTCAACTCGCGCGACGGCGGCTTCTTCCTGACCACCGTCGGCCGCGTGCAGACGCCGACCTTGTCCATCGTCGTCGAGCGCGAGGAGAAGATCCGCAAGCACGTGTCGCGCGACTACTGGGAAGTGCGCGGCACCTTCGACGCGCAGGCGGGCCTCTATGAAGGCAAGTGGTTCGACACGAAGTGGAAGAAGGGCGACGACCCCGAGGCCCGCGCCGACCGGATCTGGAACGAGGCCGACGCGCAGGCCATTGCCAAGGCCGTGCTCGGCCAGCCGGCCGTCGTCACCGAGGAAAGCAAGCCGACGACCAGTTCCTGTGGCGGCCTCTACGACCTGACCACCTTGCAGCGCGAGGCCAACTCGCGCTTCGGCTTCTCGGCCAAGACCACGCTGTCGATCGCGCAGGCGCTGTACGAGAAGCACAAGGTGCTGACCTATCCGCGTACCGACTCGCGCTTCCTGCCCGAGGACTACCTGGAAGTGGCCAAGCAGACGACCGCGATGCTGGCCAAGGAAGACATGCCCGGCCCGCTGCGCGAGCTGAGCGCGCACGCGAAGACCTCCGTCAAGAACGGCTACGTCAAGCCGACCAAGAAGGTTTTCGACAACGCCAAGGTCTCGGATCACTTCGCGATCATCCCGACCTTGCAGGCACCCAAGAGCCTGACCGAGATCGAGGCCAAGCTGTACGACATGGTCGTCAAGCGCTTCCTGGCGGTGTTCTTCCCGCCAGCGGAATTCCTCGTCACCACCCGCATCTCCAAGGTCGGCGAGCACAGCTTCCAGACCAACGGCAAGGTGCTCGTGAAAGCGGGTTGGCTGGCCGTCTACGGCAAGGAAGAGCAGGACGACGACGCGAACCTGGTGCCGGTGGCGCCCGGCGAGCTGGTGCGCACCGAAAGCGTGGACGTGAAGGGCCTGGCCACCAAGCCGCCGGCCCGCTACACCGAGGCGACCTTGCTCTCCGCGATGGAAGGCGCCGGCAAGCTGGTCGAGGACGACGAGCTGCGCGAGGCCATGGGCGAGAAAGGCCTGGGCACCCCGGCCACACGCGCCGCCACGATCGAAGGCCTGATCACCGAGAAGTACATGCTGCGCGAAGGCCGCGAGCTGATCCCCACCGCTAAGGCCTTCCAGCTGATGACTTTGCTGCGCGGCCTGGACGTCGAGGACCTCACCAAGCCCGAGCTGACCGGCAACTGGGAGCACCAGCTCGCCGAGATGGAGAAGGGGCGCCTGGACCGCGATGCCTTCATGGCCAACATCGCCGCGATGACCGAGCGCATCGTGCAGAAGGCCAAGAGCTACGACCGCGACACCATTCCCGGCGACTACGCGACCTTGACGACGCCCTGCCCGAACTGCGGCGGCGTGGTCAAGGAGAACTACCGCCGCTTTACCTGCATGGGCAAGCACGCCGACGGCTCGGACGCCTGCGGCTTCAGCATCGGCAAGATCCCCGCGGGCCGCAGCTTCGAGCTGCCCGAGGTGGAGGCCCTGCTGCGCGACAAGAAGATCGGTCCGCTGGAAGGCTTCCGCTCCAAGGCCGGCTGGCCCTTCACCGCCGAGCTGGCGCTGGTGTTCGACGACGAGATCAAGAACTGGAAGCTCGAATTCGATTTCGGCGAGGACGCGAAGAAGGCCGAGAACGACGGCGAGCCGGTCGACTTCAGCGGCCAGACCTCGCTGGGCCACTGCCCGAAGTGCGGCGGCAAGGTCTACGAATTCGGCAGCAACTACGTCTGCGAGCACGCGGTCGGCGACAAGATCACCTGTGATTTCAAGAGCGGCAAGATCATCCTGCAGCAGCCGGTCGAGCCGGAGCAGGTGCAGAAGCTGCTGAGCACCGGCAAGACCGATCTGCTGGAGAACTTCGTCTCCAACAAGACCCGGCGCAAGTTCAAGGCCTTCCTCACCTACGACAAGAAGGAAGGCAAGGTCGTGTTCGAGTTCGAGCCGCGCCCGGCCAAGGGCGCGCCGGCGGCGAAGAAGGCGGCGGCAAAGAAGACCGCGAAGGCCTGATCAAAGCTCTCCGCGCAGCACCGGCTCCGCCGCGAGCCGCTCGCGTGCGAAGTCGATGAAAGCGCGCACCTTGGCCGGTGCCCGCCGCCCGGCCGGGTAGACCAGGTGCACCGGCACCGGCGGCAGCGTGTGCTCGTCGAGCACGCTGCGCAGCCGGCCGGCGCGCAGGTCGGCGGCGGCCTGGTAGATCAGGCAGCGGGTCAGCCCGTGGCCGGCCACGGCGGCGGCGATGGAGACCTCGTTGCTGTTCGTGATCCAGTCGATCCGTGGCTGGCCGAGCTGGCCATCGCGGAAGCGCCAGGGTGAGGGGTTCAGGCCGTCCTGCGCGTAGGCGATCGCGCGGTGCGAGGCCAGGTCTTGCGGTGTGCGCGGCTCGCCCTGCGCCGCCAAGTAGTCCGGCGACGCGACGACGACGCGCCGCAGCCCGCCGACCGGCAGTGCCGTCAGCCCCGAGTCCGGCAGTTGCGCGATCCGCAGCGCCACGTCGATGCGCTCGTCCAGCAGGTGCACGACCCGGTCGGCGAACACCGTGCGTACCTGCACCTGCGGCTGCGCGCGCAGGAAGTCCAGCACCAGCGGCGCCACGTGCAGCCGGCCGAACATCTGCGGCGCCGTCACCGCCAGCCAGCCGCGCGCCTGGCCGTTTGCGGCGGCCGCCTCGGCCTCGTCCAGGTCCGCCAGGATGCGGCGGCAGTCCGCCAGGAAGCGTTCTCCCGCCTCGCTGAGCCGCACCGTGCGCGTGCTGCGCAAGAGCAGCACCACGCCCAGGCGTTTTTCCAATGCGCCGATCGCCCGCGTGACCGCAGGTGGCGACACGCCCAGGCGCCGCGCCGCCGCGGCGAAGCCCTGCAGGTCGGCGATGGCGACGAAGGCGCGCAGCGTGTCGAGATGGTCCATTGAACTGTTTCTCTGGAAGGAATTCTGAAAGGCCGACTTTCGATATTCCAACCGAATCTGGCAATAGCTATCGTGGACTCGGTCCAATCGAGGAGCGCCAGATGAACATCGAGAAAACAAATCCTGCCCAGCCGCTGCGCCTGCACCGCGCCTGCATTTCCGGCCACTGCCACCGGGTCGAACTGATGCTGAGCCTGCTGGGCCTGCCCTACGAGAACGTCGAGGTCGACCTGCGGGGCGGCGAGCAGCGCCGGCCGGCCTTCCTGGCGCTGAACCCGCTGGGCCAAGTGCCGGTGCTGGAAGACGGCACCACGGCGCTGGCCGACAGCAATGCGATCCTGGTCTACCTGGTGCGCCGCTACGCGCCGGGCTCGGCCTGGCTGCCCGAGGAAGCGCTGGCCGCCGCGCGCCTGCAGCGCTGGTTCTCGCTGGCCGCCAGCCTGCTGGACTACGGCACGGCCACGGCGCGCTACTCGGCGCTGATCGGCCGGACAGTCACCGATGAGAGCCGCACCGAGGGCCACCGGCTGCTGGCGCTGATGGAGACGCAGCTCGCCGCCACGTCCTGGCTGCTGGGCGGCGATGCGCCGACCTTGGCCGACGTCTCGCTGTACAGCTACAACTCGCAGGCCGGCATCGGCGGCATCGCGCTGGACGACTATCCGGCCGTGCGCGCCTGGTTGAAGCGCGTCGAGGCGCTGCCCGGCTTCATCCCCCTGCCGTCGAGGCTCGCATCATGAACGGCGCCGGCTTCCATGCGGGCGAGCAGGCGATGCAGGCACGCGTGGGCCTGCGCGAGCGGCTCGCAGCGGTCGCCCCGCAAATCCTGCGCGACCACATGCCCGACCAGCACCGCGAGCTGTTCGGCAAGTTGCCGACCCTGCTGCTCGGCGCACTGGACGAGGCCGGCCAGCCCTGGGCGACGATGCTGGCCGGGCCACCGGGCTTCGTGACCACGCCCGATGCGCGGCGGATGCGGATCGATGCGGCCCGCCGCGCCGGCGATCCGGCGCTGGCCGGCCTGCGCGAGGGCGCTCCGGTCGGCCTGCTGGGCCTGGAGCCGCACACGCGCCGGCGCAACCGGATGAACGGCGTCGTCGAGCAGTGGCCTGACGGCGGCGCGCTGGAGATCGCCGTGCGGCAGAGCTTCGGCAATTGCCCGCGCTATATCGTGCCGCGCGAGCCCGAGCACCTGGGCGGCTCGCCGCAAGCGGCGCAGCCGCTCGGGCCCCAACTCGACGAGGCGGCGCTGGCACTGATCAGCGGCAGCGACACCCTGTTCATCGCCAGCGCCTCGGCCCGGCCGGGATCGGAGGAGCGTAGCGAGGGCGTCGACGTGTCGCACCGCGGCGGCGCGCCCGGCTTCGTCGCCATCGAGCAGGAAGCTGGCGAACTCGTGCTGATCCTGCCCGACTACCCCGGCAACCAGTTCTTCATGACCTTGGGCAACCTGAGCGTGAACCCGGCGGCGGGCCTGCTGTGGCTAGACCACCACGACGGCACGCTGCTGCAGGTGGCGGCGCGGGCGGAGCTGCGCCTGGACGGTGAGCAGCGCAGCGTGCGGCTGCGCGTGCGCGGTGGCGTGCGCCAGCCAGCGGCGCTGCCGTGGCGCTGGCACAGCTTGACTGCTTCCTGACCGGGGGTCCTCCCGTGCATTGGCATTGTTCTGTTTCATTTATGCTGCCCTCGCGAGAAATAGGAGAGGAAGAGCAGCATGGTGATGCCCGCGCCGGTCAGGTTTGGTATTCAGGCGCGTCTGATGATCGGCATTGCCTTGGTGGCGAGCGTTCTCGTGTCGGCCATCGGCTGGTACTGGGTGCGCTTCGAGGCGCGCGAGCAGAGCGAGGCGCTGCAGCACCGTCAGGCCCAGATGGCGGGCCTGGTCGCGCGAGGTTTCGCCGGGCCGGTCTGGAACCTCGATGCCTCGGCGATCGACAGCCTGCTGGACGCCGTGATGGCCGATCCGGAGGTCCAGTCGATCGAGATCCGCAGCACCGGTCTGAAAGTGCCGCCGATGGTGCGCACGAGGGCCACGCCGCCGGTCGAGCCGGTGGTGCGCGAGTTCGACATCCAGCACGAGGGCGAGGTGCCTGGCGCCGACAGCGCGCCGGTGGCGCGGGCCCGGCTGGTCTACACGCGGGAGCAGGTGGTGGAGCGGGTCGCGCGCACGCGCGATTTCGTCGCCGGGCTGCTGGCGGCCGTGCTGCTTGCCGTCCTGGTAACGAGTTATGTGCTCGTCAACAAGCTGATCTGCCAGCCGGTGGTGGCGCTGGGCAAGATGGCGCAGGCGGTGGCGGGTGGTGATCTCGGCGCGAGCGTGCCGGTCGAGCGTACGGACGAGCTGGGCGTGCTGGCCCAGCAGTTCAACACGATGAGCGCGCAGCTGCGCGATTCCTCGCAAGACCTGCGGCGCAGCGAGGAGCGCTACCGCAGCCTGTTCGAGAACGCCACCGAAGGCATCTTCCAGGCCAACGGCCGCGGCCGCCTGCTGGGGCTGAATCGCAGGATGGCCTCGATGCTGGGCTTCGCAAGCCCCGCGCAGGCGCTGGGCCTGGCCACGCGGCTGCGACGCATGGTGCAGCTCGAGGGGCCCGAGTACAAGCGCATCGCGCGGGCGCTGATCCGGCACCGGCTGCTGCAGCAGGTGCCCGTGCTGATCGCCACGCGCGAAGGGCGGCAGCTGTGGGTGGAGCTGTCCGCGCACATCGTGCCGGCGGCGGACGGCCAGGGCCTGCGGATCGAGGGCATGCTGACCGACATCACCCAGCGCCGCCTGGCCGAGCAGGAGCTGACGCGCCATCGCGACCATCTCGAGGAACTGGTGGCCGGCCGCACGCAGGAACTGACCCGTGCGAAGCAGCGCGCGGAAGAGGCCAACCAGAGCAAGAGCCGCTTCCTCGCGACGATGAGTCACGAGTTCCGCACGCCGCTGAACGCGATCCTCGGCTTCTCGCAGTTGCTGCAGATGGACGACAGCCTCGGCGGCACGCAGCAGGGCAAGGTGCGGCTGATCCGCGATTCGGGCGAGCACCTGCTGAGCCTGATCTCCGATGTGCTGGACATGGCCAGCATCGAGGCCGGCAAGGTGCGGCTGCAGCCGGCACCGCTGGACCTGCATGCACTGCTCGACGCGGTCTGCGACGCGGTGCGGCTGCGCGCCGAGCAGAAGCTGCTGCGCTTCGGCGTCGACCTGGATCCGGAGCTGCCCTACCGGCTGGTGGCGGACGGCCAGCGCGTGCGGCAGGTGCTGCTGAACCTGCTGTCCAACGCGGTCAAGTTCACCGATCACGGCGAGGTGGTGCTGGCGGTGCGCGTGCAGGCGCAGCAGCCCGGCAACACGCGGCTGCACTTCGAGGTGCGCGACAGCGGCATCGGCATGGACCCGATCCAGATGGCGCGCCTGTTCCAGCCCTTCGAGCAGGTGTCCGACGAGGCGCGCCGCCAGGGCGGCACCGGCCTGGGCCTGTCGATCAGCCAGCAGCTGGTGCGCCTGATGGACGGCCAGCTGCGTGTGCAGAGCGAACCGGGCCGGGGCAGCGTGTTCAGCTTCGAGCTGGCATTCCAAACGGTGAGCTGAGAAGAAGGAAGTACCGATGAAAGCATGGCGTGACTCACCCTTGCGCGGCCTGCTGGGCATCGCGCACCCGATCCTGCAGGCGCCGATGGCCGGCGCGCAGGGCCATGAGCTGGCCGTGGCGGTGGCCGCTGCCGGCGGGCTGGGTGCCTTGCCCTGCGCGCTGCTGACGCCCGGGCAGGTGCGCGCGGAGGTGGCGCAGTTCCGGCGCCTGGCGCCCGGCAAGCGGCTGAACCTGAACTTCTTCTGCCACACGATGCCGGCGCCCGACGAGGCGCGCGAGCTGGCGTGGCGGCAGCGGCTGCGACCCTACTACCTGGAGCTGGGCGTCGACCCCGAGGGGCCGATCCCCGTCTCCAACCGCAACCCCTTCGATGCGGCCGCCTGCGCCCTGGTCGAGGACCTGCGGCCCGAGGTGGTGAGCTTCCATTTCGGCCTGCCGGAGCCGGCGCTGCTGGCGCGCGTGAAGGCCGCGGGCGCGAAGGTGCTGGCCTCGGCGACCACGCCGGCCGAGGCGCGCTGGCTGGCCGCGCGCGGCGTGGATGCGGTGATCGCGCAGGGCAGCGAGGCGGGCGGCCACCGCGGCGTGTTCCTGCGCGACGAGGTCCATTCGCAGATCGGTACCTTCGCGCTGGTGCCGCAGGTGGTGGACGCCGCGGGCGGCCTGCCGGTGATCGCGGCCGGCGGCATCGCCGAAGAGCGCGGCATCCGCGCGGCGCTGGCGCTCGGCGCCGCGGCTGTGCAGATCGGTACGGCCTACCTGCTGAGCCCGCAGGCCAAGGTCTCGGCGCTTCACCGCGCGGCCCTGCAGGACCCCGAGCGTGCCGAAGTCACCGCGCTGACGAACCTGTTCAGCGGCCGGCCGGCGCGCAGCATCGTCAACCGGCTGATGCGCGAGCTGGGGCCGCTGTCGGACGCCGCACCCGCCTTCCCGCTGGCCGGCGGCGCGCTGATGCCGCTGCGTGCGGCCGCCGAGGCGCGTGGCTCGGGCGACTTCATGTCGCTGTGGTCGGGCCAGGCCGCGGTGCTGGCCCGTGCGGGTGACGCCGGCGAGCTGACGCGCGCCTGGGCGGCAGCGCTCGATTCGGAGGCCTGATCCATGCCGAGGTATGTGGCCCTGCTGCGCGGCGTCAGCCCGATGAACTGCAAGATGGCCGAGCTGAAGGCCTGCGTCGAGGCTGCGGGTTATGCCAATGTGAAGACCCTGCTGTCCAGCGGCAACGTCGTCTTCGACACGGCGCGCAAGACCGCCGATGCAGCGCTGGAGAAGAAGCTGGAGGCGGCGATGCAGCAGCACCTGGGCCGCGGCTTCTACACGATCGTGCGGCCGGCCGCGGAGCTGCAGGCGCTGCTGGACGCCGACCCCTTCGCCGCATTCAAGCTGCCGGCGCAGGCCAAGCGCGTGGTGAGCTTCCTGCGTGCGGAGCCGAAGGCCGAAATGGCGCTGCCGCTGCGCCTCAGCAAGGCCAGCATCCTGGCCATTCGTGGGCGCGAGATCCTCTCTGCCTACGAGCCCGGTGACGACAGCCCGGTCTTCATGGCGCTGATCGAGAAGACCTTCGGCAAGGACATCACGACGCGCACCTGGGATACCGTGCGCAAGTGTGCTTCCGCCTGAATCGGCCACGATGACTCCCGAATCCCTTGCCGCCGTCGACCCGGCCCGCCTGCATGCAGCTTTCGGTGCGGCCTTCGCCGATTACCTGATCGGTCCGTTCACGATCGCGCTTGCGCAGTGGCCGCAGTTCCTGGCGCGCCAGGGCGTGGACTTGACGCTGAGCCGGGCCGTGTGCGATGCCGCGGGCGACGTACTCGCATTCGCGCTGGTTGCCCCGCGTCGGCGGCGCTGGCGGCTGGCGACCATGGGCGCGGTGCCGGCCGCACGCGGCGGCGGCACCGCGCCGCGCCTGCTGGACGACTTCATCGGCCGGGCGCGCGAGGCGGGGCTGGGGGAGGTAGAGCTCGAGGTATTCGCGCAGAACGAGCGCGCGCTCCGGCTCTACGAGAGCCGCGGCTTCGCGGCGCGGCACGAGCTGCACGGCTGGCAGGCGCCGCCACCCGGCGGCGAGATGACCGCGCTGCCGGCCGGCATCGAGCGGGCCGGACGCGACGAGGCCTTCGCCTGGATCGACGCCTTGCCCTTCATCGGCGAACTGCCGCTGCAGGTCACGCCGGTCGCGCTGGCGGCCAGCCCGGTCCCGCTGCAGGCCTTCCGTCTGGGTAGGGCGCAGCTGCTGTTCGCCGAGACGGCACCCGGCGTGCTGACGATCAGCAGCCTGATCGATACCAGTCCAGCGCAGGCCGACGCGCTGGCGCTGGTGCGCGCGCTGCGGGCCGCGCATCCGGTTCACCGCAGCGTCGTGCCGGCCCTGCAGCGCCTGGACGTGGGGGGTCAGGCCTTGCGTGACGCCGGATTCGAGCGGCAGCCGCTGCACCAGTTGCTGATGCGCGCCCCGGTCTGAACGCGCTCGGCGACCATCGGTCAAAATGGCTGGATGAACGCCGTGACCAGCCTAGACGACCTGACCGCTTCGATGACATCTCTCGGTGCCGCCGCGCGCCGTGCCGCCACCGCGATGGCCGCCGCGCCGACGGCAGCGAAGAACCGCGCGCTGCTCGCGCTGGCGCGCCGCCTGCGCGCGGCCGGCCCGGCCCTGCAGAAGGCCAATGCGCAGGATGTGGACGCCGCCATCGCCGCGGGCCTGGAAGCGCCGATGGTCGACCGGCTGCGGCTGTCGGAGAAGGTGCTCGCCACCGTCGCCGAGGGCTGCGAGCAGATCGCCGCGATGGCCGATCCGGTCGGCGAGATCACCGGCGTCAAGCGCCGGCCGAGCGGCATCAGCGTGGGCCAGATGCGCGTGCCGCTGGGCGTGTTCGGCATGATCTACGAGAGCCGGCCGAACGTAACGATCGAGGCCGCCTCGCTGGCCATCAAGAGCGGCAATGCCTGCATCCTGCGCGGCGGCTCCGAGGCGATCCATTCGAACCTGGCGCTGTCGGTGATCGTCGGCGATGCGCTGGCCGAGGCCGGCCTGCCGCGCGAGGCGGTGCAGCTGATCGGCACGACCGACCGCGCGGCGGTGGGCCTGTTGATCGCGATGCCGGAGTTCGTCGACGTGATCATTCCGCGCGGCGGCAAGGGCCTGATCGAACGCATCAGCCGCGAGGCCAAGGTGCCCGTCATCAAGCACCTGGACGGCAACTGCCACTGCTACGTCGATGCCGAGGTGGACATCGAGCAGGCGCTGGTGATCGTCGACAACGCGAAGACGCAGAAGTACAGCCCCTGCAACGCGACCGAGTCGCTGCTCGTGCATGCGGCGCAGGCGCGCGAGTTCCTGCCGCGCATCGCCGCGATCTTCGCGGCGAAGGGTGTGGAGATGCGCGGCTGCGGCCGTACGCAGGCGCTGGTGCCGGCGGCCGTGCCGGCCAGCGAGGCGGACTGGGGCACCGAGTACCTGGCGCCGGTCATCAGCATCAAGGTCGTGGACAGCCTGGACGAGGCGATGGCCCACATCGGCCGTTACGGTTCGCACCACACCGATGCGATCCTCACCACCAATCACCCGAACGCGATGCGCTTCCTGCGCGAGGTCGATTCGGCCAGCGTGATGGTCAACGCCAGCACCCGCTTCGCCGATGGCTTCGAATACGGCCTCGGTGCAGAGATCGGCATCTCCACTGACAAGTTCCACGCCCGCGGCCCGGTGGGCCTGGACGGGCTGACCTCGATGAAGTGGGTGGTGCTGGGGCAGGGCGAGATCAGGACCTGATCAGCGCATTCCTCCCAGACGCGCGTCCTTGGGATAGCTGATCAGGTAGTTCGCCTTCAGCGACTGCGAGGCACCGGGCTGCAGCGTGAACTCCCAGGCATTGATGCCGGGCTCCTTGCGCCAGTCCGTCGCCGTCGGCTTCGGCTCGAAGGTCGCCGTGACCTTGATGTCTTCGTGCTGCGCCACCGGCGAGGCTTCCAGCACCTGGACGGCGAAGGGGGTGCGGTGCAGGTTCTCGACCTTGTAGACGTGGGCGATCTTCTGCTCCGCGCGGCTGCCGATGAAGCCGGTGTTGGCGGCGTTGCGGGCCTCGGGATCGACCGTCACGCGGACCATGTCGTCGCGGCCGAAGTAGAGGTCGAGCTTGTCGAGGTTCGCCAGGCTCAGGCGGCTCTGGCCGACGAAGGTGCCGTCACGATAGAGCTGCAGCGCGCCGGCGGGCCAGACGCCGGCCGGGCGCGCGCTCTCGGCCACCAGGTAGGCGGCCGGCTCGGCCTGCGGGTTGCTGCGCGCCATCAGGCGCGCTTCGAGCGGTACGCTGCCGAGCGCGTAGGCGATGCGCTCGCCGGTGGTGGCGACGGTGGCGCGGCCCGGCACCTCGTACTCGGTGGCGAACTCGCCCTCGAAGACGCTCAGGTCGAAGCTCGGGCCGGGTTCGGGCGCGGGCATCATGTCCTGAACAATGACCGCGGCCGGGACGGCCAGCGCACGGGCGGACTTCGCCATGGCCAGTGGAGGATTGGGCGGGATGATGTCCAGCGTCCACGGGTAGGGCGGCGTCATGCCAGTCGCCTGGCGGGGTTGCGCGGTCGACAGGCGCAGCTTGACGCCGGTCCAGTCCTCGCCGCTGCTCTGCGCCACCTGCGCATGGCGCTCCAGCCGCACGGCGCCGGTGGCGGTGTCGAGGTAGGCGCGGTAGACGGGCTCCCAGCCGGCCTGGGTCAGCCGGTAGCTGAGGTGCAATTCGGCATCCTTGGTGGCGGCCATGCGGACGGCGACTGTGCGCACCTGCGGATTGGCGGCGACGAGCCGGTCGCGCTCGGCCGTGAGCGGGGCCAACTGCTTCTCCAGGTCTTCGCGCCGGCGTTGCAGCTGATGTTGCTTGGCGAGTGCTTCGAGCCCGTTCTTGCGGACGGTGTCCAGCGTGCCCGGCAACTGGCCGGCGGGCGGCACCACGCGGCGCAGCACATCCAGCGCCACGCCCTGGGCATCGGACTCGGTCGCGAGCCCGGCGATCTGGTCCTGCAACTCGCGGATGCGTGCATCCAGCGGCGAGTTCGCGCACTCGGGCACGATGGCGCGGTCGACCGTCTGGATGCTGACCTCGCCGAGCGTGATGCCGGGCTCGGGCCGGATCTGCAGCGAGTCGGCATCGAAGCGCGCCGGCAGGCAGGCGACGCGCAGTTGCTGCGCGCCGGCCTTGACCGGCACGATGCGCTCGACGGTGGCGCCGCCGGGGAAGACCAGCACCTGGTCGATGCGGCCCTGCGCCGCGGCGCTGCCGATGGCCGAGAGCGCCGACACGGTGACGGGGACGAGGAGGGCAAAGGTCTTTTTCATCGCAGGCTCGCAGTGGGATCGCGGGCAAACATAACATGGCCCGTCCACGCGAAAATGCCCCCCATGACTGCTCCACCGCAAGCCAACACGACCCGCAAGGCCCTGGTCCTCTTCTCAGGCGGACAGGACTCGACGACCTGCCTGGCCTGGGCGCTGGACCGCTATGCCGAAGTTGAAACCATCGGTTTCGACTATGGACAGCGCCACCGCATCGAACTCGAATGCCGCCAGACCGTGCGCGCCAACATCGCGCGCCAGTTTCCGCAGTGGGCCGTCAAGCTCGGCGAAGACCACCTGCTGGACCTGAGCCTGCTGAGCCAGATCTCCCAGACTGCGATGACCGAGGACGTCGCGATCGAGATGCAGGCCAACGGCCTTCCGAACACCTTCGTGCCGGGCCGCAACCTGCTGTTCCTGACCTTCGCCGCGACCCTGGCCTATCGGCGCGGCGCCTCGGTACTGGTCGGCGGCATGTGCGAGACCGACTACTCCGGCTATCCGGACTGCCGCGACAACACGCTGAAGGCGCTGCAGGTGGCGCTGAGCCTGGGTCTGGACTCTCCGATGACCTTGGAAACGCCGCTGATGTTCATCACCAAGGCCGAGACCTGGGCCCTGTCGGAGCGCCTCGGCGGCGCCGCGCTGAACGAGCTGGTGATCGAGGACACGCACACCTGCTACCTCGGCGAGCGCAAGCTCCGCCATGCCTGGGGCTGGGGCTGTGGCACCTGCCCGGCCTGCGAGCTGCGGGCGCGGGGCTACGCCGAATACGTCGCCGGGCGGCCATGAACTGGACGACCGTCATCGGCATCGTCGCCGCGGTCCTCGTGTTCTGGGGCATCGGCGCCTACAACCGGCTGATGCGGCTGCGCAATGCGATCGGCGACGCCTACGTGCTGCTGGACCAGCACCTCAGCGAGCGCGCCGAGCTGTGCAGCGCGCTGCTGACCAAGCTGCGGCCGCTGCTGGCCAGCGAACAGGCCACCTTCGACACCCTGGACAGCGCCCAGGCCGAGGCCCGCACGGCGGCACAGGCGGCGCGGCTGAAGCCCTATGCCGGCGACCCGGTCGCGGCGCTGGCGGTATCGAGCGCGGTCCATGCCGCGGCGCTGACGCGGCTGATGTCGCTGCTCGAACATCAGGCCGAGCTGCGCGAGCGCGAGGGCATCGACCCGATGGTCGACGAACTGAAGCTGGTCGAGCGCCAGCGCGCATTCGCGCGGCAGGTCTTCAACATGGCGGTGACCCAGTACAACGAAGCGGCCCGCCAGTTCCCCACCCGCATCCTCGCGAGCCTCTACGGTTTCGCCGAGGCCCGCTCGCTGTAGCACGATGAGGCGGCGCGGACTGCTCGGTGCTGCGGTGGCTTTGGCCGGCCTGCCGGCGCGGTCGGCGGTGAAGCCGCGGGTGCTGGTCGTCGGCGGCGGCTATGGCGGCGCGGCGGCGGCCAAGCATCTGCGTGTGCTTTCAAGCGGCGCGATCGCGGTGACGCTGGTCGAGCCGGAGGAGGCTTTCGTCTCCTGCCCGATGTCGAACCTGGTGCTCGAAGGCTCGCAGCCGCTGTCCGTGCTGACTCGCAGTTATGCCACGCTGCAGGCGCGGCACGGCGTCAAGCTGCTGCGCGACGCGGTGCGCGCGATCGATCCGGTGAAGAAGACGGCGACCTTGGCCTCCGGCGCGGTGCTCGGCTGGGACAAGCTGGTGCTGAGCCCCGGTGTGGACATGGTCTGGGACAGCGTCGAGGGCCTGGCCGCCGCGCGCGGGCAGATCCTGCAGGCCTGGAAGGCCGGCG
>Ga0247779_1000662_pt1 | contig 19599 bp, 18 predicted proteins | sample UWRJL221509R5_FD_179925 | JGI IMG/M metagenome (GOLD analysis project Ga0247779, IMG submission 179925) | Plant litter microbial communities from Arlington Agricultural Research Station in Wisconsin, United States - UWRJ-L221-509R-5 | ecosystem: Environmental > Terrestrial > Plant litter >... | reverse complement strand
ATATTAGACCAAATCAGTGGCATTCCATATACTTTCATTCTCCTGATGGACTAACCGCCGCCCCGATAATGGCAAAGTCTTTTCTCAAAATGTTCTTTCCAGGTACAATGCCTCGATAGATAGATGCGACGTATTCGTCAGATTCATTACTGGGGTGTGTGGCTGGGGGATCTCCAAGTGACTTGTAGTAGTCCCATTGGCGAACAGTGCTTTTGAGATCAATGCTTGGTGGATGCCTTGCGATGCCAACTTCGTTGGCAGTCTTCTCTATATTTCTGTCAGAGCGAGTAAGTAAGCCGATAGATAATACTGACCATCAAAAATATTCATCCAGGAACTTTTCCACCCAGTTGCGAGAACGACGACGTCTGTGGCAATTTCTGTGCCGTTATTCAATACGACTGATTTCCCGTCCGCCGAGTAACCGGTCGCTCTTGTGGGTGCTACAATCTGAATTTGCCCCGCGTTTACTAACGAGTAAAATGATCTGCTATGGACCCGTCCTTCGTCGTTAGTCCTGATACCCCAAAATAGGGAGTTTTTCCCTCTAAACGGAGAATCTGCTGGGATGGAGTATGAAAAGTACTCGAAGATGCTCAGACAAAGTTACCTCGCGGAGAATTGACAAGACCTACTGATGCCTCCTGCAGCGTTTGGAAAAATGACCGAACTATCCAACTTCCAAAAGTTGTCGTGTGCAAAAAGCGCCTGCACACATTTGAACGTCAATACTACCCACCCAACGATAGATAGATGGACATTAGAGACGTACTCAAGGCGTGTCTTCAAGAATATATGAGGTGTAAGGACGCTGAGGAGTCTACCAATGATATATTTATCAGCTACCAGTTGAAGAGAAATCCGAGAATCATATAACCTGCTCTTCCTGATAAAATTAGGGAGTGTCACTGGTGCAGCAATAAATGCGTCGGGCGTTTCAAAGGCAATGATAACCCTTCTTCCTTCGTTTGCAAGTTTTGCACAGATGCTGAGTGTGATGAAAACGTCAACGGTCGAATTGTAGACGATTAAGGGAGAAACATACTCCATGGCTGATTTACCACCACCAATAACCAGCACAGTTCCGCCCTCCTTATCATCGTCTGACCTTCTAGGTTTGACTGCCGCAAAAATATCTTCCATTCGAGACCTGAACTCTGATGAATGAATCACCAAGCCTTTAAAATTTGATTTCTTTGCTGCTTCAGGCGATAATTCATCTGGGATCTTTGGATTGCTACAGCCCTTGAACTCACGTAAGTACACAATGCACAAGAAGTCGGAGAAGAGATCAATGAGTCATACCCCAGTAGCAACTATGATTCGAGAGAATTGGTAGACCCTTTCTTTCCCTTTATGTACGTCCTGCACTTTAACTTCCCATAATCCCGCAGCATTTCTGGTGATCGAAAGAATTTCTTCTTCGAATCGGAAATTAACTTTGTCCTTGAGAAACTTGGAGTAGAATGTTTCCATGTAATCACACATCTGTAGTCCTGTGATATGTCCGCCAGTCTCCGCAGAATTTTCGGCTGGAGGCATGTTGAGGGCAGAGAACCGGTACTCCCCATGGACGCTTTTAAGAGTTAAAAACACAGAGATCGGATTGTCTGAGTTTTAAGTGTACGTACTTATTAATATGAAGCCCAGAATATACTCGATTCCTCGACCATGTACCGCCAACTGATGGATCACGAGTGATGACGGTGATATCCTTGAAGCCGTCTTGTTCGAGGACATGGGCACTTATCAGACCACCCATTCCTGCACCGAGGATCCCAACTGACTCAGAAATAGCAGGGTTTGGTGCTACTTTGTGCGTGATACCGTCCATTGCTCGAAAGGGGGGTGCCGAAGTAAAGGTAAAAAAGAGCTTTCGGATGTGCTGATTATATATAGTATGCCAGCAAAGCAGGGAAAATAAGCTGCATCACCTCCACTCCATTTGCGAAGCTATACAAGGTAGCCTAGTTGATTCTTCAAGCTCTGCTTCCGGGTGTAAAGGACCTAATGTTGTCAAACGTAAGGTAGACTGGGCAGACTAAAAATGTCAAACAAGATAATCCAGGGGCGCCGGGTAATTTGCTGTAATTTAAATGCAAGTCATGCAATGTAACCAATTCATTAGATTACATAAATATTTAGTATTTAGCTCTTACCGATGAAGAGAAACCAGTTCTCAATGTTGGTTACAGTATAACAACGGAAGCTGATAGGGAAATGACACAAGTACATTCACCAGTAAAAATCTGGTCCAACGAGTATGCGGAATAGTTAATTTAACCTACCTGTTTTGGCTCTTCAAAATAATAGATTTGTATATATATCTAGAGCCGCTTTCCGTCCTCAGTTCACTCGAGTCCTGGGCCAGACAGGGCGCTATTAGTATTAGTATAAGCAACAGGAATTCATGAGAATTCTTACCTTACTCTGGGCTTTTGCATCTTGCTAAGAAGCCTGGATCACATCACAGAAAGCTATGGGAAATCTTGAAGGCTCGGACCCCGGGGCATGCGGAGCATTGATAGTTTTGACGCGTCGTGTTTACCACGTGATACTCGACCACAATCACGTTAACGTACCGGCTGTGCTCTTGATGCCGAAGATAAAGCCGATCGAACGAACTTCAAATTCCAATGTCCGCTAACTTCATATTCTCAAGGCTCGGATCGAAACACCTAGGAAACACCTCAGAATAAAAAATCATTTTTGAGATAGCCGTATTTATTGTACTACATTCTAACTTTGAGTTAAGTACTCTTAATTATTTTTCGAGAGCATAGTAACGATCTTGAAAAGAGCCAGCATTCGATTTTGAAGTATAAATTTATTTTATCAATACATATCTAGTTAGATCGCTCAAATACTTATCGTTACAATGAGGTGTACAGTTACAAAGTACTAATAACTGGAGAGGAGGGAATAAATGGGTGTGTTTATGACAGTACAAGAATTGATACATAATGAAGTGAGTTTGACCAAGTTTTAATCAGGTTAATGATACTACTATATAAACCAACGCGTATAGGTTAATGTTCTGGTGTATCAGCGGGCCGTGAACGGCTGGCCCTCTTTGCTTCACATTGAGCGGGCGCTCGTGGATGGAGCGTATATATCATAGATTACTCGTTTTCCAGTAACTTTCTTTCCGGAATTTGAGTTGATTCTCTTCGTAATGTGTTGCTTGGACGTCTTCGGTTTCGAGAAGTGTTCTGGCTCATAGCGAGGGCAAGGGACCTGGTGCTTCAGCTCGCCATCCATAAATCCCATATCATCGCGGAACCGGTCCTCAAAAGTTTCATAGCAGCACCCACATGGTCTAAGAATACGAATATTTAATATCTTTCCCATTTCAGTGAGGCGAAACTCGTAGTATTCCTTCCGAATGCTGGCAACGTGGTGGGCAAACAATGAGCTCGACGATTCACCAGCGGCAGGATATTTACCCATCGCGCGCTCAAATGCGATAACGACTTGAAAGGACATATTGACGGATGCTTTGGAGTTTGTGATCTTGTAATAGGCGTTAAGAACGCTGGTCCAACTGATCCGAAGATTCGCTTCAAGGACGTTTGTGATGGCCTGCTCGAGATTGTTCAAATAAGGCATCGAGTTAAAGCTGAAGTTTCAAGTGAGGTACTTTGTGGAATGGTAGAAACTGAGACGCAACTGGAACCTGTGGGCTTTTAAGAAACTTAGAGGCCCTACCAAATGGAAATAGATACCGAAGTGCTTCAAAGAAAAGGGGAAACTTTTGAGAACAAAAGAATTCAAGGTCCCTTATGGTTTCCTGACTTTTTCGGGCTGTTTCGTTCAGGTTCTATATTTTTCTAAAATATTCTCCTAAAATCTACACCGTTTCAACAAAGACTACATAATAAAGACTTTGCCATCAATTACATACCCATCACCGCCGATCCCCTAAAAAGGAAATATCCCGTCGATCCCGCCAATTTGAACTCAAAGGGCCAACATGTTTCTCTTTGCTGGGCAAGTTTGCGGAGCGGAGCTTTCTTCTCTACCATTAAATCTCAATCCTGATAGCATATCTACATAAAACTGACTTCATCGAGTCAAGTTCCTATAGGAATGCACTACTGGCACACGTTGTCGTGACCGGTTGTCTCGTCCGTACGGGCGCCACTATACCCGTAAATTCCTTGTCATTCAAAAATTAATAAAGCAACAAGCCATCAACGTTCAACGTCAGCTTGAATTAGTGCCAGCAAGTTCGCTCCCATCCGACAACACGCAGCCCCCATGTCTTGCCCAGATTGCACGAAGGGTGATTTTCTTCCAGGAGAACCGACTGGAAGCATTAACGAAGAATTTCAGGGGGCGTACTTCTCTCCTGCTCCAGGAGGGGAGCTAAGCAAAAGAGCGGTCTTGCTTTTCACCGATGCATTTGGTCTGCCGTTGAAGAACTGCAAAATCATTGCGGATGAGATGGCGAAGAGATTGGAGTGCGATGTATGGATCCCGGATTACTTTAAAGGTATGTGTGCTGCTATGTGGTATTAGTCCTGTTAACGGAGGATGAGATTAGGCAAACCTTTGTTCCCTGTCAACGCTATGCTTCTTCCTGATAGAGCTGGAGTGAAGTTAACAATAATGGACTGGCTCAAATTCATTGTTGTTGGACTTACTAACATACCCGCAATTGTGAGCAATAGGCCGTCTGTCGTGGATAAGAGGCTGGAGTCTGTACGTAGCGCTTCTTATCTCAATCTGACTAGAAAATGACTCCTCGACAACACCTAGTTCATTGGCTTGTTGAAGGAGAAAAAGAAATACGAGAAGATTGGGTCTGTTGGGTGTGTGGAATGATATCGATATCGTTGATATTCTGACAAAACCTTAGGTACTGCTATGGAGGAGCAACTTGCGTTCGCATAGGTTCGACTGGTCTCGTTGACACAGTCGTCATAGCGCACCCTGGAACCTTTTCGCTCGACCAGGTCAAAGCAATGAAGGTGCCTGCCTCTTGGGTCTGTGCACAAGGTATTTCTTCTTGCCAGCTCTGTTATCTGTTCTGAAGTAGTATCGATATAATTTCAGAGGATTTCTTCTTTCCCGACTCTCTCAGGCATCAAGCAGAAGCTGAATTCGCGGGGAGGAAAGGAAAGCAGAATTTTGTCGAATACGAGTTCAAGGAATGGAAAGGTAAGTGGCTGAGTAACATCAGCAGTCTTTTTCTGATTCACAGAACTAATTTATGTTCTCACAGGCACACAACATGGTTTTGCCTCACGTCCGAATCTGAATCTTCCGGAAATCAAAGAAGCTTACGAGGGAGCGTTGGATCAAACGGTTGAATGGTTTAAGAGAACCTTGGTGGTTTGATCACCAGAGGGTTCCGGATTTCTCTCCTTGGATTTTCGAGATTCCTATGGGCTATGTCCATGGGTTTTGTCATAGTACTCATGGGTGTCTATAACGTATATGGTGCTATTGTTTCTTCGCGTGCTTCCTCCTCAGGCAGCCTCAGGCCATCAGCGATCATCTTCGGGTGGGAAGTATCATGACGTATGGTATGTACAGATTGTACGAACAACAGCCTTCGCGGATCAGCTTTCACGGACCTCTCTGCGATGTTAGATATCTTACTGACCCCGTTTGCCATGAAGTAAAAAACGATGATCCGAAGATCTTGTACAAATGAGGCAGTTTCAAAGCGCTTACTACCTTGTGGTATGAAAAACATCTCTCACTCCAACCAACGTCTTGCAAAAGGCAAGCATCCAGCGTGGGCTCACATATTGCCGCTGAAATAGTGTGCGAGGATAAGTTCCGTCCGACTGAACAATTAGTATGATGCTTGAGTGGAGCTCTTTACCCTTAAAACAAATATTTTCTTAGAATGGATGTATTCAACGACTTCCTTTCCAAACCTGGGCAAAGAAAGGCATGAGGTTTATCCATAAGAGAAAAAAAATAGGGAACCTCGCAATATATATCATACATGGAGTTACTTGTAGCCTTTAGAAAGTCTGGACTTGGTCGAGTAATTCTAGAACGAGAAACTACGGGGCTACATATTGAGGACTGAGCTAAACTTTTAATATAGGACTTACAAGTTCTTGTGATTTTTGACGAATTGAACCTACCATTCGTATAATTGGTATCGCTCTGAAGATGTTTAAACCCAATTCCTATGCCAATGACCTGGCTTGAGTGAGATTAAGTCACTTTTAGTCAATTTTTTCTCCCTTTGACTGCTTTGCCGAATATTTGCGTGGCCAGAGGGCTACAGGAGCTGCAAAACAGCGTTTAAATGTAAAATAAAAAATCTAAAACGCCTTGGTTTTGTGCGCTACAAAGAATGAACATTGATACGCACTCTGGACCTATAACTGAACTGTTACCAGATCAAGCTAAGGATGAATTGGACATTTTTCGGCCGTGAAATCTGATTTATTCCAAGCTTGGTCCCCTTGGTAAAGGTAGAAAACTTGAACATCTCGACGCGCGTGCGAGCGTCGAGAGAGGCCGTGACACACGTGATAATCTAGTCACAGCCTCGTGCAGCCAAATGGGCACAAATATTACCAGCTGTCCCCGACACACTCCGAACGTTGACCAGCACATTTACCATGCACGCCACTCTCATCCGCCGCCAGCTCGGAGGCCTTGTTCCTCCCAAAATCGCTACCCCTAAGCTTGTCGTGCGTATCAAGAATTTCATGGAGAACTTCAAGAATTTCTGACCAATTTTTTCGATTTTGTGGTACCTTCGAAATCGAACAAAACAGTCAGGTGGATCTGGTGCTGGACTCGGACCCCTCGTGAACTTCTATTCAAAACTTCCCAAAGGCAACAGCACCGCCCGCGTCAGTGGCATCAAGGGCCGTTACTTCTCTGGTGATAACGCGTCTGGAAAGCCCATCGTTGCTCTCATTACCAGCTTGTTCTTGATTGGTTATACCATTGATTACAACAGTGAGTTTATCATGTTTCTGCTGCTTTTTTGGATGCTAAATGAGCTACTCTGCAGTGCACTTGAGTACGTTGTTACTTTGTTCGAATCTGTTTATGTCTTTTGACGGTAGTGCACTCTCCAGAGCACCACAAGAACAACGCCCACTAGAGGAAAGTGTTGGGATTAGTGGCTGCCATGTTGAATGTATAGATCGTACGCGGAATCATGATATTTCTTTTGCGTCACACCACGTCTGGGTCTATCAGAGGATATATCAACTTGTGCAAATTAGTGGAGGTTCGTGGTTAGGCCGAAATACGAATACTGGGAAGAAAAGAAGACTTGAAGAATTACGTTCCCTCCGTCGGCGTCGTAATGTGGGGAATTATGCTCTGTGAAACCCTTCCCTAGAAGATTTTGTTCCTTGCGGTTTGAGAGTTTGGGTTTTGACTTCTTACTGGTCCAGAACGACCTGTCATCTATCTCAGTCGTCGAATGGCGAGTTTCCACTGTGCAGCTCCATCTTCCACGCTGCTCGGGAGGTGGGGCCCGAGGCTTACAAGTCATCTGAACTTCCTCGTTGCAAAAGTCTCTGGTATAAGGTGAACTGTTATTGGACAAGAACGCTTCTCAGTCAGGTTGAGTTTTTCAAAATCGTTGTCTACAATGTTTACCCTTTCTATTCTAGTACCAAATAGCATTAGCTTGTTTTGAATGAGGAGCTTGTAAGCAGGTGGCGATGATGCTTTTCGTCTCATCTTCATGACCTTGCTGACAATTTTTTGGCCTCTGGATCTTCACACAATCTAATAGGAGAATCATGTCTCTCTCAAGGAACTAACTACAGTTACTCTGCTTGGGAAGGATTATCCAACTTTCGGAAACATCTAGCAATTCCGACCAACCTACGCGCCTGACTTTGGCCGTGTCCAATTTATTCGTCTTCGAGACAGGCAGTAGTTATTTTCGACGCCACGAGCGGCGAGCCGTGAACCTGGTTTCAACTTTCATCTCTTCATCCTGGAATATTGGCAATATTTTTCTGATAACCTGAATGCTAGAAGGCGATGGATGGTAAGATAGGCTTTGCACGGTGATTTATTAAAGGGCAGGAATTACATATGCTAACTGTAATAGACGTCGCCACTGCCAAAGTCTCCTCAAGCGGCTACGCCCGAAGATTTTCCACTGTCCAAGCTCACTAATACCAAGGGTCCTCCAAGAGAACATTTGTTATAGTCCTGGCATGTGCTTTTTACGTGCTTTTTGCTATGTACCTTCGAAGTTCATACTCAGTCACAGATAGTCACTATCTTGTCTTATCTGACTTTGCCGGATAAAACCACAACCAGATCTTGGAAAATGATCGGCGTCACGGTTGTCGACCCGGAGGTGAAATAGAGGGGAAAGGGCACTCACACGCGTCATATAATAGCTGGGCATAGCAAATAGACTATTCGTATATTCGCATGTATGTATTTATGTATAACTCGGATGGCGTACGATAGGTATGATACAGGGAAAACAAAGATAGCAAGGGACAGGAACAGTGCAAAAATTATACTGTACAACGGGTGCGAGGCTGTGGGCTGGTTTCTTGTCATCAAGAAATGAAAGAAAAGAAAGCAATCAAGGTATCTGGGCATCTATAAATAATAGCAAGACCAATGAGCGGAGGACGGGGTAGGTGAGTCGCTTGAGGGGAAGGCGGACGGGTGTCCGCCGCTTCATCTCAAAGGAATTCCTGCAGCCTTAGCCTGCGCGGCGCGGCATGCGAAGCAATATTCGTCTACGGTGTCGATATCTCTTTGAATTTCTTCTCCGAAATCCTGCAGAAAATTAAAGAGGTGGTCAACACCAAGCATGACAAGTGCATGATGATTGATGATACCGAAGACATCGGTGAGGCCCCAAGAAAAAGATGCTTACAGTTATACATGTCCTCAACCGGCAGTTCTTTGGATGATAATAGCTACGCTCGCAGTTGATTGCAGTGCAGTCAATGATGGTGGTGACGAGGTGACGTTGGAAATGCTGTGGTAGTTGAAACAAATGTCAGTCGCTGCAGAAGAAATGATTATGGGCGCCAAAGACAACACACCCCGCACTTGGACCACCGTGTTCCTTCACTTGAAAAGTGACGAGTTAGAAGAGTGATTCAAAAGAAGACGAAGATGAAATGGACATACGCTATTCTGCGACACATGTTTCGACTAGGAAAGGGTTACAAAGGCAAGCTCGAGATGTTTCTAAAAAGCAGAAAGCAGTTATGGACCTGAGGTTGTTTTCTCGAGGTCAAAAGGGAAGCTGGGTTGGAGTGCAGTGAAAGGGAATCAACCGCCCATTTTATACCTCGATGAACAAAGGTGTGATCCCCTTCGGCACTGGTATATGTATTGATAGTTTGCAATTTCCGGGAAGCTCCAAGAGCAGGCTAGCGAGATAGGATAAAAGCCAAAACGGTCGCCATTCTTTGCATCACGATCACACCCGTCCGAGCTAAGAAGGAACGGACGCCTGGGCAAGCCGTAAGATCTCCCACATGTGCGAATGAAGGAATCCGAATCGTGGTCTCCACTAACAACAAACCTATTCCGTTCCGATGTTTATGGGTTTTGATTGAAAGATCTGCATGTGACCCTTTTGTTGGTTTTGCGCTCCTTGACGTATGTCTGAAAGCAATGCGTGAGAAGAAGAAAAGAAGAAAAAAGCCGATAAGGATTTAAACGTGCTTGCCCGGTCTTGTAGAAGTTGAAAAGGATCAAGGACAATACAAAGGATTCACGAATCCTTAGGCCTTGCGAACCGCCGTTCCGAAGGATTCACTGGACGTTGGCAACCTGTATGTAAGCTCAGGGCGTCGAGTCGACGGAACCAAAATCTTAGACCATTTGTCAGCAACCATATACGCTGAGCCTCGCCCAAAATGTGAATTAAGATAACGATGTGCTCTTCAGGGATGAACGCCATCCGCCATCAAACCCAATGATCGAAAAAGCTCAGCCTCCACTGCCGGTGAATAATTGAATGTCCCAATATACTTCAGAAACACTCGAATTTAGTCAGAAAGATATTCAATGTCGTGCGAACAAAAAATACCAGAGTGTAGAAATACATGTGGAGATTGGGGAGCCATGGTAAAAAATTCTCCTGGGGGTCTCGGTGTATCGTATCGATTACGCCAATTGTAATGACCAGTAAATCAGATAAAAAGCATCCTTGAAGATAGGGCGATCTTTTCGATAGCGATAGGGATTCGAAGATCCGTGACGGCGTATTTCGCGGGCTTTGGAACACTCAGGGCGCAGATATGCCATGTCGTTTTCTTGTTTCTTATCTTTGCTAAACTCTTCCATGGTGCGCCGCGGAAGCTTGACACTGCTAACCCCCCGACTTCTATCTATCGTCAGGGAAAGATCTGATGAGCAAGAAGAACGAACACGTTGAAGAGCACATAGTCGCTGAATCTCGTTTCTTCTTCTAAAGAACGACGGAGCCCGGTGTTTGGAGTGGTTAACGAGTGATATTACATAACCTGTAGGGGTCATGATAAGAATAGTGGTATTATAACTTATACAAGGAAGCTATTGTGTCTTCTTCTCGTCAATGTGGATTATCACAAATCGTCGCGTCAGGAGATTGAAGATATTACCGAAAATGAACGCGATTACGGAACAGGTGAAGATGATGACATTGTATGGCATGCTGAAATCCGGAGTCGCCAAGTCAACAAGCAAGGTCGATGTGTACATTCTTCCTTCTTTCTTCAGGATGACGCCTGAACCGTTTGCGACCAATTCAACGGGAGTAAAAATTGCAGGTGGCAAGTCCCAACCCCTTTGGGCATCTGGCGGATGCTCGGTGTATCGCAAGAATGCTTTCGTGACGTCCATTGTGATCTGGACAGTCGTTTGAGGCGGAAGACTTAATAGAACTTGAAAGGTCGTGGGTCGAGAATGTGGGACGGATGGAATATAGGTTAAGTTCGAGATGATTCCGCCTTTGGGCAAAAGCGTCAATTTCAAATATAACACTAGCACGAGAAAGGTACAAACTCTGAATGACACCATCAACACGGGCTTCAAGAGTGTGCACGTAAAACTGTAATAGCCATGGCATGGTTTCGAGGTACAGGGCATGGACGGCAGAAGAACGTTGATTCGTAATGGTGACCGAAAGTTGGCCATGCGCCTGACTGGAACCTCGCAGTGTTCGTTTGACCGTAAATGGAGTAGAGACAGAACGGTAATCTAATGCTGTGTACAAAATGAGGCAATTTAATTTTAACGCGGTGACGAATAGAACACACGGTATGTGAAAGAATCGTGCAATAATAAGTCCACGTTGAGTGGTTTCTCGACTAGACACAAATTGGATGAGGACAATGACATTGATCGCTAACGGCAGTTATGCTTACCTGAGGCGACATCATAAACCGCCACACTTCCATTAACGCTTGACGGCTCTGGTTTGATGAAGTAGGCCGCGTTTTGGGGTAATGCTACCAAAATTTCACTTGTTTCTGCCACGGGGCATGTTCGACCGATATTGCGTTCGAAAATGGATTCCAAAGACCAGTCTATAGATACGCGGATATTTTGGGTCTATTGTAGGAATAGTACATGAGATACGACCGTACCTGGTTTCTTCTTGGATCCACTCCGTAGAGGGTCAGACACGGTCTGAAATGTCAACCGAATTTCGATGCCTTCGTGCTCCCGCCAGAGAACGTGCACCCCCATGCCGTGCCAGTCGGCGTCAAAAAGGCGGTGAGGATTCAAGAGGGTTGCAATCCCAGAGAGTGATTTGCAAGGAAGCAGTTTGAGGAACGGCGTCAAGTTTTCGGTACAAACGTGTTCCGAGGGTAAAGACGCGTGCCGTACTTGGTGCGATACATTCTCGTCCCAGTGTGGCAACATGCCTTCTGGGGTGAATGACACGAGAGGCGATGTTGTTCGTAATTCATCCAGGGATCCGAGAGAAGCGCAGAAAAGCCCTGCGAGCCCGTTACGAAGCCCTCTCCAGCGTTCGTCCACCCTGGTCCATCGAAATAGATGTCAGTTTCTGGGGTACATTTAGTTCGTGTAACAAAGCTCACGATCGTGCTGCTCCATCGCCTATCCATGCCCATAGTTCTGCGCCGGTTCCTACGCCTTTTTCTTCTGGGTAACCCCAGCGATCATAATTCCAGTTCCCAGCATTAAGGGTCAAATGAAGTTCTGTGATTGCGTACTCTCGCAGGATTTGGCCCAGAGCAAGAGGAAATAATCTATAATGTTGGGCTGTGGAGGTTCGCTGATCATCCCTTTTAGAAAAAGGGTCCATCACGTACAAGTATCTTCTTCGTCTAACTTTCTAGGATCCCTCGGTATTGCATCCTTCAGAAGCGTCGTGAAAGTAAATGTGGATGCAACCTTGCCATCTTGTAAAGTTTTTAGGGATAATTTCTCGGTGAATATCTCTTGACTGGTCCCTACAGCAGCCAGGCAGAGGTGAAAGAGAGTCAAAGGCCACAAAGTCTGGAAGATGTTCAGCATTACGCCTGTGTTGTTCGGCGTTGGCGGTATGACGACTGGTGTCACATCACGTGTAAAGTGACTAGCCCTAAAATGTGCGCCAAATGCCGAGCTTAAATTTAACTAATCAAAAGCACTTTATTTTGATTTCGACACCCATCATCGTCTAACTGGCCTCGAGGACTTGTAATTCGGGTGGAAACACTAGCTTTCCAGAATCTAACTGCTATTGACTGGGGAATCCTGCTTTTTTTCAATCTTCCGGCACCAAGTCTGTTCGTAACCTTCACAAGGTTCTTATCACCAGCACCCCCTTGTGACTTTGATCTTTGCCAGCCTCCAGGCTCAGGTTCGCTGGCAGTGGCGCCCCATAGAGCTACGCAAACCAAACCAAAGGGAATTGTCTGGTCAGCAGGGCATAATTACTGTACGATTAAACTTCCGAAGAGCGCGTCAACCCTACCTAATCATTTTGAAAACAATATGTCCGCAATTTTATCGAAAATATTCAAAGTTCAAGTGACTGAAGGCGCAGAATATGTTCCACGTGCCGCGCGGCGCGTTATCTTTAATTCAGATCTCTTAAAGGCCGCTAAATTGTGTACCGGAGATATTATCGCTATATGCAGTGCAGATTCTGGCAAGGTTGGATTCAGTCGTCTTATCTTATCACGTTTCTGACTTGCTTTTTGACAGAAATATGTAGTGGGTGTTGCGTGGCCATCATTAGATTTACCCCAAGATAGTGAGTTTTCTAGTTTCACTTACACGACTTTCAAGTTTCTGACTCATTTCGTCCTTTCTTTCGCTTGATATTTGACAAGCTCTCTTGGTTTCCACTTCTTTCGTCCTTACCGCTGGCCTCACGGCTGGTCAGCGTGTTCGCATCGTACCTCTTTCTGGCCTCGCGGTCACGAAGTTGCCTCCTGGACTTCCTTCACTCAGGGATGTTCAAGAAGCAGGTTCCATAAGACTACAAGAAATTCCCGTCGATGAAAATGGCTTACAGCTCATGCGTCCTTCATCATCGAAAGACAAAACCGATCAGCAGGATGACTGGCTCAGCCTAGCCGCTCGAGAACTTCTTGGTATGTTTTACCCTGCATGATTAAATCCTTCTCGGCATTTAATTTGTTCATCTTCCTGAAATGAAAGTCGATTTGAAGTATATCACCAACAACCAGGTTATTGAGTTCAATTATGAGGGACAACTTCGACGTTTCTCCATTCTATTCATTACTGCGCGTAACGTCACCGCGTCTAGTGCAGATGAAGTCGCCAATGAACTCGCTCGCGAATTCAATAAGTTATCCATGGAATTGACCACACAGATATGGTCGGTATCCTGGGATTCTTCGGTGACGATACACACAAACGATTTCTCCAAAGATCGTGACACTGCCCATAAGGTAAGTTTAGTTTTGGAATCCTAACAATGTGTATTCTCATGATGGGCCATGTGTCCACCCTTAGCCGGATGTCGAGATCGTCGAACACAAATCTCTAAAAGAAGCATATTCGTCTGTTGGTGGCCTCAACAAACAAATAGAAGCAATTCGCGACTTGCTGGAGATTCCTCTTCAACGTCCAGAGCTGTTTAGTTACTTTGGTATGTTAGCCCCTTTTGCTTGCGGCTCATACACAATATTAACTTTAATTAAACTCATTTTTGACCCCTTTTTGTGCAATATAAGGCCTTAAACCTCCTAGAGGAATACTTCTCCATGGGCCACCAGGAACAGGAAAAACGCATTTGGCGCGTGCCATTGCTTCTTCCACAAATTCATCTGTGCTCGTGATCAACGGCCCTGAGCTATCTTCTGCCTATCATGGAGAAACTGAATCGAAGCTTCGTGAAGTGTTCAGGCAGGCCCGTGAAAAGAGTCCATGTATAGTTATTTTGGACGAAGTGGATGCACTAGTTCCCAGAAGAGAAGAAGGTGCAGGAGGGGAAGTGGAAAAGCGGGTTGTTGCAACGTTATTGACAATCTTGGACGGAATAGAAGACGGAAGTTCTGGTGTCCATGATCGCGTCGTAGTAATCGGCACTACTAATCGTCCAAATGCTATTGATCCCGCTCTCCGTCGGCCAGGAAGATTTGACCGCGAGATCGAAATAGGTCAGTCTAGTTCACTTTCACTCTCTCAGAATCTTTCTTTGTTGAAAGAAGGGATATTGCAGGTATTCCTGACACCGAAGCCCGTCTTGCCATCCTCAATGTCCTTCTCTCGAAAACACCGCACAATATCTCGCCTGAAGATCTGCACGCCTTTGCATCCAAAATGCACGGCTATGTCGGTGCTGATATCACGGCAGTCGTTCGAGAAGCAGGCACAATTGCTATTAAAGCGTGGCTCGGTACCGTTGGAAAAGAGTCGTCGTCATCTACAGACCCTGAACCACTGAAACTGGAACTCAGGGACCTTGTTGCTGCGATGCCTACGATCAGACCCTCAGCAATGCGGTCCCTTTTTGTCGAAGCACCGCCGGTGCGCTATTCTGAAATTGGAGGTCAAGCTTCTGTGATACAAAAACTGAAGGAGACGATAGAATGGCCTTTACTACATCCGGAAGCCTTCCAACGGCTTGGTGTAAAACCTCCAAAAGGTATTCTTCTATACGGACCTCCTGGATGCAGTAAAACTGTCCTTGCTCGTGCGTGTGCATGCGAAAGTGGCGTGAATTTCGTAGCTGTGAAGGGACCAGAGGTGAGTAAATTTAAATTTTAGTATTGATCTATCTTTGATTCTTCATTAGCTTCTCAATAAATTTGTCGGAGAATCAGAGAGGGCTGTACGAGAAATTTTCAGAAAGGCTAGGGCGGCATCTCCTTCAATTATATTCTTTGTGCGTTCTTTTGTTCTATTTCTCAATTCCAATTCTCCCATCTTATCGTACCATAGGACGAAATCGATGCATTGGCTACATCCAGGACATCTTCAGATACCGATCATGGTTCCTCTCATGAAGGAGTCCTGACAAGTTTATTGAATGAAATGGATGGCGTGCAAGAATTAACCGGCGTTACTGTCATTGCGGCTACTAACAGACCTGAGTCAATCGTAGGTCCAATTTGTAACCGATATGAGAAACGAGTTGATCCAATTTTATCAGGATTCTGCCCTTATGAGACCAGGTCGACTTGACCGCATCCTGTACGTCGGTCCTCCAGATATAGCAGGACGAGAGGAAATTTTGCGTATCAGAATGAAGACCATGACTGTGGGACCAGATGTCAATGTCAGAAGCATCGCAGAACTCGTGAGTGTTGGCTTATCTTCAGGGTCATTCTTTCTTCTAATTTGCAACTTCGCAATCAGACAGACGGATGCTCTGGAGCAGAAATATCCGCCTTGTGTCAAGAAGCTGCTATCCTTACCATGCAAGAAAATATGGAGGCACCTCATGTGAGTATTACGATGTCTTAAGATGCACTGCCTCGTATTGACAGTTTATAGGTTACCCAGGAGGCATTTATCCAGGCTGCCAAGTCGACGAAAAGGCAAATCACGCCCGCAGTGTTGCAGAAATTCGCCAGATGGAGAGATGGAAGCGATGCACGCCAACTTTGAGGAATACAAAATGTATACGTCACTTCAACGTTGCTTCAACGCAGAAACATTAAACCGATCGTATATTAACAAACCTCGCCGCGCAGCTTCCTGTTTCTCAAGGACATCGTAGATCCTCTGAAAAAGGTGAACATCGTTGATTGGATATAGCTGCGCAAAAGAGCATATGAACGTTCTCACTAGAAGGGCATTTTGCTCCACAAAGATGCAACTATGTAGGATTCCTGCTCGCCATCCGTAAACGATTTTGGAGAGATTCCTGAACGCAGTGAGAAATCGTAGCAGCATCGGGCTTTCCTGCATGCCTGTACCCAACCTAGGACTGGCAGCCTGGGAATCATCAACCTGCAGACGACCTTTTCTACCAGTAAGGTCAGCTGATGATAAATATTATAAGGGACATCATATATGTTTTTTACTGATTTTCTGAGAAGCACGAAAATCCGGCCATCGCCTTTAAGCTGGAGACCTTTTTTTTATAAAGGAAGATAACGTACTTCAGCGTTAGAAATATTAATCAGCATCAAAGTAAATCGCTGACCATTCCGAATTATCTATGGCCCCAGACAGGCGCCTCGGCAGACGTTGCCTAACAAGCTGATGCGCGGCATTTCGTAAGCCGTCGAGCGCCAATATCGTCCAACCGCACCTAGTGTCTGGGCCAATTTAATTTATTCAAGCGAAGCGATACAAATAATGTATATGACAGAATTAAACAGCTCAGATGGAAAATCATGCATTTACAATTATTTCTATATAACCATGAAATCAAACTACAAAAATTTACCTACTTGAGATTCACAATAACTTGCATGTAAGAAAAACAAAGCTGGGATAATATGACGATTGATTCAAGTCGACCTCTTTCTGAAAAGAACTTCAGCATTCGTACTAGGGGATGAGAATCCCTGGAACCAAAAGTTCTTTGGCCTAGCATCACCAGCAAGCTTGACGTCATAGTTCAACAGGATGTGGGCCATCATCGCCTTCAATTCATTCGCTGCAAAGAAGCGTCCAGGGCTAAAGAGAAGGGCAATCTTAGAAACGTGTCAGATATTTTTGTGTAATGTACATACCATGCATGGCGTCCTGTTCCGAAAGTGAGATAGTCGGGACTGAGGGAAACGATTTGGTGTTTGATGCTTTCTCCCTCTTCTTCTCTCATATCCACAAATCTGAACCCTCTGAAAACCTGGGGGTCATCGTAGACGTGCTGATGGTATGGCTAAGAATACTTTCTTGAAGGGATATATAAAAGTAAATACTAACATCATCCATGTGAGAAGCATTAACAGCAACTGCGACGTGAGTGCCGGCTGGTACGGTGACGCCATTTGAGAAAGTAAAGTCTTTCATCATCTTTCGGTTCATCGAGACTAGATATACCATCAATGAGCGGATACCCTTAAGAAAGTATAAATCCATCTTACTAGCGCCAATAGCCATGCGCTGCGACTCCTTGATGAAGCTGTCGAGCTTACGAAGTTTGCCCATAGCCAACTTGTTCCAGCCCTCTGATTCTATGACGTTTTCCACTTCCTCGCGTAAGGGAGCAATGTACTCGGGGTTGGCGACAAGGTCAAACAATGCATTTGTCAAAGCCTATTCAGGCGTCAAAGGGTGGCATTTTGTGAATTTAGTGGAAACCTACATGGGATGTGGTGTGGATCGCGGCGAAATTAATGGCGAGAATGCGAAGCGCCAAGTCCTCGACGTTGCGATTATGCTCCTTGGCGTCCTCCAGAAGCCAGCTGATAAGATTATTCTTCGGAGTCATCGGTTAGCTAATATATAGATTTCGTGAAATAATCCACTTACTGGCTTGTCTTGCCATTCAGCCCCATGTGCAGCTTCCTGCTCGAGGTGGTGTTTGATCATGGGTCCAACGTGGCCAATAGCACGCTTCAGGTTAGCAGACACATTGGAAACCAGACGTCCTACAATTCTGCGCAGGTTATAGCTCAAGGTTTGTTCTTTTAGAGATTGTACTCACGGCTTCAAAAAATTGGGGAACATGTTAATTACCTGCCCCCTTCCAACAACGTCGATTGTGAACTGCTGGTTAAGCTCCATGTAATCAGGATTCCTGCCTGGTTCAAAAGACCGTAAATTTCTGCCTATAGTGCCGCCAGACTTGTAAACTGATGACTTACATAAAGGAAGCCCAACGAAAAGACGATTGCTTGTCCTGCATACGATCTTCATCAAAGTCGGAAGTACTGGGAATGCAGTCCACTCTACACTTATAGGTTAGTGTAGGCGCTTATTTTAAGGCTCGAGATACTTGCCATTTTCCTTGGGAGGGATGATATCATTGAATGAAGTTTTGATTTCATCCCTAATATCGTTGAAACGAACGGCGATATTGCGAGTCAATGGTGTCCTGACAGTTGCGGTGTGATAACAGTCGGTGCGGATTTTCGTGCCCATCGTGTAGTCGGTTTGAATGCCCTGTTTGAACAAGATCGTGGATTATTATTCCTGCCAGGTGATCCGTTCAGGGACGCACCTCCGCCACTGCGTCATCAAAGGACATTACTTCGTTTCCTGCTCTGCGAATGTCGTCCACCATTTGTGGCCCGCTGATGACAACGAGCCATCTTGACATGATAGGGATTTTGAAGGCGGTACCATAGTACTTTTTAAGCGCATTAGATTAGGTAAATTAGGTGGCTCAATATGTTTGCTCACTTTAGTATAGCCTTCTTGAACAATCTCATGTCCGTGCAGGAAAAACTTGAACGCATCCAAATATGAAGTGAGGATACCAGACGACCCGACGGTGGGAATATGTCTGAGCTGTTGTTTCTTTGTTCTCAGATGTTGGTCCATTACAATCAGAGGGAGCAAACCTTGTGCGCCGTTCTAGTTGCTTGGAACCAGACTGTAGCAGCATAAATGCCGACTAAGCCCAGAAAAACAGGAAAGTATGTCGAGTCCATAATTTGGGGATCAAAAGTAATGCAAGGCGAATGCAAGAACTATTATATGGTTTTTTTTCTCATATGTTGCCTCCTCGACGTGCTAACCGAGTCGAAGATGCTCACAGGACATGTCTTCTTTTTTCCTTTTCGAGTATAAAATAGTGTGTCCTTCGGATACTTTTGGTGATCGTTCAGTCTTCGTTGTTATGATTGGCGGTCCATCAGACTCACCCGGAGATGAATCCCGCCGCAATAGTCATACATTTTAGATAATCTCTCGGGGTCGAGCACCGTTCTATTAGTATGCATGCGAAATTTAGCTTCTGCATTTAAGTATGACTAGGATAAGTCAGTAGAAGCAACTTCAGCCATAGGCAAAGCAAGTTCCTTAGTATCGTGCACGGTAGGAATATTGAGCCGTCACTGAAGCAATCATGTAGAGTCAATATGCAGGTGCTCAGTGCATCAGCCTCATGTCTACAATTTGATAGATATAAGTTAGTATATATGTAAAATAGTAGTGGGAATGAAAGTCGTACTTAGTGTTGTGTTAATTAGGCTGACCTAATTAACATCTGCTAATTACCCTTGCTAATTAGCTGCTAATCAGCCCGGTCGTCGTCAATCCAAAAATTGACTGTTAAATAGGGCTAATTAGCTTGTTTTG